>WNFI01696645.1_pt1 | contig 12000 bp, 11 predicted proteins | sample 5400471 | NCBI WGS metagenome assembly WNFI01 (sample SAMN13153348, study PRJNA577476) | soil metagenome | isolation source: 100 cm saprolite on Douglas fir-dominated hillslope | place: USA:California | collected 2013-09-17 | reverse complement strand
AGACCACGACGAGGATCGCGATATAGAACACAAGCGCAAAGGCGAGCCAGACCGGCCAACGTCTCGCCAGTTCGCCGTTTTCTGCGAGCATCCCAGCCCTGAGGTTGACCGCGCCGACGCCGACACCAATAAAAAAGTACGCGGGATAAAGCAGGATACGGCTGGTCTGGATCGGAAGCGGAAACCGGCCCGGCTCCAGCCAGCTTATGTCGCCGAACGCCAGGTGCATCGGCAGATAGGCCGCTATCGAGACAATCAGGAATACCACGAAGGCCAACATCGGCCGGTTGCGCGCGGCGTAAATCAGTCTGCCCAATGCGTCGGTGATTCCCGGCGCCATCGCCCACACCGCGGCGGCCATCATGTCGAGCACCAGCAGCACCCAGAGGAACCAGGCCGGACCTGACGGCCATGGCCCGACCGTGATCGTGTGCCACCAGAAATGCAGGAAGTTGAAATCCGTCGTTCCCGGCAAGTGGTAGCGCAGGAATGTCGGATAGTATGCAATCGGCATCAGTACGAAGACCGATATCAGGAACGGCACGCCGAGCCGCCAGGCGCGGTCGCGCAGGAAGATCGCCGATCCCTTTCGCACCAGGCTATCGCGGACAAACAGTCCCGAGATGAAAAACATGAAGGCCATGAAGAAGCTGTCATTGAACAGCACGACCAGATCAAAGCCGAGCCAGCGCATCGGATCGCCGTGGCCGAACCAGGTGTAGTTGATGACGGAGTGGTGCAGCAGCACCAGCAGGATGACGAACGTCCGCGCGCGGTCGAGCGGCACGATGCGTGCGGGCGCCATCATAGCCTGATCGCTTTCGTCCGGCTTCCGCAGCATCTCATCCGTTCCGTGCAAGGCCCCTCAAAGGCCCGTTTCAGATCATACTAGATCGTCCGCGCTACGACCGGAATTTTTCGCAACAGCACGGTGAGCGCCCAGCTCATCGAAAACGTGCCGGTGAACACGATCGCGAATTTGACCAACCCCGGGAAGGCTGGATCGTAAACGATGTATTGCAGCCAGATGAGGAAAATGAAGTGCAGGAGATAGATGCCATATGCCGACGGCCGCATCGCGTCCAGCAGCCAAACCGAAGATCGCGCAAAACGCAGAAAAACCGCAGGGACCGTGAACATCATCGCCGCACTGAACATCGCGAAGGCGAGACCATAAGCCGTGTGCCACCAAAGCGGCGGTGAATTAAAATCCGCCAGCCAATTGTGGTGCGCATAGACCAGAAGCAGGATTGCGCCATAGAAGGCGAACGCAAAGGCGAGCCACACCGTCCAGCGCTTTACCAGCGCCCCATTCTCCGCAAGCATCCCGGTTCTCAAGCTGACCGCATCCACACCGACGCCGGTAAAAAAATATCCGGCATAGAGCAGGATACGGCTGGTCTGAATCGGAAACGGATAGTGACCCGGCTCCAGCCAGGATGAATCGCCAAAGATCAGGTGCATCGGCAGATAGACGATGATCGAGAAGATCAGGAACGCGACGAAGGCGGTCATCGGCCGGTCACGCGGGGCATAAATGAGTTGCCCAAGCGCTTCGATCGCCCGGGGCGCCGCCGCCCACAGCAGCGCGGCGATCGCGCCGAGCGCCAGCAACACCCACAAGAACCACGCCGACCCCGACGGCCAGGGACCGATCGTCAATGTGTGCCACCAGAAATGGAAGAAATTGAAATCAGTCGTTCCTGACAGATGATAGCGCAGAAAGCTCGCATAATAGGCGATCGGCATCACTACGAAGATCGAGATCGAAAACGGCACGCCCAATCGCCAGGCGCGGTTGGCCAGGAAGTTTCCGGGTCCCCTGCGCGCCAGGCTGTCACAAACGAACAATCCAGAAATGAAAAACATGCAGGCCATGAAGAAACTGTCATTGAACAGCACGACCAGATCGAATCCGAGCCATCGCATCCTGTCGCCATTGCCGAAATAGGTGTAATTGACGACAGAGTGGTGCAGCACCACCAACAACGTGATAAAGGTGCGCGCACGGTCCAGCGCAACGATGCGTTCCGTCGCCATCACAGTCTGCCCGCTGCTATCGGGTTTTTGCAGCATCACTTCTCAAACGCGTCGTAGATGATCTTCTTCAGTGTTACCTGAACGTGCATGCGCCCGGATGGCGAGTTTTCCATCACAACGAAAAACATGTCCTGGGCACGGTCGACCACGATATAGACCCCGGTGGCACCGTCCCATTTGATTTCGCCGAGCGAGCCCGGCGGCGGCGGCACCGCATTGCCGGGATCGGTGCGGATGCCGAAACCATAGCCGAATCCAAAACCATCGCCGGGATAATAGAAATAGGTGCGCGCGACGCCAGAGCCCGGCCCGATGTGGTCCGATGTCATCGCGGCGAAGGTCGCGGGGCTGAGATAGGTCTTGCCGTCCAGCGTTCCGCCATTCAGCAACATCTGCGCATAGCGCGCAAAATCCGAGATCGTCGAGACCATGCCGCCGCCGCCGGATTGCCATCGCGTCACATCAAGCGAGTTTCGCTCGACATGCCGGTCTTTGGCGAGCGGCTGGGCGTAGCGCGCCCGCTCGGCAGGATCGGTCAGGAAGAATTTCGTGGTGGTCATGCCGAGCGGATCGAGCAGATGGGTCTTCTCGAACCGATAGAGCGATTGGCCGGACGCGACCTCGATCACGCGGCCGAGAATGTCGGTCGAATGCCCGTAATCCCACAGCGTGCGCGGCTGCTCGGCCAACGGCAGTTTTGCGAGCCTTTCCGCGAATTCGACGTTGTCGAAATCGCCCAGATAAATCCCGTCATAGGCGGCCTTGACCAGCCCTTCCCCATAAAACCCGTAGGTGACGCCGGAGGCGTGCAGCAGCAAATCCTCTAACGTGATCGGCCGGCGCAGCGGCACCAGGTCGAGCACCGTCCGGCCGGAATCTTCTTTTCTCTCGACGCCGACCTTGGTGCCGGCAAAGGAGGGAATGTACTTGCTGACGGGGTCATCGAGCGCGATTTTGCCGCGATCGACCAGCATCATCGCCGCCACGCTGGTAATGGTCTTGGTAACCGAATGGATCGGAAAGATCGCGTCCGCCGTCATCGGCGTTCCCTTTTCGACGTCGCGCTTGCCGAAGCATTTGAAATATACCGGCTGGCCGTGGTGCTGGATCAGAACGATGCCGCCTGGAATGTTGCCGGAGGCGATTTCGCCATTGAGGAAATCGTCGATGGCTGAAAGCTTTTCGCGCGACAAAACCGCGTGCGGCGGCGGCCCAAGCTGGGCTGCCGAGACGGTGGCGACCATCGCGGCAAACAAAATGGCCCAAAGGCTTGATGACGCGAAGTTTCGCGGAAACATGCGTTGACCCGGCCGGCGATGCGAACTGGTGGACCTAAGGGTATTGCATTGCTGCAATCCGATCCAGATAATGCGCAAGAGGATTAATTCGAGGGAGGACGGCCATGAAACCCCGATTGAACGCCTATCAGGTTGCACCCGACACCATCAAAGCGCTCAGTGCGCTTGACGCCCAGGTCCAGGCCAGCGGCCTCGAAAAGTCGCTGGTCGAACTGGTCAAGACCCGGGCGTCGCAGATCAACGGCTGCGCGTTCTGCATCAATATGCACACCCAGGACGCGCGCAAGCAGGGCGAGACCGAACAGCGCCTGTATCTCTTGAACGCGTGGCGGGAATCGCCGGTCTATACCGACCGCGAACGCGCCGCGCTGGCGTGGACCGAGGCGGTGACGCTGATCTCGGAAACCCACGCCCCCGACGACGTCTATGAACAAGTTCGCGCGCAATTCTCGGAAGCCGAGACGGTTAATTTGACCATGCTTGTCGCGAGCATCAACGCATGGAATCGGATCGCCATCAGCTTCCGCTCGATTCCTCCGGTGAGAGCCAAGGCCGCGGTGGCATAGGAAGTAGTAGGTCGAATCGACACACTGCATCCCCGTCATCCTCTCAATGGAATGGCGCCTTATGGTGAAACTCGTCCGGCCTCGTGCCGGGCATCCACGTCTTGGTAGCATCTAAGCAAAGAAGACGTGGATGGCCGGGACGAAGCGCGGCCATGACGGAAAATGAATCATTTTCAAGCTGCAAAACGCCACGCCTTTCGGACTTATTGCGGTCTGACGGCGACGTCGAATGTATTGCCGTTGACGGTGTGCAGCTGCAACGTCGCGGCGTTACGCAAGCTGCCGGTGTCCGCACCGCTCGCGGCGGGCAGCGTGATCGTCGCCTTTGCCCCTAGCGCCGCCCGCAGCCCGAACGGAGCCGGAGCAAAGCGGTTGTAGGCGAACTCATTGGCGATCGCGGAAGCCGGCAGACTTCAACCCCGCAGTCATCACGTTGGAAGGCGCCGCCGCGGTGCCGCCATCGAGATACGCACGGAAACGCACGGCGCCGTTCGGGAGCAGGACACCATCCGTCAGATCAAGATGATGCGTGCTGGGGCTAACCGGACCGCCATGAAACGGCGTGATCACCGAGCCGCGATAATAGTTATAGGTCGCGACATTGAAGACGACGGTCGTCGCAAACACCGCCAGCGCGAGTTTCTGAAAACTGCCGCTCCGCATCGGAAGCGGCAAGGCTCCGGACATCCAGCGGAACCAGCCGCGGGTGGCGAGCGCCGGCTCGCGCGCCAGCAGCGCGTTGTCGAACGAGAACGCGCCGCTGCCGCCGAGCATCAGAGTGGCACCGATCGCCAAATTGCAGGCCGCCATGGTCCATTCGTCTATGCAGGTCGCGCCCTGCCAGCCGAACATCAGCATCAGCACGACGGAGAGGCCGATCGAGAGTAGCGCTGCGGCCCGCGTGAGAAAGCCCGTCATCAGGAACAGCCCGGTGATCAGTTCGGCTGCGCTGAACAGGATCAGCGAGGCATAGAGAAGATAGAAATGATGCAGCAGAAAGGCGATGATATGGTCGGTTCCGAGCAACGCGCCCGGCATCGCCGACTGGAATTTGTTGGCCATCCAGCTCGCAGCGTTTGGGTCGAGTTTGGCGGGCGCGTAGATGAAGCGGCGCGAACCGCCGCCCCAATAGATGAATCCTTGAATGAAGCGGATCGAAAGCAGCCCCAGTGCGGCGATGCGCAGGGCGTCGGCCTCGCTGCGCGGGGTCGCTGGATGGGAGGCTGCCGCCGTGCCGTCGAGCGTAACAATGGACATGACGATTTTCCTGGCGTGACGGATTCAGTGGGCGATGGCGGGCGTTACGTTGCGTAGTGAAAGCCAACCTGCTGCAGTTCGAGCATTGTGGCGCCCGCACCGGGGATTAGAACGGCCCCATCCACCAGATGATTGGTCAATTCGGCCGCGAGCGCGCCATGCGAGAGCTTGTCGGGATTGACGTCGGCCTTGATGAGGGCCGCGGCCTGCTCCCAAATGGCATTGTGGCAGCACATGAAAACAACGCCGCGCCGCATCAGCACCGGTATGGAATTATCCGCGCCGGAGAACACCCCCGCCGGATCCTCATAGTTCGCGGGATCGCTGGCCGCCGCCTTCTGCTCGATGATCAACGTATTGGTCTTGAACTTCTCGCCGGCCAGTCTGGTGAGCTGATACTTGTCCCACGTGGCCTGATCGTAGAGCGCAAGGTGCGCGGTGCCATGCGTCACCGAAACAGCGAGGAAATCCGGATGTTTGAACGACCAGATCTCTGTATTGAGCGTGTTTCGTATCATGCTCAGCCAGGGAATTCCGATGTCGATACTGTCCCAGGCCTGCTTGGGCGTAGGCCTGTACGAGAGAACTTCGGTCAATGCTTCGTGATCCCATTGCTCCGGATGGTTCAGGATCATCGGCACGGTCTTGAAATCGCGGCGGCGGGGCGCCTGCGCGAGACGCTTCATCAACGTGTCAAGATGCGCGGCACCGGGAGGCGTCAGCGCGGACTCGACGGCCGTTGCCGCCGGCCTGGCCGCCGCCGATGCAACACCGATCGCGCTTGCGGCCATGGTCAAAGCGAATGTTCTCAATACGTCTCTTCTTCCAGCGATAATCTTCATGGCCGTCGTCTCCGGTTTACTAATTCAAGAGATGGGCAGCGGGGTCTTTCGAGACCATTAAATCTTTTGTGTGAGATCAATCGTGCATCGCGATAAAAAACTACGCGCCCATGTCGCTTCCAAGAAATTGCAGGGTGCATCTTCCGCTGCAACAGCAGCCTCCGCATAAAAGAAAGTTTACTGATGCGCGGTGATCGAATCGTGATCGACCTCCGTTAGCAATTGGGAGTCGCGCGGCCATATGTGGCCGGGGCGAACGATTCAATGATCACTAACGGCTCCGCCGTCGAAAGGAAAAATGTAATGACTGGACGAAGAATGATGATGGTATTGGCAAGTGCCGTGCTTGCCGGGTCTCTGCTTGCAACGGGTGCACAGGCACGCGGCGGTGGAGGTGGAGGCGGTGGCGGCGGACACGGAGGCGGCGGTGGCTTCGGGGGAGGCGGAGGTCACATGGGTGGCTTCGGCGGAGGTGGCTTCGGCGGCGGTCACATGGGCGGCTTCGGCGGAGGTCACGTGGGCGGTTTCGGCAGCGGTCACATGGCGGGCATCGGCCGAGGTCACTTTGGCGACGGCCGAGGTCACTTTGGCGAAGGAAGACGTCATTTCGCCCGCGGCGGCTATTATGACTACGGCTATGGGTGCCCGTACTACACCTCATACACATATCCGTACTGCACCTACTGAATGATGAAGGGCTCACCGAGAGAACTGGCGGCCAGCCAAACGCCAGCGCTCCCGGGTGAGCCACCAACTTTTACTTATGCGCCATCATGGTGGTGCCGCGGCGACAAATTCACAGCGCGGTAGCGCGGGCGAAATCAACGTAGATCTCGCGCAACCTCTCCGTCATCGGACCAGGTTTGCCGTTGGCCACGGTTTTGCCGTCGATCGTCACCACCGCCTGCACGAACACGGTCGCGCTGGTGATAAAGGCTTCCTTCGCCGCAAGCGCCTCCTCTACCGTAAACGGCCGCTCCTCGACGCGAAGCTGGCGCTCTTGCGCGAGCGCGACCACCGCCTTGCGGGTGCAGCCCGGCAGGATCGCGCTGGAATTCTGCCGCGTCACCAGCACGTCGTCCTGCGTCAGGATGAAGGCCGATGACGAACCGCCCTCGGTCACCATGCCGTCCTCGATCATCCAGGCCTCGCCGGCACCGGCTTCGGCTGCGGCCTGTTTTGCCAATACCTGCGCAAGCAGCGCCACGCTTTTGATGTCGCGCCGGGCCCAGCGGATATCGGGCACCGTAATCACCCCGATGCCGGTTTTGGCCGCCGGCGCGTTGACGATGTCCTTGACCGCAGTGAAGATGATCAGCGTCGGCTTGACGCCCTTTGGAAACGCGAAATCGCGTCCCGTATCGGCGCCGCGCGTCACCTCCAGATAGACCATGCCGTTGACCAGATGGTTGCGCGCGACCAGCTCTTTCTGGATCTCCTGAATGCGATCGGTCGTCTCCGGCAAGATAAGCGCGATCTCGCCGACCGAACGCTGCAGGCGCGCCAAGTGCGAAGCATTGTCGATCAGCTTGCCGTCCAGCACGGCTGCGACTTCGTAGATGCCGTCGGCGAACAGAAAGCCGCGGTCCAATATCGAGACTTTTGCCTCTGTCATCGGCACGAACGACCCATTGACGTAAGCGATCTGATCCAAGCGATGTCTCCTGTCGGGATGCGAAGCGAAGGTGCTGCTTATATACGAGAATTCCTTAAGGCTTGATCGACGAATTATGGCTCCATGCGCGAACAGACGCACTTCCGTCATTGCGAGGAGCGCAAGCGACGAAGCGATCCAGACCACCGCATGCTCTGGATTGCTTCGCGGAGCCTGTCATCGGGCGCGCATTCGCGCGACCCGTTGGCTCGCAATGACGGAGTGAGACGACACGTTGCGAATCCTTAATGCGACAGAATCTTCGACAAAAACTTTTGCGCGCGGTCGCTGCGGGGGCTACCGAAGAAATCGGTCTTCAGCGCGTCTTCGACGATTTCACCCTTGTCCATGAAGATGACGCGATGCGCGACCTTGCTGGCAAAACCCATCTCATGGGTGACCACCATCATGGTCATGCCTTCACGGGCGAGATCGACCATCACATCGAGCACTTCGCTGATCATTTCGGGATCGAGTGCTGAGGTCGGCTCGTCGAACAGCATCGCGATCGGGTCCATCGCCAGCGCGCGGGCGATCGCGACGCGCTGTTGCTGGCCGCCGGATAATTCAGCCGGGTATTTGCGCGCGTGCTCCTTCAGCCCGACGCGATGGAGCAGTTTTGAGGCCTTCGCGACCGCCTCTTCATGCGATCGTCCCAACACCTTTTCCTGCGCCAGGCAGAGATTCTCGATGATCTTGAGATGCGGGAAAAGTTCAAAATGCTGGAACACCATGCCGACGCGGGCGCGCAGTTTTGGCAGATCGGTTTTGGGATCGTTGACCTTGATGCCGTCGAGGATGATTTGCCCGCTTTGGAACGGCTCCAGTGCATTGACGCATTTTATCAGCGTCGACTTTCCCGAGCCGGACGGACCGCATACCACCACCACCTCGCCCTTGGCGACGCTGGTGGTGCAATCCTTCAGCGCCTGAAAGGTCCCGTACCATTTGTCGACATGGCTGATCTCGATCATGAATGTCTCGCGATCGGTGATAGCCGCAGACAAGCTGCGCTCCCTCTCCCATTGGGAGATGGTTGGGGTGAGGGGTTGCGGCCGGACGATAGAGTGTAACCCCTCACCCGGATCGCCGACGCGATCCGACCTCTCCCTTTGGGAGAGGTGAACGAACTCGCACGTTCCAATTCCATGTTCATGGACCAGCCTAATGGACGAAGGCGATGCGCGTCTGCAGGCGCCGGACGCCGAATGACGCGACACAGGAAATTGCGAAATAAACCGCGGCCGCGAACAGATACATTTCCACCAGCCGCCCGTCGCGCTGCGCGACCTTGCTCGCGGCACCCAAAAAATCCGGGATCGACAGCACGTAGACCAGCGAAGTGTCCTGGAACAGTACGATAGTCTGCGTCAGCAGCACCGGCAGCATGTTCCGGAACGCCTGCGGCAATACGACATAGCGCATGGTCTGGCTGTAGGTCAGGCCCAACGCTTGCGCCGCTGCGGGCTGACCCTTGGAGATCGACTGGATGCCGGCGCGCATGATTTCGGAAAAATACGCCGCCTCGAACATGATGAAGGTGACGAGCGAGGACGTAAAGGCACCGACCCGTACCGGCCGCGACGCTCCCGTTAGCCACTGCCCGATGTAAGGCACCAGGAAATAGAACCAGAAAATCACCAGCACCAGCGGCAGCGACCGCATCAGGTCGACATAAAGTCCGGCGATGCGCCCAAGCAGTTTTAGCCCAGATAGCCGCATCAGCGCGATCAGTGTGCCGAAGATCAGGCCGCCCAGCGCGGCAAGGCCCGTCAGCGTCAGCGTGAACGTCATGCCGTCGAAGAACAGATACCCCAACGAGCGGCGGATGACGTCAAAGTCGAAGTTGACGAACATGGCGCGGCTCACTTCCCGGTTATGTAGCCGGGGACCGCTATAGCGCGCTCGAGGAAGCGCATGGCGGTAACGACGACGATATTGACCAGGAGGTACAGCACGGTCGCGGCGGTAAAGGCCTCGAACACCTGAAAGGAAAATTCCTGCATCGCACGCGCCTCGGCGGTCAGTTCGATCAGGCCGATGGTGATCGCGACCGAAGTATTCTTGATGGTCGAGAGAAATTCGGAGGTTAGCGGCGGCATGATGATGCGAAACGCCATCGGCAGAAGCACGTAACGGTAGGCTTGCGCCGTGGTCAATCCGAGCGCGGTCGCGGCGAGTTTCTGTCCGCGCGGCAGCGAGTTGATACCGGCGCGGGTTTGTTCGGCCACGCGCGCGGACATGAACAGCCCGATCCCGATCGCCGTCGTGTAGAACGGCGCGTTGGGCATCTGCTTCAGCCACAGCCCCCACGACCGCGGCAGGATTTCCGGCAAAACGAAGAACCAGATAAACAGCTGCACCAGCAGCGGGATGTTGCGGAAGAATTCGACATAAGCGAAGCCAACCCGCGACGCGGTCTTCGACGGCAGCGTACGCATCACGCCGACGATCGATCCGAATACCAGCGCAATGATCCAGGCGCAAAGCGCGGTTTCGATGGTCAGGACCAGCCCCGACAGCAGCATGTCGAGATAGGTGCCGGTCCCGTTGGGGGCCGGCTCCCAGAAGATGCGCCAGTTCCAGTGATAGTTCACGACCGCTCCCGCGAGCGAGGGGTCTCACATCGCCTTATAAGAATCCGGGTCGGGGGAATCGGAAGGCTTGGCGAACTCATGCTCCAGCTCCGGGCTGATCGGCGCGTTGAGATTCAATCCCTTGGGCGGGATCTTCTGCATGAACCATTTGGCATACAGCTTCTGACCCTCCGCACTCTGGTAGAGCGCAGCGGTGGCGCCATCGACCACCTTCTTGAAGGCTGGATCGTCCTTGCGCAGCATGATGCCATAGGGCTCGGGCTTGGAGAACGCGTCCTTGGAGATGACGTAGGCGTCCGGGTCTTTCGATCCAGCGACGAAGCTGGCAAGCAGAATATCGTCCAACACAGCCGCAACCGCGCGATCGGTCTCGACCATCAGGAACGATTCGGCATGTTCCTTGGCCGGGATGATGTTGATGCCGAGGTTGCGCTCGGCATTGGCTTCGGTGAGCTGCTTGATGTTGGTGGTGCCGGAGGTCGAGGCTACCGACTTGCCCTTGAGATCGTCGATCGAGCCGATTTTGCTGGATTTCTTCGAGACGAAGCGGGTCGCGGTCAGAAAATGGGTGTTGGTGAAGGAAACCTGCTTTAGACGGTCGGGATTGTTGGTGGTCGATCCACATTCGAGGTCGATGGTGCCGTTGGCCAGCAATGGAATGCGGGTCGACGACGTCACCGGATTGAATTCGACGGTGAGCTTGTCGAGCTTGAGTTGGCCCTTCACGGCCTCGACGATCTTGCCGCAGATGTCGATCGCAAAGCCGATCGGCTTCTGGTTGTCGTCCAGATAGGAAAACGGAATTGACGAGTCGCGGAATCCGATGGTGATCGTGCCGGTTTCCTTGATTTTCCTGAGCGTCCCCGTGAGCTCTTCAGAGTTGGCCTGCCCGGCCAAGAAGGCAGCGGCGAGCGCAAGGCCGATCATACGCAGGCGTTTCATTCGTGCTCTCCTCGCTTGGACGACTGCGGCAATGCTTGCAAGATTCGGGCCGGGATAATTTAGCTTTCGGCAGGCTCATGCGATGGCAAGGCCATCGCATGAGCTGACAAAGCTTACATCGCTTTATAAGAGTCTGGATCGGGGGAATCGGAAGGATGGGCGAACTCGTTCTTCAGCTCCGCGCTGATCGGCGCGTTGAGGTTCAATCCCTTGGGCGGGATTTTCTGCATGAACCATTTGTCATACAGTTTCAGACCTTCGCTGCTCTGGTAGAGCGCTGCGGTGGCGCCGTCGACCACCTTCTTGAAGGCGGGATCGTCCTTGCGCAGCATGATGCCGTAAGGCTCCGGCTTCGAGAATGCGTCCTTGGAGATGACATAGGCGTCCGGTTCTTTCGATCCGGCGACGAGGCTGGCGAGCAGGATATCGTCCATCACGAACGCCACCGCCCGATCGGTCTCGACCATCAGGAACGCCTCGGCGTGATCCTTGGCCGGGATGATATTTACTCCAAGATTGCGGGCGGCGTTCGCTTCGGTCAGCTGCTTGATGTTGGTGGTGCCAGAGGTCGAGACCACCGGCTTGCCCTTGAGATCGTCGATCGAGTTGATCTTGCCGGATTTCTTCGAAACGAAGCGGCTGGCGGTCAGAAAATGGGTGTTGGTGAAGGAAATCTGCTTCTGACGCTCGGCATTATTGGTGGTGGAACCGCATTCGAGGTCGATGGTGCCGTTGGCCAGCAATGGAATGCGGGTCGATGACGTCACCGGATTGAGCTTGACCTCGAGCTTGTCGAGCTTGAGC
>WNFI01661287.1_pt1 | contig 12000 bp, 5 predicted proteins | sample 5400471 | NCBI WGS metagenome assembly WNFI01 (sample SAMN13153348, study PRJNA577476) | soil metagenome | isolation source: 100 cm saprolite on Douglas fir-dominated hillslope | place: USA:California | collected 2013-09-17 | reverse complement strand
CGAGGTGGCCGCGCTGGGCCAGACGCTCAACGCCATGACCAAGACGCTGGGCGTCTTCGCGCAGCAGGTCATCAACGTGGCGCGCACCGTCGGCGTGGAAGGGAAGCTGGGCGCGCAGGCCGAGGTGCCGGGGGTTGCGGGCACCTGGAAGGACCTGACCGACAACGTCAACCTGCTCGCCAACAACCTCACCGCGCAGGTGCGCAACATCGCCGAGGTGACCACGGCGGTCGCCAACGGGGACCTCTCCCGCAAGATCACCGTCGACGCCAAGGGCGAGGTGCAGGAGCTGAAGAACACCATCAACGGCATGGTCGACCAGCTGCGCAGCTTCGCCGGCGAGGTGACGCGCGTCGCGAAGGAAGTCGGCACCGACGGGAACCTGGGCGGCCAGGCCGACGTGAAGGGCGTGTCGGGCGTGTGGAAGGACCTCACCGACAACGTCAACTTCATGGCCTCGAACCTGACCGGCCAGGTGCGCAACATCGCCAAGGTGACGACGGCGGTGGCGAACGGCGACCTCTCGCAGAAGATCACCGTCGACGTGAAGGGCGAGATGCTCGCCCTCAAAGACACCATCAACACCATGGTCGATCAGCTGAACTCCTTCGCCGCCGAGGTGACCCGCGTCGCCAAGGAAGTCGGCACCGAGGGCAAGCTGGGCGGGCAGGCCGACGTGAAGGGCGTGTCCGGCGTCTGGAAGGACCTGACCGACAACGTCAACTTCATGGCCTCGAACCTGACCACGCAGGTGCGCGGCATCGCGCGGGTGGTGACCGCGGTCGCCAACGGAGATCTCGGCCAGCGTCTCAAGGTGGAAGCCAAGGGCGAGATCGCAGCGCTCGCCGACACCATCAACGACATGACCGACACGCTGGGCATCCTTGCCGAGCAGGTCACCGACGTCGCCCGCACCGTCGGCGTGGAAGGGAAGCTGGGCGCGCAGGCGGAGGTGCCCGGAGTGGCCGGCACCTGGAAGGACCTGACCGACAACGTCAACCTGCTCGCCAACAACCTCACCGCGCAGGTGCGCAACATCGCCGACGTCACCACCGCCGTCGCCCGCGGCGACCTCTCGAAGAAGATCACCGTCGACGCGCGCGGCGAGATCCTCGAGCTGAAGAACACCGTCAACACCATGGTCGATCAGCTCAACACCTTCGCCTCCGAAGTGACCCGCGTCGCGCGCGAGGTCGGCACCGAAGGGAAGCTGGGAGGCCAGGCGGAAGTGAAAGGCGTCGGCGGCACCTGGAAGGACCTCACCGACAACGTGAACTTCATGGCCTCCAACCTCACCACGCAGGTGCGCGGCATCGTCAAGGTGGTGACCGCGGTCGCGAACGGAGACCTGAGCGAAAAACTTCAAGTCAACGCCAAAGGCGAGATCGCCGCGCTGGGCGACACGCTCAACAACATGACGCGGACGCTGGGCATCTTCGCCCAGCAAGTCATCAGCGTGGCGCGCACCGTGGGCGTGGAAGGGAAGCTGGGCGCGCAGGCGGAGGTGCCCGGGGTGGCCGGCACCTGGAAGGACCTGACCGACAACGTCAACCTCCTGGCCGCAAATCTCACCTCGCAGGTGCGCAACATCGCCGAGGTGACGACGGCGGTCGCCAACGGAGACCTCTCCAGGAAGATCACCGTCGACGCCAAGGGCGAGGTGCAGGAGCTGAAGAACACCATCAACACCATGGTCGATCAGCTGCGCTCGTTCGCCGGCGAGGTGACCCGCGTCGCGAAGGACGTCGGAACCGACGGAAAGCTGGGCGCGCAGGCCGACGTCAAGGGGGTTTCCGGAACCTGGAAGGACCTGACCGACAACGTCAACATCCTCGCCGGCAACCTGACCGACCAGGTGCGCAACATCGCCAAGGTGACGACGGCGGTGGCGAACGGCGACCTCTCGCAGAAGATCACCGTCGACGCGAAGGGCGAGATCCTCGCGCTCAAGAACACCATCAACACCATGGTCGATCAGCTGCGGTCGTTCGCGTCGGAAGTGACGCGCGTCGCGAAGCAGGTCGGCACCGAGGGAAAGCTGGGCGCACAGGCGGAGGTGCCCGGAGTCGCCGGCACCTGGAAGGACCTGACCGACAACGTCAACGTCCTCGCCGGAAACCTGACCCAGCAAGTCCGCAACATCGCCAAGGTCACCACGGCGGTGGCGAACGGAGACCTCTCGCAGAAGATCTCCGTCGAGGCGCGCGGCGAGATCCTCGAGCTCAAGGACACCATCAACATCATGGTGGACCAGCTGCGCAGCTTCGCCAGCGAGGTCACGCGCGTCGCGCGCGAGGTGGGCACCGACGGCAAGCTGGGCGGCCAGGCGGACGTGCGCGGCGTCAGCGGCGTCTGGAAGGACCTCACCGACAACGTCAACTTCATGGCCGCGAACCTCACCTCCCAGGTGCGCAACATCGCCAAGGTGACCACCGCGGTGGCGAACGGTGACCTCTCGCAGAAGATCACCGTCGACGTGAAGGGCGAGATCCTCGAGCTGAAGGCGACCATCAACACCATGGTCGATCAGCTGAACGCCTTCGCCAGCGAGGTCACGCGCGTCGCGCGCGAGGTCGGCACCGAGGGAAAGCTGGGCGGGCAGGCCGAGGTGCCCGGAGTCGCCGGCGTCTGGAAGGCGCTCACCGACAACGTGAACTTCATGGCCCGCAACCTGACCACGCAGGTGCGCGGCATCAGCAAGGTGGTGACCGCGGTCGCCAACGGCGACCTCACCCAGAAGCTCACCATGGATGCCAAGGGCGAGGTGGCTACGCTGGCCGAGACCATCAACGCGATGGTCGACACGCTCTCCACCTTCACCGAGCAGGTCTCCGGCGTCGCCCGCGAGGTGGGCATCGAGGGCAAGCTGGGCGGCCAGGCCAAGGTTCCCAACGCGACCGGCACCTGGCGGCTGCTGACCGACAACGTCAACCAGCTGGCCGCGTCGCTGACCAGCCAGATCCGCGCCATCAGCGAAGTGGCCACTGCGGTGACCAAGGGCGACCTGACCCGCGCCATCACCGTCGAGGCCGAGGGCGAGGTCGCCAAGCTGAAGGACAACATCAACCAGATGATCGTCAACCTGCGCGAGACCACGCAGAAGAACCAGGAGCAGGACTGGCTGAAGACGAACCTGGCCAAGTTCAGCTCCATGATGCAGGGCCAGAAGAACCTAGACACCGTCTCGCGGCTGATCATGAGCCAGCTGACGCCGCTGGTCAGCGCGCACCACGGCGCGTTCTTCATGGCCGATCGGGAGGGCACCCAGCCGGTGCTCAAGCTGGTCGCCACCTACGCGTACAAGGAGCGCAAGGGCCTCACCAACCGCTTCCACCTCGGCGAGGGCCTGGTCGGGCAGTGCGCGCTGGAGAAGAAGAGCATCCTCCTCACCAAGGTGCCGGGCGACTACATCGCCATCAGCTCCGGGCTGGGCGAGGCGCCGCCGCTCAACATCATCGTGCTGCCGGTCCTCTTCGAGGGCGAGGTGAAGGCGGTGATCGAGCTGGCCTCGTTCAATCCCTTCAGCGCCATCCACCAGATCTTCCTCGACCAGCTCACCGAGTCGATCGGCGTGGTGCTGAACATGATCAGCGCCAACATGCGGACGGAGGAGCTGCTGCAGCAGTCGCAGAGCCTGACCCAGGAGCTGCAGACGCAGTCGGCGGAGCTGACCCAGCAGCAGGCCGAGCTGAAGAAGTCGAACGAGTCGCTGGAGAAGCAGACGCTCGAGCTGGAAGAGAAGGCCAAGCTGCTCGAGGAGCAGAACGCCAGCATCGAGGTGAAGAACCGCGAGGTCGAGCTGGCCCGCGCCAGCCTCGAGGAGAAGGCCGAGCAGCTCTCGCTCATCTCCAAGTACAAGAGCGAGTTCCTCGCCAACATGAGCCACGAGCTGCGCACGCCGCTCAACTCGCTGCTCATCCTCGCCAAGCTCCTCTCCGACAACAAGGAGGGCAACCTCTCCGACAAGCAGATCGAGTACGCCAAGACCATCTACGCCTCGGGCGGGGATCTGCTTTCGCTGATCAACGAGATCCTCGACCTCTCCAAGGTGGAAGCGGGCAAGATGCAGATCGAGCCGCGCGACATCGGGCTCACCGATCTCAAGGACTTCTTCGACCGCACCTTCCGGCCGGTGGCGGAGCAGAAAGGACTCAGCTACGAGATCGAGCTGGAGGGCGGGATACCGACGCACATCCGCACCGACCCGCAGCGCTTGCAGCAGGTCCTCAAGAACCTGCTCGCCAACGCCTTCAAGTTCACCGAGCAGGGCAGCGTGCGGCTCCTGATGGACGTGGCGCAAGATCGCTCTCACCTCGAGTCCGAGATCCTCCGGCGCTCCAAGCACGTGATGGCCTTCTCGGTGGTGGACACCGGCATCGGCATCCCCAAGAACAAGCAGAAGATCATCTTCGAGGCCTTCCAGCAGGCGGACGGCACCACCAGCCGCAAGTACGGCGGCACCGGCCTCGGGCTGTCGATCTCGCGCGAGATCACCCGGCTGCTGGGCGGCGAGATCCACGTCGAGAGCGAGCCGGCCAAGGGCTCCACCTTCACGCTCTACCTGCCCGACCGCTACGCCGGCCCGGAAGCGGAAGAAGAGAACGAGGAGGGCGCGAAGGCGCGGGTGCGCGCGGTCGCCGAGGCGAAGACGCACCGCACGCTGCCGCCAGTGTGGCCGTCGGAGTCGGTGGGGCCGAAAGCCAGCCTGCTCTCGGAGATGATGCCGGGGGCCGACGAGGCGGTGCCGCGTCCCGTGGAGGACGACCGGGAGCACCTGCGCGAGGGCGACAAGGTGCTCCTCATCATCGAGGACGACGTGAAGTTCGCCCGCATCATGGTGGGCATGGCCCGCGAGAAGGGCTTCAAGGCGGTGGTGGCCGTCCGCGGCGACACCGGCCTGGCGCTGGCCAACGAGCTGCAGCCCGCCGCCATCACGCTGGACATCCAGCTGCCGGTGGTGGACGGCTGGGCGATCCTCGATCGCCTGAAGCGCAACCCGCGCACCCGGCACATCCCGGTGCACGTCATCTCCGTCACCGAGACGAGCAAGAAGGGCAGCGCCATGGGCGCCTTCGCTTTCCTGGAGAAGCCGGTGAGCAAGGAAGCGCTGGAGGGCGCCTTCACGCACATCTCCGACTTCGTCAACAAGAAGGTGAAACGGCTGCTCCTCATCGAGGACGACGTCCTGCAGCAGGCCACCATCCGCGATCTGCTCGCCGGCGAGGACGTCGAGATCGTCCCGGCGGCCACCGCCGCGGAGGCCCACCGGGCGCTCGAGCAGGGCGAGTTCGACACGGTGGTGCTCGATCTCATGCTGGAGGACATCGACGGCGCGCGGATGCTGGAGGAGATCAAGACGCAGCCGCGCTTCAAGGATCTTCCGGTGGTGGTCTACACTGCCAAGGACCTGTCCAAGAAGGAGGAAGCGCGGTTGAAGAAGTACGCCGAATCGGTGATCCTCAAGGCGGGCACCACCTCGCCGGAGAGGCTGCTCTCCGATACGGCGCTCTTCCTCCACCGCGTCGAGGAGAAGCTGCCGCCGAGGGCGAGAGAGCTGCTCAAGGGCAGCCGCGAGGAAGGCGAGAAGATCAACGGCAAGAAGGTGCTCATCGTCGACGACGACGTGCGCAACATCTTCGCGCTCACCAGCGTGCTGGAGAGCCAGGGGCTGGAAGTGCTCTACGCCGAGAACGGCAAGGACGGCATCGAATCCCTGGAACGCAACCCCGACGTCGAGCTGGTGCTGATGGACGTGATGATGCCGGAGATGGACGGCTACGAGACCGTGCGCGCCATCCGCAAGAACCCCTCGCACAAGTCGCTGCCCATCATCGCCATCACCGCGAAGGCACTCAAGGAGGATCGCGACAGGTGCATCCAGGCGGGCGCATCGGACTACCTGCCCAAGCCGGTGGAGAACGACAAGCTGATGGAGCTGATCCGCCTCTGGGTACGCGGCTAGAGATGCCGAGGCGGGAGCCGCACCGCTTGCCGTTCCAGGAAGATGCGCCGATCGGGCGCATCCTGATGGTCGACGACCATCCGCCGAACCTGGTCGCGCTGGAGGCCATCCTCCAGCCGCTGGGCCAGGAGCTGGTCAAAGCCGACTCCGGCGAGGACGCGCTGCGCGAGCTTCTGGAGTCCGACTTCGCCCTCATCCTCATGGACGTGCAGATGCCGGGCCTCGACGGCCTGACCACGGCGAAGCTGATCAAGGAGCGGGAGCGCAACCGCCACATCCCCATCATCTTCCTCACCGCCATCGCCAAGGATCCGTCGTACATCTTCCGCGGCTACCGGGAGGGCGCGGTCGACTACATGCTGAAGCCCTTCGACCCGGAGATCCTGCGGGCCAAGGCTTCGGTGTTCGTCGACCTGTGGCGCAAGGGCGAGCTGCTCCGCCGCCAGCAGGCGCTGCTGCGCGCGCAGGAGCTGATCGAGCTGGAGAAGAGGGGAGAGCTGCGCTTCCGCTCGCTGACCGATTCCATGCCCCAGTGCGTCTGGGCGGCGCGGGCGGACGGCGAGATCTACTACTGCAACCGCGTCTGGCGCGAGTACGCGGGCCCCGAGGCGGGCATCAGCTTCTTCGACGGCGTGCCCGAGGAGGAGCGGGAGGAAGTGCGCCGCGCCTGGCGCGAGGCGGTGCGCAAAGGGCAGCCGATGGAGCGCGAGCAGCGCCTGCAGCGCCACGACGGGGAGTGGCGCTGGCACCTCGCGCGCATGGTGCCCGAGAGCGACGAGCATGGGCGCATCGCCGGCTGGATCTGCACCGCCACCGACATCGACCAGCAGAAGCGCATCGAGGAGACCAACCGGACGCTCTTGACTTCGGAAACGGAAGCGCGCGCGCAGGCGGAGGTCGCCAACCGCACCAAGGACGAATTCCTCGCCACCGTGTCGCACGAGCTGCGCACGCCGCTCAACGCCATCCTCGGCTGGACGCGGATGCTGCGCACCGGAGCGGTGGAGCCGCGGTCCCTGGCGCGGGTGCTGGAGACCATCGAGCGCAACGCGCGGGCGCAGACGCAGCTGGTGGAGGACATCCTCGACGTCTCGCGCATCACCGCCGGCAAGCTGCGGGTCAACATGAAGAAGACCGACCTGCACGCGGTGGTGCGCTCGGCGCTCGATGCGGTGCGGCCCCCCGCCGAGGCCAAGGGCGTGCAGTTGGTCTGCGAGCTCTCGCCCGACTCCGCCGAGTTCTGCGGCGATCCCGATCGCCTGCAGCAGATCATCGGGAACCTGCTCGCCAACGCCGTCAAGTTCACGCCGCGCGACGGGCGGGTCGAGCTGCGGCTCGCGCGCGAGCAGTCGCAGGTGGTGATCACCGTCCGCGACACCGGCGCCGGGATCTCCCAGAGCTTCCTGCCGCACGTCTTCGATCGCTTCCGCCAGGCGGACAGCTCGATCACGCGTACGCAGGGCGGCCTCGGCCTCGGCCTCGCCATCGTGCGGCACCTCGTCGAGGTGCACGGCGGCACCGTCGAGGCGCACAGCGAAGGTGAAGGAAAGGGCGCGCTCTTCGTGGTGCTGCTGCCGCTGCGCGCGGTCGCGCCCGAGGCCGAGGTGGACGCGAGCGAGGCCGGCGAGCATCCGGGCGAGGTGCCGGATGCAGCGGAGCCCGACGCGCTGCGCGGCCTGGACGTGCTGGTGCTCGACGACGAGGCCGACGCCCGGGATCTAGTAACGGCGGTGCTGGTGAAGTCCGGCGCCCGCGTGCGGACGGCGGGCTCGGCGGACGAGGCGATCGCGCTCTTGCGCGAGCACCGGCCCGACGTGGTGCTGTCGGACATCGGGCTGCCCACCGAGGACGGCTACGCATTCATCCGCCGCGTGCGCGAGATCGACCGGACGGTGCCCGCCGCCGCGCTTACCGCCTACGCCAGCATCGACGATCGCCGCCGCGCGCTGGAGGCAGGCTTCCAGGCGCACGTGACCAAGCCCATCGAGCCGAGCAAGCTGACGCTGCTGGTCGCGTCGCTGGTCGGCCGCCGCTCGACGCCCGAGCTCGGCAGCCAACAGATACAGTCCCACGCCGTCGCCGGCTGATGTCCCGTGGCGCTCAGGACGATAGAGCTGAAGCCGAAAAAAGCGGGGTTGGAGCGGACGATGATCCTGCTCCACGGCTACGGCGCCGACGAGCACGATCTCTTGCCCATCGCGCACGAGCTGGATCCGCGGCTGCGCGCGGTCTCGCTGCAAGGGCCCGTCTCGCTCGGCGGCGGGATGCGCGCCTGGTTCAATCTCGCCATGGGTCTGCGCGGGATGTCCTTCGACGATCGCGAGGTGCGCGCTGGCGTCGGTGCTCTCGTTCTCGGGAGTGCTGCGGGCGCTGGAGCCCGCGGAACTGGCGCCGGCGGACGAGTTGCGCGGCTTCCCGGTCTTCGCCGCGCACGGGACGCGGGATCCGATCGTGCCCATCGCGCTCGGCCGCACCGTGCGCGACGAGCTCGTCCGCCTCGGCCTCGCCTCGGAGTGGCACGAATACGAAATGGGGCACATGGTCATCCCCCGCGAGCTCGACGACGCCCGCGCCTGGCTCGCCCGCCACCTCTGAGTCTGTAGCATTTAAAGCGCTGTGAGATTTGGTCTTTGCTCTTTCCCTCCTTGCTACTGCCCGATCGCCGGAGTAGGGAACGCAGGTTCCCGCCTGAGGCCTGGGAGGCCTGAAGCCCGAGGCCGGCCCGCCTCCGGCGGGCCAAGGAGGTTCCGGTGCCCAAGGCAGCGATCGTCGTCCTCGTGCTCGCGTCCGCCGCGCGCGCGGCCGACCCCGACGTCAAGTTCGAGAAGTACCAGCTGGCGAACGGCCTCACCGTCATCTTGAGCGAGGACCACCGGCTGCCTGAGGTTTCGGTCGACTTGTGGTACCACGTCGGCGCCGCCAACCAGACGCCGGGCCGTAGCGGCTTCGCCCACCTCTTCGAGCACATGATGTTCTCGGGCTCGAAGCACGTGCAGCCCGACTTCCATTCCACCCTCTCGGCGCTGGGCATCTCCGACTACAACGGCTCCACCAACTTCGATCGCACCAACTACTACGAGGTGGTGCCCTCGAACCAGCTCGGCGCCGCGCTCTGGATCGAGGCCGATCGGATGGGCTACCTGCTCGACACGCTCGACGAGCAGAAGCTCAAGGTGCAGCGCGACGTGGTCTCCAACGAGAAGCGCCAGAACACCGAGAACCGCCCCTACGGTCTGGCCGGGCAGCGCCTCTGCGACCTGCTCTTTCCCAAGCCGCATCCGTACTACGAATGCGTGATCGGCGACCTCGCCGACGTCCAGGCGGCGTCGCTCGACGACATCCGCAACTTCTTCCGCACCTGGTACGGGCCGCAGAACGCAAGCCTGGCGCTAGTCGGCGACTTCGATGCGAAAGTGGCCAAGGAGCTGGTGGAGAAGTACTTCGCCTCGCTGCCGCGGGCGACGGCGCTCAAGCCGCCCGACATCCCGCAGCCCGACATCCAGGGCGTGGTCAAGGAGGCCTTTGCGGACAAGCTCGCCGAGGAGCCGCGGCTGATGCTGGTGTGGAAGGGCGTGCGCGCCTTCTCCGACGAGGAGCCGGCCGGCGACGTCCTCGCCGACGTGGTGGGGAGCGGGAAGACGTCGCGGCTCTACAAGGCGCTGGTGTTCGAGCGCCAGCTCGCCAGCGGCATCAGCGCCTTCGACGCTTCGCTCGGCCTCGCCGGCTGGTTCCAGATCAACGTCACCGCCGCGCACGGCCACGACATCCCGGAGCTGCTCCCGGTGGTGCAGCAGATCCTGGCCGAGGTGAAGAAGAGCGGCGTCACCGCCGAGGAGGTCGAGCGCGCCACGCGCAACATCATCGCCAACCGGCTGCGCTCGGTGGAGCGCTTCGGCGGCAAGGCCGACCTGCTCAACGAGTACCAGACGTATCTGGGCGACCCCGGTTTCTTGCCGCGCGATCTGGCGCGCTACCGAGCGGTCACGCCGCAGGCGGTGCAGGCGTTCGCGAACAAGTTCCTCCTCGACGATCGGCACATCGAGCTGGACGTCGAGCCGCAGCGGAAGGCCGCGGCGGCGGGGCAGCCGGCGGGAGGTGCGCGATGAAGCGCCTTTGCCTGGTTGCGCTGCTCGCGGCCTGCGCGAGCGGAAAGACGCAGACGAAGGAACAGGGCGCGCCGCCGGCGCAGCAGACGCCCGCCAGCGCCTCACAGCAGGGGACGGTGCCGCAGGCAGGCCCGGCCGCACCTGCATCGAAGACACAAACGAAAACGCAAACACAAACCCAAACACAAACGCCTTCGCAGCAGGGCCCCGCAGCGGGCGCGAGCGCTGAGACCGGCACCAGCACAGCCGCGCAGGTGGCGCAGCCGCCGGCCACTCCCGACGAGCCCTTCCGCGCCCAGCGTCCGCCGCCGCTCGCGGTGCAGCCGCACTTCGAGGCGCCGGCGCCGCCGCAGCAGAGGCTGAAGAACGGGGCGCGCGTGCTCGTCGTCGAGAACCACCAGGTGCCGCTCGTCGCCATCGACGTCCGCATCCTGCACGGCGTCGATGCGGACCCGGGGGACCGTCCCGGCCTCGCCGAGTTCGTCGCCGATACCGTGGACGAGGGCACCAAGACGCGCTCCGCGACGAAGCTCGCCGAAGAGATCGAGGACCTCGCCGCCCACCTGGGCGCGGGCGCCAGCCTGGAGACGACCAGCGTGCATCTCAACTGCCTCGCCGAGACGCTGCCGCAGGCGGTCGACCTGCTCGCCGACGTGGTGCAGAACCCGGCCTTCCGAAAGGAGGACGTCGAGCGCGTCCGGGTGCTGCGCCTGACCGGCCTGGCGCAGAAGCGGGCCAGCATCGGCGCGCTGGCGGCGGACGAGGCGGCGCGCGTCCTCTTCGGCGACCGGCACCCGTGGGGGAAGCCGTCGGGCGGCACGCCGGAGTCGGTGGCGGCGATCACCCGCGAGGAGCTGCAGAAGTTCCACGACACCTGGTGGGTACCCAACGACGCGGTCATCTCCGTCTCGGGCGACGTCAAGCCCCTGGAGATCGTGCGGCTGCTCGACGAGAAGTTCGCGGGGTGGAAGCCTCGCCCGCTCCCGGCGCTCGAGCTGCCGCCGCTTCCGAAGCTTGCGAAGCGCGTCATCGAGGCGCTGGAGAAGCCGGCCGCCAGCCAGTCGCAGGTCTGGGTGGTGGGACGGCTGTTCAAGGCGAGCCATCCCGACGCGCTTCCGCTGCGGGTCGCCAACATGACGCTGGGCGGGCTCTTCACCAGCCGCCTGATGACCAACCTCCGCGAGACGCACGGCTACAGCTACGGGGTCTACTCGCGGCTCGCGCTGCTGCGCGAGACCGGATCCTTTAGTGTTTCGGGCGGCATCATCGCCAAGAACACCGTCGAGAACAGCCTGGTCGCGCTGGGCCTGCCGCTCGACTACTCCCGGACGTTGCCGGGGCGCATCGCCAAGGTGGAGCGGAAGGACGTGAAGCGGGTGGTGACCAGGTGGATCAAGCCCGCGCAGTGGCCGGTGGTCATCGTCGGGCCGGTGGGGCAGAGCAAGGCGGAGCTGGAAAAACTGGGTCTCGGTCCGGTCAGGATGGCGCCGGCGCCCGGAGTGGCTGCCCCCGCGGCTCCTCCGTCTCCCAGCGGCAGCAAGTAAGCGCGGGCCGCCCGTTCGAGCTGGCCGGGCTCTTGCATTTCCACTCCCCGGATCCCTCGGGGCGGTGGGTAGATGCTGACGTTCATGTCGCGGTCTCTTCGTCAATGGCTCGACTCCGCGCGCGGTCGCGAGCCTGCGCCGCGATTGCACGCGCTGCCTCAGCCTGATGATTTCGCGGCGGAACTGAGCCTCCTGCGCGGCGCCTGGCAGCGCGCGCAGCTGCGCGTGGTGGAGGCCGATGAGGCCTGCGACATCCCGGTCGTACCCGCGCCCGCGCAGGTCGGAGCTACCGCATTCGTGGCGGGACAGGGCGCGCGGATTTACAGCCTTGACGTCTTTCGGACGCGCGGGCCGCAACGGCCCAAGGCGGCGTAGCAGTCGCTGCGTC
>WNFI01641716.1_pt1 | contig 12000 bp, 7 predicted proteins | sample 5400471 | NCBI WGS metagenome assembly WNFI01 (sample SAMN13153348, study PRJNA577476) | soil metagenome | isolation source: 100 cm saprolite on Douglas fir-dominated hillslope | place: USA:California | collected 2013-09-17 | reverse complement strand
GGTAATCAGATAATCGATGCTTACCATGATGCTGGAGAGCGGCGATTTCAGATCGTGCACGATCATGTTGATCAAGTCGCGGCGCATTCCCTCGAGCTGCCGCAACGAGTCAGTCATCCGGCTGAACGCCTTGCCGAGCTCCTCCAACTCGTCGTTGGTGTGGATATCGAGCTTGACGTCCATCTTGCCCTGGGCGATGCCCTCGGCCGCGGACTGAAGCTGCCTTAAGGGTTGTTGGATGCGCCACGCGAGGAATACGGTCAGGGCCAAAAAGAGGACGACGGACAACGAGGTCCACTCGATGAAGCGGTTGCGCATGCGGTCCAAGGGCGCAAAGACGTCCGCGCGAGGTTGCTGCACCACGACCGCGCTTTTCAAAAGCGGAATGGGATACGCCAGCGCGATCACCGGCACGCCCCGCTCATCGGTATATGCGTGCAGCCCGGTCGGTTCATTGGGATGCGACAGCCAATCCTGGACCACCGGCGTCTTGGCGAAACTGGTGTGTGCGCGCACGCGCTCTTCCTCGACGTGGGCCAACAAGGAGCCGTGTGAATCCACGACATACGCCGTGCCGCGTTCCCCCACATGGGTCTGTTGCATCAGCGCACCCAGAGACGAAAAGCTCATCTTGGCCACTAAAGCCCCGCCGTCGCTAAAGCTCGCTTAATGAGCTGGCTGACCACGCCTCGCCGCGTGACTTTGACGCGCTCTTCCCCGGAGTCGAGCACCTCCATCGCTTCTTGGACGGAGGGGAGCGAATGCATCACGTTCTGCAGCGCACGTTGGGTTTCCAGGACATGGCCCGACGTCACACTGGGCATACGGGCGACATAAGCTAATAATCCTTGGGCGTAACGAATTTCGCCGCTGACTTGGTCAGCCACCCGTTGGGCGATTTCCATTTGGTTCTGTTGGATGCTGGCTTCGAGGGCGCGGGAACTGATGGACCGCAGCACGATCGCAATGACCAAGGCAGGAAGCGTCGCCGCCGCGGCGGAAAGACAGAGGAGCCGAAAGGCTAATGAACGTCGGGACATAGATCTTTAACCGCCGGAGAGAGGGGGCGTCGGATTTCAGAAAGCCATTTGGAGACGTTCTGCCGGGCCTGTTCCATCGGCGCCCGCCGTACGTCGCGATAGCCCCGGACGGCTTCGGGACAATTCAAAATCTGGACCCAGAGGCGGTACGTCGCTTCGTCATCGGCCTCGAACGTTTCCGCCAGAGCGAGATACCAATCGCGGAATGTTTTTTCGGCGCGGTGCCAATCCGGGAGCCACTGCCGGAGAAATTTCAGCCGCCGCATCAACCGCAGTTGCCAGTCGCGGGTGGTCATATCCCAGCGGAACGGCTTGCCGAACAGGACAAACTCCGGCCGGTTGATATGCAGGTATTCCAAGCGGTCCCCATTGGTTTCGTCGATGCGGTAGCGCGCCCGATCCCGCTGGCGCTTCTCCGGGCTGGTCAGCAGATGCGCCACGTAGATTTCATCCTTGATGGCGATGACCTTGAACGCGTTTTTCAACACCGCTTGCGTGGCCTGATACCCCCAGCTCGCGCGGTCTTTAGCGGCGGTGGCCAGGACGAGATCCGCATAGCGTTGGGCCGTGGTGAGGTTTTCATAACAAATCAAATCGTAGATTCGTAGCGCCAGGTGCATCTGGGTGGCGTCGTCCATCCCTAATTGAAACACCGCTTCCTCCACCAACTCGCGGTACGCTTGCGCCGTAGACCGTCCATATAACTCTTTCAAGAAACGGGTCTTCTCCTCGAGGAGAGACTCATAGGAGTACACTTTTTGGGGAACGTCGAAGGCGTGCGGATCAACCACGAGCTTCCGGCCCGCGCGGAAGGCGTCGAGATTGTATTTGAGATCTTCCTTACGAACGGATTTTCCAATCGCCCACTCGATGCTTTCGACGGACAAGGGCAGCGTCCCGCGCTGGTACGCGGCGCCCAATACGAACATATTGGCGAACAGTTTGGAATTGAAGTAATGCTGGGAGATCGATGAGAAATCAGCGCCGAAATACCCGTCCGGCCGGACCTGGCGCCGCAGAAGGGTCTCGCACTGCGGGCCCGCCGGCATGTCTTTCCCCATGAGCATCAAGATCGTCGGGTTCTGAGCGGTATTGACGACGGCCCGGGTCCGCTCGGGATGGGCGATGCGAAGGTTACCGCGCGGATCCAGGCCGCGCGTCGCTTCCAGCAGGTCGATCCCTAACACCAGATCGGCTTTGCCGTAAGGGACCAAGGGAGACAACGTGCCGCCGTCCTTCGAGAAAACGATATGGCCGTAGACGCCGCCGTTGCGGATGGCCAAGCCTTTCTTATCGGAAAACAAGACCCGGTAGCCCTCCTTTTGCGCGGCCTGCACCAGGATCGCCGAGATCACGCCCGCTCCCATGCCTCCCACGCCGGCGGTGTAGATATTCCAGCAGCGCTCGAATGTGACGGGCTCTGGTTGGGGCAGGTCGTGGAGCGACGGCAGCACCGGCGTGAGCCGCGACGGCGCCTTGCGGTGCACGACGACCTCCTCAAAAGAAGGGCACGCCTTGACCTTCGCGCAGGCGCCGTCCGAAACGCAGTGGCTCATGTCCGTCACGATCTTGGGACCGTACAGCGTGTCTTCAATCGTGAGCCCCGGGCAGCCGGTCGTGCGCGTGCACTCGAGACAAAATTCGCAGACTTCGGGCGTGATGTTGACGTGCTTTTCCTCGGGCAGATACCCTTTCTTGCGCAGGAGTGTTTTCTTTTCTTTGTTCAACCGGCGGTTATACGTGATGCCGCATTCTTTGTCCGCGATGATCACTTTTACGCCGTCCTTCAGGATGGTGTCTTCCAGAAGCTCACGGTAGCTGTCCCGGTAGGCGGGGTTCACGCGTGTCAGCGGGATGGAACTGGAATGGGCCATGCCTTCGACGATTTTCCCGATGTTCTGAGCGAAAGTCGTTTCTCCCATGATGTTCAGGTCGGTGCCGGGCGTCGGCTGATGGCCGGTCATTGCCGTGGTTTTGTTGTCGAGAATGATATAGGTGATGTCCTGGTCGTTCTTGATCGAATCGGAAATGGCGATCAAGCCGCTGTGGAAAAACGTGGAGTCGCCGAGGAAAACAACTTGTTTGTTGGTGACGAACGGGTCGAGACCCGCCCCGGTCCCGCCCCCCAGCCCCATGCCGGAGTAGTTGTGCATCAGGGGCTTGTTCGGCTCGAACATCAGCATCGTAAAGCAGCCGGTCTCGCCGTGGAAGACCACGTCCACCGGCTTGGTGCCGTGGACTTTTTTCATGTAGGCCGGGTCCATGAAATCTTTCTTGACCTCGAGCAGAACGGAGGAGGAATCGCGGTGCGGACAGCCGGGACAGAACGTCGGCGTGCGAGCTGGAAGTTCGGCCTGTACGGTCGCGGTCGCCTCGAGGATCACCTGTTCCTTACGCAAGCGCACGAGGTCCACGCCCGGGATGCCGGAAAGACTGTCGAGCAAAACCGGGATTAAATACTGGCAGATCAACGAAGGGTTTAGGCCGCGTTCCTCCGGGATTCCCGGCAAGTTCTTCGGGAATTTCTTCCCCCACACCGGCATCGGTTGAGCCATCGCTCCCGCTTGATGCGCGTCCTTTAAAATTTGGACGACCTGGTTTTCGACAAAGCCGCGTTTTTCTTCGATCACATAGATCGCACTCACCTGCTGGGCGAGAGCGAGCACGGGTTCGGCGTCGAGGGGGTAGGTCATTCCGAGCTTCAGGAGCGGGATGCGGCCGTTGAGCCCCATCTCGACCAGAGCGTGCTCCAGATAGCAATAGGTCAGGCCGGACGCGATCAGGCCCAGAGGATAACGTCCCGACCATCCCTCACCCTGCACCCTCTCCCTCTGAAGGGAGAGGGGATTTAAATATTCCTCTCCCTTCAAGGGAGAGGTTAGGTGAGGGATGGTGGTAGGCCAAATCAAGCGATTGATTTGGCGTGCCCGGGCCTCGAGGATCAGCGTTTGGAACCGCTGCGACAACGAGGCTTCGCGCGCGACTGTGCGCGGCGGCAAAAGGACGGTGTTTTCCGTAACGATCTTTTGGGTATCGAGCGTCACAGGATGGAGCGCGTTGACGGCGGGATATTGGTTCGGGCGGACCCAGACGGTGCCGCCGCCGTCGGCTTGGTTGGTCGTGAGCAGATAGGTGATATAGAGATTCGACAGGGAAGAAAGTTCAAAGGCCGTCCCGATCCAATCCTTGATCTCTTGGAAGGTCGCCGGTTCGAGCACCGGCATATGCAAGTGCTGACTTAAATACCGTGAGTCGCTGTTGATCTGCGTGGAATCCATCCAGGGATCGTCGCCTACGACGACGACACTGCCCCCGGCGTTCGACGGCTCCGACAAATTGCCCAACGCCAGACCATCGGCCGCCACGTGCAGGCCGACGCTTTTCATCACCGCCATCGCCCGGACCCCGGCCATGCGCGAACCGTTCAAACGGGCGACCGAGAGCGCTTCGTTATTGGCCATCTCGGCGACGATGCCGTGCTTCTTGAGCAACGGCGCGATCCCCGTCGCGGCGTCAAAAACGTCCGACACCGGGGAGCCCGGATAACCGGTGAGCAGTCCCATGCGGCTCTCGAGGCCGCCTTTTAAGATTAATTCATTACCGGTGAAGACTTCGAGGCCTTCTTCTCTGAGGAAACGTTCATCCATGGTGCACCTCCAAGTGAGATTGGAGGGAAGATTTTTGTGTTACCTGGCAGGTAACGGTCCCCGCGCGTCCGGGGAGCTCGCCTTGTTCGATGGCATGCGTCGGCGTGGAGTGAGGCGACTGGAGTTGTTCACGAGCGGCGTCCGGCAGAAACGTCCATGTCACATTCTCACCTCTCAAGAGCATTATAAACTCTTTAAAGCGGGAAAAATAGGGCCCTCCTTCGACTTCCGCGTGCAGGGTCCAAACGTTGAGCGCATCATCGCGGAGCAGCGCCCGCGTCTTGGAAACGAGCGTCTCAGGCGTAACGCCGTCCCACGCCAGCATCTCATCCCAGGTCGGCAGTGTGGTAGGGATCTCCAATGTCGCCAGCGTCCGGCCATTCAGACGTGGAAAATAGGGCGATTTGCCGCGAGTGTCGCTGTGATAAAGCAGTTTGAAATTCTCGAGCGCCGACCAGGTGCCGGGACCCGCCTGCCAACCCGGCGCGGCGAAACTCTTCGGGTCTTCGTTGAAAATGCTCCGGTAGATGTCGAAGGTACGCTCGATCTCCGCGCGCGCTTCGCTCTCCGTCCATGCCACCGCTTCGTCATGCCAGCGAATGTGGTCGTAGCCGTGCGGGCTGACTTCGAAACCTGAATCCTGCCCCCGGCGAAGCGCGTCCGCGAAGGACGTCCCCATCGGCCGCGCCGGCAGCAAGGTTCCCGAGAGCGCGGTCCGCCAGCCGTAAAGCGACCAAGCGCTGGTGCGCTGCATTTTTCGAGCAAACCCTTTGCGGGTCCAGAGACGCTTGATGGCCCTTCCGGAAGTGTCCGGCCCGAGAGTGACAAAGAAACTGGCGGGAATTTTTTGAGCGGACAGGAAGGACGCTAAGAGGCCGGCCCCTTCGGCCAGACCGCGGTAGGTATCGACGTCAATCTTGAGGGCGAACTTCAAAGAGGTAGCCCAGGGAGCCCGGCGCTATTTTGGCACCCCGGTTGGAGGTTGAGACGCTTCAAAATGCGCTTTTTGGAACCATTCGATGGTCCGGCGCAATCCGTCTTCCAAGGAAACCTTCGGCGTCACTTTGAGGATGTTCCGCATCTTGGTGTTGTCCGGCACACGGCGCGGGATGTCTTCGTAGCTATCGCCGTAAATGCTTTGCTGGGTGACGAACTTGATCGTGGAGCGCGCTCCGGTGATCCGGATCATCGTCTCGGCGAGCTCGAGGATTGTGGTTTCGCGGTCGACCCCGATGTTGAAGATGTCTCCGACTGCTTCCGGCACCAAGCCGGCCGCCATCGTGGCGGCAATCGCGTCGTCCACATAGGTGAAGCAGCGGGTCTGCTTACCGTCGCCGATTACCGTGAGCGGCTCATGACGCAGGAGCTGTCCCATGAAAATAGTCAGCACGCGGCCTACATCGATCTTATCGAGGCGTGGGCCATAAATGTTGAAATACCTCACGATCGCCACCGGGAGACCGAGCTTCCGGTAGGCGAAGCAGAAATGTTCCGCCGCCGCCTTGGAGGTGGAGTAACACCAGCGGTCGATCCGGGTCGAGCCCAGCACGCGGTCGTCGTCTTCTTGAAATGGGACTTTGGTGTTTCGCCCGTAGACTTCCGAGGTCGACGCCATCACGACCTTCTTGTTATAGCGGTGCGCCAGCTTCAATACGTTCTGGGTGCCGTTGATGTTGACGTTCAAGACCTGATAGGGGTCGCCGACGTAATGCTCGACGCCGACAACGGCCGCGAGGTGGTAAACCAGATCGCATTTCAGGATGAGGCTTTCGAGCATGCCTTCGCTGAAGATCGAATCACGCACGTAATGGAACTGCGGGTTCGAAAGAAGATGCTCCACTTTCGTGGACAACGATAGATCGAGGACGAACACTTCGTCGCCCCGCTTTAAGAACCCCTCCGCAAGGTGGGACCCTAAAAATCCTGCTCCGCCGGTAATTAGAACTCGCATAACGGCCTCCTGTTAGATATGTGACGCTAAAATCGTTTTCTGCTGTGCCAGCGCTTGAGCGGCCGGCACGACCGGCCCGCCTTCCCACTGGACTTCCTGCACGAGATACAAACCCTCGCCCGTCGCTACGGGAACACCCTCCGCGCGCGGTTCCAGCACCTGGCCGGGTACGGCGTACGCTTTTTCCGCGGCGGCGCGGCCTTTCCAGATCAACAGCTTCTTCCCCCCCGAAAACGTGAAAGCCCCCGGATACGGCCGTGTGAGCGCACGGACCCAGTTGTGGATCCGGTGGGCCGGCCAACCCCATTCGATACGCCCGTCTTCCGGCTTGCGTCCGCCGAAGGTCGTGGCGTCTTTTTCTACCTGCGGGGTGCGTGTCGCTTTTCCATCGCGAAGCAAGGGAACGACGCGCGTCAGAAGTTGGCGGGCCGCCGGGACCAGCTTATCGAAAACGTCCCGCGCCGTGTCGTTTTCGCCGATCGCCACGCGCTCCTGGCCGACGATCGCTCCGGCATCGGCGCGTTCCACCATTTCATGGAGCGTGACGCCGGTCTCCGTCGCGCCCTCGATGAGCGCCCAATTCACGCAGGCACGCCCACGGAACTTCGGCAGGAGCGAGCCGTGGAGGTTGAAAGCGCCCATCGGCGCCAACTCCAGCCACGGCTTCTTCAAGAGCTGGCGGTAGTAAAACGAAAACACGATATCCGGTTTCAGCGCTTTTCCCCATGCGAGGGATTCGGGGGCGTTTGGATTCTCAAAGATCTGAACAGAAAGCCCTTTTTCTTTGGCGACCTGTGCGACGGAACGGAACCAACGCTCTTCCCAGGGATTATCCGTATGCGTCACCACGCCAACGATCTCCACGCCTAAATCGAGCAGCGTCTCGATCCCCGTGACGCCGATTTCGCTATAGGCGAAAACTAAGGCCTTCATCAACTGATTCCTTCCCCCCGTGTGGGGGAAGGCAAGGATGGGGGGTGAGATGCATTCGACGCCAACCCCCCACCTCTGTCCTCCCCCACAAGGGGGGAGGAGGAAGTGTGATGAGCCTTATAGACTTCCTTCACAACAAACCGCGGCCGCTTGCGGACTTCATTGTAGATACGGCCGACATATTCGCCGATGATGCCGAGCGCGAGGATCTGGATCCCGATGAAGGCAAAGAGAATGGCGAACAGGGTGAACAACCCCTCGGCTTCGGGACCGATGATCAAGCGGCGGACAAACAGGAAAATGCTGAAGGCGACGCCCACGACGGCGAGCAAGAGTCCGAACGCGCTGATGGCCTGGATCGGCAAGAGTGAAAAGCCCGTCAATAAATCGAAATTGAGGCGGATCAAGCGGACGAAGGAATATTTGGAGCGTCCCTGGGCGCGATCGCGGTGCGGCACTTCGATCTCCGCGATCGAACGCGCGAAGGTATTCGCCAGCGCGGGGATGAAGCTGGAGATCTCGGCACACTTGGTGACTTGCTGGACGATCTCGCGACGGTAAGCGCGCAGCATGCAGCCGTAATCCCGGAGGCGGACGCCGGTGCTCCAGGACGTCAGACGGTTGATGATATAGGATGCGGCACGGCGATAAATCGGGTCCTGGCGGTTTTCCCGCCAGCCACCCACGACGTCAAACCCTTCTTCGATTTTGTGCACCAGGGTCGGGATCGCTTCCGGCGGATTCTGAAGGTCGGCATCGAGCGTCACGATGATCTGCCCGCGCGCCAGGTCGAATCCTGCGAACACCGCCGCGTGCTGCCCGTAATTGCGATTGAACTCCACGACCGTCACGTGCGGGTCGTGCGCCTGCAGACCCTTTAAAATTTCCAAGGAGCGATCCACGCTCCCGTCATCCACAAGAATGATCTCATAGGGCTGGCCCAAACCTGTGAGCACCTCCGTCAGCTGCTGATGGAGGGTGGCGAGATTTTCCTGTTCATTAAAGACAGGGATGACAATAGATAGATACGGCGCGCCTTTAGCGCGGCCTTCCAGGGATAAAGAGGACGGGATAGTCGTTGGGGAGGAGCTCATAAATAAAGAAAAGAAGGGACCCAAGCAAGTGGCTTTAGGTCCCATCTAATTCGAGTCGAAATTATAGGAATTATCGTCTTAAAAGACAAGGCAGGGGTGGAGCAACCGTCGAAGGGAGCAGGGTATGAGCCCGAGATCCGAGTTCGCCATTTGTCATGCTTCGACCGCTTACATGCCCTTTCGAGCCCTTAAGAGGATGGGGAGCAGTTTTTCCAGGTGCCCTACAGGTGCCTCAGTGGTATCCATTATGAAACACCGTCCGTCGATGCCCCATGCACCAAATCATGAGCACAACGGGCTCATCAGCTGAAGGTGCTCCGACGAAGTGTTAGAGCATTTTGGGGTGGGGGAGCAACTGAACCAAGTGTCCCTGTGGTGTCTCAGTGGTCCGCTGCTCTACCCCACAAAAGAACAATAAATCATGTTGCGGAGTGATCTGGACGGCTAGTTTAAAGGCAGGAAACGACACTGATCGGATTACTGATCGGTTCTAGATCGCAAAACTACTATTAGGTTTGTCCCTCCAAACATCGAAAGTTCTTGAAGAGAATGGCTTGGGTGTATTTCATCTAAATAAGGCAAGAAAATGACTAGAGTCACTAGAGGGATGAGGAAGGGAAGACTGGCACGAAGTGCCTGAAGTACTTCTGCGAGGCGTCCATGGAAGTAGGGCGCACGTTCTCGGTCAAGGGCCTTCCATAATCCCCAAGCCTTAAGATGATGTGTTGAAATCTTCTGGATCGCTTCTAGTAAGTGAGTTCTGCCTGTAGGCCCAAGATCTGCCAAGTGGTTAAAGGGCATAGGTAGGACCCTTTTAGAGAGGACAAACCAGAGGGACTCGAGAGCGCGTTCCCTTGAAGACCAATCCAACTGGAAACCGAGCGAGTTCAATTCCAAATTGGGAAATGTAGTCTGCAAGGCTTCGATATAGCTACCGTGAAAGTAAGGGACATCAGAAGTTTTCAGGAGTCCTGATAATCCCCAAACCTGAAAATGTCCCGCTTTAATGCGGTAGAACTGATTTCGTAGCTGCTCTCTCTCCAAGGAGCTCATCTCAGACAACTTTTCATAACCCGAAATCAAATGGGGTGCTTCTTGGGCCACCCGATATCGAATGGACTCTTCAGACTTTGAATGGCTAGACCAGTCCAGACGAAAACCAAGTCGGTTCAACTGTAGATGTGGGAAAATGGCGCCCAACATTTCGATATAACTCCCGTTGAACTGACCGTAACCACCCGCCAAGCCCCAAGCATTTAAATGGGCATCTGTAATTCCGTAAACTTCGTTACGAAGAGCATCAATCTGACCGGGCGAATCTAGGTCGAGTTGATCGTATTTTTCCATAAGGTCAGGTTTCTCTCGGCGGATAAGAAAACGGGCTGATTCGATAGATTTTTCCCGAGTTGTCCAATCGGATGCAAACCCTAACGGATTCAGGTGTAGGTCTGGAAAAACAGCTAAAAGAACTTCAATATAGCTCCCATGAAACTCGGGAGTCCTACTTCGATTGATAACGGATCGGATTTTCCAGATCAAGAAATGATGACTCGTTATGCCGTAAACATCGTCTTGTAACTGTTGGATCTCCGCTTCAGATAATTCGGCCCGTCGGTCATAACGTTTGATCAAGTCTGGTCGATAGCTAGCAATACCGTCCCGGACATTTTGGATATTTCGAGCAATCCCTTCGTTCCAACGATAAACCCTCGCTTGATGTTCGCGTCGGAACTTCCTAAGCCCTTCCTCATCAAAACCCAATCGCGGATCACTAAAAACAGCTTGAAGGGCCTTGATATAACTCTTCTCGAAATACGGAGAATTCAATGCACTGCTAAGACCCCAGAGTAAGCATTGAGGCGAGTCAATTTGATAGATGTCGTCCAGCAACGCGGTCTTTTCTTGTACGGAGAGGTGTTCTAGGCGATTGTACCGTGCCATAATCGACGGCACTTGCCGATTTAATACATAGCGGATTGAGTCGATGCTTCTTTCGCGTGTCGACCAGTCCAATTTAAAGCCGAGCGTATCGAGCTCTAGATCTTGGAAGACTTTTTGTAGAGCGACTGCATAGATCCCTTGAAAGTAAGGAGTAACGCGTTGGTCTGACACTCCGGATAATCCCCATAGGTTAAGATGCCCGCTCGTCAGTCGATAAATGGCTTCGCGTAATCGGTGTAGCTCTGCGGGTCCTAGATGTTTTAATCGCTCATAGCGTGAAATTAAATCCGGTCGTTCGCGAGCCAAAACATACCGCACAGATTCAATGCCCTGCGCCTCAGTCGACCACTCTAGCACGAAGCCTAGACGATTAAGTTTCAACAGCGGGAAAACAGCTTGCAAAGCATTGATGTAGCTACCTTCAAAATACGGCGCGATACGACGATCCCCCGCTTTTTGTAAGCTCCAGATATTGAAATGCCCGTTCTTGATGCGATAGATACGTTTCTTAAGATTATCGATTTCAAGTTGGCTCAAATCTGAAAGGCGGTCGTATTCTGCCAAGAGCTGGGGGTGCTCTCTCTGCAAGACAAAACGAACGGATTCGATACCTTTCTCTCTCGTATCCCAGGCCAATTGGAAGCCCAGCAAATTGAGCTGGAGATTTGGGAATGTAACTTGCAAGGCTTCACCATGGCGTCTGTGAAAATAGGGGGCGTCCAACATACCGGAAAGGCCCCAAGACAAAATATCCCCTACTTGAATCCGGTAGAACTCCTCTCGCAATGCATCCATCTCCGAAGGAGTCAGATTCGCTGCGTTATCGTAAGCTTGAATCAAGTCGGGACGATAACGCCCCATCGCCTCTCTGAGATTCGCCTTTGCACTCTCAAGCGTGTCCCAACGATAGTTTTTCGCCAAATCATCGGCGGCATTCCGGACAACTCCTTTTTTGCGGGGACTTTTTGGGGTACGCTTCTTTTTTGACCCCAACATCCGACTCTCTGCCGGAAGCATTCGGACAGTCTGAATGAAGGGATCTTGGTGATGGAGAAATATGGGAACGGCAAAGAGGCTGGCTGCAAGGACAAGCGTTAAGGCTTGCGACTCAAAAGAAGCTGTTTCCAAAGGAGAATGCTGTATAGGCTCTATCTTCCCGTTGAAAAAGCCACTAACAGTAACCGGGTCAAGTAGCAGTCCGGTCACAAGTATTAAGGCAACAAAGCGAGAGAAGGGATTGCGCATAGACATCGAACGCGCGCGTTACGCCCACGCGCCCGCGTTCGAGGATGCCTATATTTTAAGGCGATTGGCCGATATCTACCAGATGCCGTTCGGCTAAAAAAATATGGGCCATTTGGCGACAGGTCTTGGGCCCTTCTGCGTCGCACACA
>WNFI01269906.1_pt1 | contig 12000 bp, 19 predicted proteins | sample 5400471 | NCBI WGS metagenome assembly WNFI01 (sample SAMN13153348, study PRJNA577476) | soil metagenome | isolation source: 100 cm saprolite on Douglas fir-dominated hillslope | place: USA:California | collected 2013-09-17 | reverse complement strand
ATTCCACAAGTACATGACCGCCGCCGACGAATCGACGGCCGCGGTGATGACCCCGGCCATCGAGGCGTACGACCAGGTGATCGCCCACGCCCATGACGACTACGCCAGGGCCCTGGCCGACGCTACCCAGACCTACAAGGTCCTGCTCCGGGACGCCCAGGCAGCAAAGAGCCAGGCTGCCACGATTGCAGCCACCGTCTGACATGCCGGCGCCGCAGCATTTCCTCCTGGCGGACATGCCCGATCCCGAGCGAACCGGCGACGTCTGCTGCCCGCGGTGCTGGGCGCTGGTGTTCACCGCCCGGCGAACCGCCAGGGGGATGACCCTCTCCTGCTGGCACTGTGACACGCACCTGGGGATCACCGTCTACCTGCCCGCCGGGGTGAACGTGTCAGGGACCGCCCAGCGGCAATTCAAGCTGCCCAGCCGGCGGCGGCGGTTCCCCCGCCGGTTCCGGTTCATCCCATAGGCCGTCGGCCCAGATGCCCTGCCGGTCCGCCAGCTGCAGGCCGTCGGCGGACCACCGGGTGTGCTTCCAGTCGAGCAGCGCGCTCTCCCCGTCGAGCCCGATAGCGGCCTCTGCGGGACGCACGGACCCGTCATCGAGGACCCACGCCGCAGCGTACGGCCCGGCCACCACGTAGGGCTGCACGGGCCGGGAGTACGTCGCCTGGGGTGCATTCTGGGACTGCCACACGATGCCGGGCCACAGCCGGGCCGCCCACGTCTGGTCGCCGGTCTGCCAGGCCCCTTTCGGCACCCCCGCGAACCGTGGCCGGCCGTCGAGCACGACATGCTGAGGCCCGTGCACCACCGCCTTCTGGAACTGGGTCTTCTCCCTCATCCGCAGCGGTTCGGCCTGCTCATTCCAGGCGGCGATCACTTCATCCGTTCCGGCGGGCAGCTGGCGCCCGTGGACCCACCGTTCAGCCCTGGCGCTGGCCAGCTCCTGCAGCCGCGTGTGGGAGACCATCACCCCGTCCGTATCGCACTGCACGATGCCGTCACCGAACGGGCCGGCGATGATCTTGCCCAGCCGGGCCCGGACGTGCGCCTCCACGAATGCGAGCACCGCGGGCCGCTCGTGGTCGCCGCGCTGGTCGGCCCACGACAGCCAGTACTCGCCGTTGACCCCCGTGATCACCTGGCGAGTTCCGGTATGGTAGTCGCTGGCCTGCTCAATTGACCAGCCCTGGCACGGCGGGCCCACCCATGGCTCTGTCCGCCAGCCGGGCTGCGCGAATTTCCCGATCACCGCCCGGGCCGCCAGCTTGGCCCAGACCTTGACTATCGGCGGAACCTCGCTGTCGGGTGCCCGGATCCAGGACAGCACCTCACGGGCCCACGTTCGCAGGTGGGCCGTCATGGTGTAGAGCAGGCCGTCGTGGACCTGCTCCAAGGCGTGGGCGTCGGCGGCGGCCTGGATGTCCGGGGCCGCCAGCGTGGTCCGGAACCGGCCGACCGGGTAGAACACCCGGCCGCCCAGCCTTACCGGCCACTGGGGGCTGTCAGTATTGATGGTCACCTCGGCCAGCATCCCGCCCGGCACCCGCCCGTGCAGCGCCAGGCGGCGGTGAACGTCCTGGACCGGGCCGGCCACCCTCGCCGGCAGCGCGAAGCTAGCGGCGACCTGGGTGTACGCGGCCTCAAAGTCCACCTCGGCGTAGCGGCCCGGGGGCAGCCCGCCAATCCGGAAGACGTCCCGGCGGCCGCCGTACACCCCCCTGCGCTCGAAAGCCGGGATCTCCGCATCGTGGTCGATCACGACCTGCCGGGCGGTGAGCGTCGACCGGTAGTGCTGCCATCCCTGCCCGGCGCCGCTGACTGTCCAGCGGCCGAGCTCAGCGCGGTCCCACCAGTCCATCATGGCCAGCACCGCGGCCCGGAGGATGTCGACGTCGGCGTGGCAGCGGGCCGCCCACGCCTCATCGGTGTCGTCGTCGTCGGGCAGCTGCGGCTTTACGATGCCGACCAGGTTCCCGATCTCGGCCAGGCCCATGGGGAACAGCGACCCGCTGTCGGCGATGGTGAGGGTGTGGGCCCACTTGACCCGGTCGCGTTCTTGTAGTTTCCCGTTGCGTTTTTCCTTGACCCTGACGTCCCGGGCGCCCTTGTGGAACACGCACCACATTGAGTCGCTGCCGACGGCGAACCGGGATGACAGCTGCCAGCCCAGCCCGCCCAACGTGGTGGCGAGGTCGGTGACGGTCAGGTCGAAGGCAACGTTGTGGGCGTATAGCCAGGCCGATTCGCTATAGCTGGCCCAGCTGTCGATACACTGAGCAACGGAAGTGGAGTCGACGCCGGTGGCGGTCAGGTGCTCGCCTGGCCGCCGCCGGTCCCTCCGGCGCACTAGCTGCGCCTCCCAGTTCCGCAGCGTGTGCAGCTGCATCCCGTGTTCATCGCGCTGGCGGGACTCCGAGTCAAGGAAGATGACCGCGGCCGGGGTCGACGTCTTCCCGCTGGGCCGCAGGTAGTGGGCCGTCCCGTCGGACGGCATGTCACACGGCCAGCAGCGTGACGGAATCTATGGAGTCCAGGGTGCCTGACCGGGGTGTCCCGGTTCCCGGCGGTGACGACAGCTGGTCCTGGACTCTCAGCTGCAGCTGGGCGTTGAGGCTGCCCACTGAGCTGGGCAGGACCTGGCTGATGTTGACCACGGAGAACCCGGTCTGGGTGAGCCCGGCCTCATCGGTGTAGGTGATGCTGACCCGGGCCTGCCACATCGGCAGGGCGGCCTGGTCGGCCTGGGACCGGGACCAGGGCGCCTCGGCGACGTGCCGGGGGGTGATCGGGCTGGCCGGGTCGGCGGTGGACAGCGTCCCGGTGGCGTTGCCGATCTTCCGGGCCACGGAAAACAGCTGTGACATGCCGATGGGTGACCAGCCGGCGTAAGCGCCGCCGATGGTGCGGGCAATCTCGGAGGCAGCACTGGACGCATCAGCGACCGTGTACGCCCAGTTGCCAGCGGCATCCTTAGCGTTAGCGGCGTAGTTCGCAAATGACCACCACGTGTTATACATGGCATTAGCCCGAGATGGGAGATCCATGGGGGTATCGTCCTATCGGCGCGGTGACAGGAGTGGGACCCGCAATTTATTAGGCGCGGCGGGTCCCAAGCGCGCACTACCTGCCATACCTGGCCCGCGCCCCATGACAGCAGCCATAGGAACCAGGCAGGCAGGCAGTATCTACCGGGCGCCGCTAAATGAGCGGCACCTCAGCCACCATCGGCGCCTTGTTGAGTGCCGACTTGGCCAGCAGCGCCCGCATCTGATCCTCGTTAATGATGTTGGTCGACTCCAGCACCCGACCGCCGTCAGTGACGATAACCAACACGTACGCCTTAATTTCACCGGCATCGATGCCGTGGAGCTCGGCTGCTGCCGCCTTGATGGCCTCATACAGCCTGACCGCCCTACGCCTATCCACCGGGGCCGCCAGTAGCAGCGGCGGTAACCGGCGGGACGCCCAGCTCGATGGCCACCGCGGCGACCAGGTGCACGAGCCCGCGCAAGAGCAGGTTCCGCTCTTCGTTGACGTACCCCTCATCGCCCTGCTCAGTCGCCAGGACCAGCATTTCCTCGCCCTTCGCGAGGTGATCCGCTGCGGTCATGACTGCACCCCGCTGGCGTCGTCGACGTCGACGGCATCGAGCGCCGCGAGGGCCTCGAGGTCGGTGTTGTCGTCGCCGTCGGGAGTGAGCTCACCGGGTCCGGGCGCCGGCGCTGTGGCCTCGGTGTCCGGGGTGCCCTTCTCCGCTTCGGCGGCCTGCCTCTTGCTCTCCGCCGCCACGAACCGGCGCACCGAGTCATAGAAGCGGGTCGGGTCGACCCCGAGGTCGACGGCCAGGATGTTGACCAGCGCCGGCGACAGGTCCTCAGCACAGACGCTGACGCTGGCCCCGTTTGCCAGCCAGGTCATGAGCACCGTGACGGGGTGCTTGCCCTCGCAGAACTCGCACACGAACCCGGCGGCCATTACGACTTCGCTCTCGTGGGCCGGACCGGGCGGGCGCACCGGAACATCATGCTGGGTCCCAGGTCCCGGGCGGTGAGGTAGACGCGCTGGTGTTCCTCGCCCTTATCGTCAACCCATTGCGTCTCGGTCCAGCGGCCCTCGGCGACGACGCGATCACCCTTTTCCAAGACCTCGCAGACGTTCTCCGCCAGCTGGCCCCAGCACGTCACGTCATAATAGGTGGTCTGGCCGTCCTCCCAGGCCCCGGTGGTCTCATTCCGGACTCGCTCGCTCGACGCGATGCGAAGCGAGGACACGGCACGCCCGTTCGGGGTGTAGCGCATCTCCCGCCGCTCTTACGCTGAGCTGCCTGCTCAGCTGCCGGACCCGTTGGCATGATCGTCTCCTGTGTGCTCGGTAAGTGACGGGTCTTGAGCCGCGTCCATATCTTCCGTAGCCCGGATGACGTGAGTCAGCCAGTTGCCCTCAGCGGTGCCGAGTGGGTACAGCCGGAAGCGCACGTTGGCCGCCACTTGTATGACGGTTTCGTGTGCGTCCTGCTGTGACATCCCGAGTCTGCCCAGCGCCTCGACGGCCTGGGTGGCGAACTTGCGGGGGTCTGGCATCGGAGCGGGCTGCTGTTCGGTGGGCGCGGTTCCCATGGGCAGTGACACTACACGCTCAGGGGCCGGCTGTCACGGTCCTGCCTGCCTCGACACCATGCAGTTAATGTTGCCCGCGACCGTTGAACTGTTGGCGAACTTTATCGTCATGGGCGCCCGGGGCGCCAGGAACGTGAAATAGAACGCGGCCACCGAGGGCGTTTCGAACAGCTGGTACGCGACAGTCGTGTACACGCTGGTGGGCACCGCCGACACCTGTATCTGCACTGCCGACGGCGCCACGGTCGTGAGGACTCCGGCCAGCTGGCACAGCCGGCCGGGTGCCATGGTGAGCAGCTGGGTAACCGAGCTGCTGGCGGCCAATGTGGTGTTATGCATGATTCCCAGCACGGCCTCATCGCTCGGTAGTTGTGCGACGGTAAAGGTTGGCACGGCGACATTCATGTTGACGTTGTTGCGGGAATACCAGTCGTTACCGTGCCGGGTGACGCTGTCCTGGTTAAGGACATACGACACCGTTGCTGTCTGCACGCTCTCCAGGCTCTGTATTGTTAGTACAACCTGATCTCCCTTCGCTATGCCGCTGCCGAGCGTTACCCACGAACTCGGCGAGGTGGCACAGGGAATAATGTAGGTCTCCTCATCCACCACCAGGGCGCTGGCGGCGTCACTCCACGTCAGCCGGATCAGCAAGAAAGGGTTAGTGGCCGTACCTGGCATCATCGCCGAAATTGACGCCGCGTATCCCGTCTGGGTTACCGGCAGCACCGCGGACTGCTGTATGGCCCCGGCAGGCACGGCCACCGCTGTCCCTTTTACTAGCGTGGCGGCGGCGGCCAGCAGCGGGACGCCAGTCCGGGCGATCTGGTCGGCGTGCGCCTGGGGCGTCTGCCAGTCTGGGTAATCCGGGACCGTCACGGGGCCGGCTTTACCGACAGCGGGACCGGCACCCCAGCCGCGGTCAGGGCCGCCGTCAACTGATCAACCCTGGCGATCATCGCCGTCTGCGTCCCGTTAACCGCCGTGTGCACCTGCGCCACCTGCGCCGCGACTCCCGCAACCTGCGTCTTCGAGTGCCGCGCGTTCAGCACTGTCACGACGGCGGTGGTAATGGCGGAGATGATCGCGATAGCCGCCGCCGCGTACGCGCCGATCAGCTCCGGCGTCACGATGAGCCCGCCGGGGCGGCCGGGGCAGCCGCGGCGTTACCCCGGGCCGCGGCGATCCTGGCCGCCGTGTCTCGTGCGTGCTGCTGCGCCTTGTCCTGGTTAGCGGCAGCCTTAGCGGCGGCCTTTAGCAGGTCCTCAGTTGTCGCTGGCATGACGGTATTATGTCACTCCCGGAATGATGGCGCCAACCGGCGCGGCGGCTATTCTGGCGGGGCGGTCCGGCAGCGGCCCCTTCGCCTTGTTACTCAGCAGTACCCAGGCATCATACGAGGTGTACCCGACCGCGCCCAGGTCATTGATTGCCTCATCCTGGCTCATGACCCCGTAACGCCACGCGTCAACTATCTGCGACTCCGTGAGGACCTTTACGTTGGCCGCCGCCGTAACAGCCCAATCAGAGATCAGGTCGTTAACCGTGCCGGACGGCACGCCCAGCTTAGTGAGCGAGCTACTCGCCGTCGGGGCGCTGATCTTACGACTCGTGAACAGCGCCCCGATCCGCGACACCGCCCGGCTAACCGCCCCGATCGCGTAATGCATATCCGCGTAATCCAGGATCAGCTGAGCCGCCTGATCGGACACGTGCAGCACGGACAGCAGCTGGGCCGCCTGGGACCTGTCAATCACGTGGCCAATGTACATCTCGATTACCGCGGTCTGGGTCAGCCCGCGGTAATCGGATATGGCCTCGTAATCCGCCTCCGCGATATACGCGGCGGCCACCTCGGGCGCCATGTCGTTCTGCAGCAGCAGCTTGTGCGGTCATAGCTGAGCACGTTAGGCCCGATCCCGTGCTCAGCGATGATGCCGCGGGCCGCGAGTATGCCGGCCTCAAGCGGCGTCGGGCTGCCGCCGATCGAGGCCAGCAGCCACGGATAAAACTCCAGGTCACCGCCCAGCCGCGCGTACAGGGCTTTACCCTCGGCATCGCTGATCTGGCCCTTCAACGCGGCATCCAGCGCATCGACCGGGGTCGGCCACAGCTGGGACAGCTTCTGGATTACGGGCGCCCACTTATTCGCTAGCCGGCCCTCGGCAATACCCTGTTCGAATGAGATGGCAGCAGCGCCTTTACCGGCTAGCGGGATCGCTCCCCGGCGCAACGCTTCGGCTAGTTGCTGTGGACCAGGTGCGTCGCCTGACAGGTGTACGAGAGTGTCAAACGTGCCTGGTAGCACGCCGGACAGCCCTGCGATATGCGTGCCCTCACTGGATGAAAGGAAGTTGCGCACTACCGCCGAAGCTGCGTCGGCCGGGGACAGCAGCACCGTGTCGAGCTCAGCGATTACGTCAGCCCACTTATTCGCCAGGCGTCCCTCGGCTATACCCTGGCGGAATGATACAGACGCAGGTCCTGATCCTTCTTTCGGTACTAGGCCCCGCCGTAGTGCTTCTGCTAGCTGCTGAGGTCCTGGGGCATCTCCTGCCAGGTCGACCAGCACCTTCAACATCCACGGCGTCACGCCCTGCGGAGCTGCCAGCTTTTCGGCTGCCGGTAGCGTCAGGTAGCTTCGAAGCACCGCCGTGGCCAGATCTCCGGGTGCCAGCCGGACCGTGTGCATATCGAGGAGCTCACCGAACCTCGATGCGTTGACCCCGGTGCGGGCTGCCTCAGCGGTGGCGGCCTGCACGGTGATGATGCCCCGGGCCGCCAGGTCGGCGGCGATCGCCGGGTCCAGGGCCTGCACGGGGTGATGGGCGTTGACGTCCTCGCCCAGCTGGGCGAGGGCCGGGCCGAGTAGGGTGCTGATCACCTGGCCCAGCACGTTCCACATCAGCAGTTGCGTCAAGATGCCGTTCTTGCCGAGCACGTCACCCAGGCCAGCCATGGTGTTCTCTCCTGTCAGCCAGCCGACGAAAGCCCGGCAACCTCATCCATCCGGGTGGCCAGGGCAGCGACCAGAGTACGCACATGGCCGGCATTGTAATGATCCTGGGGAACGAACACTGACCCGCGGTTACCGCCCCCGGTCAGGAAAGACACCCGGTAGCCGGTCACCGGATTCCCCGACCCATCGAACTCGAACTGATCGGCGGCCTGACCGGTTACTGTCCACGACGCTGCCATGCTCACTCCCTACAACTTGCCGATCAGCTTCACGAACGCCGTTAGCGTGTCGTCTGCTGCCGTCCCGACCGTGTCAGATATGCCCTTCGCCCAGGCGGCCGGCTCGGCGACGGCCAGGCCCACCATCGCGAGCATCCCGGCATCGACCGCCAGCCCGGTGAGGCCCTTCCACTCTTCTCCGGCGGCCTCTACCTCTGGGCCGCCCTTCCGCATGAACTCCGCCCACTGCTTCTCGAGGGCTGACAACCTGGCGTCAAGATCGCCGACGACATCATGCAGCCCTTTGGGCCGGGGCTGGCCGATCACCGGGGCCAACAGCGACTGTGCGGCTTCAGCGGCCAGCCGGTCGACGCCCACCTTGGCGACGATCTCGTGTACCAACTTGGTCAACAGGAAGCCCAGCACGGGGTCTTCTATGTCGGCCAGCTTCAACGCCCCGTCAATCACCACGTTGACCAGGTCCTTGATCAGCGGTGTCCGGGTCACGAGGTCATCGAGCAGGTTCCCGGCGACCCCGACCCTGGCGTGTACCCCGGCGACGTAGGCGCTGACCGCCTCACGCTGGACGGTGGCCAGGACAGCCTTGTCGGCCTGGATGCGCTGGGCGCGCTCGGCCCGGTCGGCCTGGATGCGCTGGGCGCGCTCGGCCGCGACGTGCTGCAGCGTGAAGTACAGGGCCTGCAGGTAGCGGAGCTGGATGAGTGCCCAGGTGCGGCCGAACTCAATGATCGTCCAGGCCCGGAGCGCGGTGATCCGGGCCGCCAGCTGGTCGCGGACCGGGCGGACCTCGTGCACCCAGATCCAGCCGGCCAGGCGGTGAAGCACGTCCCGGATGATGGCCACGGCCAGCCCGAGCGTTGTCAGGTTGGTCAGCATCACCCGGTAGAACCGGATGACGGGGTTGCCCATCAGCCAGGCAACGACGCCGTGCACGCTGGTGATGTAGTGCCAAAGTGTCGTGAGCGCGCTGGCCAGCGTCGACTGGACACCGGAGATCGCACCCCAGGCTGTCGACGCCCAGCCTGTCAGCGTCCGGAGGAAGCCCACGTTGCACGTCTCCCGTATCGCGTATAGCGATTCGCTATACGCTTCGTGGCGGTCATCAGCGGTACATCCGGGACAGGGCCTGGTTATACCGTCCGGCCTTGAGGGTGGCGGCGGGGACCAGGCGGCCGGCGACTTCCTGCATTCCCGCGATGCTGGCGGCCAGGGTGCCGTCTACGCCGGGCGCCCGGGTGCTGCCGATCGGGTTGACGAGTGACCTGCCGAGCTCGGCGGCGGCGGCGGGCAGGTTGTTGTAGTCCGCTGAGCCTTGTTCCGGCCAGCCGAGAAACCTGTATCTGCCCGATCGACGTATGTCTAGATAGCAGGAGTCCCAGGCTGCGCAGTTGGTGCCGCCGCCCGACATCGCGACCGCGATCACGGCGTTGACGTGCGGGTTATCCAGGTCACTCGTAGAGTAGCCGTACGGTGGCGCGTTAAATGGCATGATCTGCCATATCCCGCGGGCCCCGGCCGGCGACAGGGCATCGGTGACCAGCCCCGATTCGCCTAGAGCGATGGCCACCCACTCAACGGCCCGGTTTGCCGGCCCGCCGGCGCCCTCCCAGTAGCCGGCCACCTGGCGGGCGGTCAGCAGCGTCACGTGCGCCCCTGGAGTGGCGGGCCCAGGCGTGACAGGTCAGGCGCCGGCATCAGGTCGGTAGCCGAGATGGGCGCCCTGATCACCATCGGGCGGGCGGGCAGGTCGCAGTGGAACGCCAGGTAGACGCTGTGAGCGTGGGTACCGGTGTTGTAGCCGATGACCTGCCATGATCCGCTGTCGGGCGCGTCGTTGACCTGCCAGGTGCCGTGCTCGTCGTGGGCCAGCACCCAGGTATCGCCTGACGTGGGGAACACCTTGACGCCGCCCATCGCGACCTGCCAGCCGAGCACCCCCATGGGGCCGGCCGGGACCCGCCAGTCGATCTGACGGACCACCCGGGCGGGCATGGTGATCGCCACCGTCACCGGGGCGGCGATCGGCGTGTTCGGCGGGATGGTGGCCGTGAAGTGCTGAACCTCAAGAGCCATGGCTGCCTAGGTTCCCGGCGCGGTTTCGCGGTAGTGCCATAGCGGCACCAGCAGCAGCGCACCGGAGATGGACACCGTCGTATAGGTCACGTACGCCCCGATCTCGAGTAGCACGCCCCGGACGGGCAGGGTAAGGCTGGCGCTGCTGCTGGCCGCTACCTGGGTGCGGGACACCAGTTGCATGGTGCCGCCCTGGCCGTCCTGCACGTCCACCGTCCCGGCCGTGGTCGCGCTGTTGATGAACGTGCCGCCGACCACGATGTACCTGCCCGACGCGACGACGCCGCCGACGGCGCCGATAGGCAGCGCGATTGGCCGAGAGGGCAGCCCGGCGGCGTATTCCAGCCATTCCCAGCTGCCCTCTAGGCCGTGGCGCCTGCCTGTACCCGTCACTGGTCAGCTCAGCTGGGCACAGATCATGGTCACGTTGGACGTGACCGATGCGGTGTTGGCTGCCGCGCTTACGTAGGTCGCGGCCCTGTCGTTGGCGTTGAACACCGGGATGTACGGCCGGCCCTGCGCCTGGGACTGGTATATGAAGTAGTCGCTCAGCCGGAGCGTCGGGCTGGCCGCCGGGCAGCCGACCCGCAGGTTCCCGGTCGCCGGGCCCTTGACCCCCACGCACAGCAGATCCGGCTCTTGATCTGGTCCCAGGTGTACAGGTTGGCTTGAACCCCGGGCAAATCGCTGTAGTAGACGAACAGCGCCGCGACCGTATCGCTTGAGGCCGCCGCCTCGGCCTGCACGACCAGCGTGTCCGCGCTGTAGAGTGCCTGGCTGATATCAGCCGCCAGCAGGAACTCGGTAGGGTTTTCCAGGGCCGTGAGGGTCAGCCCGGTGACGTTGTCGTGCAGGCGTGGGGACAGCACCCTCACCCTCTTGGGCGGCGTGGTGCACTGAACCACGACGTTCTCCAACGAGGCGCTGGCACCGTCCTTGAACGACCGGACCGACAGCGAGTCACCCGAGGCCGGGGCCATCGCGGCCAGGGCCGCGGCGTTCGTTGAGGTGTTGTGCAGGTCCAGCAACACCGTGTCAATTGCGAGTCCCATAGCGTCCGCTACTTCTGGAACGCCTGGTGCATGGCCATCTGAAATTGCGATGACCGCTGGATGTTCTGCTCGACTGTGCCCCGGGGCGGAAGCGAGGAGGTAACGCTCTTGATGGCATCGAGCACCGGGCCGATTCGCTGCTGGTACTTCGCCATTCCCGTCTGGGCGCCCGTCGCGAGCCGCGACTGGCCCTTGTCTACGCTCTGCTGCTTCCACTGCGACAGCGTCACGGCGGCCGAGTTCGCGGCCCACTTGCCGGCGTTCTGCTGAACTCCGGCGAGGTATCGGGGCATGGCGGCGGCGGCCAGCTGCCCCGGCGCCACGGTGACCGACTCGATGCCGGCCGCCCACTTCTGCCCCGAAGCGCCGAAGCCCTGCTGCCACCGCTGGGCAGCCTCGGCCGACGACGGGATGTTACGTGCCACTATCAGGCCTCCTTGTGGTGCACGGTGCTGGCCTGCAGGACGTAGCGGCCGTCGGGCCCGCGCCGGACGACGCTCAGCGTGCGCTGGCTTGGGTCCTCGTGACCCGAGACGAGGTGCTCGCCGTCGGGCACGTCACCGGATTGGGTGACGACGGCCGTTCCGTCCTTGACTGCAACCGTGATTTGGTACGACATAGCGGCCATGATAACAGGCTAACCCGACAAAGCATTCGATCATGCGTACGTAACGTCAGGAAACAACGGAACAGGGGTAGGGGGTACCCGGCGCCAATGAGGCCAGCTAGCTAGCGGACTCGATGATTTCGCTGGCCGCGGCTATCACTTGCTCGGCGACCATGGCGCCGCTGAGGTTGCGGGCCCACTTCTGGTACATGTCGCCGCGGCGGTCGCGGAGCTGGTAGACCGCCTCGATCGACCGGGCGATCGAGCAGTTGATGCACCGGACGTTGGAGTTCTTCCCGGCCCGCTTGACGATCTCGCACCCGCACCCGGCGCACTCGAATATCCGGACGGCGTACGGCATGTAACAGCCCGGCGACCGCGTGGCCCAGCTGGGCAACTGACGAGGAAACCTGGCCGACAGCAAGCCGGACCGCGGTGACCGCCGCC
>WNFI01503364.1_pt1 | contig 12003 bp, 11 predicted proteins | sample 5400471 | NCBI WGS metagenome assembly WNFI01 (sample SAMN13153348, study PRJNA577476) | soil metagenome | isolation source: 100 cm saprolite on Douglas fir-dominated hillslope | place: USA:California | collected 2013-09-17 | reverse complement strand
GTGGTAGTGAGTTCCACCAAAAAAAAAAAATTTGATTCATCATCATCATCTGACCATGAGGGTATTGCCGATTTCAACTTCCTTCAACCAATGTTATGGGACTCAGTCTATTAAAGCGTGCCTTCTAGTCACTGCACTGGATCGATAATGGCTTTCCCAACAATTGTCCTTCCCCTCCCACTGGATGACATGTTCGCCGATAAGCCTAGCCTTCAGCAGGCTTACGAGAGCCTTTGTGCCTACGAGACTCGCCATTCTGCGCCCATCAACGACCCACTTCCTGCTCGATGGCTCGGCCATCTCTTGCGAGAGGTGCCCATAAAAGAGGATCTTGCGAATGAGATAACTTCGTGTAAGGATGATGCTGCCATTGAAGATTTATCAATATTCTACCGAGATAGATTACTGAGGGTTTGTTAGTATATCTGAATTACACTTGGACCGCCCTTAATCCTGCATGACAGTTAAAGCCATAGGGGAACCCACACCCGCTCCCTCAGATCACCCTAGTCGTCCCTCTTTCGATGTGATGCAAGAGCTGAATGCTGTATTGCAGGATAACAATGTCCCTCGCGACCATGGCCAGGCGAAGCGCCTGGTACGGCAATCATCCCCCAAGTCTAAGGTCGATACTAATATGAATGCATTTTAGGCGCTTATTCGCGACGATAACCGTTCAATAAGTGGTCATTTTGATCGAGGCGTCGCGAATCCGCCGGGTTACGTTACTCTTACGAACGCAGCACACATCATACCATTTAGCCTCAATTCCAATCAGGATAATTCAACTAAGGCACGCTTACCGTCCCCCACCGTTGCACACCTTGCATTAAATTGCTATTCTAACGTTCTAGCGTGATTGGTCTGGTGGAGTGCTGACGGTGTTGGAACGTGTTGGAGGCATTGTCCCTGCCGACCTACATGGGAACCTGATTAACCGTCTATCAAACATCATCACAATGAACGCCGAACATCATGGGTGTTTCGATCAACTGGACTGGTGGATGGAGCCGGCGCCAAGCGGTGTAAGAACTATTTGATTATACCATTCCATCCCATTCATACTCAAATCACTCCCAGGATCCTCACCATTATGTAGTCCGCTCTATCCAACCTATTCTTAACCTTCCAAGTGAGGTTCGCTTTACCTCCAGTAATCCCCTGCTCGAGCTTCCCGACCCTCGTTTCATTGCCACCCATGCGGCTTGTTGCCGTGTAGCTCATCTCTCGGGGGCGGCAGAATATATTGAAGATATCTACCGCAAAACTGAAATGACCTATGTTCTTGCAGATAATGGCTCTTCCGCTGAGTTGCTTCAGTTTGCATTGTCAAAGCTTCATCTTGTATACTCGCCTGCCTGATTGCGCAGCGAATGACTTTTGTGAGGGCCGTGGTCCTGTTTTCATGTCTTTTTGATGCTCTACTGTCATTAGCAAATATAATGCAATGTTGTATTTACGCTGCAATGGCGAGATTCACAAAAAGCTGAAATACGAGGATATTCTTATTGCTCTTTTACGCATCTAATGAGAAACGTACTAGCCTCCGTCGTTTGGACATTGCCAATAGCTGGATGGCACCCTTGCATTTTTCACCTCGAAGAAGGGGGGGGAACGTCTAACGGCCGCGCATCACTCAAACCTCTATAAGAACCCTCACCCGCCCACACCCACCCTAGCAGCCAACATGGCTGAACCCCAAAAACCTCCCGCTCCGGAAACAGAAATACTGTACTAGTGACTTGCGACGATAACCGGGGAAAAGCCAAAAAGTAGGGACAAATACAAGTCGGACGTCCCCCTACAGACGAACCAAATACCGACGCGATCGCCACGGAACACGTCCAACCCAAGAGTGGAGGGCGAATGATTCGAATCGGTAGAAAATTCCATGAAGGGGATGGGACCACCTCCCGGAGAATACCCAACCGACGATAAGTCACAAGAACTGGGATTCAAACTAACCCCTGATCTAGAAGACCCATACATCGAAGAAGGGGAACATCAAATGTCACAGGAAGAAATAGACGACGCATACAGCGAGTACGTAAAGGAACAACAAAGACAAGACGAAAGCATAGAATTCAAGAAGCAATGATTGTGTAAGAAGGCTGAGTTCTTAGTATCACGCAAGTGGTACGTTGGACCTCATCAATAACTTGAGAGCTACGATAAGGGTGTACACGGTGAATAAGAACTCAGGAAAAGGGGAAAACCTTCGATCCTGCCCCGGAGAGTGCGTTTCACGCGTAATGCGCGTGAAACACAGATATACCCGCAAACCCCGATTCCCCCGATCCACCTCTTACAGATTGGCAGAGTGCTCCAGGAGTGATCGGGAGCACTCTGAGAGCATTCCTGGAGTAATCCCAAGGCTCTCCAAGGACATGCCCAGGAGCTCTCTGGAGTGGTCCAGAGAGCTCTAGAGGGGGGGACGTTGGTCCGGTGCTCCGACAGCTCAAAGTGCTCTAGAGCACTGCATGAGGAGCACTGAGGAGCGATCCTGGGTTTTCGTGACGCTCCTTCTGGTGGTTCATGGCCTTGATTTGTTCATGCATTTTCTTTGTGAGGTTGTCCTCAGCACCTTAATATCTTTTTATATGTTGATCGTGCGTACGTACAGACTAATGATGAATGGACATAACTGCTCGCAGATTTTAGGAACATTACACATGTTTATATCGTCGTTGCCATGACGTCTACTTCAAGACCCATCCGATCTCATACCGTATAAAACCATTTCCCTCTTCTCCACCAATCTGGAGACTACGAAGAATTGCCAATCGATAATCTGAAGTGTACCTACAATGATTTGCCGTTGGCATTTCGAAGGGTGCAAATATGCGAGTGATTGATTCTAGCTCCGCGCTATGCGTCTGGCGGATGGGTACGACGAGATGAAATAGAGGGCTGCCGGTCAATTGGGATGGAGGGAGGTTAGGATCGTGCTCTGGGCGACGCAATAAGGATTGAACGGTTGCCCTCAGCCATTCTGCTTGGTGCATTTCATAGACGACATCCGTTGCGAGTATTACATCGAATGAATGTAAGAGGTCATCTCCGCCTTCCGGCACCGTTGTTAAAGGCATCTCCCCTTGTTCATTTCCGTCGCAGCACGTCGAGAGCCGGTAGTAGTACTCCCAATCTAGCGCTTGAGATGTGACCAATACACCACATCCGTAAGGTCCATTGCGGCATAAGTTCTCATGAAGATTGGATAGAACAATCTCATCGTAATCTGTTGCAAAAACCTCTACTTTTGGATCGTTAGGTGAATTGGTGCTGGCAATTCTATGTTGAATATGCTGGGAAGCAATCTTTGCCATAGCAATACTGACAAAGCCCGTTCCAGCACCCAGTTCTAAGACTCTAAGAGGCCCCTGTAGCTGATTCGTCGAGGATCCAGAAGCTTTAAGAGGTATGAATAAACCAGGATCATCCGCTATGCAATTGGCGAGCACCATTGCGCTTCCCCACGTCTGCATCCCAACGGCTCCGGGAAAGTCACACGAGTTAATCGAGCCCTCCTTGATAGTTATTTCGACTAATGTGGATGATGGTGAGGGAGGGGCCCCATCTTTACCCGCCGGTTGTGTTCTTGTTGGGAGCCTATACGATTGAGAGACAGAAGACGAGGCGGATGGTCCAGAGGAGAAAGCCAAGAGGCCTGCAGCACGATTCAAAATCCCTTCTAACCTCTCATCTACCCCATCATTAAAAGCGTGATGACTGGCATCAGCCATGGGCAGCACCCGAAGTAGATTCGTCAACCATTGTACAGCATACTCGCACTCGAAATCATCCATGATAGTATCTAGAATCGAATCAATCTCCAACCCGCAACAGGGTATAACCATTACAGTGCTCACCGTCCATGGAGGATAACCGCTTAGTTCCACTTCTCACACATGTATGGAGCCGATCAAGCGCGCTATCGAGAACATCAAGGTCAAGAGCTCCTCGTCGAATATGCGGCAGAAATTTTGAGGGGATTCTGTCAATGTGCGAAGAACTTGCTATAGTAGCTATACACAATGAAGAATGTTCATAACTTCAACCTACTTCATGTCATCCATCTTCGTTTTGGTTTTGCTAGATCGGGCTTTCGCAAATAATGTTTTGGTCGTGGACGCCAAGTCGTGCATAACAGGACAGGTACTATTTCTCACGGGGTATATACTTATGTTGACCTCATCGGGCGAGATAGAGCCAATTCACGCAGCCGAGCCATTATAGCAATTGAGTAACCAGGCGCGATCGTTGAAGCGAAAGTCCTGAAGAAATATATATAGGATGTCGACGAAAATGAACGATTTAAATATCGCCTCGAGTCGAAACTCTGATCGGGCGATTCGAGAGTCTCAATCACGGAATCCTAAACCTGCTCAAGCCGAAGGAGACGATGGTACCGCTAGAGTAATTCGCGATCGACTGGCAGGTACCGTGCCAACTTTGTCGAGTCCCACACCATCCAGTGCAGTTGGAGTAGCCAAGCCTGTCCATCGCATCGAGATGGCTGAGTGTCGGAGCCTTATTATCACTAAGCTCAAGCCGCTTGCACCATCCACCACCTCACAATCAATTTCTTTGAGACTATCTGACTCCGTATTCGCGCTCTGGTATAGAAATGATGTTAGATGGGAGAAAGGAGTTCGACGTAACTTAAGGCCGCGAATGTCAAACGAGTTACAGAAAGCAAAAATCATTACAAGCCCCTGGTGTTACATGATGAGATAAGGCTGAGACATGGTCACAAGGACCATCATATAGACAAGACCAGAAAAGACCATCAAACTTGAAGTAAAATCGAACCGGGATCCATCTTGCCAAGGGCATCCATCTGAAGGCCCTTAACACCTTCGCCCAAAAAGACAAGACCGGTTCAACTTCCAACAAGCCTATGTAACCATAAACAGTTCCGGAGAACCGTGAATGGGGTGCCCAGATGCATAAGTGAACCCAGAGGCGTAAGTATGCACAGAGGCATCAAGATTAGCGGAGCTCCTTCGCTGTGCACAAAAGGCTCACTAAATCACGTACCTGGATTAAATTCCAAACTACTGCAACGGTGAGGTAACAAATGAGAATAATCATCAAGGTTACTCTTTGCACTCCTCTCCACTCCCTCTATCCTTGAGAGATAGCGTCACGGTTGCAATGTCAAAGCTAGCAGGAATCTCCCAGCCATGGGGGCGAGGCACCCCCTGCACACCAGCGTTAATCAGGAGTCTGGTGATTGAAATCCAGTCACGTATAAATTTGATTGTCATCTCCCAGCCCTCATCGCTATCATCCGCACTACGTATAGTCGCTTCACCGAAGTCAAGGAGGACAGCACGTGTCGGGGCAGAAGGGGGGCTGTTGGCTGGTTGGGGATCGTTGTGAATGACACCGAGGGAAGTGTGCGTGATGATGGTGCTGATAAGCATGTAAATAAGAGGTTTGGTGATTCCCGTTACGTCCATCAGAGGAAGCGGAGTGCCGGGGATGTATTCCAAGAGAATGAACGGAGGCTTGATCAGACGAGAAGAGTCACTGTACAGGATACCAGATCCAAAGCACCGTGCCATGCCATTCCCTTGCAAGGCCTTGCAGCGAGAGTACGCCTCCAGCTCGCTCTCAAATCTGTCCTTCGTAAACCGGTAAACTTTTTCTTCCCATAGTATGGGATCCGCATCGTTCCACAGGTACTCTGTGAAGCCATCCTCGACTTCGTATCATCCGGTCCCTTCTTGTCTCTTCGCTTCTCGTCTCTGGATGGAAGCGACTTCGAGGTCAAGAGACCACGGGTGCCCCGACATATTCTTCGGGTCTTTCCCACGCGGTAAGCGCTCACCAGTGAAGCGTGGATCGTAGAGTTTGAGTACGGCAGTGGCAGGTAGTGATCCCGATGACTTGAGAATTCGGATGTGGACGGCGACAGATTTTGTGATGGGGGCAAATGATGGACGCGGTGAATGAGATAGCTTCGCGGGAGTCAAGGGCCATGATTGAGGTAGTCGCCAAGGGCTGCCTGGGCTTCGGAAGGGCTGATTTCCATTGAAGAACAAGAGGAGCGACTGGCGGTTGTAAACCCCGATTCGGCTGATAGATGACTGTTTGACCACATGGAACTCGAACCATATTACAATAGAGATACAATAGAATCGGCCAACGCCGACATAGTATACGCTAACCGTCAAAAGAAAACATACACACAATCAAAAGAAACAGAGACGGTCAGTGAAGAAGAGTTTGGAAAAACTACACAAAAAAAATCAACATGAACAATTCTAACTTTAATGGCAAGACTGAGAGACTCCCTTGCGCAATCAGGCAGGCGAGTATATAAGACGAAGCTTCGACAATGCAAACTGAAGCAGCTCGGAGGAAGAGCCATTATCTGCAAGAACAGAGGTCATTTCAGTTTTGCGGTAGATATCTTCAATATATTCTGCCGCCCCCGAGAGATGAGCTGCACGGCAACAAGCTGCGTGGATGGCGATGAAACGAGGGTCGGGAAGCTCGAGCAGGGGATTACTGGAGGTAAAGCGAACTTCACTTGGAAGGGTACGAAGAGGTTTGACATAGCGGACTACATAATGGTGAGGATCCTGGGAGTGATTTGAGTATGAATGGGATGGAATGATACAATCGAATAGTTCTTACACCGCTTGGCGCCGGCTCCATCCACCAGTCCAAGTGGTCGAATCCCATGTGGTGCATGACATCCATTGTGATGATATTTGATAGACGGTTGATCAGTTTCCAATGTAGGTCGGCAGGGACAATGCCTCCAACACGTTCCAACACCGTCAGCACTCCACCAGACCAATCGCGCTAGAACGTTAGAATGGCAATTTAATGCAAGATGTGCAACGGTGGGGAATGTAAGCGTGCCTTAGTTGTTGATTCCAAAGAATAACTCTAGAGCTGCATATGTGCGCTTTGAGGTGATGTCAATTCACTTGAGGTCCCATCCTTCCGTGTTGGTCTACCGGAGCAAACCGGAGTCCTGATTACGTACGGTCCCATCATCCTGTATAAAAATGGACCAAATTCAGTTCGACCGTTCCCGCGGCATTATCAAGCCATCCAATTACATTTTGTAGATAAGAACTCCGGTATAACGTAGTTTTCAATCTAGACGCGATCCGTGATAAGAGGCATTTTAGACTATCCCAATTAAAAATGCCGGTCCGACGTCGATTCTGATAACGGCGCCATTAAGATGGTGCACTTGCACGACATCGAGAAAGCGCTCAGTCACATGTCACGGTTGTCACAATGCTACTTCTCGATACCCTCAATCCATCCTCAACGTCACAAGAGCACCCTCATATCTACATTTCAGCGTTGAATGTGAGGGGGTCTCAGTCGATGGAATACATGGAGTGCGTATAGTGCAATGGAGCCGAATATACCGGATTGATGGATCAGATTTCAAGGCGTGATCACTCACATGAGGTACTACTTGTAGCGGGGAGTGAGACAAATCTACTCATGTCCTAGTGCAAGGCATTGCAACCCGAAATGAACACAATACATGAGAATATTGCCTAGCAGACAGCATGACCTGTAGGAACATATATACGTAGTGGGATACTACATGTGGCTTCTAGCAGCACAGACTCCAGTTGCGGATTAATTATCCAAGTACAATTAATACACGTGCAGGAAGGCGAGTAGCTTGAACAGGCATGGGGTGGCGTTCCCCTCTGTAAAGGAACGTCGAACAAACTGCAAAGAATCCCGAATAGTGACGCAATGACCCCTTTCACAAATCCCTGGAGCCTAGACGGATCAGGATGAAAGGGGGTCGCAATAGTGCACGGCTCTGCTAATTCCTTGGGGACGACTTACCTACGCAGACGTGTGGATAGGACCACATGCAAGAATCGATGTATCCCACAAGACACATTTCAGGGCCTCAGTCTGGGGGGTCAGAAGTATTGGTGTAGGCTTCAAATATGCAATACCCACAACGCCGGTAAAATGCCGATAAATCATGTAACGATCAAGTGAGCAATTTGAAGGCCGGCATCCCGCAAGCATTGTATGGAACAAGAAGAAATCAAAGATATTGGGATGCATGTTGTGCTCCTGTAAACCCCCCCCCTTTCCCCCGAAGGGGGGGCGGCAGTACGCGTAAAGCGCAGCAAGCTGCAAGACTGAGGGCATGACAGTCACTCCTCAGCAATCATCTGACCACCCACAGCATTCTGTATCCAGTCGCCATGGCGTGCTTTGTGCAAAGAGTGCTATATCGATGTTACGGAAACCAATTGATGGCGACCTTGCAAAAATGAGCACGTTCGGGGTGCGGAGAAATGTCGAGCAGTCAGCAGTCCGTTTGACCTTCCTGCCATAGACCGAACGTTCGTGACTGGTCACAATGGCCGAGGTGGTGTGAATAAATAAGCGGGAGCGGGCCAGAGTGCCGGCAATGCCGTAACCTGCAAGGCTTAAGAAGGGCGTGATGGGCAACGAAATATGCTACAATAGGGCATAAGCGAGATCACAGGACAGCTGACTTGGGGCGCTTAGACGCCTGTAGCTAGGCTGTACGCCTGAAAATGCATTTCCGGATGTCTCCCGAGCATAGCATGTATTGGTCATAAGGTTGGATGGTGCCAAATTGATTCGGCACCCTATTTGCTACTGTCCTTTAGCAAGCATGTTCAGCGAGTTGTCTCACATGAGATAGGAGATCTCCTGGCAACATGCGAATTCAAGTGGCTGTGCTGAGGGCTGCTTTCGTTGCATTCCTGAAGACGTAGGATCGAGACCCTTCTCGCTGCCCAGCGGATTGAACCGGATCAGGGCTTCTGGGGTCTTCCAAGAATTTGTCCTTGCGGCAGCGGTTCGAGATGGCGAAAATTTCGGTCAGATGATGCACATTCGACTCATCTCGTTCGCGTATAAAAATACCTTTGCCCTCATCTACTTTACAGCTTGCTTTCCTACAATACCCTCAACTAAGCCATATTTCTCGCAAAAATACGCATGACCCGATCCTCTGGCATATCGACGATCCACCGCTTCCCTATCGATGTACTCGATGCCATAGCTGCTGCAGTCTCCAATGCGGCCACACCTCATCCCTTTTCTTCTCTTGACCCTCTCTACCTTAGCACGTATGATGTCCCCCGCGATGCTCCCTCTACTTTTCCTTCCCCATATTGGTCAGAGCCTTTGTCGCGGAAAACACTTGCTTGCCTCTGTTTAGTCAGCAAAGATTTTCGTGATGCCGCTAAACCATGGCTATGGCGACGAATCGAGGTGAACTTTCCACGCAACTGGCTCCGTATACTCGACGTAATTTGTGGAGAGGATGAAGAGTCGGCCCCACAGAACATTTCTACAGCGCTCGCCTCCGCTTCCAACTCTATCCATATTCCTCCAACATCATCGCTTTCGTCGCCATCTTCTTCGCTTACGTCCATTCCAGAGGGTGCCCTTAGTCAAAGTCTTGTTGAACAGCGGGCCCACACCGCCATCCTTTATGGCAAGCAGCTAGCCCGCAACGGTTGCGTGCCCAATCTCCTGGACGGTGGCGATTCATTCGAGAAGTGAATAGGAGGATTCACACTGAACCCGGTCTTTATGGTGGGCATCTGTGATTAAATGTCTCGATATTCAGATCCTGAAATTGAATAGTGCCGACTCCCATTGATCCTCGTCCCGGTCGATATGTCCACCACCTGGATTTTAACCACTTCCGAACCATCGGTATGAAGCGCTCCGTTGGTGAAGGAATCCATAGCCGTTTTGTGACAGAGGCGCGCTTGGAGCGTCTGCTTAAGGTACGTCATTCTTTCGTAATTTCATTACGTAATCAACGACTTTTGTATAGGAAATGCCTAATCTACGCGTGTTTGGAGCGACTGAATTCATGGATAGTGCAATCAGCCCTGGCGTTCTATCGGAGCTCATCCTAAGGGGACTTCCCTATAGTGGGCCTATTGCACGAGGACGAGGCGCGTCCCAACGCGAGGATGAGGAAGAAGAAATGGACGATTCGGAAAGAAGGGCAGACTACAAACCTTTAGAAGCTTTAGACTTCTGTGGATGCGTCAGTTCGGTGTTTGTCGCCTCTTTACAACAATTTGTAGAGGATGAAGGACTCGGTCTAGATTACGCGCCGGTATCCCAATCAGCACTCTCGCCTGTTTCACCTGTAATCGAACACGTTGAGGAATCTTCCATGATACTCGTTCCGGGACGTGTGTTCCCCGCCCTCAAGCGTCTTTGCCTACGTGGCGTCACATCCGTCCCACCATCTATCCTCTCTGCTTTCGTATGCTCATTCCCGTCGCTTACGCACCTCGACCTCGCCTCGACACGGTGCACTCCGACGTTGCTGCAGGCTCTCGCTGCCTCACCTACTATTCGTCTATACTCCCTCTCGCTCTCTCGTTGCAATCGACTCACCTCTGAGTCGATCACATCACTTCTCATCGAAGGGGGCGCAGTGACTGAGGGTATTAGAGAATTAAACCTCCATGGTGATACAACCTTTCCGAGCCCATTGACGAGGTCGGGTCTCAAAAGAATTATCACGAAGGCTAAATGCGTTTTCAGTGGACAGTTGGAGTACCTTGATCTATCTGGCACCTCACTCGACAAGAGCCACCTTGCGGCTTTCTCCCGACAGCCTGCCTTGCGCAGTCTTGGCCTCAACTTCCTCGGCACGAACCTAAACGTGCATGAAGGCACAGAACGTCTTGCGCTTTCGGATGTCCGTGACTTCCTGGTGCACAAGGCGCCGAATGTCGAGGTCGTCACACTTGTCGGAAGCACACCCGAGCTAACGGGCTTTTTCCCACCTGTTGCGCCCCAAACCATTTACGGGCCCGCTACAACGCAAATGACTGCGATGGGTTGCGTCTCTATGGCGCTGCACTCTCAATTCATCCAGCCCCTTTGTTCAGCTTCTTTCCATCTCTCTCATATGTCTTCCAATTCTTCGCCTCCACCACCGCCGACTCGACTGCGCGTGATCGAATTGTCAACTAGTACTCTCTTATGTCTTGGTGCCGGGGCACTTGGATGGAAGATTGTGAAGAGCCGTGGAGGTCGGGCTTGGTATGTTGACTCTACGGCTGTATGGGTTGATGGTATACTTCAGAGGGGGTTGCGAGATGGGAAGGGGAGGGAGGTGAAAGAATGTGTGGAGCGTTGGGCTTGTGAAGGGAGCCCGAATGGAGTCGGGTGGCATGCGAGGAAGATGGAGGTATTACATGGGCAGGGCATGCTTGGGAGGGAGGATGGGTTGTATGGTGCAGTTTCCTTTGCGTACATGGGGTAATCGGGGATCTCAATCCATTCCCTTTCCACTTAACCTTCGGTCTGAAAATTTTCCTTACTCTTCGGTGTTTGCTTTTGGTTTGGTGTCCTTTTCCCTCATTGATTCTTCATCTCATCATGCCACACATCTTGATACACCGCTCATGTCCCATCTTTGCTCTGAACAGCCTGGAGCCCTAATGTACAGTCGCACGAAATGAACAATTTGTTTAACCATTGAATGTGCAGCTTCCTCCTGTCTAACGACCTGCGCCGCGAAACCAACCCTTGTTGCCTGTGACTGCATTGTAGAAAATTCCTGTGGGCACCATGGTCACATCATGCATCAGGAAACCTTGACAGCTGATTTTGGTGATTGAGGCAATTGAGAGTACATACTTGAATGGGCCAAATGAGCCCAGCCTGTATGTTGATTTTGTTTTAGTCAGTCATTTAATCAGCTTTTGAGGTTTGCTAGGTCAACCGATATTGCCAACTTAATTAGAGCCTTTAGAGGGGATATTATTTTTACCCTCCTACTAGAGGCTTGTGTATACATGCATAAGCATCAATATGCTGTCATGAGCAAAAATTACTAACTACAGGGCACCTGCCCTCACATCAGCAAAACATGTTTATATCTTGCGATTTACGCGACGGATCCAACAGTCGAGTTCCCACGCATTTCTAAAACCAATACATTTTCTTTCCTCTTATTTCTTTAATTCTTTTTCT
>WNFI01019683.1_pt1 | contig 12003 bp, 11 predicted proteins | sample 5400471 | NCBI WGS metagenome assembly WNFI01 (sample SAMN13153348, study PRJNA577476) | soil metagenome | isolation source: 100 cm saprolite on Douglas fir-dominated hillslope | place: USA:California | collected 2013-09-17 | reverse complement strand
GGTGGGGACACTGTGCTTATCCAGGAGTAAGGGGTGCCGGTGATGCCCGCACGATTTCCGGCCGGACGCGCTCTGCGGCTGCTCGCCGCTTCGCTGGTGGTGACGGGCTTGCTCGCCGGGCCAGGGTCGGCGGGGGCCTCGGGATCAACCTGCGAGAACTGGACCGGCGTGCCGCCGCCGAACCCGGGAACTGGAAATAGCCTCAACGGCGTGGCCGTGGTCTCTGCGTGCGACGCCTGGGCGGTGGGCTCCCTCATCGAGCACTGGAACGGCTCCGCCTGGACCGTGGTAGCCAGCCCGCACCCGGGGGCTGGCAGCATCCTCAACGGCGTGCAGGCCGCGTCTCGCACCGACATCTGGGCGGTGGGCTCCTACGAAGACAGCCTCCAGGGCACAAAGACCCTGGCCCTGCACTGGAACGGCACCGTCTGGAAGCAAGCCGCCACCCCCAACCCGCGGTTCTTCAGCGAACTGTCCGGGGTGCGGGTCCTGTCGGCGAACGACGCCTGGGCGGTGGGTGACACCTTCGACCCTCCGCCGTCGGAGACCCTCATCCTGCACTGGAACGGCACCAGGTGGGCGCGGGTGGCCAGCCCCAACCCGGCCGGTGATAGCGGACTGTTGGGCGTGGCCGCCACGTCCGCCAGCAACGCATGGGCCGTTGGCTCTTCCGGCGCGCCCAACGGCACTTTGATACTGCACTGGAACGGCACTAAATGGACACACGTGGCGAGCCCCAGCCTGGGGATATTTTCCGGCCTTACCGGTGTGAGCGCGACGTCGTTGGCCAACGCCTGGGCGGTGGGCTCTTTCTTCAACGGCACCGCGGAACAGACCCTCATCCTGCACTGGAACGGCACCAGGTGGAGGCGGGTGGCCAGCCCCAACCCCGGGGGTCCGGCACACGACAACGTCCTCCGCGGGCTGGCCGTCACCTCGGCCGGCAACGCGTGGGCGGTGGGCGTCCGCGCCTGGTCGGCCAGCAACGCCTGGGCGGTGGGCAGCTTCAGCAGCGGCGGCCCGAGCCAGGCCCTGGCCATCCACTGCTGCTAATCCCCGCACGCGGCCTGGCTTTGCCGGCGGGTGCTGCCGATGGCATGGCAGGCTTGACCCGGCCAATTTCCGTCCCAGTGTGACGCAGGCAGGATGTCGAGAATCGCCCCCTGGCAGACCAGGTACGCGGAACCCTGTCCGTCCGCGCCGGGAAGGTCATCCACTAGGACGCCCCCGACCACGCCTGGACCGCGGCCGGGGCTCGCGCCTTACGTGCGCGGCGCTGACCGGGCGTGGGCGGCGAGCCTGGTCCTCGGCGCGATCCTCGGCCCCGTCGACCCGACCGGCTGCCACCTGGACGCCGAATGCTGCACGTGACCGACCGCGCCCGCATCGCCTTCTGCACCCGGTGGGCGCAGCGGGACCAGCTCCACCGGCAGGTCACCGACCCTCAGCCATTCGCCACGCCGATCCCGGCGATCGGGCGGCTCGGACTGTGGCCCATCACCGGCGCGACCTTGCTCGCCGTAGGCCTGCCAGCTTGACGATCACCCATATCAGGCCGGTTATGCGCCTATCAGCCATCCGGCGCCGGATGCCAATTGCCCCGCATATCGAGCCGAGCGTGCTCGTGTTTGGCTCGGTTTTCGGCGCCTCTTGGTAGGCGATCTCGGCTTCGGTCATGGTCCGCAGCGGTTCGGCTGCCGCCCGCTGCCGGGGTGCTGGCGTTGAACGAAAGCCTAGTTAGGGTGGTGCCGAGCCTGGTCTGGGTCTCCGGCGTGCCGTGCAACCAATTCGTCGATGCGTTCGCGGCCAACGGGATGCTGGACCGCAAGGACGGCAAGCTCGTCTTCATGGCAGAACGGACACGTCGAGGCTGGGCAGGCTGATCGAGCAAGTGCTCGGCCCCCTGGGAGACTGCCTGGGGCGAGCCGCGTGAACAACCGCTGCCCGGTAATGACGACCAGTGCCCGGCTCCTCATTCCAGACCGCTAACCTGCGCCATAGCCTGCAACTCGTTCCGGAATTCAGCGGCGGTACGCGGCGCCTGGCTAGACGACAGATAGATCGCCAGCACCGCGTAGCTACCGTCTGGAAGCCGTTGCCCTGCCCAGGCCCCGTATCCAGTCCTGAACAAGGCGACTGGCGCCTCGTTGCCGGCCAGCATGATATGGCCGGAGACTATGGCTGCGCCGCTCCGCAACGCGGCGCGCCCGTCCACGGTGCCCAGGAGCCGATTGCTAACGAGCTTTTTCGGGAACAGATAGATTTCCACGCTCAAAGCGTGATGAGAGCCGTGTAGCCAGCGCTGGTACTGGTCTGCCGGAACATAGTTGCAGGTCCAGTCCGTGGGTGTCGTCGACCCGGGAGCCCTGGGCGCCGAGCCTGGGAGCAACTTCACCTCGCTTGCCCTCGCCGCTTTGCCGACAAGGGTCGCTGCAGGGCATCTCGTCATGCCGTAATGCGCTGCGCTGCACCCAGCCAGCGCGTACCCAAGCGCGCAGAACCCGGCAACGCCGGCCAGCATGGCAGCAGTTCGACGTTTACCTGGCCTGCGCGGGCAGCCAGCTGAAAGCGATCCGGCGATCTTGATATGCGGCAACGCTCCCCGCAGAAATCAGGATTATCCGATATTGATATGCCCAGCCCAGAGGCTGCCTTGCAATCAGTCGAGATGGTCGCCGTGGCCGCAGTGGCGAACAGCGGTCGCCTGCGATCGCTGACGGACAGCCGGCCATGGCAGGCCGCAGGTCTTAGAGCTCACAGGTCATCGCCGGGCAACGGCTAAGACATCGCAGGCTGCTAGCGCGGATTTGTTCCCGTCACACGCTCCGTCTAACCCGCAAGCTGCCTCTAGTGGGACAACCGCCAGCGGGCCAGCACAAGACCCAGGCCGCGCCGATGTGGATGATGTGTGGCAGCAGCTGAAGGACGAGCCCGATATCCGTGATGTTGAAGCTTTGACTGACGCCGCGGGTGCCAGCTGTCGCGCCCGGATGGCCAGACCGCCTACGTCTCCGGGCACCCTTACTACCCGGAGCGGAGCAGCCGGGCCACATTGACCGTGACCCGCACGGCGAACAGCACGGTCGTCAAGATCTTGCCGATGTGCCTGGCGGGACCGGTGACGATCTTCCCATGGCGGTCACGCCAGACGGCAAGACCCTGTCCTACCTGTGCCCGAGCGCGACCAAGGTGATCCCGGTCCGCACCAGGACGCTGACCGCCGGGCCGCCGATCAACGCCGGGCCGGCCCGGTACGCCACTGGATGGCGGCCCGGCGGATGAGACGGTGCGGTTCGGGCTCGGCGGTACCGACTACGAGATCGACTGAGCGCCAAGAACGCCCGGGCATTCCGCAAGCAGCTCACGCCGTTCATCGAGCACGCCCGCAAGGTGAGCCGCGGACCTGAGCGCCGGACGGCGCGGACTTCGGCCGGCCGGCGGCGTAGCGGTGAGGTCCGGGCGTGGGCCAAGGACCACGGCCTGACGGTCAGCGAAGCAGTACCAGGCCGCCGCCAAGGGGCGTTGAACACGGCAGAGGCCGCCGACTGCTGCGCCCGCAATACGTGCCCGATCACCGAGCGTGAGCGGACGCAGCACCTGCCGTCGCGCGTACCGCCGACTATGCGCCTCGTGGGCTTGGCGGTACTGCCACTGCAGGTTGGTGCGGATCCGCCAATTATGAGCATCGTGGGCATTGGCCCCTGGCAGCCGCTGCTCAGGCCGGCTGGATCGTCTTGCTCATGATCCAGGCGTGTTTGCCAACTTGGCGGATGCGGGCGAAGCCGTTCTCATCGAAAAGCTCGGCTGTGGCGCTGAAGAGGAAGCGGCCCTGTGCCTGGCGGCCGGCGGTCACCTCGGAAATGGCCTCGACAAGCCCGCCGCCGAGTTGGGCGATCTGGTCGAGCGCGCCTTCCAGCGCCGCCCGCGCGATGCCCTGACCGCGGTGTTTCTTATCGACGAAGAAGCAGGTGATCCGCCAGTCCGGGGGCGGCGGTGCGTCCTTCTCGTATTCACGCCTGTGCTTGATACCGGGGAGTTCCTCCGGGCTGCCGTACTGGCACCACCCTTGTGCGATGCCGTTCTCGTCGAAGACCAGCGCGGCATGCGCGCGGCCTTCGCGGACCCGGCGCTCCTTGCTGGCACGGTTGTGCGCCGCGTCCGTCCGGGAGTCCCCGGCGTGGTAGCCCATGCACCAGCAGCCGCCAAAGATCCCGTTGTTGCGTTCGGTGAGTTCGGCGAACGCGGCCCAGGTGGATGCGCCGAGCGGCCGGACCGTATACCGCATTGCCCTTCCTCCTTCGGTGAGCGCTGCTGCCCGCTCAGGACTCCGCGGCCGCCTGGGCCAGCAGGCGCGCGAGCCCGGCCGGTGCGCTGATCATGGGCCAGTGACCGGAATCGATGTTGGCAAACGAGACATTGCTGCTTTTCGCCAGCTCGGGCACCTCGCCCTGGCCGATCCATTCCCTGGCCTGGGCCGGGGTGAACTCCGGGCAGATCACCACTACCGGGACGTCATAGCGGCGCTCGTCGGCAAGCCTGACCACGCCGCGCGTGACCCCTTCCGGCACCGGGATCGCAGCCGACGCGAGGGCCTGCTTGGCCGCGTCGTCCAGATCGGCGGAGTCCGGCCCCTCGAATTCGCCCCAGCCCGGGAAGGGCACCGCGCCATCCTGGACGGGAAAGCCGCTGAAGTATGGCTGGCCGTCTGGACTGGGGAAGCCGCCGATGAGGACGACCTTGCTGATCTTGGCCGGGCGGGCGTCGGCGGCGAGCCACGCCAGGCTGCACGCCGCGGAATGCCCCACAACCATGGGCCTCCCGGCAGCCGTATCAACGGCCGCGAGCACAGCGGCCACCTGATCCGCGAGCGTCGCCGACGTATTGCCATCACCCTGGCCCGGCAGGGCGACCGGCACGGCGCGATGGCCGTGAGCCCGGAGCTGGGCGGCGACGTCGTCCCAGACCGGCGCGCCGAGCCACAGCCCGGCGATCAGCAGGATGTCCATCTCAGTTCTCCTTCCCCACTGCGATGCAGCGCTTCCGGTGCGGCCAGCCGGGGTTGCCCGTCCCAGACGACGGTAGGGGCAGTTCCGGACGATCAGCTTCCTGATTAACCTGCTGTGGTGAAAGTCGGCCTGAGCCCCACCGCGCGGGCACTGCGGGTCCTGGAGCTGCTGCAGGCCCAGCCCGGCATCACCGCCGCCCAGCTCGCGGCGCAGCTGGATGTGACCGAACGGGCCGCGCGCCGCTACGTCGCGATCCTGCGCGAGGCCGATATCCCCGTGGAGTCCACCCGGGGACCCTACGGCGGCTACCGGCTCGGCCGCGGCATCCGGCTGCCGCCGCTGGTCTTCACCGCCACCGAGGCGCTTGGCCTGGTCATGGCCGTCCTCGACGGCAGCCACGCCGCCGCGGACGCCGGCGACCCGGTCGGCTCCGCCCTGGGCAAGATCATCCGGGCGCTGCCCGAGAACGTCGGCCGGCCGGCCGCCACCATGCGCCGGCACGCCTCGGCCGCGCCCGACCGCGGGGCCGCGCGCCCGGGCACCGGGACCGCGAGCGCACTCGTTGCCGCCGTCGCAGCCCAGCGCCGGGTGAGCATCGGCTACCGCAGCCAGGCAGCCAGGCAATGGGAAGAGGACGTCGACCCCTGGGCCGTCGTCGTCCGCCATGGCCGCTGGTATCTGCTATGCCACTCCCATCGCGCCGGTGCGGTCCGCGCCTACCGCATCGACCGGATTCACTCAGTCGCCGAAGGCGGCGGGCAGTTCCGCGCACCCGCCGGCCTGGACTACGCAGACCTGCTGGAACAGCACCTGGGCGCCGGCCGCAAGTTCGAAGCCAAGTTCGTGTTCGACGCTCCGGCCGATGAAGTCGCCCGGTATGTCCGGCCGCCGATGGGCCGCCTCGAGCCCACCGGCGACGGTCAGCGATGCGTCCTGACCGGCACCACCAGCAACCCGGCGATGTATGCCGGCGAATGGCTCGCCGCGATCCCCATCCAGTTCCACGTCGAAGGCGGACCCGAACTCCGCGCCGCCGTCGCAGATCTCACGCAGCGGCTGACCGCCGCGCTGGGCGCACCTCCGGCCAGCGGCCTTGGCGGCGAGTGAGATCACCAGCCAGTGAGTAGTGCTTCTTGACGCATGGCTGAGAACGTGACCCCACGGCCGGGTTAAACACCTCAGGCCGGCTTTCGGACCGAATGATTTATCGGGAGCAGCTCGGGTGGCCACCCGGCAGCAAGATCGCCAACCATAACGAAGCCTCTTGCGCCCTGACCGTGGATCAGTGCTGGTTGCAGAACGTGAGCCGGCCGCCAGCCCCGAGGGCGCCGGATCGCCGAATCGGCGCGGCCCGGTACTGCGTCGAAGACGCGGGCCGCTGCGCGCAGATCGTCCAGTTCGGGCCCGAGAACTGCGCCTTTCTGGCAGGGCGAACCCAAGCGGCTGGCATGTCCGCGTGGTATTCCAGGCGCGCCTGCCCGGCGGGAACTCGTGAACCGCCTGGGCGCCGCATCCGTGATGGGAGCGGTAACTACGTGCGCCGCCCCGCCGCCGGCCGGTCACGCGCTGGCCCGCCGCGCGATGGCCACGCGCCGGAAGGGTTCAGGTGATTGGCATGCACAAATGGATGCTGGGAAGCCTTCGCTTGCTCCCGGTCGCCGGGCTGCTGGCCGCGGGGCTGGCGGCCGGCCCGGACGCCCCGGCCGCCGCGTCGCAGGCTTCGGGCACCTGGGCCAAGACCGGGAGCATGACCACCCCCCGGCAGGGCCAGACCGCGACGCTGCTCGGCGGCGGCCAGGTGCTGGTGATCAGCGGCGGGAGCGCCGGCGCCGAACTGTACAACCCGGCGACGGGCAAATGGACTGCCACGCGCAGCCCGGCCGCCCCGGCCTCCGGCTACACGACGACGCTACTGCAAAACGGACAGGTGCTGCTGGCCGGCGGCGACCAGGATGGGACCGCGGCCACCACGACCAGCAGCGCGGAACTGTACAACCCCGCCACCGGCACCTGGGCCGCCACCGGCAGCATGACCACCGCGCGCGCCGGCCACACCGCCACCCTGCTGCAAAACGGGCAGGTGCTCGTGGCCGGGGGCGAAAGCGGCAGCACGGCCAACGCCGGGTCCACCGCCGAGCTGTACAACCCCGGCACCGGCACCTGGGCCACCACCGGCGACTTGAGCGTGCCCCGCACCGACGCGCTGGCCGGGCTGCTGCCCAACGGCCAGGTGCTGGTGGTGTGCGGCGCCCCGCCGGGATACGTCCGCTGCGAGGCCGAACTGTACAACCCCGCCACCGGCACCTGGGCCCAAGACGGCGCGGCGTCCCCCAGCGCCGAGCGGGACTTCAGCGCCACAATGCTGACCAACGGCCAGGTCCTGATCTCGGGAGGACTCAACGGCACTTACCCGGCCAAGGTGCATGTCAGCTCGACAGCGACCCTGTTCGACCCGGCCACCGGCACCGCCACCGCCACCGCCACCGCCACCGGCAGCATGACCATCCCACGCGCATTCCACACCCTCACGGCGCTGCAAAACGGCCAGGTGCTGGCCGCCGGCGGCGAAACCCAAAACAACGTCGGCAAGTTCAGCACCACCGCCAGCGCCGAACTCTTCACGCCATAAACCTCGCCGTTTCGCCCGATCCGGGCACCTCGATCGCCTGGCCCCAGCGGCCGAAGCGCTCCCGGACCACAAACGCCTGCCAGTGACCGGAAGCGTCCGTGTACTGCCCGCCCGCCGCGCTTTTCCCGCCGCGGGGCACGACAGCCAGCCGAGCCACGCAGGCCGTCACCGCCACCGGGGCCCGTTTTCATCACCTTATCTGGGGGAGATCTCAAAACTCAGGCACCGCCGTTGACATGAGCTGAACCGTTTGGGCGCCTCCGCCGTGTCAGATCTAAGGCAACGAGCTATTCAGCATCGATAAAGCCTCGCGTGGCTCAGGCTCCGGAAGGAGACCGTGATGAACTGCCCTCTCATCAGCGGCGTCTCGCGCAAGGCGGCACGGATCGGAACGGTCGCGGCGGCACTGTTCGCCTTGGCCGTCCCGTTCTCCGTCGCCCCCGCTGCCTCCGCTGCCTCCGCTTCGCTGAGCTACACGGTCTCCCTATCGTGCACCACGATTACCAAGACCGAGGTGATCGGGGGCCTGCTCCAGTCCGGCTGGAAGTGGTATCAGGGCGGGACCAACGGGGCGGTCCTGGCGAGCGGGTCCCTTGACGATCAATGTCCGCTCGCATCGGGAAGCAGCAGCGCCACCGTCACCGGAACCCAGCCGGCCAACGCCGATACCCTGTTCGCCTGGATGGAAGGCGGGTCCGGGGGCTGCGGCGGCTCCACGGGCCAGACCATCTCGGTCACGCCGGGATCACGGGTCTCCCTCAGTATGGCGTTTTCGGCACAAAGCCCTTGTAAGTACCAGACGAACCTCCCGAAGGCCACCGTGGACGCCGCCTTCACGCTGCAGAGCTAGCGACGGCGGAGGGGCGTCCCAGAGGCTGGGCCGAGGGCATCGACGCTGGCACTGCAGCAGCTGGCCGGCAGCGGGGCCGGCCACGACACACACGTCATCACGCACCGCCGCCGCGACCGTCAAGCGCGCCCTTACGCCGGTGGAGCCGCAGCAGACACAGACCCGTGGCTACCGCAGCCAGTCCTTGCCGTTCTCGTCAGCATGCCTGATCAACGGCAGGGTCGTCACCTGCTCGTGCTGGAGCAGATCCGCCGTCTTGATCTGAACGGATTCGGTCTGGCTCCCTGCGGCAAAGACCACCGTTTCGTGCTGGAGCACCTCCTGATCGACGTACAGCGGTGCGCCCAGCAGCGAGCCAAGCGGCGGCAGGGCGCCCAGCTCGATGTCTGGGAAGTCCCGTCGCAGCTCCTCTTCGGCGGCAAGCCGAACATGACGATCGCCCACCGCTGCTTGCACCAGATGCATGTCGAGGCGACAGGTCGCCGGGACCGCCATCAGGGCATAGCCGCCCGCGACGCGCATCGCGACCGTCTTGACAACCTCGCTGGCGTCGATGCCGAGCGCCCTCGCCTCGGCGATCGAGGTGTAGGCCTGCTGGTGCGCGATGGGCTCGAACCGGACGCCGTGAGCTTCGAGATGCTCCGTTACCTGCGTCATCACCCCACCCCAATCTAACCAGGGGAACTGAGCATAACGCGGATGCGCCCTCGCGACCCATGGCAATCCCCCGCGGCACCGTCCCGCCTCCCTTCCAGCCGCCGCCGGCGTGCTGACCGGCATAGCCGTGCCGGCTGCGGCCGCGACGGCATTGACCAGCGCCCGCCGCGACGTCACCTGACCCACGCCACCCGCACAGGCACCACAGCCGCGGGACGGCACTCACCCGCCGATCATCCCACTGAGCGACGGCTCTCCCCGGGCCGCGGTCCGGCTCATGCGACGGCGTGTCCCGCCACCACCAGCAAGAACCTGGCCCAGCCAGCGGCGCATCAGCCAAGGACCGGAACAGCAGGCCGACCCTGGCAGACGGCTAGCTGATCAACTGCCGTGCGGACGGCACATCCGCGTCCGGGCTAGCCGGTGCGCAATCATCCGGTCCGGGGCCGCTGCTGCCCGCGCGATACCGCCGCAGGCCTTCGCCGGACCTTGACGCGTGGGCATCTCACGAATGGTGCCGGCCAGTTCGCGCGGTCCGTGCGGTGCCCGGGCTGTTGGTTCACGTTCCCCGGCAGGCGGAGCCGAAGGCCAGTCCTGTGCTGCGTGCGAGGTCGACGTACCAGTGGCCGCCGACGCGGGTGGTCACCAGCCATTGCATGTGGCCTGGGCGCTGGGAAAGCACGGGAATGCTGTGCCCGCCGATCCTGGCCCGCGCCGCGATGGTGAAGTGCACCGTGGCCATACTGCTTCCGGCGGGTCGCGCCGATGTGATCTGCAGCGATGTGACGGTGAACCGGGGGCCGCTGATCATTGACCGGAAACAGGCCCGCTGAGCGGGGAGCACCGCCTGCGCCGCAGCGGCCGCGTTGTGGCGTCCCAGCGCGGCCCAGAACGCGCGCACCGCGTGCTCCGCGGCTGCGGCTTGGACCGGTGACAGCGTCCCCGACACGCGTGGCGGCCGGGCAGACGCGCCGATGCCAGAGACGAACGAGCCCGCCGCGCCGCTGCCGGCGAGCTGGGCGATGCTGGCCACCGCGGCGGCGGGCGGAGCCGACACCCGCACCGGTATCCCGAAATCGTAGAAGTCGAGCGTCTGTACCAGACGGCCACCGGGCCGCGCGCCCAGGCCGGCGGGCGGGCGTAGAGAGATCCGCAGCCGCCGCACCAGGTTGCCATGGTCGACCCAGACATCGACGGGGATCGTTGCGGCGCCCAGGCTGCGGGCAAACGCCCGCAGGCCGGCGCGCTCCCAGTGCGGGACACGGGACTCCGCCTGGGCCGGGTCCACGATCACCCGATAGTGGGTCACCGGGACGGAGCGGACGGTGGCGCTCCCCAGCGTCGTCACGCGGGCGGAGACCGCGGTCAGCGCCGACAGCAGGTCCGCCGGGTTGGTTCCGCCGAACGGACCGGGCAGGGACGCACCGAACCCGCCAGAAGCGCCGGCCCTGATGCCGATCCAGGATTTCCCGCGGGGCAGCGGGCCCTTCGCGCCCCCGGGAAGCTTCACGTACATCGCGGGCGGGATGAAGCGCTCCTCGGTCGCCATCCCGGCAGGCCCGCGCATCCGGAGCACGCCGCGGGAGCGGGCGAAGTCGAACACCCCGGTCTCGGTGAACGAGAGCGACATCCCCCGCGTCCGCATGGTCGTCGTCTGCGCCAGCCGGGCGCTCTGGCCCCCCGTATTCGCCGCCGCCGACGCCACCGCGGCAGCCCGTGCGCTCACCATCCCCGCAGCCAGCGGCCAGGAGAGCCAAGCCCGTCAGAACCATCAGATAGCCGCCACGGCCCATGGCTGCCGCCTCTCCCGCGATGCCCCGCCCGGCCCGCCATGATCATACGAGCTGCCGGGGTTAAGACACGACAATTCCATCGATAACATCGTTCGCCCGGGCAGACGCTATGCGCCGCGACAAATAGCGCTGCAGGTCGGCGGCGAAATCACTCACCGCGACACCTTTCTGCGACCGCCGCGAACACCCGGCGACCAGGCCCCGCCCGAGCTTGCAGTCAACAATTCGTCGGCAGCGCGGACAGCGCAATACCGCTCTCGCGCACACCAATGCGCGGTTGGCAACGCCCCCAGCCGGGACCGCTCGCGCTAGGTCAGAACCAGAGATGCCGGCGAACGCTCGAACCCGCTGGACGCCAGGCACCAGCCGACGTCGTCGTGGCACACCGGCAACACCGGAGAGGAGACGGGCAGGTCCAGCCGCACCGGCCCCCAATCGCGAGGAGTGGAGGCGGGGACGACGGCGGGGCGGCCGTCGGGATCACCTGGAGGGCGGCGCTTGCTTAGGACTCCCGCGGCACGCCTCACACCGTTGCCGGCATCTCGGCCCAGATGCGGCAGGCCGGCGGCAAGGACACCGAAACAGCCATCCGAACAAGGACACCGAAACAGCCATCCGAACGCGCGTGGCCCGCGCATAAGCGCGGCGCTCCAGGCGGGAGCTCGGCCATGAACTCGAGCGGGAATGCAGCGGCGGGACAACTGTCCGGGCCGCTGGTATTGGTCGATGTGGATGGCGTTCTCAATCCTGCCCGGTCTCACGTGCGGTGCCGGGCCGACCGTCTGTTTCCGCTGGGCTCCCGGCCTGGTCCGCACAAGTCATCCGCGCGGCGACGGACCTGGACGACAGCGGCTGTGTGCCGACGGCGCCCAGCCGGCCGCCGCGAGCTCGAGCCGAGGGCTCGGGCGGCGGCATCGGCATGCAGATACGGCGGTTATCCGAAGAAGCGCGCTGGGCGGTGCCGGGAGGCCGGGTTCTCAGCGAGCGCGCAGGGGCTCTGGGTGCAGGCCCCTGGCTGCCGCGATGTGGAGCAGGCGGGAAAGGTTGTCATGGAGCCCGGGAACCCAG
>WNFI01665721.1_pt1 | contig 12004 bp, 9 predicted proteins | sample 5400471 | NCBI WGS metagenome assembly WNFI01 (sample SAMN13153348, study PRJNA577476) | soil metagenome | isolation source: 100 cm saprolite on Douglas fir-dominated hillslope | place: USA:California | collected 2013-09-17 | reverse complement strand
GGCGACCGGGATCGGCTTCACCTTGTCGCCCAGCTCCTTCTTGAGCTTCGCCGCCGTGTACTCGGCGTCGACGTCATCGCGCATCGCGAAGAGCTCGACGTCGCTGCCGATGAGCTTCTGGCCGCGCTGCGACAGGATGTAGTCGGTCCAGACCTTGCCGGCGTTCGGGTTCTTCGCCGCCTTGGAAATGAACATGACGCGCGAGAGCACCAGCGTGTAGTCCTTCGGCACCACGGTGCCGAGGTTCGGGTCCTTCTTGGCCCGCACCATCGCGTAGGAGCCGATGATGTTGTAGCCGAGCAGGTGCTCTCCGGAGGAGACCTTCTCCAGCATGTTGCTGGTGCTGGAGTAGATCTTGTAGCTGGTGGCGCCGAAGGCCTTCACGAGGTCCTTCATGCCCGGGAAGTACTTCTGGTCCTGGACCACGAACATGAAGCCCACGCCGCTCTTCTCGATGTCGAATGCGGTGACCTTGCCCTTGAACTTGTCGACGTTGGCGTTGAGGATCTTCACGAACGACGCGTGGTCGGTGGGGATCTCGGCGCCGCTCACGAGGCGCTTGTTGTAGATGAAGATCGCCGGCTCGTAAGTCGTGCCCCACGCCTGGTCCTTGTACACCGCCCACTTGGGCAGCTTCGGCGTCTCGGGCGACACGTAGGTCATCGCGTTGCCTTCGTCGACGAGCTTCACCTGGAGGTCCATCGCCGAGCTCCACACCACGTCGGCCGAGCCCTGGCCCGAAGCGACTTCGGCGATGAAGCGGTTGTAGATCTCAGTGGAGTTCATGTCGTTGTACTCGACCTTGATGTCGGGATACATCGCGCTGAAATCCTTGACGAGGGGCTGCGCCGCCTTGGTATCGAGGGCGCTGTAGATCACGACCTTGCCTTCCTTCTTCGCGGCGGCAAGGACCTTGGCGTAGTCGGCGGGGTAGCCCGCGGGGGCCTGGCCATGAGCTGCAAACGCAACCGTCGAGGCGACGATCGCGATCCACGTTCCATTCACGGGACTCTCCTCACGTGTGCGGCCTGCGGATGCAGGCTCTTGTCATGCCGCATTCTGTGACCGCGAACCTTTCAAACCGCTTTCACGGCGCGGCCGGCGTTCCGGGCCCCGTTGCAATTGGGGTAGAGTCGCTTGCAAGACGGCAACGGCCGAAAGCGGGAACATCGAGTGCGGGTACTCCTTGCCGAAGACAACAGGACCCTGGCCGGCTGGCTCGCGAGGGCGCTCACTCGCGAAGGGTTCGCGGTCGACTGCATGCACGATGGAGCCGATACCGACCACGTGCTCCTGACCCAGAAATACGATGTCGTCGTCCTCGACCTCGGGCTGCCGCGAGTCGACGGCCTCGAAGTCCTGCGCCGCTTGCGGCGGCGAGGCTCGAACGTGCCGGTCCTGGTGCTTACGGCGCGGGGTGCGCTCGACGATCGCGTGGGCGGCCTCAACGCCGGTGCCGACGATTACCTGCCGAAGCCGTTCAAGCTCGCGGAGCTCGAGGCGCGCATCAACGCGCTCATCCGCCGTTCGCATGGAAGCGGAGTTCCTTCCCTGAAAGTCGGCGCGCTCGAGTACGACACCGTGGGTCGCACTTTCCGGCTCGGGGGCGAGATCCTTGCCCTGCGACCCAAGGAGCACGCGGTGCTCGAGGCGCTGATCGCGCGCGCGGGCAAGGCCGTGAGCAAAGCCTCTCTCCACGAGCACGTATTCAGCCTCGACGCCGGGACCAGCCTCGAGGCGGTCGAGATCTACATCCATCGGCTGCGGCGCAAGCTCGAAGGATCGGTCGTGGTCATCGTGACCCTGCGCGGATTGGGATATGTCCTCGAGTCCCGCTAGGAGCCTCAAGCGCCAGCTCCTCGCCTGGCTGATCGGCCCGTTGCTCCTGGTGCTCGCCGTCAACGCCGTCCTCAGCTATTACACGGCGCTCACGACCGCAAACGAGGCCTACGACCGGCTGTTGCTTGCGTCCGTCAAGGCCATCGCCGATCAGGTCACGGTCTCCCGCGGCGAGATCGTCGTCGACATTCCGTACGTCGCGCTCGATCTCTTCGAATCCAAGGTGAAGGAGCGCATCTTCTACAAAGTCACGGCACCGGATGGATCCTCGCTCACCGGTTACGAGGATCTACCGGCGCCGCCCGAAACGGTGCCGTACGACCGCCCGCTTTTCTTCCAGAGCCGCTACCAGGGAGAGGAGATCTACCAGGCGGCGCTCTACCGTCCGACATCACGGCCGTGGACGAAAGCGGAGTGCAAAGCGAAGTGAGGCCCCTCATCCAGGCCCTCAACCAGCACGCCGACCGGATCGACAAGATGATCGCCGCGCGCGTGAAATTCGTGGCCGATGCCGCGCACCAGTTTCGCACGCGCCTAACGATCCTGAGAACGCGCATGGAATACGCCGCGCGCTACGAGGAGCCGGGCGAATTGCACGGGGCGGTGACCGAGGCGCACGCGCTCATCGACCAGACCAGCCACTTGGTGAACCAGCTCCTGGTTCTGGCGCATGCCGAGGCCAAGGTGATACCCGGGAGCGACGACGAGATGGCCGACCTCGCGGCCGTGGTCCACGCGGTGACCCTCGAGTGGGTACCGGAGGCACGCGCCAAGGAGATCGCACTTGCTTTCGAAGGAGTGGATCGCGGGCAAGACACGCGAGGCAACACCCTGCTCCTGCGCGAGCTGTTCTCCAACCTCCTCGACAATGCGATTCGCTATACGCAGCGAGGGGGCGCGGTGACCGCCCGGGTGCTTCCGGAGGCCGATTGGATCGAGGTCGAGATCGAAGACAACGGGCCCGGCATTCCAGAAGCCGAACGCGCCCGCGTTTTCGAGCGTTTCTACCGCGCTCCCGACAGCAGTGGCGACGGCAGCGGGCTCGGGCTCGCGATCGCATGGGAGATCTGTCGCTCGCACGATGCGACCATCGATATCCTGTCGCCGGAGGGGGGTAGTGGCGTCATCGTGCGAGTCCGCGTGCCGCACGCGGCCGCGCAATGCGAAGTCACTGCGGCGAGGCGATCCCCTGTCGCCACCGTCTCATGAACTCCCGGCGTTTCGACCGGTCGAGGTGAACCAGCAAGCCGGGGCCGACGGGAATCGGGCGAGCGCTGTCGCCGAGCGTCTTCATGAGACTCGCGGCGGTGAACTCGCCTTGCACATCGCTTGGCGATGAGGAGGACCCGCGACAGGACGAGCGTGTAATCCTGGGGAAGCACCACGCCGAGCGCGGGATCGCGTTGCGCCCGCGCCATCGCGTATGAGCCCAACAGGTTGTATCCCAGCAGGTCCTTCCCCGAGGCGATGCGTTCCATCATCGTGGCGGTGTTCGCCTCCAGTTCCACGCCCGCGGCGCCGAGCGCGTTGATGAAGTCCCAGAACGCGGGCATGGCCATGTTGTCCTGCGTGAGGAAAAGGAAGCCGACTGCGGATCGCCCGATGTCGTACATGGTCACGTTGTTGTTGAACTTTTTCGCTCTCTGCGAGAGCAGGCGGAAGAAGTCGCCGTGGGTGCGCGGAATTTCGTCGGCCATTAGCAGCCGCTTGTTGTAGACGAACACCGCAGGCTCGAACGTGGTGCCGAACGCCTCGTCGCGCCAGATCGCCCATTGCGGAAGATAGCGGGCCTCGGGCGTGCGGTAGGCTTCGCGATAGAGCGCCTCGAATTCCGAAATCAGCGGCGCGGCTGCGGAGAGGTCCGTGCTCGAATAGATCACCAGCCGGCCCTCGCGCTGCGCGGCGGAAACAATCTTTCGATAGCCGGTGGGGTATTCCGAAGGAAACTGCGCCTGCGCGCCGGTCGCCACCAGCACGAGCAGGACGATCAGGAAGGAGCGCGCGGCGTTGACCGGGCTGGTGTTTGAATGCGCCATGGAGTTCTCGGACGATGATATCCGGCTTCCTGCGCGGATCGTCGAGGAGCCCCGATAGTCGCCGCTCCCTGGATCAATCCCGTTGCAGTCGAGGGCGCTGTTTCCCGCCCGCTTCGCGGGCCCTCTTCATTCGAGCCATGGCACGGCTATTGCATTGTGAGGAGGGCTTCCGACTTCGGGCATCGAATGAGAGTCCTGCTGATCGACGACACGCCCGACCGAGCGTCCGCGCTCAAGGAGGCGCTTTCCGCGATGGAAGGCGTCGAGGTGGCGTGCACTCTCGAATCGCCTCTCGAGCTTCCGGGCCGGGTGCTTGAGCATGGGCCCGACGTCGTCCTGATTCATACCGATTCGCCAAGCCGCGACGTGCTGGAGCAGCTCGCCGCGGTGTCTTCCTCCGCCCCGCGCCCCGTCGTGATATTCACCGACGATGCCCAGGACGACATGATCCGCGCCGCGCTGCGGGCGGGCGTCTCCGCCTATGTCGTCGACGGGCTCGCCGCGGGAAGGCTCGATCCGATCATGCGCGTCGCGATCGAAAGGTTCGCCGCGGACCAGAAGCTGCGCGCGGAGCTAGAGGAGACCCGCACGCAGCTCGCCGAGCGCAAGATGGTCGAGCGTGCGAAGGGGATCCTCATGAAGCACCGCGGCATCGGCGAGGACGAGGCATTCGCCGCGCTTCGCTCGCTGGCCATGGAGCGCGGCATCCGCCTGGGAGAGGCGGCGCGCCAGGTGATCGACGTCTCGACGCTGCTCAGCTGAATAGCCCGGCCGGCCACCGCACATTCATGCTGCGGCGCACAAAAAGAGGGCGTGGCGTGCGTCAAGTTGGCGCATTTTCCCCCTTCGGCGCCGAACTCGTCGCTCTCTCGACCACCGAATTATTCCGCCGGCTCAGCCACTTCAGTTGTTTCGCCCGGGCTGGCACATGACTTGCTAAACGAGGACATGCACCCGTCAACGACGGCGGGTGCGCCGACAAAGGCGTCCCGAGCGCGCGATTCCCGCGCTGCCGTGACGCCTTTCGTTTTTGTGTGCGGCTGTGCCGCGACAGATTGGAGAAAGGGTGATGTCCAGGCAGCAACCGAAGAATTCCAGGAAACCTCTCGCGGGAGCCGCGCTCGCTTCGCGCCGGCGTTTCCTATCGCAGTCCATGCTCGGCACCGCGGCCCTGGTCGCGGGCATGTCGCCCGCGATGCGCAGCACCGTCTGGGCCGCCGGGTCGGACGCGCCCGAGAAAACCGAAGTGAAGATAGGCTTCATTCCGCTCACCGATTGCGCCTCCGTCGTGATGGCGGCACAGAAGGGCTTCGACCAGAAGTACGGCCTCAAGATCGTGCCGAGCAAGGAGGCCTCCTGGGCCGCGGTGCGCGACAAGCTCGTGAACGGCGAGATCGATGCCTCGCACGTGCTCTATGGCCTGATCTACGGCGTCCAGATGGGCGTCGGAGGTCCCAAGAAGGACATGGCCGTGCTCATGAACATCAACCACAACGGCCAGGCGATCACGCTCTCCTCGCAGCTGGGAGAGAAGGGCGCGACCGACGGCGAGAAGCTCGCCGCCCTGATCGCGAAGGAGAAGCGCGAGTACACGTTCGCGCAGACGTTTCCGACCGGCACGCACGCGATGTGGCTCTACTACTGGCTCGCCGCCTACGGCATCAACCCGATGAAGGACGTCAAGACCATCACCGTCCCGCCCCCGCAAATGGTCGCCAACATGCGCGTGGGCAACATGGATGGCTTCTGCGTCGGCGAGCCGTGGGGCGCGCGCACCATCGCCGACAAGATCGGCTTCACCGCGATCACCACGCAGGGAATCTGGAAAGACCATCCGGAAAAGACGCTCGGCACGACGCTGGAGTTCGTGCAGAAGTACCCGAACACGGCGCGGGCCATGACTGCCGCGATCCTCGAAGCCGGCAAATGGATCGACGCCAGCCCGGCCAACCGCAGGGAAACGGCGGAGGCGATCGGGCAGAAGTCCTACGTGAACTGCGAGACCGACGTGATCTTGGGCCGCTTCCTCGGCCACTACGACAACGGTATTGGCAAGAGCTGGCAGGACCCCGACTACATGAAGTTCTCGGGCGACGGCTACGTGAACTTCCCTTACCTTTCCGACGGCATGTGGTTCATGACCCAGCATCGGCGCTGGGGGTTGCTCAAGGAGGATCCGGACTATCTCGCGATCGCGAAGAAGGTGAATCAGATCGAGCTCTACAAGCAGGCAGCGGCCGCGGCGCACGTGAGCGTGCCGAAGGATCCGATGCGCTCCGCGAAGCTCCTCGACGGCGTCGTGTGGGACGGCAAGGATCCGGTCAAGTACGCGGGCGGCTTCAAGGTCAAGGTGGCGTGAAGGAGAGCGGCATGAGCGCGGTTCCCTCGATGGATTACGAACGGCGCGTCGTGGCGCATCCCTCGGCGCGGCGGCTGATTCGCCCTGCGCCCGCCGCCGCGGTGGTGACATCGCCGACAGCCCGGACCGCGCCGCACGAGATGCGCGCGTCTGCGGTTCGAAGGCCGTTGCCCGCGTGGCTCGCGCGTCCTCTCGCCATGGCGCTCGGCATCCTCGTCTTCGTGGGATTCTGGGCGATCGTCTCGCGCATGGGCGGCCGCATTCCCGATCCCGCTTCGGTCTTCAAGGAGGCGGTGCGCATCTTCTCCGATCCGTTCTACCGCAACGGCCCGAACGACCAGGGGATCGGCTGGAACGTGATCACCTCCCTCGGGCGCGTTGCGGTCGGCTTCGGCCTCGCGGCGGCCGTCGGGATTCCCCTCGGGTTCCTGGTCGGCCGCTTCCGCTTCCTCTCCGACATGGCCGCGCCGATCATCGCGATGCTCAAGCCCGTGAGCCCGCTTGCGTGGCTGCCCATCGGCCTGCTGGTCTTCAAGGCGGCGAATCCCGCGGCGATCTACGTGATCTTCGTCTGCTCGCTCTGGCCGATGATCGTGAACACCGCCGTCGGCGTGCGCCAGATTCCCCAGGATTACCTGAACGTCGCCCGGGTGCTCAACCTGTCCGAGTGGAAGGTCTTCACGAAGATCCTCTTGCCCGCGGTGCTTCCGTACATGCTCACCGGCGTGCGCCTTTCGATCGGCGTGGCATGGCTCGTCATCGTCGCCGCCGAGATGCTCACGGGCGGCGTGGGCATCGGCTTCTGGGTCTGGGACGAGTGGAACAACCTCAAGGTGGACCACATCCTGATCGCGATCTTCGTGATCGGAATGGTGGGCCTCGTGCTCGAGCAGGCGCTCCTTCTCGTCGCGCGCCGCTTCAGCCACGGAGTGTCCGCATGACTCCGCGCTCGATGGAAAAGTACCTGCAGGTCGAGAACGTCGGCAAGGTCTTCGAGAAGAAGGGGCAGCGATTCGAGGCGCTGCGCGCGATCTCGCTGACCGTGAGCTGCGGCGAATTCGTGAGCCTCATCGGCCACTCGGGATGCGGCAAGTCGACGCTGCTCAACCTCATGGCCGGGCTGCTCCAGGCGAGCGACGGCATCCTGCTCCTCAACAACCGCGAGATCGCCGGCCCGGGCCCCGAGCGCGGCGTGGTGTTCCAGAACCACTCGCTGCTGCCGTGGCTTACCTGCTTCGGCAATGTCCATCTCGCCGTCGAGCGCGTGTTCGGCGAGCGGGAATCGCGCGCCGCGCTCGCCGAGCGCACGCGCCTTGCGCTGGAGCTCGTCGGCCTCGTGAGCGCCACCCACAAGTATCCCGACGAGATCTCCGGCGGCATGAAGCAGCGCGTGGGCATCGCCCGCGCGCTCGCCATGGAGCCCAAGGTGCTGCTCCTCGACGAGCCCTTCGGCGCGCTCGACGCGTTGACGCGCGCGCACTTGCAGGACGAGCTGATGACGATCGTGGCGAAGACCGGCAGCACGGTCGTCATGGTCACGCACGACGTCGACGAAGCGGTGCTGCTTTCCGATCGGATCGTGATGATGACCAACGGCCCCGCGGCGACGATCGGCGAGATCCTCGATGTCGACCTTCCGCGTCCGAGGCAGCGCCTCAAGCTTGCCGCCGATTCGCGCTATGTGGGCTATCGCCGCGACGTGCTCGAGTTTCTCTATGAGCGGCAGGACAAGGCCGCGGCCTGAGGAGGCGCCGATGCCCGAGGGAGGCGACGGATTGCGCGCCGCGAAGCGGCTGGTCATGGTCGGCAACGGCATGGCCGGCGTGCGCACGATCGAGGAGCTGCTGAAGCTCGCCCCGGGGCTCTACGACATCACGGTTTTCGGAGCCGAGCCGCATCCGAACTACAACCGCATCCTGCTCTCGCCGGTCCTCGCCGGCGAGCAGACCTTCGAGGACATCGTCCTCAACGACCGCGAGTGGTACCACGCCAACGGCGTACGCCTTCATCTCGGCAGGAAGGTCGTGCGCATCGACCGGCGGGCGCGCTCGGTCGAGGCCGACGACGGCACTCGCACGGAATACGATCGGCTGCTGCTGGCGACGGGATCCGATCCGTTCATCCTGCCGATCGCGGGCACGAAGCTCGAGGGAGTCCTCACCTACCGCGACATCCTGGACACACAACGCATGATCGAGGCCGCCGCGAAGCATCGCACTGCGGTGGTCATCGGAGGCGGTCTTCTCGGGCTCGAGGCCGCCAACGGCCTCAGGCTTCGCGGCATGGACGTGACGGTGGTGCACCTGATGCCCTGGCTGATGGAGCGTCAGCTCGACCGCACCGCGGCGGCCATGCTCCAGAAGACGCTCGAGGCGAAGGGGCTGCGATTCCGGCTCGAGGCGCAAACCGAGGAAATCCTCGCCCATTCCGGCGAAGGCGCCACTGGCCCGGTACGCGCGGTGAGGCTCAAGTCCGGCGAGGAGATTCCCGCGGACCTCATCGTGATGGCGGTGGGCATACGACCGAACACGCAGCTCGCGCAAGCGGCGGGGCTGCACTGCAACCGCGGCGTGATCGTGAATGACACGATGCAGACCTTCGATCCCCGGATCTATGCCGTCGGCGAATGCGTGAGCCACCGCGGCACGGCCTACGGCCTCGTCGCACCCCTCTTCGAGATGGCGAAGGTTTGCGCCAACCATCTCGCCCATTTCGGCATCTCGCGCTACACGGGCTCCCTCGTTTCGACCAAGCTCAAAGTCACCGGCGTGGACCTCTTCTCCGCGGGCAATTTCAGCGGCGGCGACGGCACCGAGGACGTCGTGCTCGCCGATCCCGGCGCCGGCGTGTACAAGCGCCTCGTCATCAAGGACGACAAGCTCATCGGCGCGGTGATGTACGGCGATACGATCGACGGCGCCTGGTTCTTCAAGCTGCTGCGGGAAGGACGCAACATCGCCGAGATCCGCGACAAGCTGATGTTCGGTGAATCCAACCTCGGCGACGCGGGGCACCTCGGGCAGACCAGGGCGCTCGCCATGGCGGATGCGGCGGAAGTCTGCGGCTGCAACGGCGTGTGCAAGGGGACGATCGTGAAGGCGATCAAGGACAAGGGCCTCTTCACGCTCGAGGAAGTTCGCCGGCACACGAAGGCTTCGAGCTCGTGCGGCTCGTGCACGGGACTCGTCGAGCAGATTCTCATGTTCACCGCGGGCGGCGACTACTCGACGGCGCCGAAGAGGAAGGCCGTGTGCGCCTGCACCGAACGCACGCATCAGGAAGTGCGCGACGCGATCCGGGAGCACGAGCTCCTCTCGATTCCCGCTGTCCATGAGTTCCTGGAGTGGCGCACGCCGAATGGATGCGCGACATGCCGGCCGGCGGTGAACTACTACCTCCTCTCGACATGGCCGCATCGTGCCCGGGACGATCCCCAGTCGCGTTTCATCAACGAACGCTCCCACGCGAACATCCAGAAAGACGGCACCTATTCGGTCGTGCCGCGCATGTGGGGCGGCGAGACGTCGAGCGCCGAGCTGCGCCGCATCGCCGACGTCGTCGACAAGTACGCGATTCCCACCGTCAAGGTCACCGGCGGACAGCGCATCGACCTTCTCGGCGTGAAGAAGGAGGATCTGCCTCGAGTGTGGCAGGACCTCGGCATGCCCTCGGGTCATGCGTATGCCAAGGCGCTGCGCACGGTCAAGACCTGCGTCGGCTCCGAATGGTGCCGGTTCGGCACCCAGGATTCCACGCGCATGGGCCAGGAGCTCGAGCGCGCTCTCTGGCGGATGTACGCCCCGCACAAGGTGAAGCTCGCGGTCTCGGGATGCCCGCGCAACTGCGCCGAATCGGGCATCAAGGATGTCGGCGTCATCGGCGTCGATTCCGGATGGGAGATCTATGTCGCGGGCAACGGCGGCATCAAGACCGAGGTCGCGCAGTTCCTCTGCAAGGTGAAGTCGCATGAGGAAGTGCTCGAGTACGCGGGAGCGTTCCTGCAGCTCTACCGCGAGGAAGGGTTCTATCTCGAGCGCACCGTGCACTACGTCGCCCGCGTCGGACTCGATCAGGTGAAAAAGCGGATCCTCGAGGATCCGCAGGGCCGGCGCGCGCTCTACGAGCGGCTGCAGTTCGCGCTCGACGGCGAGCCCGATCCGTGGCACGAGCCGAACAAGGCCGGCATCGACCTGCGCCAGTTCGAGCCGGTGGGGGAGATCGCATGAGCGGCACCCGCGTCTGCAAGCTGGAGGACATTCCACGGCTGGGAGCGCGGCGCGTGCGCCGCCGGGACGGCAAGACGATCGCGATCTTCCGCACCGCTGCGGATGCGGTGTTCGCACTGCACGACCGTTGCCCGCACAAGGGAGGACCGCTCTCGCAGGGCATCGTCTTCGGCGAGAGCGTCGCCTGCCCCCTCCACAACTGGTGCATCGATCTCCAGTCGGGGTTGGCGGTGGCGCCGGACCAGGGCGCGGTGGAGCGGTTCGAAGTCCGCGTGGTGAACGGGGACGTCGAGCTCGACATGGAGGGCCCCGCCCGCGCGGGCGAAGATCCCCGGGAGGCGGCGGGCTCCCGGATGCCCGCCTGCGCAATCGTGCAGCCGTCGCCATGAGCGAAGTCCGCTCGACCTGCTGCTACTGCGGCACCGGCTGCGGCGTGGTGATCCAGGAGCGCGAGGGCCGCATCGTCGGAGTTTCCGGAGACACCGATCACCCTTCCAGCCAGGGCAAGCTGTGCGCCAAGGGCTCCACACTGCATCTCACGATGACGCCGGGAGCGATGGCGGGACGCGCTCGCCATCCCGAGATGCGGCAAAGCCGTGCGCAAGCGCGCCGCAGGGTCTCGTGGGACGAGGCGCTCGATCATGTCGCCACTCGCTTTCTCGCCACGGTTTGCGAGCATGGCCCCGACTCGGTCGCCTTCTACGTATCCGGCCAGCTCCTCACCGAGGACTATTACGTCTTCAACAAGCTCGCGAAGGGCCTTCTCGGTACGGCCAATATCGACACCAATTCGCGCTTGTGCATGTCCTCGGCCGTGACCGGCTACGCCGCCACGCTCGGTGTCGACGCGCCGCCGAATTGCTACGAGGACCTCGATCACGCCGACTGCTTTTTCATCGCGGGCTCGAACACCGCCTTCGCGCACCCGGTGCTCTTCCGGCGGGTCGAGGAAGCGCGTGCCCGGCGGCCGGAAATGAAAGTCATCGTCGTCGATCCGCGGCGCACGATGACTGCGCGCTTCGCCGACCTGCATCTCGCGATCCTGCCCGGGACCGACGTCGCCCTCTTTCACGCGATGCTTTACGTGATGCTATGGGAGAAGCTCGTCGACGAGCCGTACATCGCCGCGCATACGAGCGGATTCGAGGCGTTGCGCGAGGTCGTCCGCGATTGCACGCCCCAGGCGGCCGCCGAGATTTGCGGCGTGAGCGCCCAGGACATCGTGACGGCGGCGAGGTGGTTCGCCGCGGCCCGTTCGACGCTCTCTCTCTATTGCCAGGGTCTTAACCAATCCTCGAGCGGCACGGCGAAGAATGCCTCGCTCATCAACCTGCACCTTGCCACCGGGCAGATCGGACGCGCGGGCGCCGGGCCGTTCAGTCTTACGGGGCAGCCGAACGCCATGGGGGGGCGTGAGGTCGGCGGGCTGGCGACCGCGCTCGCCGCCCATCGCGATCTCGCCGATCCCGGGCACCGTGCGGAGATGGAGCGCCTCTGGGATGTGGAGCGCGTGCCCTCGAGGCGCGGGCTCACCGCGGTGGAGA
>WNFI01467939.1_pt1 | contig 12004 bp, 10 predicted proteins | sample 5400471 | NCBI WGS metagenome assembly WNFI01 (sample SAMN13153348, study PRJNA577476) | soil metagenome | isolation source: 100 cm saprolite on Douglas fir-dominated hillslope | place: USA:California | collected 2013-09-17 | reverse complement strand
AACAGCTCATAGGTCGTGGCCAGGACCGCGCTTTTGGATCTTTCGACACGATCGTCCATTTCCTGGAGCATTCTCTTTTTTCGCCGGCTCCGTTTCACGTCAAATTCAGTTTGCTTTAAAATTTATCTGGTAGCGCCTAGGCGATAAATCAGTTACGAGGCTTAGCAATTTCGAATGCTATGTTCTCGCCCTCATCAACGACTTGAAGATCCGCCTCTGAGAGGGTTTTTGGAACGCGCCACGGCAAAGATTCCATTCAAGTCTTATCCGAAACGGGGCTCGATATCTCCCCGAATTAGGACCAGGGGCAATTCGTGCAGGTCGGTGATTTCAATTGCTGCCCTGACACCTAGCGGATGGCGTTCCAATAGAGCAAGGACCAACACCTCCCGATACAGCCCCTCGCACGTTAATCCTTCCCCTCGGATGGGTAAGATGACTAAACCCGCTTGAAGCTTTCCTCGCACCAGCCCATCGGCCTGCTCCGACGTGTGCGCGCTAACTAGGCGCACGTCCACCACTGTGATCAGGCCGCTTGGAACTCTTCACGCCGTTCACCACGTTAGCTTCAGTGCCAGTTGAATTTCCCGCGCCGTGGTTGTTGTTGAGGTTATTAAGCCAGCGGCGGAATTCGGCTTCCCCGTCGAGTCAAAGATATCGGTGTTGCTGGTCAGCGCTGGTACCGAGAAGTTTGGGTGGTTCAAGATGTTAAAGACTTCCGCTCGGATTTGCAGATTGAATCGCTCGGAAATCTTGTTATTTTTGAAGAGTGAGAAGTCGAGGTCGACGAGCCCAGGGCCAATAAGGCTATTACGACCCGTATTGCCACGAAGGTTGAAACATGCGCGTGGGGGGAGATATGCCAGGCTGGGATCGCTGAGTAGAAGTGGCGTACTGTTCGGGCCAATAGGCGGCGCAGGATCGCAGTTCGCGCTGAAAAAGCCGGGGTCTGGCGCGGTCGGCACGGAAAAGCACTGTGTTTTGATGTAATGGTCCGGGTTCCCCGGATTTACTCCGGAGCCGCAACCCGAACCCGAAAGCCGATTAGGGAAATCGTACGGATCGCTAACGTTGCTGCCCAACGGATCACCGTCTGTTCCGAACGTAGGGGTAAACGGCACCCCATCATTTACTATGAGAATGCCCCCCATTTCCCATCCATTTGTGAACCAACCGGCCGGACCTTTGACGGAAACCGGCACCTGCCAGTTTGCGCTGATCACCAACGTCCGGCCCACATTGAACTCAGAAACCGCGCGGTTCAGCTTCAAATCAAAGAAATGCAAACTGGAGATCGAATTCGACAGGGTGTCTCCCGCGATGACTCCTGAGCTCGTGTCGATGCTCTTCCCCCAGGTGAAGGAGCCCTGAAATAGCAATCCGTGGCTCATCCGCTTGGTCAGCCCTACCTGCAGGGCATCATAATAGGCATCCCCCGCCCAATGGAGGTAGCGAATGTCTCCAAAATTTGGGTTGACCGTAATGCCGCTTCCAATGGGGTTGGGCCAAACATATCCTGCAGAGCTGCCTCTAGGTATAACTATGTCGGAGTCATCGGTACGGAATGCCTGGTGCACCGACCGCGAACCCACATAGCCTAGGGTGGCAGTCAGATTCGGAATGATGTCCCGCTGCACGTTGAAGTTCCACTGCATCACATAGTTGCGCTTGGGCTTGAACTCAATATTGGGTACTTCGAAATTTTTCCCAGTCAGTAGCGGAAATGCTCCCGCGTAGAACGATCCGGGAGGTGTTGCGATGCTGCCAATCTTGAAAAACGGGAACGCACGCCCGTTGAGGGTTACAAACTGGTACGGCAATGGCAGTACATCATACATGCCGAAGCCGCCTCGTACTGCTGTCTTTCCGTTTCTAAAAGGGTCCCAAGCAAACCCGACACGCGGCTCGAAATCGCGTCGCGTGGGATTTGAAAAATAAGGGCCCGTCGCGACGCAGCCTGCAGCAAGCCTCCCGCAATGCGGCGCTGCATCTGTAAGGTTGTAGAGAGTGGCAAGTTGACCGTGAATCTCCGTGGGCACGGAAGCGGTTTCGTAGCGCAACCCAAAGTTCAAAGTCAAATTCTGACGCCACCTCCAGTCGTCTTGGACGTAGAACCCTGAAATCGACTGCCTCATATAGCGGGGAGTCAACAAGGTCGGGAAAGCCGCACGGAAACGGGTGGGCTGATTTGTTAGAAACGCCTGGACTGAAGGGAAATTAAATGTGCCGGACGCCTCGGTGTTCGTCAGCTCATGCAGCTGCATGTGCTCAAACGCGAAGCCGAATTTTATTGAATGCAAGCCGCGAGTAACAAATGCGTCGTCGTACGCCTGGAATGAATTCCAACGGTAAAGGAAGGTGGATCGCGGAATTTTTCCTCCATAGAAGGGTGTCAAGCCCGTAACCAGCACGCTCCCCGCAAATAGACCTGGCACTTGCGCCAGAGTGGGATCTGCCGCCAACGGATTGATGGCTCCAGCACCCACATTGTTGTTCACAAAGTCCCGATTGAAACCGAAGCGGAAAGAATTCAACACTTGTTGCGTAAAAATGTGATTTTCTTCGAGAGATACGGCTTGACGCTGTGTAAAGGAACCGAAGAGCACGTCGTTCAGGCTATCTGGCGTGGTAAAGGGCGTGCGGTCGAACAGATACGTACCCGCCAAGCCGTCCTTGTCCGACAATTTGTGATCGACGCGAATCGTAAAGAAATTTTCATTAACGATCTGCTGGCCCGAAAAGGTGTAAAAACCTATATCCCCGCCAGAATTCGGGACAAGACCTCCATTGGGTGGGTGATAGAAACCCAGGTATCTCGCCGCTGACGCATCGACCATTACGGTGTTGGGAGTCGTACAACTTGAATCGGGAACGGAGCAGAGATTACCAAGTCTCGCCGCATCCGACGGCACCGTTGTTAGTGAGCTGACACCCTTCGACTGGCGAATTCCTTCGTAATCGCCGAATATAAACGTGCGATTTTTTATGATCGGTCCACCTGCAGAAGCTCCAAATTGATTCCGCTTAAACGGCGGAATCGCTCCCACATCAAAAAAGTTCTTGGCATCGACGGCGCTATTACGGATGAACTCGTAGGCACTCCCGTGAAACGTATTGGTGCCGGAACGAGTACGCGCGTTGACCACCCCGCCAGCGACTCTCCCGTATTCTGCAGAGGCATTCGTTGTTATAACCGAAAATTCTTGAATGGCATCCACACCCAGGCTGCCACCCAACACACTGGACGGTCCGCCGTTTGCATAATCGTTTAGGCTCACCCCGTCCAGCCGGTAATTATTTTGTTGCGGGCGGGCCCCGGCGATTGCGACCTGCGTTCCGAATCCACGATTTCCTCGGCCAGAATCTGTGAAGGCGACTTGCGTTTCGATGCGAGCAACACTCGGCTGCAGTGCAGTTAAATCTGTCCAACTGCGCCCATTGAGAGGCAACTCTTGTACCGTTGTTGTGCCGATCAGGCCGCCAAGGTCTGAGGTGGCCAGCTCGACGTTATTACTTTGCGCGGTGACTTCGATTCGCTGCGCAACATTTGCCAAGCTTAATCTGAGGTTCAGTACTACTTCCGCTCCAACCGTAACGTTGATGCCGGTTTTCCTTTGGGCCGTGAAACTCTTGGCGGTGCAGGTAACCTCGTAATGCCCGGGCTGAAGATTGGGCGCGACATAAAAACCGTCCGCATTGGTGATCACAGTTCGCATGATGCCAGTATCTGTGTTTTTGATTGCCACCTCCCCTCCCGGTATTGCTCCCCCAGCGGGGTCCGTGACAGTTCCCGTGATGTTCCCTCCGGAGACCTGGGCGAAGACTTGGACGCTCAAAATGAGATTGATGACGCCCATGAGCAGATGACCTGAGACCTTCTTCGATGACATTTGTAATCTCCTTGAAAGGTAAGAATCAATTTCTTGAAAGGAGTGAATTTTGTGCCGTATCTTAGTCCCAAGCCATACTTAAAAGAGAATTAATTTTCCTTAATCATGGAAATTCCTGTGTTATAAGCAGTTCCGATCATTTCTATGAGACCAGAATTTTTTGGACCGTGGTGTGTCGCACACAAGTAAGGTCATCCCGCATTTTGAAAGTCGAGGAAATATAGATGAAGAAGTTTCTGGCAGTTCTGGCACTGGCGCCATTTTGCGCAGTCAATTCCCGCGCTCAGGAAAATGCACCGCTTCGCCTGGTGCAAACGATTCCCGTGCCGGGCGTGGAGCGTAAATGGGACCACTTCGGCGTGGATCTGAAAAGCAACCGTCTTTTTGTCACCTCCGAGGAAGAACCGGCGCTTGAAGTTTTTGATCTGCAGACGAACAAGCACATCAGCACGCTGACCGATTTCAAGGAACCACACAACGTTTTGCCGCTGCCGGAACTGAAAGAAATTCTCGTCGTGGACGGCGGCGCTTCGGAGATCAAGATTCTTGATTACAATTCTCTAAAGTTAACGGGCCAGATTCCACTGACAATAGACGCGGACCCCATAGCCTACGATCCCAAGACCAAACAGCTGTATGTGGTCAACGGGGGTCGCGCGGCGCACACTCCGTACTGCCTAGTCAGCGTCGTCGATACGAGCAAGGGCAAGAAGCTGGCGGATATCAAGCTCGATACACCGCGGTTGGAGTCGATAGCACTTGAAACATCGGGTCCCCGGCTCTTTGTGAACATGACGAGTGCGAACGAAATAGGCGTAGTGGACGGCGAAAAACGCGCAGTTATTCAGAAATGGCCGATTACAGCGGCAAAAGAAAACGTGCCAATGCAGTACGACGAAGCCGCGCATCGCTTATTCGTGGTTACACGGAAGCCGTCCAAACTCGTGGTGATTAATACAGATACCGGGAAAGAGGTTGCGAACCTTGCCGTCGCAGATTATGTCGATGATCTGGCCTATGACGCCGCACACCATCGTCTTTACGTTCCCGGAGGAGGAGGAGAAGGCGCTATCAGCGTGATTCAGCAGCGCGACGCTGACAATTACGAGGTCACGGCCAACATTCCAACCAAACCGGGAGCAAAAACAGGCAAGCTGGTGCCGGAACTGAACAGGTTCTATGTCGGCGTTCCCACCAAGGAAAAACAGGAAGCACAAATCCTCGTCTTTGAGGTCGCTCCGTAGACAGGGCGCGAAGTGAAAACTTAACGTAACAAGTGTCTGGAAACTCTTTTTTCTAGCAGGGGCTCGATGATGACTAGATTTAGACATATTCTGAGCCTGGTTCTTTTGGTTCTGGGCGCGGCGGCGGTGTTGCCGGCGCAAAGCTCACAAATTGTAGCTGTCCGCGCGGGTCGGTTGTTTGACCCGAAGTCAGGGACAAATTTGAGCAATCAGGTAGTACTTATAAGTGGCGAGCGAATTACAGAAGTGGGCCCAGCCGACCGTGTCAAGGCTCCGGCCGGAGCAAAGGTCATTGACCTGAGCCAAGCGACCGTGCTGCCGGGGCTGATCGATGGCCACGTTCATCTCACGGACGCTGCGGGGGGGCTCCAACACCAGATGCTGGTCGCACTGTATAGCGCAACGCAAAGCTTGAAAGCGGGTTTCACCACGCTGGTGGTCATGGGCACGCATGGCGGGGGATACGCGGACGTCGAGCTGAAAAAAGCGATCGAGAGCGGAATCGTTCAGGGTCCGCGCCTGCTAACCGCCGGACCACTCGTCTCCATCACCACACCCGGGAACACCCCCTTTCCGCTGGAATTCAAGCCGTTTGAAGTCGACGTAATCGCAAACGGACCTGAAGGATTGAGGGCAGCTGTGCGGGAACTTGCCCACTACGGCGTTGACCATGTGAAGATACACACCACCGGAGCATTCTACTTCAAGCCGAATGGCGAAATGGTGAACCAGCCGCTTCCTACCCGGGAAGAAATGAAGGCGCTGGTGGACGAGGCACATCGACGGGGTCTGTTCGTCGCTACCCATTCTTATGGAGGGGAAGGCTTAAAAGCAGATATCGAGTTGGGTGTTGACGATATTCAGCATGCAACAGCAGCCGACGACGAGGACATAAGGATGCTCGTCCAAAAAAATCTTCCGGTAACCACGACTATCCTGGATCACCGTCAAGATGAACCCGACGACCTGAAGAAATGGGCTCCGTACAGCAGGTATCGCTTGGTAGAGCAAACGTGGAAGAAGATGCTAGCGGCAGGCGTGAGGCTTGGATTCGGAAGCGGCTCTGCTCCGCCTCCCGGCCGGGTCTATAACGCCGGATGCAACTGTTCACACGGTGTGCAGGCGGAGATGTTTCCGATTTTTGTGAAATGGGGCGCCACGCCGGTGTATACGCTGCGTATGGCCACCGCGGTGAACGCCGAGATCATTCACAAGCAAGACAGCATCGGCAGTATCGAAACGGGAAAGTATGCCGATATGATTGCGGTTTCTGGAGATCCGTTGCAAGACATCACGGAGATGCAACGAGTTAAGTTTGTGATGAAGGGCGGTGCCGTCGTTCGAAACGATTTCGCCCAGGCGCAATGATTTTATGCAGTACTCGTTCACGATCTAATGACCCGGCTATCAGACCCAAGCTCACAACGCCGGTGCCGGCACCGGGAAATCCCCACGCCGGTTGGATTTGGGAACGCGGCGGGTAACCTCTCCTGGACCACCAAGTCCGGCGGGCCCACGGCAACGTCGCAGTTGTTCGAGGTCACCCGGAAGTGGCTAGCAAAGGCCGAAGCTCTCGGATGTCCTTTACGTCCTCGATCCCGACCACCTTTTTTATGAGGTTCGCGCAGGCCTCCGCACCAAGAACGGGCGCCATCAGATCGCGGGCTTTGGCGACCACCTCGTCGCGCGTCATGGGATTCTCGACGGTGCCGCGCACAGCCTCGACGCGCTCGCTCAAATGCGTGCCATCGTTGAGGGTGACCTCGACCACCGCAACCCGCCTCGGGTTAAGACGCTCGAATTCCTCACTGGGGACCAGTTGTACTTTGGCACGCTGACGCAAAACCGCCGGGTCCCGCATGCGCGCCTTGTCGTGGGCACTGTAGAAGGAGACAACCTTGTCGATTAGCATCACCGCGATCAGGTGCTGAAGGCAAATATCCGGCATTTCGCGGTTGTTGACAATGGCAGCACCGTTTGCTGCGACACGAACGATGACCTGTTGCACCTGGTCCGGATCGAGGCGATACCGCTTCAGGAGATTTTCTAGAGCGTCGAGCGTTGGCTGGATGGGCCCTCCCACACTCCACTTCTTGATGTTGACCAATGCCACTTCGTAATGCTCGCCGAGCTTGTCAATCAGCATCGTCGGATGGGCCTGAGGCGCGTAGGACTCGAGAAAATTGTCAGGGCCAGACAGAATGTCGTTGACGCCGGTCCATCCCGAATGAACCAGCAAGGCTGCAGTGACCCCGTTCCGCGCCCCGGCGCCGGCGAATACAAAGCCCTTCTCGATATGGTCGGTGTCACGTTTCCATGCAGCTATGCCAGACGCCGATTGTTGTGCGGCATAATCGAGCAGCCAGCGCATTTGCTGGGGGTTCAGACTCGCCGCGCAGCCCGCCGCCGCCGCGGCGCCGAAAGTTCCGAGCACACTGTGGGTGTCCTTCACCGAGACTCCGACGCCCACGGTATTTATTGCTCGCAGTCCAACGTCGTAGCCGAGCATCACGGCGCGCAGGAAGTGTGTGCCGCTGATGCCGAATTGCTCCCCGAGCGCCAACGTGGCCGGCACGATCGAACAGCCCGGATGTCCTCCGCTCCGGGGATCGTAGTCGTCGGTTTCATCGGAATGGGCTAGTTCCGCGTTTGTGATTGCTGCCTCAATGGGGCCACAGAGGATATCGGAGGCAACGACTGTGGCGATCTTTTCGCCGCCATAAGCGCGGGCAAAGCGGATCGCCTCGCGTCCAGGGGGCAGTTCGGACCCCGAAACCATCGCCGCCAAGGTGTCGACGATATGGTGTTTCGCCTTCTCCACCACTTCGTCCGGGAGTTTACGATCGCGCGCCTCGCTCATGTAGGTGCTGAGCTTGCCCATGACCGGGCTGACGGATTGTCCGGCACTGCCCGGAGTGGAATCTTGAGCGGCTATGGCCATCCTCAATGGAACTGCCGCCGCAATCATCCAGCCAGTTCGTTGCAGCATGCTCCGACGCGTCAGCAAGTCGCGGCTGCTCTCCGCCGGTATGTGGGTGTCTCGATCACGTCCCATAGCTGTTGGCCTCGCACTCGGAGCGTCCCTACTGATCACAGGCATTGGGTATCGGTCAAGAACGATTTACAATCGAATTTAGTAACTCCGCTTAGTCTGTCCCAGCGGCTACGCTTCTTCCGTTGCGGTTTCCATTTCAAAGGCGAACAAGGCCGTAGGGTAGGCGCAGGCGCAAATCTTCTCCGGATTTCAATCGCTGTGGGCAGGCCGAGGCGTGACACGAGCGCGCACTATGTCCCCAGAGGTCCTTGTTCAGCGGCTCATCAAAGAAATGAAGCCGGAGCCGCGTTCGCTTGAGCCAAACAGGGCTGGTCACTCTAAAGAGGATATCAGCCCCGCGGCGGTTTATTTCGTGCTGATAATTTTCCCATCTCTGTCTACAACGACCATTTTCACCGTGGCACCTCTTAACTTCAGAGCGTACTCGACCATTTCAGCATGGGTCCTTTTCTCGGCCGATTTGATCACCGCCTGGGGGTATTGTTTGCTTACGGCACTGGTGATCAAGGCAGGTAGATCGGCAACTGGCATAGTGTCCTCAACCTGCACTACATTGCCCTCGGGAGAATACATGACGTTGCGACTAATCTTCCCAACGATCACGCCCTCGGCTTCGTAGACTACGTGTCCTTCGAAAGTCTCCTTGTCCCAGGTACTGAACTTTGCATTCGGATACCCTTTGGCAAAGGCACTCCGAACCTCTTCAGGAACATCGAGTGAGGAAAGCTTTTGACAGCCAACGCATGAGCCGAGAATACTAGCGTAAAGAATTATAATTTGTGTGATTTTCGTACTCATTTGTGCTTGTTTGATTGTCATAGCAACGCACCTACAAAACTCCCATTGAACGCTAAACTGGACTCCCAAGACTAATCTGAGCGTCCATGAACAAGGGGCAATCTAGACATGTCAATTGGACAAGAGCGACCGCCACATGAATCCACCTTGCCTGAATGTGCGGCCAGTGTATCAGACAACTGCGCGGAGTCAATTCAGATGGGAAGTATCACCCGATTGTATACGATCCGGCCAACCATTATCTTTATGTTGAAAACGGTGGAGCCAATGAGCACCAAACATATGCTTCGTCAGTATTGCGGATGCCAATGCCGGGATGAAAGTGGCTGATACCAAGATTGAAAGCGCCTCGCTTAAAGACATTGTAATCGAGAAATCTAGTTCGAAACTGTATGTCAATAACCGAGGTAACGGTAGAATCTCGGTGATTAACACCAATTGGACCCAAAACCTGTTTCCGAGCATTCGGTCGTTAGCCGAAGGCGTGTTAATCAGTTAGGCGCATTCTGGAGCCGTGTGCGCCAATACATTTTTTACCGGGAAAGCGAGTGCGAGCGCAAAACTCCCGCGATGTCTAGCGAGATTCCGAACGAAAAGGAGTTCAGCCGCAAGGGGACGCTACGGCTGTAGGCGGCTTCGAGGTCAACATTCTTTAGCGACTTCGGTTTGAATTCCGCTCCAAAGTTGAAACCGTCGTCTCGTGCAAGGCTGGCATCGCCGCTCGACACACTCGAATTCAGGTAGTTCTTGCGATTTGTAGTTTTTCCAGTGGATGAGCACTTGACGCCGGAAGTGCAACGAAACACCTTGCTTATGACAGTTTGCGGTCCCCACGGAGCTATGTCGTAGGCCGACACGGAAAGGCTGAGTGGGCCAGCATCCACTTGCGTACCCGCCTCGAACGACAAGTTGTAGCCGAAAGTCATGAATGGCTTCTTAACGTAGCGAGTATCCGGAACCGTGTTACCAACGCCGCCGTCAATAAACGGAGTGAAGTTTCCCCAACCGTGTTCGATGTGATTTGACCAATTCCACGTCGCGTGGCCTGTGCTGAAACCTTTGCTCCTATCTCCGGTCGGCGCTCCCAGGTGGATCGTTGAAGCGTAGTTCATCGTGTTTCCGGGGAAAAGCCACTTCAAGTCCGCGCCGATGTTACCAATGCCGTTGCCTGAAACCGCACCGGGATTCTTGGTTTTGACGGCAGACGGAGTGCCCACGAAATAGTACGGAACGCCGAGATCAATGCCGAAGTGATGGGAAAAATTGTAGCCCACACTTGTCCCGAGGTCGTAGACGCCGCCGTCCCCGCTGGCGCTACCTTCAAAACTTGTGCCCAACGTCCAGCCACGATAAAACCCCGCGTTGTCTTGATTAACCGCGCCGCTGACCGCCGGACTTGGAGTCTGCGCGTAGGTCGTAAGAGAACATGACAGCACGAGCAGCGAGCAAAGTGCCGCATAACGGTAACGCCTCAACCCAGTCATCCTTCTCGCGGTATGCATTGGTTCCTCCACCGTTTAGTTCACCCGATTCGTTCATCTAGATTACGGAAGCGGGAGCACGGCACCAACGCATTCAACGGACACAATTTCCGTGTATTCTCGTTCGTAATGGCGTGCTCGGTGTTGCCCTCGCGGGGCTGATGACAGCGGGTGCAGCACAGGCTCAAAACAAGGATGCGACTAAAGACGCTGCGAAGGCGCAGAAGGACGCGGCCAAGCATCAGAAGATTAAGAAAGACAAAGACCGTGATCCGAATCCGGACAACGATAAGAACAAAGGTAAGCACAAGGGCGAGATAAAGGGCAAGCACGTAGCCAAGGGTCACAGCCACTAAAGACCGGCATTTTAGCAGAATGGCCCACTTGCCGATTTTCTCGGGGGTGGGCTATTTCTGTTTGGTGCATCTAAATAACTTCCGGTTAGCCCGTCACTCGGGAGCAATCGCCAAGATGTCAGGATGGCGTATATCTTCGTTTTCCGTGCCTTGGCTCAATAATCCCCGCCGCGTAGCATAAAGAAGGCTGGCAAGGGTCTGTCGCGAAACACGTCGGATGAGTGGGTTGACGAACCAGGCGAAGATCGCGGGCATATCTCGACTAAGCGCAATGGACTCCACCTGCATGTAGACTCCACCGTCCTTTTCTTCCAGCCGCCAGTAGTTGTTCACACGCCAAAGATAGCCGTGCCCCTGGCCAACGGGAAACTCCGAGCTGTCGGGTTGGTCGGGAGACGCCAGCTCGGCGATTCGCGCAGAGACTGCACGGCTCGCCACATGCGTAGCATCGATCCTGATGTAGTGAACTTCGAATTCAGTATTGAAGGAAACGCGGCGTGGGGAGTCCTTGTAAAACTGCAGATAGATTTTGAAGGTGTTATCCGTGTGTTCCAGAAGCTTCGAGCGGCGAACGTCCGGTTTATAGGTCCGCCAGTGATTGTTGTAATCCTGCAGCAGGGACAGGGCGCGTTCCAGGGAAACTCCGGGCGCGAACGCGACACCGATCCAGTGATGAATCAGACCATCGGGAACCTCAATAGGTTTGCCTTCCTCTTCTGTATTCTCTTGGTGCATTTTGAGCTGTCCGCGCTGGAGTAGATCGTAGAGGTGTTGTCGGCGAGATCGCGGCAAAGAGTCCACCCAAAGGAAAGGACCGCCAGGACGAAGCTCGGCATCTATACGAGCCTCGGTGTTGCGCACGTAGTGGTCGAAGGCTTCGACGGTTTTTTGTTTCAGCTCCGCGGCGGGGCAAGAGATCGCAGGGCAATGTAGAAGCAGGAGGAATACGCCCGCTGAAATGCAACGACGGAAACGGACACCTTTAGCCATACCTCTGCAAATGAGGCCGCGAATTTTGGGTACTCTCATCGCCTGAAAGTCCATCAGAGAGTCCGCTCAAATGACAGCTGGCTAATGCTCCGCCAAATAGGTTCCCGTTACATATCCCAAAGTTGCGCCTATCAGGATGTCGGAAGGGTAATGCTTTTTCGCAGGGTAGCGCGAGAGACTGACTCCCGTT
>WNFI01303083.1_pt3 | contig 12004 bp, 17 predicted proteins | sample 5400471 | NCBI WGS metagenome assembly WNFI01 (sample SAMN13153348, study PRJNA577476) | soil metagenome | isolation source: 100 cm saprolite on Douglas fir-dominated hillslope | place: USA:California | collected 2013-09-17 | reverse complement strand
AAGAACGAGCCTGCATTCCAATCTATGCCACCCTCACCAACATTATCCATGAAGGAGCCAGGTGAAGAAATCGAATTTGCTCTTCCACTTTCTTCCTCCACTTCGCCTTCATCCTCGGTCTCTCCGAGAGACGAGATCCTCAACTTCTTAGCGGGTCTCAATGTCTCCATGGAACTCATTGCTTATATTTGCCAGCAGATTCTTTCCACATATACCCTCTGGGACTCTTTCACAGATCACTCGGATCAGGACGCAACACGTCGAGCTGATAGAGCGGAGAGCAACAAGGTGGCTGCAACTAGTCGTGGTTGGGATGCACCTTTGGAAGACAGAGTGGATCTGGTGACGGAAAGAGAAGTTGTGGCGATTGTACTGAGGATGAGGCAGGAGCGAGAACTTGATCTGAGGACTCCCTCTGACGCGGGGCCTGTTGGGACGAAGGGCTTCACCCTATCCAAATCTTAATTCGAAGCCTCAATATCCCTTGGGGCTATTGACCTGGATTGGGTTGTCTTGTGGAATGGGAGGACCTATGGTCCCCTATGAACCCCATGTTCGTTCTCCGTGTGGGTCGTGTGGTGGCCTGAAACTCCGATCCTAAACCCGCTTTCTCCATGGAAAGCTTTGCGGAGTCGGATTTTGGCACTGTCCAGCCTCTGAATTTGATCACTCGTGTTTGCTTCACTCCCACGGACAAACACACCTCGACATACACCCCAGAGGACTTCACACCAGACGATTTTCCCGTTAGCTATGACTCATAAAGTATCATATTCAACACTGAGCGGCCACTTCCCCACAAACTGCTAGTATACCACACTATATATGAGGGGGTAGTACGTAAGTAAGGTCAGGGAGTGGCTCTGGTGGGAGGCCAAGCCCTGAGCGAGCATCCAAAAAGCGAACTTTCTGACGTTATCTATGACTCATAACAGCACAACGATTGCGAGCATCCTGGCTTTTCTTCCTCCCATGAAATAACCGCTTCAAAGGTACTCCGGGGACTGTAGACTACATCAACACAAATCCTCATCGTTGATCATTTGGTAGCACTGTGCGATGTCAAGGAAGGGACTAGCTGTAGACCCGGGTCATCACGACAATGCCGTAGTGTTCCCAAGTCTCTCGAAAGAGAATCAGGCGGCCGCTTCCAACTCTCTGCCTGACCCTGCTATTTTGGCTCCCGCGAGACACAGTAGTACCATCATAGCCAATGTCCGGGGATTTTTGGACCAGGAAATCAATGTCGATCTCGCTCCGATACCTCTGTTCTGTTATTGTTTCATGACTGTGAGTACCGAAAATTACTGGGTTGATGTTATATGCTGAGTTCCATCCTAGGGATATGTTTGTTCCCTCGAATCGTTTTACTCAGGATTATTGCATTGACTCGTCATCCGATCTCAGATTGACGCAATAGCGTTCACAGCGTCATACGTGTGGTGCGCCTTCCAGACGGGTATGAGTCTTTTTGATCTTTCTCTCCCCAAGTATTGCCCCAATTTGCCACCCTTTGTGTCGTCATGACACCAGGGAATACCATCCAGCTTTCCCTAGCTCTTGCACGACTTTTCTCCGGTTCGGACCACCACGGGGGCTTCGCCCTTTCCGACCGTCAAGCCCTCGTCTCCCTCACTTCCTTCATCGGCGGTGCCGCCCTCGGCAGAGTATCCAACCCTCCTTCCTTCTGCCTTCCGGTCAAGTCCCGCAAATGGCTTGTCCTCAGTACCCTTGCACAGTCGGGTCTTACGCTCGCTGCGTGCTTGACGGCGCACTATTGTGGGCAGAGTGGGTTTGCGGGTGCAAGTAGAGAGCCCAGCTGGACAAACACGTTAGGTTTCTTGACTCTTGCATTCGCAAGTGCTAGTATGGGCTTACAGGCCTTCGTGGGAGCGAGAATTGGAAGTCAATTTGCTACGTTGCGTATCTATGATAAATGTCTAACAAGGTTTGGCGAACTGACAAGAATGCGTCTGCAGAACCGTTGTGTTAACCACAATTTGGGTCCAATTCGTCGGAGATCCACATCTCTTCGAACTAAACCGCACATACAAACCTAGAGACTATAAATTTTTAGCCATCGCCAGCCTCTTGTAAGTGTTTCCTCATTAGCGTGACCTGATGTGGATTTGATCCGCTTTGGTGATTGTATTTAGCGTCGGAGGCATGATCGGCCGCGCGCTCGTGAACTCCATAGGAAGCTCCGCCACACTTGGCCTAGGTGCAGGACTTCGTGTATTGATCGCATTCAGCTGGTTGCTGATGCCTAAGGCCTCGGAGAGGAGTTCTGGTTGGTGACGTTACGACGACTCAACTCGACAACGGTGGAAGGATTCTTCACTTGACTGGTCCTGGGACCATTACTCGAACTGAGGCCACGCAGACATTGGAGCGAATGATGATAATCAATTCACACGCGATCCAATGATCTAAAAAAACCTGCCACCTTGTTTTGAATAAATGAGTGCACTTTTGAAGAATGTAACTTGCGTATGACATTAGTCCTTAGCACTTTGCAAACGTTCTCTGTGATTTAGAAGACTTCTGAAGTACGAACAAACAAACTCCTGCTTGTACAGCACGCCGATGATCGAAAGAAGTAACATCCTTTGGACGAGAAAAAGAGAGTCAGACAAATGGGCACCTAGCAGAACGTAGAAAAATGTGTTCCAATCTCCAAGAGTAGGGAAAGTGTGTTAATAATAAAATAAAGAAAATGACACGTCCTTGGGCGCGTAAGAAATAATATAATAAGACACAGGAATACAATCACGAGTCGCCTGACTACATTGCTGCCACGGCTCAGCAGCTCGGCAAACGTTTCCGTATTGATAATAGGGGAGATTGGAAGAACCGAAGCTGCTCGTAAGGAGGATGAGTGAATGGACTTAGTTCAACAAAAAAGGAATGGCTGGTCATGTCGATGAGAATGCCGAAGGACGACAGGCCTAAGAACATATCAATGGGCTGAAGTGAGGGGTCAAAGGATGACAAAGTTGTCTCACCTAGCGTACAAACTCTCAAGTCATGTCACGCTACGCTCGCAGAGTCAAAATCGACCCTGAAACTACTATACCTCGAGCTCCGTCTCGGTAAGAAGGGTGGTCCACCCAGTCCTACTGGCGGACTCAAGTCCATCGACACCGGCCTTCCTTCAATGTTCATCCCCGCATTCCGATCGAGACACTCAAGTGGCACGACCCCAGCAGCACCATCTTCGTCTCCCACCTTCTCGCAGTATGCCCAACCGTCGTCAAATTCGTTGATCATGCGGACAAGGTCACCTACATTGATTTTGAGCTCGTCAAGGAGGGTAGGTAGGTAGATCCTAACAACGGGGTAGATAGGACGGGGCTCCGTGGACTGATTTGTTGGTGGTCGTTGTGGAGCAGGGGGAGAAAGGGCTCGCTGCGACTGAGAGGTGGCAGGCCGGAGGGGCCTTGATATGTTCAAAGGTTTAATAGGATTAAGAGCAGGGGGGGTCATAGGAGGGGATTCGGAAGTTGATGAAAGAGAAATTGAAGCCGAAATTGGACTGTTGGACGCCTGAGTAAAGTAAGCTGGAGGAGGGGTCATAGGAATGCCCGCTACAGGAGCAGGCACAGATAGAGACGGAGAGGCAGCATTCAATCCTGACCCGGACACAGGTGCAACATCTTGCGAACCTGGGGGTTCGGGTGCAGACTTCGGGGTAGAGTAAAGCAATACAGGGCCCGAATCAGGACGGGGCACATATGGAGAGGATGCGGGAGGCAAAGGAGAAGGCGAGCGTGAAAGCGGCTGGGCACCTGTCGCCACGCTCATAGGGGTGGAGCACCGAGGGACGCCGGGTGTGACTTTTGCAAATGGGTCCGTGGGAGAGCTGATCACTGGTGGGGATACGGGCTCGAACTGATCCATACCGCGAGGTGATGGGATCCCAGGGTCCAAATCCTTCGTGGGAGGCGTGGGGGGAGGATGAGGCCCAGGACCAAAGCTTTGGCGAAAAGGACCAGAGTTCCCCATCCCTCCAAATGTGTACGGACTGGTTACTTTCCCTTCACTACTCTGCTTCTTAATCTGATCAAGGTACTTCCCACTCTCGAGCCAAAGTCCACTCTTGGTTCTCCTCCGATGGTTCCTCCTCCACTGATAGAAGAACCACCCTCCTACAAAGGCGGCTGCTACAAGCAAGACGATGATTATAGCGACTACTGGTGGAGAGATGCCACCCTTGGTACTTCCAGAGTTGGGAGGCACCGAAGTGGGAGTGCCCTTACGCGCAGTGCTGGAAGGCTTTGAAGGGTTTTGAGAGTTATCCGTTGGGAGAGTGTCGGAGGCATGAGAAGACGTCTCAGACGTAGTAGGAGCAGAGGTCATCGAGACCGATTCTGCTGACGTTATTGGTTGGTCCTGGCCTACTGTGGACAAGGTAGCAACGGAGAGCTGAGAGATCCCCGACTGAAGAGCAATAGATTGGATAGAGTCCAGGGTGCTTTCCATCGTTTGCTGTCCCTCCTAGCTATTGATGAAGTGAAAAAGAGTGACGGGTCTGAAAGAGTGAGATATTGATTTGCTCGCGTTTGAGCAGAGTGTGCGAGTAGTTAGAGAGCGCAGGTTCAAGGATGGGAAATAGGAGTTTCGGAAACGATGGTCAACACGTGATCAATTCAATTGCATTAGCATCAATTTCTTTATTGTAGCGGAGTTAGCCGAATTTATTGTGATTATTGTTTGTCCCATAAGATGTCTTCGATCAGCCCTCCAATGTCGCCAATAATGCGGGACACGGCTCAGTTAAACGAAAAACATACATATAATGGCGCTGATGATTCTGCGGGCGATAAGGTGAAGGATGATGCCATCGAGGATGAGGCAGAGGATGCCCTTGACATGGACGACGACGAATATACTAAGCAATCGTCATACCAAGCGCAGGTCAAGGAGAATTTAAAGTACGCTCCTGAGCCCTTGGGACCACATGATTATGTAGGATTGAGGTTTCTACCCCTTCGATGCAGCCTTCTCGTCAGCGACTTTGACAGTGAACAGCTGGAACGTTACAACCTGTACCGGGAAACAGGTCTGAAGGGGCCACAAGTTAAGCGGGTTAGCTGCCGTCTTATTCTATGCCTACTCGCCACTAATCGTCACTTTCTCAGGTTCTAGCAGCCATAGGAATGACTAACATTCCGCCCACCGTCCTCCCGCTTATCGGAGGTGTTGCTAAGGTCTTCGTCGGCGAGATTGTCGAAAAAGGTGGGCAGGTTCCTGAGCGCCTTCTCCATCCATGTATGTGCTTTTCTTCACTCTGAGAATTCCTCTTTCTTGGATAGCTCGTGAAGTTCAGACGGCACGCAAGGAAACAGGTCCACTTTCTCCAGAACACATCCGTGAGGCCTATCGCCTATACACGATTGAGTCAGGTCGTGTAGGTGCGGCGCTACCAGCTAGAGGCAAACGCCTTTTTATGCGGTGACGAGAATATCATCCCCGGTCCGCAATGATCTCCTAGCTAGACCCGCCTATTATTTATACACTATTTTATTTCTCATGTACAGTCTTCCTTCGCAAAGACTTGCTATGTATCCTCTCGTGATTACGTATCGCTTTACGAAAAGAACCGGGGAGAATCTATATAAGAAATACCTCTCGATGAAGTACGGCATCGATCCGGTCCTTATTTCTATACTGCTCAAAGAGGCGGTACGAGCAGGAGATATGATGTTAATGAGGGTCGCAAGATAATTGAGCTCGTTTGTAGGCATCCCCTTGGGTGTCCCTGATCTGTCGGGGTGGGGCCACCCGACAATAAAGATCGTCAATGTAATCTTTAGTCACTTAAAGTCTTTGCAGGTCTGGGGACCCTGCTATCCTAACGAACTATCCGGAATGGGATTCCTGCATTCAAAGACACACTGGCAGTGCATTCTTCACCCCCCTCACCGTCCGCCCCTCTTCGAGCTGTAGCGCCTCAATAAGGCATTCTCTCTGTTTCTCCTTTCTACCCTGAAGCCCCACCGCCCGGGAAAGGAAATACCACGCCTCAGGAACGTCGAACCCAATGGTACGTCGTGTGACATTTTCCAGGAGACCGGCTGCCATGTCGATATCGGAGGTGTCGCGCTTCTGCGTTCCAGGTTGTCGTCCAGCGGAAATGTCAGTACCGTCTTCTGTTGGGGAACGTATTGTAGATGGAAAGGAGGGCGAAGGGGCCACAGCTGGTGGCACAAGCGGATCAAGGTATACTCGCGCAAGATGAATTGTCGCTGAGATGTTGCTCGAATCGAGCATGAGGGCCTTGGAGAAGGATTCGAGACTTGATGTGCGATCACCGACGGCCATGTAGTACAACCCAAGCTACACCGGCATCGAGAATAACAGCTTAGGTTGCGCGTCGGATACTCAAGGTGACACACTCACCTGGGTCCACACCCCCGGATTGCTCTCGTCCAACATCTCTGCCTCTCCTATCGCATCCTTCGCCTGATCATAACTCCTCATCCTCCGGAACACTGCAGCGGAAGTCAGCCAGACATCTGAAAGCAACCTATTCTCGCGTGCTGTCCGCTGCACAGGTGTCGGCATTAGAACTGGGGATGGCGTGAGCGAGCGTTGGAGGTCATGTGGGACACTCTCGTAACCGCGGAGGGACGGTCCAGGTGAGTGCGAGCGCATCCCAGAGGGGGTCAGTGAACCTAATATGCTTTTTGTTGGCTTCTCAGGTTGCGACGGAGGATCTACCAATGCTCAAGTTAGCAGGGATTAGAATGCGGAACCCGACGACGCGAACCAGGTACAGAAGCATGCATCTCCAGGGCACGTTCGACATCCACCCACTCACCCGAGTCACTCTTCCTCCTCGGACGTAGCAGACGCGAGTAACGATGAGAGTGAGAGTCGGACACGGTAGATCTTGGACCCGAATACTCCGCTATCGGAGTCTCTGGCTCGTTGACTTCTATCCGCGGAACGCTCCCTGTGGTGATAGGGGATTGTGCGTATCCTCCGAACTGCGACGCATCCAGTGATTCCCCTGAAGGAAAGCTGAATGACCATCAGTACGCTGTAAGTCAACTCCAACTTACTTCGGGAAGACGGCACCGTCCCACTGGGGGAATGTGAGGAGAAGTAGGTGAAAAGCTCTTGTAATCGTTCATTTGCATTATCCGCTCCCTCGAGTTTTTCTATAATCGCGATTTGAGTGAGAAGCAGGCTAATGGACGCCTCAAAGCGCTCATGTCTCGATGTTGGCGGAGCGATGGACATCCCAGCGAGAAGAGTATACGGGTATGGTATCTGATCACTTCGCGGCTCGATGAGCGTCCGCATGGGCTCACTTATCAGTGCACCAGGATCCCCATCCCCTTCAAGGCCCAGAGACGCATTCTCTTGGGCACCTAGACCATCTTGATTTACTATGATTGGAGGAGACGCCGGATCGCGGTCCTCCTCTGCTGTCTCAAGCAGGCAGATATCAATTAGTTGCTTCGCATTTGACCATTCTTCCTTGGCAGTGAGTAGGAGCGCCAGAAGATGCCAAGCCCGTCGCTCTTTCGGCGCCAGCTCGAGGGCTTGTCGAGCGGACAGGATGGCATTGTCAATAGAGCGCTGCGCTGCCTGAACGATCGCAAGCTGAAAGTGCGCTGAGGCTGGGCATGCTTTAAATGTCGTGGCATTTTGCAACGCCGCCTTCGCCTGTTTGAGTAAGGTTGGCCGCGCCCGGGGATTATGATCTGACGCAAGAAAAGTTTCGGGATCAGCAAAGTTGTATTCCGTAGTTTCGGGTTGTCACACCTAGGTTTGCTTCGCACCAAAGAAGGATGCCTCGGACAATATTCACATTAGCGAGGGTGAGGCTTGGCCACTTTCGTCTCTCGGCAATCACAACGTCAACAAGATCGCTGATGCGCCTCGCTTCCGCGACATCATCTCGATCTCCGTAGCGACATAGCATACGAATACCGTATATCAACGCATCCAGGTAGGTCTCGTTATCATCGAGGTCCCCAGAGGATTTATCGGGGAGATCTTCGTTCGCCTTGAATTTCTTGCCGTTGGCTGCCGCTCCGTCTTCCTCCTCTTCCCTTGCTATGGTATCTGGATGCTCGGCAGGCAGATTCGTGGGTCGTCTCTTCAATAATAAGGAAACTTCTCCCTGAGACGTCTGTCTTGACTTGGTGACGAGTTGTACGTATAGTTTGAACGTACGTTTTGCCTCAGTGAAGTTTCCAGATGCAAGGAGCAGTCGCGTGAGATGACGCATGATTCTTTGCGAATGGAACGTCAAACGAGTTGCCCACCATAAAATCTGAGTATGGCCTCCTCAGCGAGGCAGGAATATCACAAGCTACGTGGACAAACCTCTATAACCCATCCCGTTTCCGTCTCAGAGCAGCCACCCCGCTCCCAGACGGCGACACAAAGGTCTACGAAAGAGTTGATAGCACTATTAGTTTCCTCCGCTTTCGGGAATCTTGTTACTGATCCTAGGACACGCTGATACTCTTCGGCAGCCCTCTTCGTCTCGACATACCAATTCATCACAGAAGTTGGGAATTTCAGCGACGGAACCGCCCGTTTCGTCGTCGTTTGATGGGAGAATTTACTGACTGATAGCAATGACGATGAGTGCCGCAATGATGCTCCATTCAGTTGGTTGGGAGTCAAGCTTAATGGAGATGAGAGGCAGAGGGCGCGAATGTACAACGAATAAATGGCCCCAAAGCCTCTGGGACGGAATGATAGGGGCCAATTCGAGGAATACAGTTGGTAAGCCCGAAAGTGGATGAAGGTGTCGCTTAACGGTCTGGGATATCCGACATTGAGTGGTGTTCGTAAGAGCTTGGATTGAAAACACTCACTGAAACTTTGCGGCGAGAATGGATCTTCGTCTGATGAGCAATTCGGCCCATCTCCACATTTCCCTGTGTGATCTGAAGGTTTCAACTTTCACCCTTTCACTCTTCCCGAATGACTTAGTCGAAGTGAGTCTGTCGAGTATCACAAGACCTGCATCATATGCCAGAGATGCAGAAACGAAGTCTTTCAGAAGCTCATGCGACATCCCTAAGGGCAAATCTTAGAAGAATGAATTACGAAGAAGTGTTCTGTTCAAACCTTCTTCGCAGCGTCCCCTCAAGAGCTCGGTAGCGTGCCAGACTACGTCAAGGCCAGACTCATACTCCACCTTGCGGATAGTCATGCTGGCGCTCCCGCTACTCTCAGAAACGCTTGCGGAACGGGACAGCACAGATTCAATCGTTAGGTTCGTGATGGAAGTCGGCGTTGTGCTGGTCGTGCTTGTGCGCTGAGTGCTGCGGCCAACGCTGTCTTGAGGTGTTGATAGTGATGATGGAAGGAGGGAAGGCAGGGCATTGAAGTCTACTTGGGATATAATGGAAAGACATTCGCTAGGATTTCCTAAGGCGTAGGCATAATGGGCGCGCGCAAGTTGGATGGACTACGGCCCAAGAGTTGGAGGAAATAATCAGTACATGAGTGCATCGAAGTGTCAATATTTGGTTCCATCAACGCACGGTTTTCGAAGCTGAGATCTCGTTAGCACTTCCCAGCGCATTCAGACATCCCAAAGCCTCTTCTCTCCTTTCCTTGGGGAGGACGCATTCTGAGCCTACCCTAAGAGGCATGGCGGGGTCAGACACATCACCATCCAGTGCCTCCGGAGAAATGCTGTCAACAGAGACGGTCGAGTCACCCAGTGGGACGACAAGTAACGCGAGGGCTTGTGTCTGTGAAGCAACGTTGGCTAGATCTGGGAATTATATATGAAGGGATTTATACATCATCAGTCCACATTTTCTGGTATGAATCCTAACCTGGATGATTCGGGACATGCTTGCGAAACTTGCGATGGAGTTCAGACCAACCCAGTGCCGCGCCATTATACGCGCGTCCGGGGCTAGCATCTGCCCATGCCCCCTTCAAAAGTGCTTCATATAACTGGTGCTCGTAATGAACAGTCTTCGCCGCGCTCGGCGACATTAACGCAATTCGACCTGACGACTTCGTCGTCCACACACGTGAAGCCGGGCAAGGCCGGGCGCCACTCCAACTATCTCATGAATGACGAGGAACCTAAGTAAGCTTGACTCATCCTAGTGCTGCTAGGCAGTCATCCCGCTGAACGAGCTGCTGTCACGATATATTGACTTCGGCTGCTAAAATTTGATTGAACTTGACATCAAATGCTGGTTCAATTGCGATTGCACTAAAGCGAACCCCGGTCAGCACCAACAACATGTCTACCTCCTTACGGTGTGATGTGTCAAATAAGGGCTGCCAAATATTCAAACTTGTGAACACAGAGTGTCTATGTAATGTAACCCGGCATTTGGTCTCAGCAATCAAAGGCATTCGCATATGAATTCAGTGAACCATGATTCAAGGCTCTGGTTTACCTACACATCGTGTTCCATTACTTGTTCTATATTCCGGGGTTTGATTCTCGTTCCCTTTCTTATTGCAAAGTTCAACGCTCCTTGACGATTATCCCACTTCACTGGATCTCCGATACGTTGTTGGCGACTTTATTCTAACTTTTGCAACCCAAGTGCTGCATCAGTTCGGCCCTAGAATTGTCAACAGTCGCAGCTTTGAGAATGCTCCTAGCCTGCTGGTAGCTAATATGACTCCTTCGTTACACCCTGTCATCTTCGAGATTTGGTGTTCAATGCACACGATGACAACTTCGTTCAGCGCAGCACCAGTTAACAAAACGTCAACTTTGCCTGAACAAGAATCAAAAACTCGTTCCGGTCTCCCAGATTCACCTTGTCCTCGAGTCGTACCGAAGCGCACCAAGCATACTTCATTCGGAGGCGCTTTTCACATGAAAAGGAAACGATTTATCTATATCGAGACTTTACAATCAAGGTGGCGAGATTTTACAACGATGCACGATTTCGGAGTCCAGGGTACGAGAACAATTTTCAGTCTTTTATCCCATAAGGTGCTCAGAAAGAGGTTGCGCCGTTAATATTACAAAGTACATTCCAGAATGCCCATCCGATTCACGAGAGAGACCGGAGAATAGTTTTTCATGAATAAATATCATCTCGTTAGCAAAGCCAACTAAGGCGTCATGGTCGATCAATCACACGAGTGAGTGCGGCATGACCACAGCGGGAGTGCGGACCACCTCATTATCCTAGACATGAAGTTCAGCAAGCAGGTGATACACACGTCAAAGTAGCATTAACTCACCGCGTCGACCCATTCCAGGAAAGCTTGTAGTTCAATCCCTCCAAATTGGATAGCAATGCTATGTTCCACCTTCCAATGCGATCTTGCATCTTCTGAATCCGTCATCACCTCTTTAAGTGCACCCGAAGTGGGACTGAGGTCTGCAGTTACCATACAAACAGGCTCAATGCCTGGTAGGAGTTTCCCTACCCAGAAGCCGAATTTCTCAGGTAAGCTAACTTTCAATATCGCAGAAATGCTCACCCGAACGGTCACTAATCCAATACGGTTCATCCTCGTCCGTCTCCGTCCATGCATATACAACTTGAGACCATTTGCCCAGGCTTTCCCTGGCCGACTCAAAAACCTGATCTCCATGAATAATAGCACACTGTCCATGGGGCAAGATATCTCCCTACGATAATTCAGAGAATGACGAAAAACTTGGATCAAAATATTGAAGCTCGCGCTTACTCTGCGTACAAGGGGCATCCATCTATTCATCATCCACTCCCCATCCAGATCATGTTTGATTGGTCTCCCGGCATGATGCGGGTTTCCAGCCGCGAAGTGTTCCGATATTGAGATTCCGTATGTGAACCGTGCCGCCCGGGCAACAACTAGATTGGTTGCGTGGAACATTACTGCACCGTCTGATACGGCTTTGGACCTGCGTTCAGAGGTATTTAGTAAGAGGTGAGTCGTGCTGACATGCAGACTTTACTGACGTAACGTCATTTACGGAGACAACATTGATGTGATCTGAGTATAGTGAGGCTCGAAGCTCGTCGCGAATGAATGGACTGTCACCGAAGCCTCC
>WNFI01185631.1_pt1 | contig 12004 bp, 10 predicted proteins | sample 5400471 | NCBI WGS metagenome assembly WNFI01 (sample SAMN13153348, study PRJNA577476) | soil metagenome | isolation source: 100 cm saprolite on Douglas fir-dominated hillslope | place: USA:California | collected 2013-09-17 | reverse complement strand
GGTCTTGCCCTGGTACACCGGCACCATCTTGGCGATCGGGTCGACCTCGGCGATGGGCACGTCGAGGACGCGGCCGACGTCGCGGATGGCGGCCTTGCCGGCCATGGTCCCGAAGGTGCCGATCTGGGCGACGCGGTCTTCGCCGTACTTCTGCGTGACGTACTTGATCACCGACTCGCGGCCGGCTACCGAGAAGTCGATATCGATGTCGGGCATCGACACGCGGTCTTTGTTGAGGAAGCGCTCGAAGATGAGGCCGTATCGGAGCGGCTCCAGCGTGGTGATGTCGAGGCAGTACGCCACCATCGACCCCGCCGCCGAGCCGCGCCCCGGACCGACCAAAACGTCGTGCGTCTTGGCGTGGTGAACGAAGTCCCAGACGATCAGGAAGTAGGCTGCGTAGCCCATGTCGGTGATCACCTCGAGCTCGTACTCGAGGCGCTGGTGCTGCTCCGGGGTGGGATCCTGGTAGCGACGCCGGAAGCCGTCCTCGCAGAGGCTGCGCAGATACTGGTCAGCAGTGAGATCGCCGGGGACCTCGTAGCGCGGCAGCAGCATGCCGCCGAGCTTGATCGTCAGGTCGCACATCGCCGCCACGGTCGCGGTGTTGGCGACCGCCTCCTGGATCTCGGGGAAGGCCGCGCGCATCTCGCCGGCGTCCTTGAGGTAGAAGCTGTCGCCCGAAAACCTCATCCGGTTCTGGTCCGAGACGCGCTTGCCGGTCTGGATGCAGAGGAGGACGTCGTGCACGCCGGCGTCGCCCTGGGCCGTGTAGTGCGAGTCGTTGGTCGCCACCAGCGGGACGCCGGTTCGGCGCGCCACCTCGATGACCCCGCTGCGGGTGACGTCCTCCTCGGGGATCCCGTGGTTCTGGATCTCGAGGAAGTAGCGGTCGCCGAAGATCCGGCGATGTTCCTCGGCGACCTCGACGGCACCGTCGATGTCGCCGGCGACGACCCGCTGGCTGACCTCACCGGCCAGGCAGGCCGATAGCGCGATGACCCCTTCCGAGTGCGCCGCCAGCAGCTCCTTGTCCACACGCGGCCGCACGTAGTAGCCGTCGAGATGGGCGATCGTGATCATCTTCATCAGGTTCTGGTAGCCAATCTCGTTCTGCGCCAGCAGCACCAGGTGATAGGGGTCCCGGTCGACCCGGCTCTCCTTGTCCCGCAGGCTGCGCTGGGCCACGTACGTCTCGCAACCGATGATGGGCTTCACCCCAGCCTCGCGGCAGGCTTTGTAGAAGGGCACCACGCCATACAGCGAGCCGTGGTCGGTGATCGCGAGCGCCTCCTGCCCGGCAGCCACCGCAGCCCTGACGACCTCACCAATGCGGCTGGCGCCGTCGAGAAGGCTGTATTCGGTGTGGGTGTGAAGGTGGACGAAATCCGTCAAGCGGGGGGGCCAACGGGCACGACTGGACGGCGCCGGAACTCCACGATCTCTATGTTATGTGCCGCCGGGCTGCGCGCGCCGCTCCCCGGCTCCACGAGGCCTCGAACCGTGAACGCGTTACTCAGGCCCGGTCTGGCGGGCCTGGCGGAGACGGTCCGAAAGCCCGCCGTGGTGCTTGGCAAGAACCGTGCGGGGATCGAGCGCGGCGCTGTCCTCTCCACTGGACAGGAACTCGAGCAGCATTGCGTTGAGCCGCTCCGGCTGCTCCAACTGGAGCCAGTGGCCGGCGTCATCGAACCGTTCGTAGTGCCACGGCCCGCTCACAAATTTTTCCGAGTCGACCATCGATTCCTCGGTGAGGGCGGCGTCCTTGGCGCCCCAGATACCGAGCACGGGTACATCGATCTTGGGGAACTCCGGGGTTGGTTCCAGCATCCGCATCGGGGGGTCGTTGGCGCGGTACCAGTTGAGGGCGGCGGTGAGGGCGCCGGGGCGTCCCAGGTCCCGCTGGTAGCGGTCGAGGTCCCCCGTGCCACGTGCCCAGCCCTTCAGGAACCGCCAGTCGTCCCGGGGGATGAGCGCCTCGGCCAGGCCGGGGAACTGGAAAAGCAGGATGTACCACGAAAGCTGCAGCTGGCGCATCGACCGCGGGGCGAAGTTCCCGGGATGTCCCACTGAGAGCGCCACCAGCCGGTCCACGCGGTCCGGCTTGGTGATGGCGTACATCCAGGCCAGCGCCGCGCCCCAGTCGTGGCCCACGACGTGAACCCGGGGCAGTCCCAACGCCCGCAGGATGCCTCGTACGTCGTTGAGCAGCACTCCCATGGTGTACGCGTCAACCCCTTCGGGCCGGTCGGACTCGCCGAAGCCGCGAAGGTCGGGCGCGACCACGCGAAAGCCGGCTTCGGTGAGGGCGCCGATCTGGTTGCGCCAGACGTAGCTGGAATCGGGGAAGCCGTGCAGCAGCAGGACACCGGGGCCGGAGCCGGCGTCGACGACCGAGAAGGAGATCCCGTTGGCCTCCACCCGCACCGCGGGCGGCAAGGCCGACCGGCTCAACTCACCCTCCCCCGAGCATCAGCTGACCAGGGTCGAGTCCACGATGACGCGCTGCAGGTACTGGAGTTTCTTGAAGTCCCACTGGCCGCCGCAGGTGATCAGCGACAGGCGCGAGGGTCCCGTGTTGTCAAAGAGTCCGGGTACGGTGGCGTTATACGCCACCGAGTGCACGTTTGTGACCTTGAAATGGTGGCTTATCCCGTCCAGCCGCTGCACCTCGATATCGTCGCCGACCTGGAGGTTCTTGAGGTTGTAGAACACCGCGCGCGAGGTGTCGTACCAGTCCAGGTGGCCGTCGATGACCGCGTCACCGGGGTCGCCGGGAGCGGGGCCAAGCTTGTACCAGCCGACGTCGTAGGACTCGTTGGTGACCCCCATTGCGCCGTCGGTGACTCCGACAGGCAGCACCTGGGCGTTGACCCCGATGCTCCGGACGATCAGGCGGCCCGGCGGCAGCGGGCCCCCGCTATTTACGGGCGAAGGGGTTGGCTTGAGCGCGGCGGCCTGTTCCAACTTGAGGTCCGCGGCGCTGTCCACCACCGCGGCGCTGCCGAACCCGCCAAGGCCGCTGGGATGGGGAACGGCGTAAAACAGCCAGCCGAAAGCAGCGGTCAGCGCGAAGAGCGCCACCGCCACGATCGGGACCTGGTGACGAGGGTGGGGCATTTGAATTCAGTGTACCGGGCCATCCCTGGATTCCAGCCGGTTACGTGCAACAGCGCGGAACGCCTTTGTTACGTCGGCTGGGCCGCCGGGACCAGCAGGCTGACGGTCTCGATGTGATATGTCTGAGGAAACATGTCGACCAGGGTCTGAGCCTCGACCCGGTAGCCATGCGTGGCCAGTCGAGACAAGTCGCGACCAAGCGTCGAAGGGTCGCACGAGAGATAGACCACTCGGCGGGGACGAAGACGGGCGACCTCGGCCAGCACCGGCGGGGCGCATCCCGCGCGTGGAGGATCGACGACCAGCGTGTCGACCTCGTCGGGCTCCAGCTGGAACAGCTTGTCCTCCACACGGCCGGCCAGCACGGTGGCGTGCTCCAGGCCGTGGAGCCGGGCGTGCAGGCGCGCCAGGATCGCGGCCGGTCGCGCTTCCTCGACCATCGTCACCCTCGATGGTCGCGCCTCGGACTGGGCGCGGGTGGCGGCCAGGATCGAGATCGCGCCAAACCCCGCGTATCCCTCAACCAGTGCGCCAGGGCGATCGCCAACGTACGAAAGGGTGCGCCCGTAGAGATTGTGAGCCTGCGCGTGGTTCACCTGGATGAAGGTGTCCGAGTCGACTCGGAATACCAGCGGCTCCCCGGGCCGCCCGTCGATGAGGGCGCCGTCATAACCGACCGTGAGGCTGTCCTGGTGGACAAGAAAGTCGCCCAGACGAGCCGTCAGGGCATCCTGCAGCTCCTTCGGCGGCGAGCCGCCAAGCCCGCGCCAGAGCAGCTCACGAGCCTGCGGGTGAGCGGTCAGGCGGATCGAGCGGAGGCTGCCCGAACCGGCGTCGTCGAGAGCCAGCCGGATGCCCTCCAGGGCGTCAGTGATGTGCGGGTGATGGATCAAGCAGTCGGCCACCGGGACCAGCTCGTACGTGCGGCGCTTGTTGAAGCCAAGTCGGTGTCCGCCCGCCCCACCCGGGGGCCGGACGATATGGAACTCTCCGCGGAGGCGATATCGAAACGGGTCAGGCGCGCCGATCAGCTCCGGCGCGGGTGCGCTGGTGCCGGCGCGGCGCAAGGTCTCGGCGACGACCTTAACCTTCATCTCGAGCTGCTGCTCGTAGGTCGCGTGCTGCCACTGGCAGCCGCCGCACTCGGGCACGTAGCGGCAGGGCGGCTGCGCGCGCCCCGGCGCCGCCTCGAGGATCTCAACCGCCCGGGTCTGGAGGTAGTTGCGCATTCGGTTGGAGACCTGGGCCCGCACCCGCTCGCCCGGCAGGGCGTCGTCTACGAAAACAACCTGGCCTTCGTCGGTGCGAGCCAGGGCCGCCGAACCGTACGTCATCTCCCCCACCACCAGCTCCAGCGACTGCGGCGATGCGTCGCTCGCGGACGGAGGCACTATCGGCTCAGTTTCTGACGCAGTATCTCGCTGACGGCAGGTCCGTTGGCCTTGCCGCCGCTGACCCGCATGACCGCGCCCACGAGCCGCCCGATAGCCCGTTCGTTGCCGGCCTGGAAATCCGCCGCCGCCTGCGGCTCGGCGGCCAGCGCCTCATCGACCCAGGCCTCCAGCGCCGAGGTGTCGCTGACCTGGATCATCCCCAGCGACTCGATCAGGCGGTCCACCGCGGCCGCGTCCTCGGCTGGGGCGTCGGCGGCGGCAAGCTGGCCGAACAGCTCCTTGGCCTGGTTGTTGCTCAGGCGTCCGGCCGCCTTGCTGCTGATCAGGGCCGCCAGAGCGGCGGGCCAGATGTTGAGCCCACCGCCTCGAAGTAATCCGCCAGGTCGCGTGACGCCGTGAGCTGGTCAGCATCGTACAGCGACAGGTCCAGCTCCTCGCGAAACCGGGCCGCCCGGGCGGCGGGCAGCTCGGGCAGTTCCGCCCGGATGGCATCCACGAACTCGCGGGTCAGCTGCAGCGGCGGCAGGTCCGGCTCGGGGAAATAGCGATAGTCGTGGGCGTACTCCTTGGATCGCTGCCCCACCGTCACTCCCTTGGCCTCGTTCCAGCCGCGGGTCTCCTGAGCGATCGCCTCGCCGCCAAGCAGAGCCGCCCTTTGCCTATCGATCTCGTACCCCAGCGCCAGGTGGACGGCGCGGAAGCTGTTCATGTTCTTGATCTCCACCTTGGTGCCGAGCTCGGTGGCGCCGGCCGGGCGGACCGAGACGTTGGCGTCGCAGCGGAGGCTGCCCTCCTCCATGTTGCCGTCGTTGACGCCGATCCAGACCAGTACCTGGCGCAGCCGCTGCATGTATTCGCGGGCGGCATCGGCACTGCGCATATCGGGTTCCGAGACGATCTCCATCAGGGGCACGCCGGCCCGATTGAGGTTCACCAGCGACGAGCTGGAGGTGTCGATGGCGCCGGCGTGGGTGAGCTTGCCGGTGTCCTCCTCGAGGTGGACCCGGGTGATGCCGACCCGCAGCCTGCCGCCGGCGGTGTCGATGTCCAGGTGTCCGGCGCTGGACAGGGGCAGGTCGTACTGCGAGATCTGGTAGCCCTTGGGCAGGTCGGGGTAGAAGTAGTTCTTGCGGTCGAACTTGCTGAACTCGGCGATCTCGCAGTTGAGCGCGAGCGCGGTCCGGATCGTCAGCTCGACGGCGCGGCGGTTGATCACCGGGAGCGAGCCGGGCAGGCCCAGGCACGTCGGGCAGGTGTGGCTGTTGGGCGCGCCCGCCAGGTAGGCGGCCGAGCAGCCGCAGAACATCTTGCTGTCGGTGAGGAGCTGAGCGTGGACTTCGAGGCCGATGACGGCCTCGACCTCGGCGCTCACTTCAACAGCCATCAACGGATGTGATGCCCGTCAGGAACGGCGGCTGCTGGTGACCAGCCGGATCAGGGCCAGGAAGACGACGGCGCCGACAAACGCGACCACGATGCTGCCCCAGAAACCTACCGCGCCGGTGTAGCCCAGCGCGCCCACGATCAAGCCTCCCAGGAACGCGCCGACCACGCCGACGACGATGTCGCCGACACAACCCATGCCCCTTCCCTCGACGACTCGCCCAGCCAGGGCGCCGGCGATCAGGCCCACCAGGAGCCAGGAGAACAGTCCACCGGGTTCCAGGGCGACGGCGGCGGCCGGCAGGACAAGCATCATTTCGAGTACCTCACCAACACGGGGGGGCGTTGCCCGGATTTTAGACCGCCCATGCTCAGGCCGCCCCCGCCAGCACCGGCTCCCGCTCGCCCCAGTGGCTGAGCGATTCGTACGCGGCGGCGACCCGGAAGACGGCGTCCTCGCGCCACGCCGGCCCCATCACCTGGAGCCCGACCGGCAGCCCCTCGGAGAAGCCACAAGGGATCGATATGGCCGGGATGCCAGCGAGGTCGGCGGGGATTGTGAGCACGTCGTTGAGGTACATCGCCAGCGGGTCGTGGGTCTTGGCGCCGATTGGGAACGCAACTGTCGGAGAGGTGGCACAGACGATCGCGTCCACGGACTCGAAGGCCTGGTCGAAGTCGCGCTTGACCAGGGTGCGAGCCTTCTGGGCCTTGACGTAGTAGGCGTCGTAGTAGCCCGAGCTGAGGGCGTAGGTGCCGATCATGATCCGGCGCTTGACCTCGGGGCCGAAACCCTCATCGCGAGCGCGCAGGTACTGCGCCACCACCGACCTGGCCTCGGGCACCGAGTGGCCGAAGCGGACCCCGTCCATCCGGGCCAGGTTGGAGGATGCCTCCGCAGGCGCCAGGATGTAGTAGATCGCCACCCCGTAGGAGGTGTGCGGCAGGCTGATCTCGACCAGCTCCGCCCCCTCCTTCTCGAGTTCGGCGATGGCCGCCCGGACAGCCGATTCCACGCCCGGCTCCATGCCTTCGACGAAATATTCCGAGGGGACGCCGAGCCGCATGCCGCGCACGCCATCGCCTATCCCCGCGCGCACGCCCTCGAGGGGACGGGGCGAGCTGGTCGAGTCGCGCTTGAGCCCTACCGTCCCGGTCAGGGCTGCCGGCTGGCGGATCGAGCCGCCAGTGTCGCTGGCCAGGGCGAAGGCGGCCTCGCCGGCGGCCACCGCCACCGCCGAGCCACCCGAGGAGCCGCCGGGGACGCGCGTGACGTCCCATGGGTTGTGCACCGGTCCGTAGGCCGAGTTCTCGTTGGACGAGCCCATCGCGAACTCGTCGCAGTTGGTCTTGCCGATCGGCAAGGCTCCCGCCGACAGCGCTCGCGCCACCGTCGTCGCGGTGTAGGGCGGTACAAAGCCGGCCAGGATACGCGACCCGGCGGTGCATTCCACGCCCTCCAGGCAGAGGACGTCCTTGATCGCCATGGGGATGCCCGTCAGCGGACCGGCGGTGTCCGAGGCGATCGCTTCGTCGGCGGCGTCAGCCGCGGCCAGGGCTTGGTCCGGCGTGGTCAGCAGGAAGGCTCCGAGGTCCGAATCGACGGCGGCGATCCGGTCCAGCGAGCGCTGGGCCAGGTCCCGAGCGCTGAACGTTCCCGCCCGAAGGGCCGCGCCGAGTTCGGCGATCGAGCCGCCCGCGCTCATTCCTGCATCGCCCGGACGCGGAAGTAGCCATCTTCGCGCGAAGGAGCATTGCGCAGCGAGTCCTCGGGGTCCAGCGATGGACGCACCTCGTCCTCCCTCATGACGTCCACCAGCTCGCCGACCTGGGCGGTGGGGGCGATGGCGGCGGTGTCCAGCTGCTCCAGCTGGTCGATGTATTCCAGGATGCTGGACAGCTCGCCCGCCAGCGCCTCCAGCTCGTCGTCGCGGAGCCCCAGGCGCGCAAGCTCGGCCACGTGGCGCACCTGGTCCAGCGTCAGCTTCATGAGACCAAGATTGTAGGGACGCCCGGCCGGACGCCGGCGAGGGCTACGTCAGGGAGGCTGCCTCGGACAGCCGGTGTTCCACCCACACGTTTGGCTCGGCGTAGCGGCCGAGGTCGCGCTCGAGGTCGATGTGGACCGGCGCCAGCGCACCGGGGACCACATAGGCGCCCGAGGCAGGGAAGGAGCCGCCGGTCCAGCGCGTCCACTGCTCGACCGTGCCCTCGACCACCATCGACTCCGGGGCGATCATCAGGACGTGGCCGCCCAGCTGGAGGTGCACGCGCAGCCAGGGGTCGAAGGCGCTGCCATCCGGGTGGGTCCACCCGATGTACTCCTCGAACTTGGCCAGCGGGTATGACTCCTTGCGGTTGGGGCGAACGGGCGCGATCACGGATTCAAACCCCTTCGAGGCGGCCACAGCTCTCATCGAACGCAGGATCTCGGCGCCTAGTCCGCGGTTCCTGCGCGCCGGGTGCGCCACCGCCGACAGCGCCATCAGCGTGTTCGGCTTGCGGTTGGCCGCGAAGGCCTGTTCGACGGCGCCGTCCCAGCCGCCCGGGAGCCCCTCGGCGGTCCGGTCCCAATACAGGGGCAGGGTATGGCCGCAGGCGACAATGCCGCCGGTCTCGTCGATGAACAGCACCTGGTATTCCCCGAACTCGGTGTAAGTGCGGTCCCAGTACCTGGCGCCCACCAGGCTGCCTTCGTAGAAGCTGGGCCAGTTGGGGGTGCCATCGAGTCCCGAGGCCTTCAGGTCGTCAACCAGGTCCGGGCGTTCGCCCAGGGTGACGGTCTGAAGGGCCGTGGTGGTCACCGCTGAAGTTTAGGCCCGACCCTGGCCCGATGGACCATAAGCGGTCAACCGGCCCCCAGGAGCTCCCGCAGACGGCTCTCGTCGATGATCTCGATCCCGAGCTTCTCTGCCTTGGCCACCTTGGTACCGGGGTTGTCGCCGACGACGAGATAGCTGGTCTTCTTGGTCACGCTGTCAGCCGCCGCCCCACCCTGGTCCGCGATCTGCGCCTCGAACTGGCTGCGTGGCTGCGAGAGGGTGCCGGTTATGACAAACGTCTTGCTGGACAGTGGGCCCTCCCTGGCCGGTGGCGGTGGCTCCGGATTCACCCCGGCCGCCAGCAGCTGGCCGACCAGGTGCCTGGAGGCCGGGTTCTGGAAGAAGTCATGGACCGATTGCGCCACCACCTGGCCGATGCCGTCGACGCTGTTGAGGGCGGCAACATCAGCGGCCTCGATCGCCTCGATGGTGCCGAAGGCGCGCGACAACACCTCGGCCGTCGTCCACCCCACGTGGCGGATGTTGAGCGCGATCAAGAGCCGGGGCAGGATCGTGTCCTTGCTCCGCTGGATGCTGTCGAAGAGCTTGCCGGCGGACACCTCGGCGAAGCCGTCGAGCTGGGCCAGGTCTTCCGGCGTCAGCTTGTAGATGTCGCTGGGGATCTTGACCATGCCACGGTCGAGCAGCTGCCTCACGGTCTGATACCCGAGCAGGTCGATGTCCAGGGCGGCCGCAAAGTGGGCCATCGACTCCAGGATCCGCGAAGGGCATTCGGGATTGATGCAGTACCGCACCGCCTCGCCCGCCTCGCGTACCAGCGCCGTGCCGCAGACGGGACAGTGAGTCGGCGGCTTCCAACGGCGGGCACCCTTCCGTCGCCTGGCCAGCACCGGCCCGACTACCTCGGGGATCACGTCGCCGGCCTTGCGCACGATCACCACATCCCCCACCCGGACGTCCTTGCGGGCGATGTCGTCCTCGTTGTGGAGAGTGGCCAGCGAGAGCGTGGAGCCGGCGACGAAGACCGGCTCGAGGACGGCGAAGGGCGTGACCGCCCCGGTTCGGCCCACGTTGACGGCTATGTCTCGGAGCACGGTCTCAGCCTCCTCCGGCGGGTACTTGAAGGCGATCGCCCAGCGCGGCTCCCGAGAGATGAAGCCGAGCTCCTGCTGCTGGCCAAGGTCGTTGACCTTGATCACCACGCCGTCGGTGCCGTAGTCCAGCGAGTGGCGCGCTTCGCGCCATTTCTCGACGTATTTGATGACCCCTTCGATGCTCCCGTGGACGGCCAGGTTGGGGTTGACGCGGAACCCGAGCTCCCTTAGCCGCTCCATCACCTCCGCGTGCTTCCTGGCGTTGCCGGTGGGATCCATCGCGTAGATGAAGGTCTGCAGTTTGCGCGCCGCGGTCAGCCGCGGGTCGAGCTGGCGGATCGATCCCGCGGCGGTGTTGCGCGGGTTCTGGAAGAGCGGCTTCTCGAGCTCCTCCTGGCGGCGGTTGAGGTCGGCGAAGGCCACCGCGGACATGTAGACCTCGCCCCGGACCTCGATCAGCGGCGGTACGCCGCCGACGCCGGAGCGCAGCCGCATCGGCACATCCATGATGGTGCGGACGTTGCTGGTGACGTCCTCGCCTGTGCTGCCGTCGCCCCGGGTGGCGCCGATCGCCAGCTTGCCGTCGCGGTAGGTCAGGCTCATCGCCAGCCCGTCGATCTTCAGCTCGGTGACGTACTCGACCTTTTCGCCCACCCGGCTGACCACGCGCTTGTGCCAGGCGCGCAGCTCCTCGTGACTGAAGGCGTTGCCCAGCGAGAGCATGGGGATGCGGTGCTTGACCTTCTTGAAGGCGTCGACCGGCGCGCCGCCGATCCGCTGGGTGGGCGAGTCGGGCGTCCGCAGCTCCTCGTGGGCGGCCTCCAGGTCGACCAGCTCGCGGAAGAGCATGTCCCATTCGAAGTCCGAGATCTCGGGGCTGTCGAGCACGTAATAGAGATGGTTGTTGTGCTCCAGCCGCTCGCGCAGCCACTCTGCTCGCGCGCGCCAGTCGCTGGGGTCGGGACCCGTTCCGGCGGCTGTCTTCCTGGAAGCCCGGGCCACTCCTAACCCAGCTCCAACGGAGCGATCGACGCCGAGAGGATCTTGATCCCGACGCCGTCGAAGCGCACGATCAGCTCCTCGTCGCTGCGCGTCATGGTGCTCTTGACCACGATGCCGCTGCCGAAGCTCCTGTGGCTGACGCGCTGGCCCGCGCTGTAGCGCTGCACCAACGGCTCGGCTCTGGCCGGCGGCTGCCTCGAGACGGCGTCCAGCAACGAGCCCCGGCCGCCGCCGCCCCCCACACGTGTGCTGCCGGCCGGTCGGTGCAGGATGGCCTCGGGCAGCTCGCTCAGGAAGCGCGACGGCATGTTCAGGTTGGCCACCCCGAAGAGGTGGCGTCGGAAGGCGTGGAAGAGGTACAGGCGGCGCATCGCGCGGGTCATGCCGACGTAGCACAGCCGTCGCTCCTCGTCGATCCCGCCGGGCTCCTCGATCGCCCGCAGGTGCGGCAGCAGGCCCTCCTCCATTCCCACCATGAAGACCACCGGGAATTCCAGACCCTTGACCATGTGCAGCGTGATCAGCGTCAATCCCGGCTTGCTCTCGTCAAGGCTGTCGACATCGCTGACCAGGGCGGTGTCCTCGAGGAACTGGGCCAGAGCCTCTGGCCCGGCCATGCCCGCGTACTCCGAGGCCAGGCCCTTGAACTCGAGCAGGTTCTGCCAGCGCTCCGCCCCCTCGTCGCTGCCGTCGTCGACCATGCGCTGGATCCCGCTGCGGACCAGCATCTCGCCGATCAGCTCCTGCAGCGGTTTCCCGGCCAGGTCGGCGCGCAGCCCGTCGATGATGTCGCGGAACTCCGCCAGCGCAGCGGCGCCGGCGTTGCCGATACCCGCGATCGTCGACGGCTCACGGATCACATCGCCCACCGGGATGCCCCGGGTGGCGGCGGCGGCCTCGATCACCGAGATGGTCTTGTCGCCGATCTTCCGGCGGGGCAGGTTGACGATCCGCCGGAAGGCCACCACGTCGGCCGGGTTGAAGATGACCCGCAGGTACGCCAGCGCGTCCTTGATCTCGCGCCGCTCGTAGAACCGCACCCCGCCGACCAGCTTGTAGGGCACGTTCTGGCGCACCATGACCTCCTCCAGCGCCCGCGATTGCGCGTTGGTCCGGTAGAGCACGGCGATGTCGTTGAGGGCCATGTCCTCCTGGTGGAGCAACCGGCCAACCTCGCTGACGACGGCCAGCGCCTCCTCCTGCTCGTCGTAGACCTGGCCCAGGAAGA
>WNFI01694538.1_pt1 | contig 12005 bp, 13 predicted proteins | sample 5400471 | NCBI WGS metagenome assembly WNFI01 (sample SAMN13153348, study PRJNA577476) | soil metagenome | isolation source: 100 cm saprolite on Douglas fir-dominated hillslope | place: USA:California | collected 2013-09-17 | reverse complement strand
GCGGGTATCGGCAGCTCAACGCGGTCAATGTCGCGCCGGGCACGCCATTAACCGCAGGGCTGACGAGCGGCTCTAGCAATATTCCGAGCGGCGCGCTGGGCGTGGTCTACCAGGCACTTTTCAGTAGTGCTACGGCAGGAGCCTCGCTCACGCTCGCGCCGCATGGGGCGAGCAATCCCAATGCCTACGCGAACATCGGCAATCTTGCCGCGGCTAACGCGACGCTGGCGGGCGGCGGCCTGCTGTCGGTTGATACCAACGGCCAGATCACCATCCAGGCCAGTGGCGGCACGTGCAGCGTCACGCTCTACACCTATGGTTATGTCATCTAAGGAGGAGAGCCATGTTGTTGGCAGATATCGAGACAAATGTGCGGCAGGACCTGTTTGATCCAGCGGGCAGCAGCCAGCGCTGGCAGAACAGCGATATTGACCGCGCGATCGACAAGGCGGTGGACCGCTATAGCCAGTACTATCCAAACATCGCGTATACCGACATGGCGGCTCAGCCGTTCCAGCGCACGTATCCCTACCCACCATCCTGGAATGTCAATTACCCGGTCTGGTGGATCGAACGCATTCTCTTTCCCTTACAAGCCTTTGGCAGCTACTTCGCGCCACCTACGGCTGGCATGGCGGCCAGCGCGGTGGCAGGCACAGCCCTGGGCGTCGGGGTCTATCAGTACGCGGTCACGTTTCTCACGCCGGGTGGCGAGACTCCCGCGTCGCCGCTGCTGAGTGTCACCACCACGAACGGCAATCAGCAAGTCAACCTGAGCAGCATTCCAGCGGGACCGTCAACCACGGCCACGCCGGGAGTCGCGATCAACAACGTCACCGGGCGCAACCTGTATCGCAGCCAGGCCGGGGGCACACAGCTCTTCTGGCTGGCGACTCTCGCCGACAATCTCATCACAACATACAGCGACACTACGCCCGACAGTCAGCTCGCAGGCAGGCCGGGACCACCGACCGTCAACACAAGCGGCGTCATGTTCTGGCCACCGTTCGAGCGCGAATTTGCCGAGTATTCTAATCTGTTTGACAGCACCTCGGCGCTGGCCGCGGGCGGCAATCAGGGCGTCCAGGGCAGCGTGGGGGACGCGCAGAGCACAGAGAGCGCGCTCACCCAGAGCTTTACCCTCAAGCTCAGCACCTTCCAACTGCCGCAAGACACATCGCTGGTCATGCGCGTATTTTACGCCACCAAGCACCAACTGGACAGCAGCGGCTCAACCATTCCAGAGGTGCACCGCGACATCATCGTTAGCGGGGCCACCGCCTACGCCATGCTGGCCTATCAGGTGCCGACCAACGATAACTTCGACTTTCAGGACGGAGCGCTACGTGATCGCGTCGACGACACCAAGATTCCCCTGGCCTGGCTGGCCGCAGCACAGACACGGCTCCAGGGGTTCGAGAAGAGATTGCAGGAAATTAAGAACCAGCGCGATTTTGCCTCTGCCAGTCGGGTTAGCTGGGGTGATGTTGCCTTCCGCTGGGCGAGATTGTAAGGGAGGAGCACAAGCTATGACCGATATCCTGAGCATTTTCAACCTGGCGCTGTGCATCGGGCTGGCGATCGGGGGCGTGGCGGCCTTTCGCCATGGCTTCGCGCGCACAGCCAACGAGGTGCAGGAACGCGTCATTAATGCGCTGGAAAGCGAGATCAACGCGCTCAAGGACCGGCTGAGCGAATTAGAGAAGGAGAACGCGCGCCTGACCCAGGTGATCGCAACGATTCGCGCGGCCCTGAGGCGGCGTGGGCTGTTTGTCTCGATCGATGGCGAGCTGGTCAACATTCGCGATCGATCGGGCAGATTTAGCCAGGATACGCGGATTAAGGGGAAACAGCAGGACGAAGAGGAGTAATTATGGCGCACGCCCCTGGATGTTAGCGCATTCGCAGGGGCAACACATTTTCACTTCGCATAGTATACCGCAGGTTTTACACGTTCGCAATAGTATGAAGGAGGATAAGTGATATGACGTTTACTATTGGTTATGACGCGGAAGTGATCATCGATGGAACAGGTTATTTTGTGCGGCCAAAAAGCTACAAGATGCATCAACCACGCACGCGCAAAGCCACAGTGCGGGCCGACGGCGGGCAGTCGTATGTCGATCTGGGACCGGGTAGACGCGTGTGGTCGATGGTGATCCTCTGCCTGAACGATCAGCTAAAATACGATGGCACGCCGACGGGTCTGAGCGGCCAGCAATACCGAGACACCCTGCGCGCCAGCTACACCGGCTCGGTTGGCGCGACGATCCAATTTAACGATCCGTTGAACGGGCTGGCCGTCGCGGTCCATTTCGACAGCTATACCGAACTGATCTACGATCTACGCGTCCAGCAGGTCTCCCTTGCCACGAGCAATCCGCCGGCCCTGACGTACGAAGTGGAGATTGTGCTGGTGGAAGCGTGAGGAAATTTTCACGTTGCCAATTATATTCAGAAAATTCGTTCTAAAAACCCTTGACAGTGCGCTTCTCCCATGGTATCATGCACAGTGTTGAACAAATGTTTAAAACTAAATAGCTCTCTCACTCCCCACTGAATCCTCGCAAACTATCCCCATTCAGGCGGTCGGGTGCTCCCCTCTCTCTCCCCCTCCCGACCGCTGCCGGGGCAAGAAAATGCCCCATATATTTCTCCATTAGTTTTTTCCCCCCACAAGTCCACATCGCTGATCAGGAATTGACGCTATCGCATAAGTCGGGTAGACTTAGCATAGCACTTGCGCTGTGTATGCTGGTGGTTTGCAAAGGACGTGTTTTATGGACCCAATGCTCGTACAATATATCGTGTTTATCCTGGCAGCACTTATCCTCATCGGAGCCGTGGTTGCGCTCAACAAGCGCCTTTCGCGTCGAAACAGGTCTGGTCCGGATATTCTCAACACCTGGGCAAAGCTCGACCCCAGGCAAGCGGACACCCGAGAGAGTCTCCCGCCTGTCTTTGACGAGGTAGATGAGGAAGACGCTAAGCTCCACGCACGCTCCCGGCAGAACGGACACCACGCGGAGAGCCAGAAACCGCAGAGCTAGAAAACGCTAGCGTTTATTACACAAAGGGCGGACAAGACATATGGCAACAACAATTACCCTGGAATTTACCTCAGATACACGGCAGCATCTCAAAGAGCTTGAACACGAACTCAAGCAGATTCATGGCATGGTGGTCTTTCTCGTCGAACCCAGAGACGAGACAGCGCCAGTGCTGATCTCGCTTGATGTCGGCAAGAAGGGCGAGCAGGCAGAGATGGCGATCAGGCGCAGCGCCCACGTGCTTTATGATTTTTTGCATAACAGAACAAGCGAAGAGCGGCAAGCAACCATCACCCTTGTGACCATCGAAGGCGAGAGCGTGAATATCGCGCCGCTGGCCGAGGAAGAGATCAAAGAGATTATCAGCCAGGCCTACGCGGGTCAGTAAAGTTCTCCTTTAAGCAGAAAGAGACGCGAGGCAGGAACCCTGTATGTTCAGGGTTCCTGCCTCGCGTCTTATCGAGACATCAGGATTCTTTGCGCTCTTCCAGCAGCCGCGTCACTTCCTCCATGACATCGTGGATATTCAAATCGGCTGGTGCCACTTGTGGTATATCGACAGTTTTTACTTCCTCATTCCGCTCTTCCTCCGAATACTCTTCGTCGATATCAGCCTCTAATAGTCCCTCATCCTGGAAAAACTCTTGCTCGCAGGCCTGCAGGGCCTCCTGAGTTGAGAGATTACCATAGATGATGCGCGGGATCAGACTATGATACATTGCCACCGTTTGCACCATCGCGCGAAACGCCAATTGAAACTGATCATAGGTAATACTATCATTTGCCAGTGGAACCGACTCCTCCAGACGCACCTCCCCATCATCCAGGTCCAGGCCAAATTTTCCCATCGCGATCCGATAGTTGACAGCCATCAGAGCTTCCAGACACTGCAAGCGCTTCTTACGGGTAACCGCGCTGATGTGCGGGGCGACCAACACAAGTTTACGCGCCTGGCAGGATTGTTGGAGACTAATGATCAAGCGCCACTGCCCATGATTTCCGTGAAATGCAAGCTCCACAATCTCCTGCTCTGGATTCATGCTGGCAATCTGCAATCCCATGCGGGTGAGATAGTCTATCACCTGGGGAATTCCGAAGCTGTCGGCCATGTGTTGCTCCTTACTTTTTCTGACGCAACGACGATCAACCGCAGTGACGCAATATAGGTGTTACATATTCACCATTGTGTGTCATTATAACACATTCTGGCGGGGACATGTTGCCCAAAAGGGCAACCTTCGCGCGCCAGGAGAAATGTCAGCCATATCCAAATATGGTATGAGCAAAGAATAACAGAGCTATTCTTTCTCTTCTTTGCTTATATAAGCTGTTCCTGGGGTAAGGACGGAACAAAAAAGCGAACGAGAGCCAGAGATGGCACGTTCTCTGGCCCTCGCTCGTAAGGAGTACGCTGGCAGTACCCCCTTTCAAAAATTCCCTCGCCACATGTCTACCACCTGGGCAAAGGCGAACAATAACCCCCCGGAGCCACCACAGGCCCACCAACCCATCCAAGCAACTTCGCCACACCACCACCACGCTCCGACATGTGGGGAAAGGGAGAGGGAGATGGTCTGTTCTCTCTCCTTCTCCAACGTCCCAAAGCACACTTGCTATAAATCTATCTGGCCCTGTTGACCCGGTTGGTCCCCTTGCCCCTGACCAGAGATAAAATCTTCGACGTCTCCATACGGGGCGTTCGGATCGCGGCTGGCTTTCGCCCGCTGATCACCACCCGGAAAGTTCCTGACGCCTCTATACGGCGCGTTTGGATCATTGCTGGCGTTTGCTCGCCGACCCTGTTGAGACTGACCACCCATAAAATCGTCCCTGTTGCCATACGGATTATCCTGATCCCTGTCAACACCACCCCGCTGTGCCTGGCCAACGTTACCGTACGGAGCATTGGGATCGTTGCTGGCGTTTGCTCGCTGACTACCCAGGATCTGCTGTGCCTGATCGTCATCGTCATACAGGGCAGTAGGATCGTCACCAGCGCTGGCCTGCTGGCCGCCTACCATATCGCCAATGCCGCCCAGGTTACCTAAACCCTGCTGTGCCTGCTGCTGGTACGTATCGGGATTCTGCCCGGCTGCCTGCCAGGGCTGGTCGGCATACTGCTTCCCACCGGGAACGCGCCTCCCCATTTTATCAAGCTGCTCATTCGTTCGCTCGCCCGCCGCCTGGCGAAAAGGATCAAAAGGATTATTCTGCCCTGTAGGGTCTCCGCTCTGTTGCTGGTCGTCGTACTGCATAATATCTGTTCCCTTTCCGCACCTCTGCACGGCACCATTTTCACTTGCTCAAATACCACTGCCTCTGTCTACAAAATAGCCATCTCCATTTGAGTACGTCGGTCGTTTACAAATGGTTTCATGGATTTTATAGTATAAGCAGAGTTTATTTATATTTAGTTGAGTAAGAGCTTCTATTACTCAACTGGAAATAGAATGTAACCCTGAATAGTATAAGCCAACCTGAAAAACTCAGGCTGGCTGATGGGTTGCAAAATACTTAATGGATAGGTGGGTTGCCCTGGTCGGGCTTACGGCCAGTCATACCGCCGAGATTACCCATCATGCCGCCCAGATTACCCATCTGGCTCTGCGCCTGCTGCTGGAGATCATTCATCGCGCCACCGATCGCCTGGCGGAACTTATCCTTGTACTGCATCCCGTTCGGGATGTTCCCCAGCACGCCATCGACAGCCGCGAGCACTTTATCCTCAACCATTTTGCGGATGGCATCCATGGAAAGCCCCTGTCCTGATTGCATCTCTTGTTTCCTTTCTCTACTCTACAGAAATAGTCATATTGCTCTCACTACTACGAGCAATCCCTGTCCTCCTTACTATATGCCGTCCTGAAAAACTCAGGCTAATTGAGAAAAAACAGGTTTTGAGAACAAAAAAGAGGCAGCCGCGCGGCTGCCTCTTTTTTGTTCTCAAAACCTGTTTTACCGTAAATTCATCCACACCGTCTTCGTCTGCGTATACGCATCCAGCACAGCATGGCCCATCTCGCGACCGTAGCCGCTCTGTTTATAGCCACCGAAGGGGGCTGCCGCGTCGAACTGGTTGTAGGTATTGACCCAGACCACGCCGCTTTTCAAGAGGGCGGCCATCTTGTGGGCCTGCTTGACATCGCTGGTCCAGACACCGGCGGCCAGGCCGTAGATCGACTTGTTGGCGCGCGCGGCGATCTCTTCCATGCTCTCGAAAGGCATGACCGCGACGACCGGGCCGAAGATCTCTTCGCGGGCGATGGTCATCTCGTCCTGCACATTGTCGAAGACGGTCGGCTCGATGAAGTAGCCACCGGCCAGATCGCTGCCAGCGTACTTGCCGCCGGTGGTGGTCACGGCTCCCTCGCGCCTGCCGATGTCGATATAGTTGGTGACGCGCTCCATCTGCTCCTGAGAGACCAGAGGCCCCATGTCGGTGCTGGGATCGATGCCAGGACCCATCTTCATCTTGCGTGCCACGTCAGTCAGCCCGCTCAACACCTGGTCATAGACCGATTTATGCACGAAGAGACGGCTGCCAGCGGTGCAGACCTGGCCCTGGTTGAAGAAAATGGCGGTCATGGCTCCGCGAATGGCGAACTTAAGGTCGGCATCGGGAAAGATAATGTTTGGCGACTTGCCACCCAGTTCCAGTGTCACCTTCTTGAGATTACCGACGCTGGCCTGCAAGATCTTCTTGCCAACCTCGGTTGAACCGGTGAAGGCGATCTTATCTACATCCGGGTGAAGTGCCAGAGAGGCACCGGCGGTTTCGCCAAAGCCAGGCACGATATTGACCACGCCCTCAGGGAAACCAGCCTCGCAGATCAGTTCGCCCAGGCGCAGGGCCGAGAGCGGCGTCTGTTCCGCTGGCTTCAAGATCACGGTATTGCCGCAGGCCAGGGCCGGGGCCAGCTTCCAGGCCGCCATCTGGATCGGGAAGTTCCAGGGAATAATCTGTCCGACCACTCCGACAGGCTCGCGCAAAGTATAGGTAAACATATTGGGGATCGAGACAGGAATGGTCTCGCCCTCCAGCTTGGTGGCCCAACCGGCAAAATAGCGGAAATGGTCGGCGGTCAGCGGGATGTCCGCGCCTTTAGAGTATTTGATCGGCTTCCCGTTGTCCAGCGTCTCCAACTGCGCCAATTCATCGGCGTGCTGCTCCACCAGGTCAGCCAGCCTCCACAGCAGGCGTCCGCGCTGGGATGGCGTCATCTTCGGCCACGGCCCGCTCTCAAAGGCTTTGCGTGCTGCCGCAGCCGCCTGGTTGATATCTTCGACATCGCCTTCCGCGACCTGCGCCAGGACGCTGCCCGTAGAGGGGTTAATGGTTTCAAAAGTTTTGCCGCTGGCGGCGGCGACCCACTGCCCGCCAATCAGCATCTTGACTGGCTGTTGCTGCAAAAAGGCGATCTGTGTTTGATCGGTTGCGCTTGTTGTCATCGCGAATTCGCTCCTCGCTTCTGCACCGCTGCAAAAAAAGGGTGCCTCCGGTGATTATCGCACCCTCCTTAGCATATCATTTCTCAGGGAGGTTTGATAGAGCAGAGCAGCGTTGCGGCTGCGCTCCGACTCGCTCTGTGGCCTGAGCTGGCGGTACTCTTCCAGGCGAATGCCCTCGGCCCGAAAGGCTGCTTGCAGCGTGGTAGGCTTCTCGCCAAAGGCCATCCGTTCCGCCAGATCGGCCAGCAAGGCCCGCCGCTGCTTGAGTGGAAAATGCGCGATTTCGCGTGCCAGGGCGCGGAAGATCCGCTCGTGATAGACATGCTCGATCGCGAGTTCGCTAAACTGCGCCTCATGGTCCACAAATTCCTGCGGGACGCGTGTACTCTCTCTGCACAGGCGTTTCTCGCGTCGGCGCAGATCAAAGGTGCAGTTCTGCGCGGTTGTACACAGCAGACCAGCCAACGACTGAACCGGCTTCTCCCCGCACTTCTGGGAATATTCAAATGCCTTGCGCATGCTCTCCTGGACAATATCCCAGGCCACGTCCTCTTCCTGTCCCAACCAGTTCGGGATCTTCATGCGATTAACCAGCCGCCGGGCTTGAGCGTGAAGTTGTGGATAACTCTCTCCCCAGTTGATCTCGCTGCTTTGCATTTGTGACGCCATACCTTTGCTCCCTTTGCCTTGCGCCCCTCGCCTCTCGCGAGAAGGCCGCTCTCCTGTCCCTACACGGACTTTTGCTGAATAGATGGCTATTCGTCAACGTCTATTTCAAGCATAATCTGCGCAGTCTGCCACGCCATCCCAGGAATAAGACAAGCAAGCGACATTTTGCTGACGGGGGAGATTTCATCTGCGACACACAAAAAGAGCTTTCAACTGTATTGAAAAAAGTATGATAGTATAGTAGTATCTATGAATGGAGCATACTTGAGTACATTCGAGGTATTTGAGAACCAAAAATGCCTCAAAAGAGCACTCAGAAAGCTTCAGACAATGAACACGCACCTCCAAGTGTCTATTTGCCCAGGAGCGTGTCCAAAGCCCTTGCTTGATCGGGCTGGTTGATCAAGTCGTGTTTGGTACTGGCTCGGACAACACGTAAAAGACGCCTATGGACTTGGTGCAAGACGACTCAAGCTCTGGTTTGAGCGCAACTGAGGGCGAAGTAGGAACAACGAAAGCTGTGTTAAAGCTATGCTTGCATACGTTTTACTACAGTAATCGGAGCAGAGTACGTGTAGTTCTTGCCATGTGTACTCTTCTTCCCTATATTGGGTGAGAAATTTACCCATCTCGCGCCTAAAGGCCCCTTCGTTCACTCATGGGGATGAAAGGCGCGCCGCCCGCTGGCGGAGATGCATTTCCACTTTTGTCTGTTCTTAAAAGAATGTACGAGTAGTTCTTTTGCACACTGACAACCCAATCGTGTTTGCAGGTTCCAAGGTAAGCTCCCTTGGGTAAAAGCACGAGCGTCCCAAACGTCGGCACGTGCCAATCGAGACATGAGTTGTTTTAGGAGCGACAGCTCGCGCGTGCTGGTTGAACCGAACGAGTGGTGTGGGACGACACACCAGCGTCATTCCAGAAGCCCCCGCCTTGGAGGCGTGGGGCGTCGTCACTTAGCTGCGTCCTCCAACATCACCCGCGCAATCATCTTCGCTGCTCCCACGTGGGTGTTATGGCTCACGCCTGGAGCGAGGATCAGGCGGGAACCAGAGATGCCCTCGTGGAAATCGTAGGCACAGCAAAGCGGGAAAATGCGGTCGGCGGTGCCCCAGATGATCGTTGTTGGTGCGGTGATCTGAGAGAGAAGCTCATCAACCTCTTCCGCGCGATCGTAGTTCGCGATAAATTCGGCGTAGGCAGGTTCTCGCGAGATCTTGACGATGGCGTCCAGCAGGAAGTTCGGCATGAGGCCGTGATAGCCTAGCATGCGCTCAATGTATTTTTTGGCCGCGTCTCGATCGGGTGTATAGGGCGAAAACATTCCCTCACGGATCAGGCCTGCGCTGTTGAGCAGATAGAGGCGTTTCACACGCTCAGGATGCTCGGCAGCATAGTGTGTGGCGATCCAACCGCCCAGCGATTGCCCTACCAGCGTGACCCGTGGGTAACCCAGCGCGTCCAGAAAATAGCCCAGATATTCAGCGTGGGTAGTAATACACTGCTTGCCAGGTGCCAGAGGTGTCTGACCAAAACCGGGCATATCGGGCGAGTAGACCAGAAATTCGCGGCTTAATGAAGGCATAAGCGTGACCCAGGCTTCGCCAGTTCCGCCCAACCCATGAAGCAGTACCACCGGATCTCCGCGCCTGCCCATGCAATAGTAGCGCATAGGCAGATCTCCAGCATCGCAAATTTCTTCGCGTGCTCCCAGCATTTTCAGCTTCAGCCTGGCCAGACGAAAAGCCAGCTCTACAGGGTGCTGATAAATCTGCACAGCTAGCGCGGTCGTGGCGCTAGCAACAGTCACCGCGCCCAGCGCGACTAAAATCGGCAGCGTTTTTTTCCCTGGCATCAAACTTCTCCACGAATAATCATCTCTTGATACTTTTTCTCATTTTCCTGAGCAGAGCTATATATTTCTTATATATACTACGTCTATCGGCTCTCTCAAGATTTCTCTGTATCTCTGAAAACGCGGAAGTTCTTCGCGTATGGACGGCTCTCCAACGCTATTTCTTCCGCTTCTTCGCGGGTGATTCAGGAGGTTTTTCGGGTGATTGTGGGGTCTGTACTTCCAGCACAGTAGCAGCGATGTTGGTAATGTCGCAGCGGGGATGATTGTTGTCGGCGTGCCAGTATAGAGTACTGCCAGTCGGTTTGCGCATCAGGCCACCCACCAGGGCGGGCACAAGGGCCGCCCGTACTATGGACGGGGCTTTTGAGCAAGGTAAAATGATCGGTTTCAATCAACCTATGCACCATTTCCATGCCCATATTGCGTGAGAAATTTCCCTACGAACGAAAACCACGTCCATAGTACGGGCGGCCCTTGTGCTCGCCCTGCCGCCCGCGCTGCATAGTCTACATAACGCTCCAGACGCCACAGATTTCGCAGAAGGCGACGCCGACCTCACCAAAAGAACGGCTACGCGTGCTCCAGCGATCGTACGCAATGGCCAGAGAGCCACAATTCCAGCAGCGGGCGCGCCCTCCGGCCTTGCTCTCGTCCGAGAGACGGGTTAGCAGAAGGTCGCGGGCCTCCGCGGCGCCGGTATAGCCGGGATTATAGGCCAGGTGCAACAGATTGCCCAGGGGCAGCGAGATCTCATGGGTCGGTGCCTGCAAAGGAGCCGACGAGACAAACGAGGCCTGCGGCGGCGGCGACGGTACCTGAGGCGGGCGGCGGAACAGCTCGCCCCGCGCGGTGCGGCGGCCTCCCTCGATGTGCGGCGGATACTCCGGGCCGGTGCGGTCACCGTTGCTGGCAGGCAGAGGCGCTGGCTGGGGTGGCGGAACAGGCTGGGCCTGCTGCGGTGCTACCTCAGCGGGTGTCTCCACACTATCAGAAGCCTCAGACACCGGCGGCGCTGCGGGAGACTGCTGCTCAGGATTCGTTACGGGTTCAGCTAAAGGCGCTGCGGGAGCGGGCTCCGAGTGAAGCGGCTGCTCTACGGCACCTTCATTCTTTTCAGCCGGTTGGTGATGATTATTCTCAGGCTGATCTGGTGGGTTCGCGCGTTTGCGCCGTGTGATAGGCATAGGAAGCTTGCTCCCTTAAAAAGGTGAATAGTCTGTCATGTATGCATCTAAACATGCATAGCACATACGAGATGGGATACATACCGGGCGAGTGGATCGAGCCTGGTACCGGAGCAACTGGTCTCCGTGTACCAGGGAAGTCGGATCGGGTTTTATGCCACTGAGCTGTTAGGCTTTAAAAAAATCAGCGTTGATTTTAATGTACTGACGCCATTCTTCAGGGACGGCGGATTCCTCGAAAATAGCTGTCACCGGGCACGCGGGCTCGCACGCGCCACAGTCGATGCACTCGTCAGGATTGACGTACAGCTGCTCGCAGGTTTCGAACTCCGGCTCGTTCTGCGTCGGGTGGATACAGTCCACCGGGCAGACATCAACACAGGAAGCATCTTTTACACCCACGCACGGCTGGGTAATCACATAGGTCATAGCTTAAGACATCCTCCTCTTGGCCCGCCATGTGGGAGAGTGCTGACTGATCCCAGCTACATGACGGCGAAGTGTTTATTGATTGGTGGTGCTGGCATGTTTTCAGCCACGTTTAGTATAGTGTGTTGCACACATGTTGTCAATCTGCTTTAGCCCACCATCAGGCCCACCTTGGGATTAAAGGGGCGAGATAGAGAGGTGGGAGAAAGCCACTGCGGTTTTCTGCTCCTCAACCACCAGACCTACCTCACCGGAGAAACGGGCTTTATCTGATCGATCATGCACAGGCTTTCCAGCCTGCTGGCCGTTGACGAAGAGCGTGAAAGTTGTATCTCGTGCCTCGACACTGAGGGTGTTTTGCTGACC
>WNFI01461111.1_pt1 | contig 12006 bp, 13 predicted proteins | sample 5400471 | NCBI WGS metagenome assembly WNFI01 (sample SAMN13153348, study PRJNA577476) | soil metagenome | isolation source: 100 cm saprolite on Douglas fir-dominated hillslope | place: USA:California | collected 2013-09-17 | reverse complement strand
TCGCTTTCGGCGAAGCGCACGGTCCAGCCGAACTTCTTGAAGGTACGGCTGAATTGCGTCACCGATCCGCCGTAGAGGCGGCGGGAAGAGACGAACTCATCGCCGGATTCCATCAAGGGATAGAAAGCGAGGAGCTGTGCCGAATGCCCGGACGCCGTCGCCGTGCCGCCGCGGCCGCCTTCGAGGCTGGCGACGCGCTCCTCCAGCACCGCCGTGGTTGGATTGGTCAGGCGCGAATAGATGTAGCCAAAGGTCTGCAGGTTGAAGAGCGAGGCGGCGTGATCGACATCGTCGAACACATAGGCGGTCGTCTGGTAGATCGGCGTCGAGCGGGCGCCGGTCGCTTTGTCGGGGGCGGCGCCGGCATGGACGGACAGGGTTTCGAAGCCGTATTTCTCGCTCATCGCCTCAGTCCCTCCTGCGCTTGGCGCTGATCACGCCGGAATTGATGCCGTGCCAGCCGAGCTCGCCCGAGAGCCGGCCATACTCGATCTTCGGGCAACGGTTCATGATGACGGTGAGGCCGGCAGCCTCCGCCTTGGCGGCGGCTTCGTCGTTGCGGATGCCGAGTTGCATCCACAACACCTTGGCGCCGATCTTGATCGCATCCTCGGCGATCGGCGGCACCACCGCAGCGGCGCGAAACACATCCACCATGTCCACCGGCATGCCGATGTCGGTGAGCCGCGCCACCGCCTTCTCGCCCAGGAGGCGGGAATTCCGCTCATCGTCGACAACACCATGGCGACGCCCTTCCTCTGCCGGCCGATCGACTGGGGCGCGGATCTGATCGTGCACTCCACCACCAAGTTCCTCTCCGGCCACGGCAACGCCATGGGCGGCATGGTGGTCGATTCCGGGCGCTTTGACTGGGGCAAGGACGGCAAGTTCCCCTCGCTCACTACGCCGGAGCCCGCCTATCACGGCCTCAATTTCCATGAGACCTTCGGCGATCTCGCCTACACCATCTACGGTCACGCCATGGCGCTGCGCGATCTCGGGCCGACCATGGCGCCGATGAACGCCTTTCTCACCATCACCGGCATCGAGACTCTGCCGCTGCGCATGGAGCGGCACATCGCCAATGCCGGGAAGGTCGCCGCCTTCCTCGAAGGCCACAAGCAGGTCGCCTGGGTCTCCTATGCCGGGCTCGCCTCCAGCCCCTATCGCACGCTCGCCCAGAAATATCTGCCGAAGGGGGCTGGCTCGGTCTTCACCTTCGGCGTCAAGGGCGGCTACGAGGCCGGCGTCAAGGTCGTGGAGTCGGTCGAGCTGTTTTCGCATCTCGCCAATATCGGCGACACGCGCTCGCTCATCATCCATCCCGCCTCGACCACGCACCGCCAGCTCTCCGAAGAGCAGAAGCAAGCGGCCGGGGCAGGCCCCGACGTCATCCGGCTCTCGATCGGCTTGGAGACTGCCGACGATCTCATGCGCGATCTCGACCGCGCACTCGCGAGCACGGTGCGCAAAGCCGCGTGAGCGGCAAGACGGGCAAGGCCCGCTCAAACCCAGGGGAGGAAACATATGGGCATGGTTAAGGCGTTGGCTGCGACGACGCGACGGATTGCCGCTTGCTCCCTCTTGCTAGCGGGCGCGGCTATGCCGGCGTTCGCCGCTGAGTCGACCATCCGCTACGTGCCGGATGCGGATCTGCGCGTGCTGGATCCGATCTTCACCACCGCCGGCACCACGCTCAATCACGGCTACATGATCTACGACTTCCTGCTGGCGCCGGACGCCAAGATGGATCCGCGCCCGCAGATGCTGGAGAGCTACGACGTCGGCGCCGACGGGCTCACCTATCGCTTCAAGCTGCGCTCGGGCATGAAATGGCATGACGGCACGCCGGTCGAGGCCAAGGATGCGGTCGCCTCGCTCAAGCGTTGGGGGGTGAAGGTGCCGGCCGGCCAGGACCCCTTCCTGCATGTGAGCGAGGTGGCAGCCACCGGCCCGCTCAGCTTCGAGATCCGGATGAAAGACCGCTTCGCGCCGCTCATCGCCTCGGTGACCGAGCCGATCAACCCGCCTTTCATCATGCGCGAGAAGGATGCGCTGACCGACCCCAACACCGCCGTCACCGAGGCGATCGGCTCCGGCCCCTTCGCCTTCGTCAAGGAGGAATGGGTTCCCGGCAGCAAGGTCGTCTACCGCAAGTTCGCCGACTATGTGCCGCGCCCGGAGCCGGCCGAGCATCTGGCCGGAGGCAAGGTCGTCAAGGTCGACCGGGTCGAGTGGCGCATCCTGCCCGACGCCAACACCGCCGCCCAGGCGCTCGGCTCGGGCGAGGTCGACTATCTGGAGAATCCCAACATCGACCTGTTGGCGACCTTGCGCAGCAATCCGAACGTGGTGATCCAGGTGGTCAATCCGCTCGGCTACCAAATGATCCTGCGCCCGAACCACCTGATTCAGCCATTCAACAACGTCAAAATCCGTCAGGCGCTGCTCTACGCCGTCGACCAGGACGCCTATCTGACCGCCGCGGTCGGCGACGCCTCGCTGCGCAAGCCGTGCTGGGCGGTGTTCATCTGCGGCTCGCCGCTCGAGACCAAGGCCGGGCTCGGCGACTGGGCCGCACCCGGATCGAAGCGCGACAAGGCAAAGCAGCTTTTGAAGGAGGCCGGCTACAACAATGAGCCGGTGGTGGTGATGGTGCCGACCGACCAGACCGTGATCGGCGCCATCTCGCAGATGACGGCGCAGACCCTCAAGGAAGCGGGCTTCAACGTCGAAGCCCAGAGCATGGATTGGAGCACGCTCATCTCCCGGCGTCCGATCAGGGAGTCGCCGGCGGCGAACCGCGGCGGCTGGAATATCTTCCACACCACCGGCTTCGCGCTCTCGCTCGCCAATCCGGTCGGCAACTCCTTCGTCGCCACGCCCTGCGACGGCAAGAACTGGTTCGGCTGGCCCTGCGACGACGAGCTCGACCGCATCCCCCGCTCCTTCGTCGACGCCGACAGCAACGAGGCGCGCCGGGCCATCGCCGAGAGCTTCCAGAAGCGCTTCTACGAGAGCGTGCCGCTGGTCCCCCTCGGCCAATATGTCCAGCCGGTCGCCTATCGCAGCAATCTCTCGGGCGTGCTCCTCGGCGGGTGGTTAAAAAGCGGTGAAAGCCGCGCCTGACGATTGCCGGGCTAGACCGGCATCCGCATCAATTCTTGATAGGCAGCGACCAGCTTGTCGCGCACGGCGACGACGGTGGTGAGCGTCGTCTCGGCATTGCTGACCGCCTGCACGACGTCGAGGATGTCGGCTTTCCCGGCAATGCCGGCGACGCTGACCTTCTCCGCCTGCTTGCCGGTGTTGATGGCGGAATCGGCCGCCTCGCGCACCAAGCTGGCGAAATCCTTGGTTCCCGCGGTCGGCCCGAGCGCGCCGCCGGCGGCGCCCTTCGGCATCATCGGCACACCCGGATTCAGTGCCTTGACGTCGATTGCCATGGAATTCCCTCCCCCGCGACTAAGTCCGCTTCAAGCCTACTCTTGTCAGTGCAGCATATCCAGCGTGCGCTGCAACATGCTGCGGCTGTTCTCGATCATCGTCACATTGGCTTCATAGCTGCGCTGAGCCTCGCGCATGTCCATGACCTCGACCAGCGTGTTGACGTTCGGCATGCGGACATAGCCATCCGGATCGGCGGCCGGGTTGGTCGGGTTGTAGTCCATCTTATAGTCGGAGCGGTCGAGCGCGATCCCGCTGACCTTGACCAGATTGGCGCCGGTCGAGCGATCGAGCTCGTTCTTGAAGTTCACCAGGCGACGACGATAGGGGTTCACGCCATCGGCGCCCACCGTGGTGTCGGCGTTCGCCAGGTTTTCCGAGACGACCCTGAGGCGCGTGCTCTGAGCCCGCATCCCCGAGGCCGCAACGCTCATGGCATTGAGGAGTTCCATTGTCGCTGGCCTTCTACTGGTGGCCGATCGCGGTGCGCAGCATGCCCAAATGCTTCTGGATCAGATTGGCATTCAGCGTGTACTGCGTCTGCGTGTCGGCGACTTTCATCATCTGCTGCTCGAGCGAAACCGAATTGCCGTCGGGCGAAGTCTCGTATACGTCGCTCCGCCGCGCGCGCTGATCGGCGAAGGTCGAGGTCGAAGCGGTTCCCTTCAGGTGCGCGGCATTGGTGCTGGCCGGCTGCAGGCGGCCCATCTCGGCCCGCATCACATTGCGGAAGTCCATCGGCTTCAGATCTTTGGGCGTGAAGCCGGGGGTGGTGGCGTTGGCGACGTTCTCCGACAGCACCCGCTGGCGTTGGCTGAGATACGCCATGCGCTTGTTCGCCATCTGGAAGAGCGTCAGCTGATTCAGATCCACGATACCCTTCCTCAACAACCCGGCAAAATTTGCCTAAAAAGCAATTTAAATTTACTCGGGTTGCTCTTTGCAGTAAAGCGCTATCCAACTCTGGGTCTGGAGGCCGATCCTCGCTTACCCCACCAGAAGCAAACAGCGTGCCAATGATCCCCGGACCCTGGACACCATGGCCTGACCAGGCGCTAGGGATTGCGGTATAGTGTGACCGAACCCCCTGCTGGCGGATCTGCTTCCTTGTCCGAGCCCGACCCTTCTCCGCCCAAGCGCCCGCACCGTCAATTCGCCGTCGCGCTCGACTATGACCTTGGCTCAGAAACGGCGCCGCGGGTCGTGGCCCGGGGGTACGGCAAGGTCGCCGAGCAGATTCTCGAGCTCGCCTTTGCCAACAATGTGAAGGTGCGCGAAGACCCCGATCTGGCGCAGATCCTGGCCGCGGTCGAGCTCGACTGCGAAATCCCGATCGAGGCCTTCGCCGCGGTCGCCGAGATCCTCTCCTATGTCTATCAGGCCAATGGCCGCCTCAGGCCGCAGGAGCCGGAAGCGGAAGACAAGCCGGCATGACCGCCCAAGAGGTCGAGCGTCAGATCAAGGAGGCGAAGGCGCGCATGCAGAAGGCCCGCGCCGAGCTGGCAGCCGGGCGTGCGGTTGATCTGGCCGGCTTCGAGGCCACCGCTGACGGCCTATGCGGCGCCATCGCTAAGCTGCCGCCGCCGGCCGCAAAGGCGTTCGCCGCGGAGCTGGCCGCCATGATCGAGGAGCTCGATCGACTGGCGCTTGAGCTCAAGAGCCGCAAGGCCGAGCTCGGCGGCCGGGCTCCCGACCCCAGGCGCGTCGCCCGCGCCTATGGCGGCTCGCGAGGCTAGACCTTGTCGGCTCTCGACTATCTCAGGTTCTTCTCGGCTCTCATCTTCGTGTTGTCGCTGATCGGCGCTCTCGCCTGGGTCGTGCGTCGCTTCGGCCTGGCCGGTCGCCTCGGCGTGTCGCGCTCCCAGGGACGGCTCGCGGTCGTCGAGGTCGCTGTGCTCGACGCCCGGCGCCGGCTGGTGCTGGTGCGCCGCGACTCGACCGAGCATCTCATCCTCCTCGGCACCGCCGGCGACCTCGTGGTGGAGGCCAATATCAGGCGCCCGGCGGGGGATTTCGCGGAGAGCCTCGGCGCGGCCGGACGCGCCGGAGAGCCTTACAGCAAGGATCAAGCCCCGTGACCCAGCGCCGTCTCCATCCGATTGCCGCGCTGGCGCTCCTGGCCACGCCGCTCCTTGCCCTGCTCTGGGCCGGGGCTGCCTTCGCCCAGAGCCTCAATCTCGATTTCGGCGGCCCCGGCGGCTCCTCGACCGCCCGCATCATCCAGATCTTGGCGGTCATGACCGTGCTGAGCTTGGCGCCCAGCATCGTCATCATGGTCACCTCCTTCACCCGGATCATCATCGTGCTGTCGTTCCTGCGCTTCGCGCTCGGCACGCAGCAATCGCCCCCCAACGTGGTCTTGGTCAGCCTCGCCTTGTTCCTCACCGGCTTCATCATGACGCCCACCTTCAACGAGGCCTACACCAACGGCATCGCGCCTCTGCTCGACGAGCAGATCACCGAGGCGCAGGCCTTCGAAGCGACGGTCAAGCCCTTCCACGCCTTCATGCTGTCCCATGTGCGCGAGCAGGATTTGAGCCTGTTCCAGCAGATGGCGAAGGCGGGCCCGGATCAGGTGGGCGCCAACACGCCGCTGCAGGCGCTGGTGCCGGCCTTCATGATCAGCGAGCTCCGGCGCGCCTTCGAGATCGGCTTCCTCGTCTATCTGCCGTTCCTCATCATCGACATGGTAATCGCCTCGGTGTTGATGGCGATGGGCATGATGATGCTGCCGCCGGCGCTGATTTCGCTGCCGTTCAAGCTGATCTTCTTCGTGCTGATCGACGGCTGGTATTTGATCGCGGGATCGCTGGTGAGGAGCTTCGGCACGGTCTAGGCGCGGCCGGCCGGGCGCTATCCTAGTTTATCGCGCTCAACTGCTCGTTCTTGAGCCGCTCGCGGTAGCTCGAAAGGAACGACTGGTAGCGATCGAGCTCGGTGAAGCGCTTGGTGAGTGTGGTGAAATCGTTGAGCGCGCCTTCAGACGGGTTGGTGATCAGGCCGAAGGCTTCCCTGAGCGGGCCGCGGTCCATGGCGTTCGCGAAGCGCTGGCGCACGGTCGCGAGCGTGGCCTGGTCGTTCGACATGGATAAGGCGATCGCCCAATTCAGCACCAGATTGCCCATGGGCCCGTCCAAGCGGGCGACATTGGGATCGACCGCTCCCACCAGCCGCCCATAGACCTGGGCCGCCTCCTTCCATTTCTGCGAGCGGAAGGTGATGTCGGCCCGCAGCAAGTCGTCGGGCTTGCGATCCAAGAGCCGGATCACCGCCAATTGCGCGCCGACGCGCGCCTTCTCGATCCCCTGCAGCCGGAAATGCACCTGGCGGTCGAGCAGGTTGCCGGCCCGGTCCAGTAGCTCGACAGAAACCAGCCGATCGGCGAGCCGGCGGATCATCTCGTTGCCGGCATCCCCCGGCGGCGTCAGCTCGTGAAAATCCTCGTAGAGAGCCAGGGCGACCAGCGGCGGCAGCGCGGTGGCGGCCCCCTCGAGGAACAACTTGGAGAAGGCCTGGGTCATGGTGTCGGTAATGGCCCGCGTAGTGGCGCCATCGGGGAAGCTCGAGGCGGCCTGGCGGAGCACGGTCAAGCCGTTGCGATAGTCGCCGTCTGCGAGATAGAGCGTGCCCAACCGGCGCAGGAGCTCAAGCTCGATTTCATCGCCGCGCCAGGCAAAGCGCAACCCGTCGAGCTTCTGTATGGCCTCGGCGCGGGTGATCTTGCCGCGCGCGAGCCCCTCGTCCAGGAGCGTCATCGCCGAGCGCACGCGCGCCCAGCGGTCCGGTCCCTCGGCCAAGCGGTTCCAGGTCTCGAGCGCAGTCTCATAGTCGCCGCCCGCCGCCACCACCCGCGCCCGGAAATAGTCGACGCGCGCCTGCTGGCTTTCGGTCGGTCCGGCGTCGCTGACGGCATCGAGGAAGGCGCCGGCCGCCCTCAGATCCTTGCTGCGGATCGCCGAGTCGGCGCCAAGGAGCGCAATATCGGTGACGAAGTTGCGGGGATAGCCGGGCGGGACGGTGCCGGCCCGGGTGAACTGCGTGGCAGCGCTCTCCCAATCGCCCAAGGCGGCGTTGGTCGCGGCCCGCCACAGCTCGATTTCGGTGCGGCCGCTCAATGCCGGATCGCCCAGGTCCTTGGCCGCATCGACATAGCGGCCGAGCGCGAATTTGCAGGCCCCGTAGAGGGCCTTCACCGAGGGCCGCGCCGCCAAGTCGGGATCCTCCACCTCGATCGTGCGCAACAGCCCGATCGCCTCCGCGGCCAGGCCGTTGGCGAAGTAGAATTGCGCCAGCTCGAGCCGCGGTTGCCCTCTGGTGATCCGCGTTGCCTCGGCGACGCGGTTCTGCAGCTGCTGCTTGCGCTGCAGGAACTCGCCGGGCCCACCGCGCCGCCAGCCGATCATGTCGAAGATGCGGCCGGGGGCCAAAGCGGCGGTTCCGGGCGCGCGCTCCTCACCGCCACCGGCCAGCGATTCCGGGGCGGTCATGTACAGGCCCTCGGCATCGGTGATGGCGACGCCGTCGGGCAGGGACTTGACCGCAATCCGATCGGAGCGCGGCAGCACGGCCAGGCCCTGGGCGGTAGCGGCCAGGCTGAACTGCGCATAGTTGCGGTCGCCATCGATGCCGCGGCCGAGCTGTGCCAACGGCACCACGATCACTTCGTCGCCGACTTCCGGATCCTTGATCGTGATCGGGTCCGACGGGGTCTGCACGGGAATGAACACGCGCGAAGTCTGCGGCCCGATCGCCTGGATCTGCGCGCTCAAGGCCAGATCGGGATGGATCTCGCCGGCGCGCAGCTCGAGCAGCCAAGCAGAACCGTCGCGCACCACGCGTGGATTGACGCCGGGAACGACAGACATGCGGAGCGCGGTTCCGCTGGAGGCCGGCACTTGCTCGATGCCGGCGACGAGCTGCTGGGAGACGTCGGTGAGCGGCATGATCTCCGCCTTGCCGGCTTGGTCGAACACCGCCCAGAGGAAGCCGGCGCGGCGGAACACGGCTGCAGCGGCCTGGGCCGGCCAGTCGAACCTGAGCGCCATGCCGTCGCTGCGCGGCTCGGCGCGTACCGGCAGCGGCGTATCGCTGGCAGTCGCGGCGGTGACGCCGACGCTGGGAGCGGCCGACGGCGCCTCTCCGCCTGGTGGGGGGCGCATCGGCGCAGGCGGCGCTGCGTTCTTCGCCGGCGGGACCAATACGCCAGGTTGGGCAGCGGATTGGCCGGCAGACTTCGCCGGCTCGGCTGCCCGCGGCGCTGCAGCACCTGGAGGCGGGCTGAGCCGCGGCGGCGGCGCTGCCACGCTCTGGCCGCCGGCCGGCGCATCGCCAGATTTGGGCGCCGCCACTGGCGGTGCGGCGGGAGCTTTGGGGGGCGTGATTGGGGCGGCAGGCGCTGGCGGGCTGGCGCTGGCCTGCGCCGAGGGCGGCCGCGCCGGCGCTGCGGGCGACGGCGCGGCGCTGGCGCCAGCCGCGGCGGCCGGCGTCCCGGGCGGGCTCGCAGGTGCCGTCGAGCGGGCGGCGGCGCCCTTGTCGAGGAGATCGACCGTCACCCGGCGGTCGCTCGCTTCGGTGCGGAAGCTTGCCGGCTGCGCCAGCTCGATGACGACGGTGCGCCCGTCGCCGGCAACGCGCGCGCCGCGCACGAAGCGCGCGGTTTGCGCAACCGCCGCATCGAACGAAGCCTCGATCGGCCGCGTGAAGCGCAGGATGAGCCGATCGTCGATGATCTCCCCGGTGTAGCGGACCGGGGTCGGCCAGTCGAAGGTCAGACGCGCCCCGGCTGCGTCGGCAGTCCCGGTCACCGATACCGGATCGGCCCATGCGGGCGCGCAAAAGCCGACCAGCAGGATGAGCGCCAGCGCGCCGAGGCGGCTCATGACCGGCTTCCCGCGGCCGGATAGATCACGATGTCGACCCGCCTGGCGAGCTGCAGCCGGCGCACTTCCGGCAAGCTGGCGCTGAGCTCGCCATAGCGGCTGTCGGCAAGTCCCTGGGCGATGAGCGGGCGCTGATAGCCGGAGCGGCGAAGCACGTCGCGAACGGCAATCGCGCGGCCGATCGACAATTGCCAATTGTCGGCGAAGGCGCCATCGGTGATCGGCGTCGGATCGGTATGGCCCTGGACATCGATGCGATTGTCGAGCCGCGCCAGCACCCCGCCAAGCTCGAACAGGGCGCGCTCGGCGGTCTCGGTCAAGGTCGCCTGGTTCGAAGTGAACACCACCTCGCTCGGAAGCGCGACCACCAGGCGATCGGCGAGACGTTGGATGACGGCTCTTGCCAGGCTCGGCTCGCGCGCAAGCTGCGCCTGCAGGAGGCTCGCGAGGTAGTCGAGATTGAGCGCCTGGGAGCGCTCGGCCGTGGGAGCGATGACGCCCGGGCTCGGCGCCGACTGCAGCCTGAGCCCAACGGTGCCGAGCCGGTGCGATAGCCCATCGGCTAGCTGGCGAAAGCGTTCGACGTCGGGCGTCGCCATCGAATAGACCAGGATGAAGAAAGACAGCACCAACGACAGGCAATCGATGAAGCTCACCATCCAAATCGGGCGGCCCTTGGGCGCAGCCAGCAATTGCTCGAGCTCGCTCTGGCGACGCGCGGTCATGACAAGCCCTTGAAGTCGAGCAGCGGCGCATCCCGGTTGCGTCGCTTCCGCAGGGCTCGGCAGCAGGCATTCGAGGCTGAGGGTGCCCGCCTCGTTGCGGGTCGACAGCAAGGGTGCGAGCTGTTTCAGCAACGAGTCGGCCGCGCTCGAGAGCTCGGCCGAACCGGGCTGGAACAAGCTCTCGACCGCGACCAGGGCCTCGATCTGGTTGCCGCGGGCCGGACGCTGCAGGCTGGCACTGGGCAGCGCGGCGACGAGCAGCCGGCCGACTTGTTCGGCATAGGAGCGCTCTGCCTCCACGAACAGGCTGGTGGTGTGGTCCTGGGGCACGCCGAAGGTGAGCTCCGAGGGGAAGGCCGCGCGCACGCTCGCCAAGGCCTGCTCGGCCTTGTTCGGCGTGAATGAAGACATCGCCGTCAGCAGGATGAAAAAGGCGATCAACACCAGGTAGAGGCTGAGGAAGGCCTGCACCGGCAAATAGGCATCGGCCGCGGCACGATCGTCGTGCCCGTGCAAGGGCGGCTGGTTCAGGCCTGAATGCTGGTCCATCGATCGCTGAGAGACCCAGCCGGCGCCCCGCTCGGCTGGCTGCAAATGCGCAGGTCTGCGGTTGCGACCGCCGCTCCCTATTGCTTGAGGGCTGGCATCTCGCGCCGCTGGGCGATCTGCGTGGTGATCTCCTTGGCGCGCTCCGGGGTCATCTGCGCGATGATCGGGGAAGATTTTGCCTCGCGCATCCGCTCGATGATGCCGAGCAGGATCTTCAGGTCGAGCTGGTCGAAGATGCGGGCCGCGTCTTTCGGCTTCATGCCCTCGTAGATGGTGACCAACCGCTTGATCTCGGTCTCTTCCTGGGCGTTGTACTTGCGGATGAGGCCCTCGATCTGGATCTGCACGTCCTTGAGCTCGCCGATCTTGCCTTCCAGCCGCTTCTCGGCCGCCGCCAGCAAGACCTCGCGCTGCTTCACCTCCTGCTCGCGCTGATCGATTTCCTTTCGGCGCGCGGCGAGGTTTTGCAGGAGCTCGATCTCCGACTGGCTGAACAGGATCGGATCGAGGGGCTTGTCGCTGGCGGACGCGGTCTTCTGCCCCGCCGCCGGTTGCATGGGCGCACCCGGTGCTGCGGGCGTGCCGGCTGCCGGCACTGCTGCGCGCGCCTGCCCCGCGGCCGGAGCCGGGGTGGCAGCGCCAGGCTGTGCGGCAGCAGCTTGGCCGGGTGCGGCTTGGCCGATCGGCTGCGCCGGGGCCGTCTGCTGCGCTTGCACGGGCTGGGTCGGCTGTGCCGGCGGCGCGGTCTGCGCCCGGCTCTCGCTCACCGCAACGGTGGTGTTGATATGGGCGATGCCGCGCCAGACGTCGCTCACCTTGACCGACAGCAACAGCGCCGCGAAGAAGATGGTAATCGGCAGAATGCGTATTTGATTGCTCATGTTGCTTTCATCACCTCAACTCGCGGAGCGCCTTCAGCAGTTCCCGTTCGGCCTTGGAGCGTCCGCCCTCGCCCTCCTCCTCCGGCGCGGCCGCGGCGGCAGATGCCGCGGTGGCCGCGGCAGCAGCACCCAGAGCCGCCGCCTTGGCCGATGACGGGATGCCGGTCGCCATCCGCTGCGGTTGCGGCGGCGGGGCTGCCGCCGGCGCGGCGGCTCTGGCGGGGCCGGCTCCGGGGCACGCGGCCGCGGGGCTTCGGTGGCGCGCGGGGCGGCTGGTTGCGCCGGATTGGCGCCGATCCGGCCGGCGAGATCGTCGGCGCGGCTGATCATGAAGCTGAGCTCGTCACGCAACGCCTGGGCGCGATCCACGGGCCCCTGCAGTGCCTTGGCGCTCTGCTCGGCGATGGTGCGCAGCGACTGGATCGAGGACTCGGCGCGCTTGGTCGCCTCGGTGAACTGGCCGATGGTCTTCTCGAGCTCGTCGCGATGCGCTCTCAGGCCCCCCAGGCGACGATTGAGCATCCA
>WNFI01017686.1_pt1 | contig 12007 bp, 14 predicted proteins | sample 5400471 | NCBI WGS metagenome assembly WNFI01 (sample SAMN13153348, study PRJNA577476) | soil metagenome | isolation source: 100 cm saprolite on Douglas fir-dominated hillslope | place: USA:California | collected 2013-09-17 | reverse complement strand
TGCAGTTGCCAAAACTGTTTCCGATTCCTGAGCAGTCTTTTGCGGCTCCGTCCGATCAGAAAAACCCGCCTGCGCCGCATCGAACAGCGCTTTAGCATGTACATACCGGGATTGTGCCTGTCGTTCCTTCTGGTCCGCGAGTTGCTTTGCTACTCTGGCATCCTCGAATGCCTTGTTCAGCCCTTGCGATTCTGCGCTGCCGGTCGCCGGAGACGGATGGTCGGGTGATCCGCAGACTGAGCAAGGTTCTCCGTCAACTAGTTTGCCAGCGAGATGGACGGCCTGCACTTTCGAGAGCGCCGCTTCCGTGTCCAAAAATCTTCGTTCAGAGGCAGCGAGCGCGTTGTTCTCCGCCGTTAATAACTCACTCGCCTTTGCGAATTCGGTTCGCTTCTGGGTTAGTTCGGCACTCGCTAGTGCGTAGGACCTGGCATCTTCCGCGTTTCGTGACGCATCACTAACGAGACCCGTCAGTTGGGCAATGCGGGTTTGGCGCTGGTGCGCAGCCGCTTCAGACTGCCGCGCAGCCTCGTGAGCGGCTTCGGCCCCCGACGCGCTTTTGATGGCAGCGTCGAATGTCTCACGGGCTACATCCGCGACCTTCTTCAACCGAAACGCTTCATCTCGGATTGGAAGAGCGCCAACTACGCGCTGTTCGATCTCCACCAGCCGCGTGACCTCTAGGGCCAAGCCCGCTCGCTCGGTCTCGCGCGATAGAGAGACTTGGAGCGCCGTAGATGCCGTATCGAAGTTGCTTTGAGCGGTCGTCTGCTTCGATTTAGCTGTTTCCAATTGCTGCGTTGCGTCGTGCAACACAATTGTCTGTTCCTTTAGCCTGCTGTCCAGCGGGACTACCGACCGAGCTTGATCAGCTAGGCGCGCACGAGTTTCGAGCGCTGAAATCGCGTGTTCTTCCGACTCCAACAACACCAACGCCGCCTGCGCATTCACCTGCTCGGCGAACTTCTCGGCCACCCCGCGAGCCATATGAAGAGCTTCCGTGGCTTGGTTCTTGACCGCCTCGCGCCGTCCGCGCTCCAACTCAGCAGCATCTTTATCCGTCTGGCCAGTCGCGATCAGGGCAGAAAGAGCGCCGATTTCGGTGACGCCATGCTGCGCGAGATGCGCACCGATGGACTGGCGTGCTTCCCGCACCTGGGCATCCAATGTCTGCCCCTCTTGTTTCAGCGCCTCGACCAATCGCTCGTAGAGAGTTACATCGAAAAGCCTTCGCAGAATTTTAGACCGTTCGTCGCTCTTCGCGACCAGAAGTTCGCGAAACTGGCCCTGGGGCAGGAGGACGACCTGCCGGAACTGCGGAGCTTGGTAGCCGAGGATTTCGCCGACTTTCTCCGCGACCAGAGCCACGCGCTCTGCAAGGAGATCTCCGCAATTGTCCGAGGATAGCTCGTCAATATCAATTGAGGTCGCGTCGAACAGTTGTGCGGCATGTGGCCGCTTTGTCTCACCGCTACCCCGGCGCGCTCTAATCGTCTGCTCTGGCAATCGTCGAATGAAATACCGCTTGTCGCCAAGTTCAAAAATGAACTCTACAACCGTCTCGATTTCCGGGCCGACGTGGTGAGAGCGCAGGTCTTCGCTTCTGCGTTCCAAGCCAGACGACTCGCCGAAGAGCGCGAAGCACAAGCCGTCCAAAATTGAGGTTTTGCCTCCTCCGGTCTCACCGTAAAAGCCGAACAAGCGTTGATCTAGGCTGCTACGAAAATCGATTACCTGCCGTTCGGCAAATGGACCAAAGGCTTGGAGCGTAAGTTTGATCGGGCGCATTAGTTATCTCCCGTCTGGAGCTGTGCGAGCATCGTTAGAACCTGCTTATTTTCAGCTTCGCTGAGATCGGTCCCCCGCACCTCCATAGAGAACGCAGCGATGAGTTTCTCCGGTTCATGGATGTCGCGAGAAAGTTTCATACCGCCACCTGCTGCCAACGAGAGACGATGCGCCCGTTCGATCTGCATGATGTTGGGATAGGTTGCTCGGAGCTGGCTCATGGGATCAACCAACGCCCCTTCGTCGCTAAGCCGCGCCTTGACGAAGTCGGTCGTTGGGCTCCTTTGTCCGGCAGCCATCAGGTCTTGGAGCGATCCTTCGATCACACGGATCTGTCGCTTTGGGATGAATGGGATTTGCTCGAACGACGTTTCTCCGTTCCCGTCGAGTTCAACAACTGTGAACGATTTTCCCTGATTCACTTCGTCGAAATCGAACGACATGCATGAACCGCTGTAGCGGATATGTTTGCGTCCGGCCTGCTGGGGACGATGTAGATGCCCGAGCGCCACGTAATGAGCGTCACCAAAGACAGTGGAACTAACGGTCTCGACACCGCCGACGAGTGCCAGCGGACGCTCTGATTCTGTTGTCGTGCTGCCTGCGACGAACGCATGAGCTGTCACGACCCACCGGCAATTTGCTGGCACGGAGGCCCTTGCCGACCGCATCTGCGCCGCCAATACATCTGCCGGTTCCGTGATAGTCTGATCGTCGAAGATCGAACGAGCGCCGTAAACCTCGCCAAAGGGCAGCGCCGAAAAGGCGACCTTTCCATGCCTGTCTTCGAGGACGAGGGGTGTGGACGTGAATTCCAGGGGACCACGGATCAAGACGCGCTTGGCGTCTTGCAGACCACGACCGAAGGCCACGCGTTCCGGAGCGTCATGGTTGCCAGCGATTGCGACGATTGCCGTGTCAGTATCGCGATATACCTCCGTGAGAAAATCATCAAAGAGCGCTACGGCCTCACGCTTTGGATTTGGCCGATCAAATATATCGCCAGCGACAATTAAGACATCGGCATTCGACTCTTTCACGCCACGCATCACCTGCTCCAGCAGGCGAGCTTGGTCGTCCAGGAGACTCTCCTGGAAGAAGACCCGGCCTAAATGCCAGTCCGCCGTGTGCAATATCCGCATTCTATCCCTCTAGTTGTGCATCTAGTTTTTAGATGGACAAATAGGAAGAGTCAATTATGATTTCCGGATGTCTGCAGACACCCCACGATTCGCTCAGGAAGCGAGGCTGAAATACCTCGATAGCCTGTTGTTTTGGGAGGGAAGAGCTAACCGCATCGATCTTATGGAGAAGTTTCAAATCTCTCCTGCTCAAGCCGCCCTTGACCTCAGGAGGTATCTCGAATCTGCGGACGGCAGATCGATTACTTACGACACTCGCGCAAAACGCTACGAGGCAACGCACCAATTCAAACCCGTTTTCGGACTGCCTTCACCCGAGGCTTGGCTTCGCGAAAGCCGGATGGACGCTAATCAAATCGATGTTCTGCCGACACTCGGTCGGCATACCGATGTGCAAATGTTGGCACAAATTTACCGGGCGATTCGAGACAAGCAAGCTCTACAGATAAACTATCAATCTATGACTGACGCCGAGCCCAAGGTGCGGTGGATTGCGCCCCACGCTTTGGCATCTGATGGTCTTCGCTGGCACGCGCGTGCCTATTGCTTTTCACATGAGGACTACCGAGATTTTGTCCTTACCAGAATGGCGGTCGCTGGAAGCGGAAAAGCTCGTACACAACGGCAAGCAGGTGCGCTCCCGCTGGATAAGGAGTGGAACAACGTTGTTGAACTCGATCTGGTACCCGCCGCAAAACTTGGTGAAACTCAAGCTGCCGCGATACGCCGTGAGTACGGGTTCAAGGGTAATGTCCTCGCAGTTCGCGTACGACAGGCGCTCTTGTTCTACGCGATTCGGCGGTGGGGCCTGGATCGAGCCGATAGCCGACTGGTCATTTTGGAGCAACGTGTCATTCAAACTGACGGCAAAAAATAGTGGAGATCGATATGGCGGCCAACGCAATTGGATTTGACATGGCGGCACAACGCATCTGATCTAGTCCAAATTACCGCAATTCGGTCTCGTGGTCTTTGATCTACCGGATGTCGATATGGAGAAGAAATGATCAAGACCAACTTAGCGGAGTGGCAGGCTCCGTGCGCCTCAGAGGTCGAAGCCCTGGCTGACGACGAGTCCGACCAGATTTCCTTGGGTATCGGTGACGATGTGGCGCTTGCGGCCCTTGATTTTCTTGCCTGCGTCAAAGCCCCTTGGGCCAACGCTTTCCGTGGTTTTCACCGACTGGCTGTCAATCACTCCGGCCGTCGGGCTCGCCTCTCGACCAGCCGCCTCGCGCGACGCTATCACGAGGGTGTAGTTGAGCGAGGCAAAAATTCCACCGCGCGACCATGCATAAAAATAACCCTGCACCGTCGAATACGGTGGGAAGTCCTTCGGCAACTGCCACCATTGGCAACCGGTGGACGCAATGTAGAGGATCGCATTTATCAGCGCTCGCATGTCTGTTGCACGTGGACGCCCAAGTGCTGAAGCAGGCGGCAGAAGCGGCCCCATCACAAACCACTCTGCATCGGTCGTATCGCTTTCATATCGCAAGCCCTCGCGCCTATAATGTCGACGAGTGATTTCAGTCCAGGCCATCGTGCTCTCCCTCGAATCTTTGCAAATCCGAAGGAATCACAACTGGCTGAAATCACTCAGCTTCTTTTTCAGTCCGGCTCTAAGATCGGACAGTATCGGCGTTGTGACCCGATGGCAGTGGCCTACTCAGTCATCTTTTGTGGAAGAGGTGACGGGCGATCAGCTTCAAGCGATCAAGGAACGGCTCAAGACCTGTGCGTACCGCAAGGATGCTCAGGCGAAGGCTGGCTATGTCGTTGGTGAGGTGCTTGGCGCGGGTTCTTCAAAGGAAGCCATGGAGGGTCACGACAGGCAGCGTACCCGAACCACCACAGAGGCTAGATGGACCCACAGCTTCGATGTGGCTGGAAATGAAAGCCCGGGGGTTTTGGCTCACCAGTGCCGACCAATACTTGGTCGAGATCCCAGCCACGTTGATGGCAGCATACCGCGACGACAGGCTTATGTCGGCTGACACAGCAATGCTGATTGGCCTGCTTGGTAAGATCGGCTTTTAAGATCGGCTTTTCACCGAATGAGCGTGCCAAGTTTAATATTAGCAGCCTTTAGAGGGCACCTTATTTGATGGCAATGCCAAGTCTTCTGGCCTACATTGCTACTTGGGGTTGGGGGTCACAGGATGTTCGATCAATATTGGGCTCGATTCGAAAATTGGTATTGGGCTTTGCCCCAACATACGCAGCTTATGTTGGCGGTCATTCTATTTTTCTGGCTACTGTTCAACCTATTTTACAATGAGAAGGCGGTCTCGTTTGGGCCGACGATTCTTACGACGCTCGGAATCTTTGCAACATTTCTTGGAATTGCCTTTGGTCTTTCTGAATTCGACGCCAATAACATTCAGGCGAGCGTGCCCGCCCTTCTTGGCGGACTGAAAACTGCATTTTGGGCTTCCGTGGCGGGCGTCGGCGGCGCACTTCTCCTTAAATTTCGACATCAATTCTTTGACCGGATTGTATCTGATGGCACGGGCGAAAACGGCGAAGTCACCGGGGCCGACTTGGCACGCCTATTGTCCGGCATTCAAGCGGCCCTAGTGGGTAATGAGGAAACCTCCCTCATCACTCAAATCAAGCTGATGCGATCGGATACCAATGACAGGTTGGATGCACTTAAGGCTGCTCAGTTGCAGGCTCTTCAAGAGCTGTCGAAGATGGGGTCGCAAGCGCTGGTCGAGGCCCTGCGCGACGTTATCAGAGACTTCAACGCAAAAATCACTGAACAGTTTGGCGATAACTTTAAGGCGCTAAATGAAGCGGTTGGAAAGCTGCTTGAATGGCAAGACAGATATCGGGATCACATAGAGAAGAGTGAAACCGCCTTAGACGCGCTACTGACCCACATGGCGAAGGCAGCAACTGACTACGGCTTGCTAGTATCTAGCTCCCAATCGTTCACTGCTGTAGCGAGCGATCTGGGTCGCATGCTTGAGGGGCTTTCCGATCAGAAAGATCGTTTGGTTCAGCTTTCACGCTCTCTAGCGGAACTGCTTATCAAGGCGTCCGACAGCTTGCCCGCCGTGGAATCTAAAATTATGGAGCTAACTGCGCAACTTTCGAATGCAGTGCAAGACAATCAAAAATCAATAAGTGCTGCTCTGAGTGAAAACGCTCTTCAGTTGAAAAACGCGATCCAGTCGAGTCATCAAGGCTTCGTTACAACGAACACCGAAGCGAACAAGCAGGTCACCGAGTTAATGACAAAAACCAAGGAACAGATATCACATCTCGATGCTGCTCTTACGGAAGAACTCAAGAAGTCTTTGGAGAGTCTTGGCCGTCAGCTAGCTGCTCTTTCCGAGCGATTCGTCAGCGACTACGGACCGCTAACCGACAAGCTTCGCCGCGTTGTCGAAATGGCAAAGTAGGTGTGACATGAAGTTTTTAAGATCAGGAAAAGTCTCAGTTGCGAAAGAGGAGCATTGGATTCCTCTAAGCGATCTAATGACTGGACTTATGATGATGTTTTTGTTGGTGGCACTCGTTTTTATGGTGAAGGTCGAGGCCGAAGCTGCTGTTACTAAAGAATTGAAAGCAAAAGCCGAGGAGCAAGCAAAACGCATTCAGCAAATAGCGGTTCTCTATGATGATATGCGCCACGATCTGTACCGTGCGCTCCTTTCAGAGTTCAAAGGGGATTTGGAACGGTGGCGCGCGGATATAGACCCTGATCTGACGATTAGGTTTAGAGAGCCCGAGGTTCTATTCGACACCGGGAAATCTGATCTAAAGCCGAAATTCACGGAGATATTGAACGATTTTTTTCCGCGATACGTGAAAATTCTCGGACTCGCCAAATATCGAGATTCGATTGAAGAAGTGAGGATTGAAGGACACACCTCAAGCTACTGGTTGGGGCTGAATGAGACTCAGGCATATTTCAAAAACATGGAGCTTTCTCAGGCTCGAACCCGCACAACGCTGGAATATGTTTTATCAAACACGGGGCTGTTTGGATTCGACCGGTGGATAAAATCCTTGCTCACTGCGAATGGACTATCGTCCTCAAAGCCACGCTACAACTTGGATAGAACAGAAAACCAAGTCGCATCACAAAGGGTGGAGTTTCGCGTTCGCACGAATGCCGATGCGCACATGGCTGAGATTCTTAACGCCGGTCAAAAATGAAGCTCCCTGATTTTTATAGATTCGCGCCACTGAATGATCTCCGATCGCGAATGGGAATTCCGCCGAACGTTTATGGCTCCCTAACTGTGGTGATAAGCGCCGCGAGGCTGACGCCCGAAGAACTGGGCCGCCTTTCCGAAGGCGATGGACTCGAAGTCAGGTTTGATGAAGTCAAGGTGCACGACGATGGCACTCTTATTTACAAAAATGCTCGTGTTCTGCTCTACATTCGCGATGTGCATCCGTATCACGAGCAAATTGACCTACCCAAGTTTCATATTGCGCACTGTCCAACATTAAAGAACATGAATGAGGTGGGTCGCTCACACAGGTATCTCATTTCGGCGAGAGTGGACGGCACGTTCAGGCTGAACGTTATTCGTGGTGGGATAACTAAGACCGAGAACCAGCCGCTGAACGTTTGTCAAAATTGTCTGGGCACGCTCGAATTTAATGGCTTCAAAAACAATCTAACCCGGCCGGAGCGGGCGCTGCACGTAAACGCTTTCACTCCCGCAAATTTTTTCGAACAGTACCCTCGACTTCTTGACGGCGTCGGACATGGCAACGAAAACGTCGCGCCGATTAACGCATATCCGGCAGATTTCCCACAAATCAGCAATCAAGTGAGAATCGCAGCGGGTTGGCGATGCCAAGAAGTTATATGCAAGTTCGACTGTTCGCCGCCGTCGCGCCGACAATACTTGCATGTCCACCATCTAAACGGAAATCGCGCCGATAGCAGCCGTAGGAACCTAAAAGCAGTTTGTATCGAGTGCCATGCAAAGCAGCCGATGCACTCGCATCTTAAAAACATTCCACAGTATCAAGCGTTCGTGCGGCTGAGGCATGGACGGTAAGGTAGCTCGCGGGGAGCGCATGGCCAAAGTACAGAAGAATGCCAGTAAAACTGAACGACCTTTGTTCCTAACGATCCTTCTTTTTCCGGGTATTTTTTATCAGTGGCTACTCTACACGTTCGTTGGCGGTCGTCATTATAGCAGAGTCACTTCACGGACGCGGATAAGTAAAAGCACAGCCATGACATGGGTCTTCTCGGCAATTTCTTACATCGCGTTCTATTTCTTAGTAATCAGAAATTGGCAGTAGAAATGGTCAGCTTCACGAACGGAAGTGCGACGTATTAGGTGACTTCGGCCATGGCTCCCTCCTATCGACCGAAACTTTGCTGGATTGCTTCCGCGTTTTCATGAACCACCCTGTTAGCAAGAACGATGAAGATCGGAATAGCGACAAATCAATAGTAAGACCATTACTATGCGCGTATGGCTGACACGGCGCTTGTGGCGCTTCACGTAGTGTACGTTGGAACGGTCGGGGCCTTCTTCGTTTTCCATCGCTTTAACCCGAATACGTTTTGAACCTTCCCCGCGCATATGGATTGGCGTTTGCGTAAAACAAGATGATTACTTGCGCTCGGTAGATGGTCGCGGTTGAATGAGCGCTTGATCAGCCAGCCAGTTGAGCGCGTCGGTGAGTTCGTCCGCAAGTTCTAATTCAAGATCAACTTGCCAAACGCCCTTGACGACCGCTGGCGTGCCTTTGGCGGTGTCCCACACCGTCCAACCGCTTGCGGTCTTTCGCAGCTCGTATCGAGCGCTTGCCATGATTGGCGCTCCGCCTGTGCTCATAGCCGCTTTATAGCGGCGCCTGCTCGCGATTTGGAGGGTAAGCAACATCGTTTATCGTTCGCCAATTCCCCGGCCGACCCGCTTGTATTGCCTTGGGAGCCGTACCGACATAAGCGCCGCCAGCACCCAAACCGAACATTATGATCAGTTTTGTCTCTTGCGGCAGATCGAGAAGAAAGCGATGTGCGCACGTTGTCGATATCTTCTGACCGAGCGGCGCGGCCATGAATTGATCGATCATTCCACCACTTCCAACCCATTTCTGACCGTCAAAACGCTCTACCGGCCAGCGGATCAGTGAGCCCCAGCCGAAGCGACCATTGGAGTCAGTAATAGCTTGTTCAACCAATCGTTTGAGTTCATCAGGCTTTGCTTTCGGCAACAATCCAGCATGAGATAGAATCTTACCAACCTGCAATCGGCCTTTTCGGTATGGGATATCATTGTGTGGCAGCCGCCGAAGTTCGCCAGCCTGGCTAGGGCCTTTGGAAAAACCCAACACGAGCACTTCTGGACGGGGATTGCCCCAGGCGAGTGGATTGGCAGTGATTCTCCAATCATTGTGCCCGCTCTCAGTGCGTGTCTCATCAAACACAATTGGCCGACCATGGCACAGCGAGCAATTGATGCGACCTGAGCCGGGAAGAGATGAGCAACTCGACGTGATGGTATTCATTTAACTGGTTTCTGCTCACGCTGGGCGACTGCAGAGTCGTTGTCCGCGATGTTCTCGTAACGCAACCGCGTGGCCTTATTAGGTGGAGCGGCTAACGACTTGGTGATCTCGATCTCAGTCTTGTAATTCGGACAGTCGATCTGTGGTTCGATCACTATAATATCCCCCTGAGAGTCGGACGCGATATGAAGGTGTGTGCAGTCGGTCATGTTTTGTTGAGTGCGAAATCCACAATTTGCAGCGCCTGAGAGACGGTCTGAGGGTAGAGTCTGATAAGTGCTCCGTCCTTGAAGCCTGGCAATTTGTGTAGGTTTGAATTGCGCCCGGCATCCGCCGTGTAAAAATCCCGCTTAATTTCTTGGAGGGCATTCGATGGTACCGTATGTGCCTCAACCCAGATCGGCTGCTCCTTGTTCGAACCATTGTCGAGAGCCAGAGCACGGCCATTGGAAGTTACGAATGCAGATATTTTCTGTGTGATCTTAGCCTGCTTCGGATGAATTCTGAGGTTGGGATGCCTTTGCAGTGTTTCGTGAATTGCTTCGTGCATAGTATTTGTACGTGCGCATTTCGGATGGCTCATAGCGTGATCCTCTTTGTTAGGGTTCAAGCTTGTCTGGTAGTAGATCATTGGAGTTCTGTGCGACTCATTCGCTCCCATTTGACCGCTGAGACGTGGTTCCACACACCTTTCGCGGTTGGCCGTCTCCACACCGGGATTGGCTGCTTTTGAAGTGCCAAGAGAGCATCGTCGAAATTCGCGATATTGGTCTCTTCGCCCGGGCGACCAATGGTGAACGATCCGTCTTTTGCTAATCCGGGATGAAAGAAGGAACCGTCGCGGGCGACTGGCACAAACAATTGGTCGTCGATCATCCCATTTGCTTCAGCCAAATCCTCAAAGGTTTCCTGCTCCTTCCATCGCGATGGACGAAACGTTGGCCTGCTCCGAAGCCAAGCGAGTGCTTGCTTGGCAGGGATCTGGCCGTTGTTTGGTACAAATACTCTTTCGTGTCCGGCCATCAGATTTCGAATGCGGCCTTCGGTCACATTCCCGAATTGAGCAAGTGCATAGGGCTCAATGGTCTGCCCCATGTCGAGCGCCCATCGTCCCTTTGCTAACCGAAGTGTATGAGCGGCGTCACCCGGTGAAATCTGCCATGCGTCGAAGGGCACCTTCGACATAAAGGCGGACGTCTCCGTGATTAGTTTGTCGATCTCTTGTTTGCGTTGCTCTGAAGTAGCCGCACCATTGAGCGCGATTCCGAAGTTTGCGTAGCAATTCAGATTGTGAAATTTTGCGCCGAGTGGCCAGCAATAGGCATCTCCGGAAGCTTGGCTCGCCAACGCTTCAGCCCATTCGCCGTCGGTGTCGCATCCGTATCCGAGATCGCGGACGATAAGAGCCATGCCCTTGTCGGTCGCCTCCGTTCCGATGATCTCGGCAAGGAATTTGCCTGCGGAGATGACCGCGGCGATCAGGGTTTCGCCCTCAAAATCACGTCCATTTCCGTACATCTCGTGAAACATTTGCCTCAGGCCGACGGCATCATTCGGTTCGGATAAGCCTCCTTTGATTGTCATTTAGCCCCCAGATCTCATGTCGGCGTGACATCACGCTATATCGAGACCGTACGGGGCTGGTCGTAGGAATACAAGAATAAATGCGTGATGCCGTGAAATCACGTCATATTCTTTCGTTCAAATACAGGTGCAGCGCTTGGACACCTATTGTGTTCATGATACGTTCCTTCAACGTTACGCCGTTAATCGCATCCCCCCGCGTAGGCCGCCATGGCAGATCAGATCGTCATCACGGAGAAAACCAGCCAGGCCAAAGACGTCCGCGCCGCAGTTGGTTCTCGCTACGGTGATGTGCTTCCAGCTGAGGGCCATTTGTTCGATCTCCTCGAACCGGAAGACGTTGTTCCAGCCTGGAAGCGATGGTCGCCGATACTTCTACGGCCTGAAGGTCTTTACGGAACGCGCCCAGCGGAGGGTGGCAACAAGGCCGCTAAGCTCAAGGCTATTCGCGAGGCGTTGCGCACTGCCAAACGAGTTTGGCTTGCAACCGATTGTGACCGCGAGGGTCAGCTAATCGGTCAGGAGATTCTTGAGCATTGCGAATATCGCGGTCAAGTGATGCGGGTGCTGTTCACCGCGCAGGATTCGCAGACCATCCGCGACGCATTCGGTCGCGCAAAACCTAATATCGAATATGCCCGTCTTTACGCCGCCGCCGTTGCGCGCCGACAGGCCGATCAAATTTACAACCTGTCACTCACTCGCACCGCAACCGTCATCCTAGGACAGGGCGCGCGAAGGGTGATTGGAGTTGGTCGTGTAAAAACGCCGACATTAGCCATCGTATGCAAGCGCGAGTTGGAAATTCGAAACTTCGTGCCGCTTGCCTATTTTGAAGTTGTCGCCACCGCGAAAGTTACGGGCGGACAATTCCAGATGCGGCACGCGCCTCAGGACCGAATTGTCAAGCGCGAGATTGCCCAGGACGTAGTCAAAGCGGCCGAAGGCTTCGAGGGCGCGCTTGCCGTGCGCGTCGAGGATAGGCGGCAAGTGCC
>WNFI01012814.1_pt2 | contig 12007 bp, 12 predicted proteins | sample 5400471 | NCBI WGS metagenome assembly WNFI01 (sample SAMN13153348, study PRJNA577476) | soil metagenome | isolation source: 100 cm saprolite on Douglas fir-dominated hillslope | place: USA:California | collected 2013-09-17 | reverse complement strand
GGTCGGCACCGTTGGCGACCGCCCGCCGGGCCAGTGCCGCGACGTCAATGACCTCCGGTCCTTGCAGCAGGGCGATCTCGGCTCCGAGCGACTCAGCCTTCTCCTTGAGCTTGAACCTGCCCACCTTGCCGCCGCCTGATCGCGGGTTCATGATCAGGAACGGGCGCTTCGGTCGTTCGGCCGGGCGCTCGTCTGGAGTTGTGACCACGTTGCCCATGGCAGCCGTAGCGCTAACGAGCGCGAGAATCAATGCGACGACGGCCACGATCGCGACCCAGAGTACGTCGCGCCTGGCATATGCCACGATCACCGCTGCTGGGGCGAGCACCGCGAGGGCGAATGCCAGCCAGCGGACCAGGCCCCTGTTGGAGAGGAACCAGTAGGACCCGGCGAGCATCACGCACGGCCCTAGCGCGCCAATCAGGACGATCGCCAGACTGAGCACGCCAGCGAAGGCAATCAGGATGGCTATCGGTGCGGCCATCAGCAGGAACGCCAGGCGCGCCAGCCACCGCTGCCCGGTCACTGTGAATCTCCGGCCCAGCGCATCGCCCTTTAGGTACCCATCAAGATTCGCGCCGAAGCAGCTAGCGCGGCGGCACCTTGTGGCGGAACTGGTGCCGGCACAAGGTCCGCTGCCGCCGAGGGAGGGACGAGAGCGCCGTGCTCGGTCGGGGAGACTACAGTTTCGGGTTACGCGACGGAAGCCTCGACCAGGAATGCAACGCGGTAAGGCATAGAGACGGAGCGCTCCTTTGAGTCCAGCTTACGAGCGCCTGATAGATATGAACGATGTCGTCGCCAGAGTAGCTGAATTGTCACTGAAGACAGTTATCATCGATGTAGAACCACTTATCGCATACTGGAATACTGCGCAAGACGAGCTCGACCAGGGCGTCTGCAGGATAATACCCAAGTTTGCCGCCATCCCAGGATTGCGTATTGTCTGCTTCGCCACGAACTCAGCCCGGCAGCTTTCGGCGAACTCCCAGTGCTGGGGCATCGAGGTGAAGTACCTGGCGTCCGCTGGCAAGCCGCTTCGGACGTCTCCCTATCTGGGCTTCCCCAAACCGGGTGCCGTAGTCGGGGACCAGATCCTCACGGACGGCATGCTCGCGCGCCGGCTCGGTTTTACGTTCTTGCACTGCGCGCCAGCACTCACGAGCATTCCGCTCGGACCCCAGCTCTTGAACCGTTTCGGAAATCTCCTGCGCCCCCTGCTGTTTGGGAAACACTGATACCGCGCTGACAGCTAGTCCGCGCGGGCGTGACTGGGCGCCCTGACCCCATTAGGCCCCCGCAGCGTCACATGAGGAAGGTCATCTCCTGTATCAGCCCGGCCCTCACCCGATAGACCGCCGCCACATGCATCGCCTCGGGGAACCCGGCCAGGTTGAAGCCGCTGATGTTCTCCTCGTCGATCACGTATTCCCCGGCCACGATCCGGTGCGGGATCTCCACCTTCAGTTCCGGGCTGTCTCGAAACAGCGGCCCGTACTGCCCGCGCATGCCTTCGTGGCCGTCCATGAGCGCATTGCCGTCGAAGTCCCTGACCTTGACGTCCTCGGCGTAGAAAGTTAGATAGCCAGCTAGGTCACGATCCCGGAAGGCGGCAATCTGTTGATCAACCAGCTCGACTGGTTCAGGCATATCCAGCTCCCTGCCGTGGGCGTTCTCCCGCCGAGCAACGGTATCCCATCAGGCGCGACCTGCTTCGCCCCTTTTCGAGGCGATTAGAGGGCGGCAAGACCACGATAAGCGGCCACGATCACGGCGGCGCAGGCGTCGAGCGACACCGCGGTGCTGTCGATCTGGAGGTGATACAGCGCCGGGTCGTCGATATCGGCGCCGTAGAGCCGGCGTACGTAGTGCGCTCGGGCGCGGTCGACCTCGGGCAGGCGCCGCCGGGCCGTGCTCGCATCCAAGTCCTCGATGCGGGCTGCCTGAACGGCCCTCGCTTGCGCCGGGCCGAACAGACGCACCCGCAGAACCCCAGGCTCCTCATAGAACGCTGCACCGCCGCCGCGGCCCAGGATCACGGCTCCAGCGCGCCTGATGGCGCCACCCTCCGCCTCTCTGACGGTCACCCGCAGCCGAGCCGCAACGTGCGAACTGATTGCCCGGTCCAGTAGCGGCAGGCCGAGTTGCCGGGCGACCTCCGGCGCGATGATACTTCCGCCAGCGCCGTAGCCGGCCGAGATCGTGACTCCTGGCATCTAGTGCGTCCCTCCGGGAGGAAACGGCGCCGCCTCAGGTTCCCCGGCCGGCGTGGCAGGCTCGGCCCGGGCTCCGGCCTCAGCTCCGTCCGGCGCAGCGGCACTGGATGCCCGCGCCTGCGTGTTACTGGTGCGCAGCTGGACCTGGTTGACAAACAGCGCGGCGATGATGCTGAGCAGCGATACTGGCACGGCGACCAGGAAAACCCGGTCGATGGCGTGCGAGTACGCCTGGATAATTCCCTCGTGCAGCGCCGGATCGGTCTGTTTCAGCTTGTCCAGGACGGCCGGGCTCTGGATAAACTGAGCGACCTTGCCACCACTGCTCCTACCACTGCCGCCTCCGCGGGCCAGCACCGCCTTCGGCAGGAAACGGGGCAGCTCCGCAGCGATTCCCGCCGTCAGCACCGCTCCGAGCGCCGACGCCCCGATCGCGCCGCCCATCGAACGGAAGAAGGTGACCGCCGAGGTCGCCACGCCCAGCTGTCGCATCGGCACGGCGTTCTGGACGATGAGTGTCAGCACCTGCATGAACAGGCCAAGGCCCAGGCCGAATATCAGGATGTACAGGCCCACCAGGACAAGGGAAGTGTGCGCTCCGAGGCGGGACAGCAGCAGCAGTCCGCCGGTGACCACGATGGTGCCCGCGAGCGGGAACCAGCGGTACTTGCCGGTGCGCGATATGTAAATGCCGGAGCCGATGCTCATGCTCAGCAGGCCCACTAGTAGCGGCAGCAGTAGCAGCCCTGACGCAGTGGCCGAGACGCCGTGCACGAGCTGCAGGTATTGCGGCAGGAAGGCCAGGGCACCGAACATCGCGACGCCGCTGACGAAAGAGACGATGTTAGCGACCGAGAAGATCTGGAGCCGGAACAGCCCCAGCGGCAAGATCGGCTCGGGAGCAGTAGCTTCCCGGAGCGCAAATCCGGCCAGCACCAGCCCTCCCAGTACGAACAGCCCGATGATCTGCCACGATCCCCACGGGTAGTCGTTCCCGCCCAGCTGGGTGGCGAGCAGGATGCCCGACACGCCGGCCACCAGCAGCAACGCACCCCACCAGTCGATCAGTACTTGCCGCCGTCGGGCCGGCAGTCGCAGTACGCGGTTGGTTACCATCAGCGCGACAATGCCCAGTGGCAGGTTGATGCCCTGGTAACGGCCGCGCTCTCGCGGCGGGATCACATCGCCGATGATCGCGAAGGCGAGCGACAGCAGGCCGCCGCCGCCTATTCCCTGCAGCCCGCGGAAGGCAATCAGCTCGAACATGTTCTGGGACGCCCCGCACAGCGCGCTGGCGACCAGGAACACCACGATCGCCAGCTGGAACACGCGCTTGCGGCCATAAAGGTCGCCCGCCTTGCCCCACAGCGGCGTAGAGGCAGTGCTGGCCAGCAGGTAGGCGGTAATGACCCAGGACAGCAGGTTGCTTCGGTGGAAGTCCCCGACAATGGTCGGCAGCGCGGTCGCCACGATGGTCTGGTCAAGGGCCGCCAGGAACAGCCCCAGCATCAGCCCGGACATGATCACCAGGATCTGCCGATGGGTGAAACCCTCCTGCGGCGAAGGACTGGCGGTCGTTGAAGCCGGGGAACTCATAGGTAGCTGGTCTCCTCACTCTCTGCGCACGCCATCGACTATGACGTCGAGATCGGCGCCAGCGCAAATTGCGACCGCGACCGCTGTCTGCCGAGGTAGCCAGACCGGACTGGTTTTGGTCAACAGGGCCAATGGCACCAGCAAACGCGAGGGACGTGCCGACGGCCATGTGGGCCGGGTCAGGTACGGTCATGCCGTCGGAGTACGGGGGTTACCTCGACGGGGGATGGCTACGGATGGGTCTACCGGAGTCTTCACAGGCTCGGCCGGCCCACGCCGGGGGTGGCGTGACAAACGCTGAGCTCACCGGGGTCGGGAGCGAAGTAAGCCGGGTCAGCATAGCCCGCTCCAGCGCCGTCATGGCAATGGGGACGCTCGCCTCGCGGGTGACCGGCCTGGTACGCACTCTCATTCAGGCATACGCGCTGGGCGCCGCGGCGCTGGCCGACGCCTATAACGTGGCCAATTCACTGCCCAACGCCGTCTATAACCTCATGCTCGGCGGAATCCTGACCAGCGTGATCGTTCCGCTGCTTGTCAGGGCTGCGCAACGGGATAGCGACCGCGGCGACGCCTACGCTCAGCGGATTTTCACCTTGCTGACGATCGCCTTGCTCGTCATTACTGTCGGCGCGACGGCGGCGGCCGCGCCACTGATCTATCTCTACAAAGGCAGTGTGACCGGTCCGGAACTGCACCTCATGGTGGTCTTCGCGTACTTCTTCATCCCGCAGATCTTCTTTTACGGCGTCAGCTCGCTAGCTGGCGCCGTGCTCAACGCCAGGGGCAGCTTCGCCGCGCCGATGTGGACGCCGGTTATCAACAACCTTGTCGTAATCGGAATCCTGCTTGGATTCATCGCCGCCGCTGGGTTCGGCCTAGAGCCGGTCTCCATCACACCCGGCGATGTCACACTTCTCGGCTTGGGCACGACGCTCGGCGTCGTGGCGCAGACCGCGGCGCTGGTGCCCGCGCTCCGCGCGGCCGGATTCAGGTGGCGGCCACGGCATGATTTCCGGCGAGCTGAGCTATCCGGAATATGGCATATGGCCAGCTGGATGTTCGGCTATGTCGCCACCACTCAGGTGACATTGCTGGTTACCACCAGGGTGGCCAACCAGGCCAGCGTGCTCGCAGCCAAAGCGCACGTCGGCTACGGTGCCGGCTATACGCCGTTCGCGTATGCGTGGCAGCTATTCCAGATGCCTTACGCCATCATCGGCATCTCGGTCATTACCGCCCTTCTGCCCCGCATGAGCGCTCACGCCGACGTGCACCGGCCTGACCTGATGAAGGCTGATTTCTCCGCAGGCTTGCGGCTGGCGGCTGCGGTGGTGGTGCCCTCGGCCGTGATATTGGCTGTTCTTGGACCGCCTCTAGCTGAGGTGCTGCTCGCCCACGGCGCCACCAGTCTTGCCAGCGCCCGCTACATGGGTGAGGTGTTCGCGGTCTTGTGCCTGGGGTTGCTGCCCTACACAGTCTTCCAACTGCAGCTGCGAGTGTTTTACGCACTACACGACAGCCGCACGCCGGCCTTCATTGGCGCGGCGTGCATGAGCCTCAATGTCGCCGTTAACTACGCTGCCCTCGCTGTTCTGCCGCCCGGCCTGGTCGTGGCGGGGCTGGGGGCTGGCTTCGGCGCCGCGAACCTGCTGGGCGCGGCAATCGCCTGGCGGATCCTAAGCCGCAGGCTCGGCGGACTTGGCGGCCGTGCCGTTCGCCGGTGCCTCCTCCGCATGCACGCAGCCGCGCTCCCGGCGGCCGGGCTGGCGCTCGTCTTGTCGTTCGCGGCCAGGACCGCCGCGCCCAGGGATGTCCTCGGCGCCCTGGTCGCGGTGGTCCTGGCCGGCGGCGGTGCTGCCACGCTCTACCTGCTGCTAGCCCGGCTCTTCCGAGTGAGCGAGCTTACCCAGCTGCTAGCGATGATCACGGCGCGGTCTCGTCGGTGAGCTACAACGCACCTGCGAGAGCCTGCCGCTCGCCCGGCTTAGCTGCTGCGGTAGTCCCCTTCGGCAGCTTCTCGTTTCGGATCCACTTGTCAATGACGTCATCGCTCTCCCAGGATGTGATCAGCGCGTAGCGCGGACGCGGGCCTGGGTGCCAGACCACGTGGCAGAGCCTCTCGGTGTCGATGACCAGCTGCATCCCGGGGTGCAGCACGATCCGTGTCTCCGTCGCAGGGTCGTCCTTCTTCTCGCGCAGGATGAAGACCGACTGTCCGGCCGCGTCGTCCAGTTCGAGCCAGGACCGGACTACCCAGCCGGTCCCGTCGGGGTTGAGCCGGTTGTTGTCATCCAGGTGAAGCTGGCGGAGTGCGGCTGCCTCATCACTGGGATTGAGCTTGATAACGCGCACCGGGCCGAAGTTACCGCCGATCCCCTCGACGTAGCCGCACAGTCCCGGAGCCAGTTCGCGGTTCTCGGTCCAGATACCGCCCTTGTCAGGCTTGCCGTGATCCCAGAAACCGCGACAGTCCATCTCGCCGGTGGCCGATGTCAGCGGCGCGAAGTTAGTGTCGCCACCGCTCTTCCAGTCGATGTAGGTAAGCAACTCCCACTCGGCTGGAGCAATGGCTGGCCCCTGCCTGTCCCGCATGATCGCGTATCCCGTTTCCGCCAGGATATCGAGCTTGCGATGCATGTAGTTCCCCCTTCGCAGACTGGTTTTCGCACTAGATCCCGGCGCGCGCCATCCCCCGGTAATGCTTGCGCTAACCGTGCGGGGCAGCATTCTCAATGTCGCGTGACGATAACTTTGTGGCGCCGTTACGCAGCTCACGTACCTCACGGCGCGACGCCTCTGCACACTGATCGCTCGATTCCTAAAGCTCACTTTCGACAACGCAAAGAGTTGCCAAAGAAGACTGGCGGCAGCATTGAGATAGGCCTTGCGCGGACACTGCCGAATCAGGCCGCGCGCGATGGCCTATTCTGGGAGTAACGATGCTAACAACGCCTCCTGCGACGGCGAGGTCGGATTATTACGATGATCCTGACTTCAACTACGCACGCTGGTGGGACGGCCGGGACTATGAGCATCAGGCCGAAGTAATCGCCATTCGCAGGCTGCTGCGCGGCCACGGATTCACTCACGCCGTGGACGTTGGCGGCGGCTTCGGCCGGCTCAGCGTCGTGCTCGCCGAGTACGCCGACACCGTGACTCTGACGGACTCCAGTCGGCAGCAGCTAGAGATCGCCCGTGAGTTCCTGGCGCATCATCCGTCGGTCAGCGGATGCCAGATGGTTGCCTCCAACCTGCGATTCCCGGGTGCCAGCGTCGACCTCGTCGCGATGGTACGGGTTATGCATCATCTGCCAGAGCCCGCTCCGGTGCTCGCCGAGATATCACGCATCCTGCGGCCAGGCGGATACGCGATCATCGAAGTGGCCAACTCCGCGCATGCCGTGAACCGCGTCCGGTCTGTGGTCCGGGGCGAGCGGATACCGATTGCGGCGAGGGAAATCGGATCTCACGGTCTGATTCCCTACGTGAACCATCATCCTTATACCGTGGCTCGTCAATTTCAGGATGCGGCGCTGCACATTAGGCGAAGACTGTCCGTGTCGAACCTGCGCCACCGGACCATTAAGAAGGTTCTGCCGGAAAAGGCTCTCCTTGCTGTCGAGCGCGCAGCGCAGGAGCGAGTTGCTCGGACTTACTTCGGGCCCAGCATGTTCTTCCTGCTGCAGAAGTAGCCGCAGGCAGGCGGCACCGGCAGTCTAGAGCGACGTCGTCAGCCGAAGTAGCTGAGCCACGTGCGCGTAACCGTGAGCAGGCGCTCTGTCCGGAGCCGGTATACGTGTTCGCGGCCGCGCAGGTCGATCGTGACCAGGCCCGCCTCGTGCAGCACGCGTAGGTGCTGCGAGGTCGTCGGCCAGGAATGATCGAACCAGGCCGCTATCGCGCGAGATGTCATCTCGCCGCCATGGGTGTGCAGGACGGTCAGGATTGTCCGCCGGGCCGGGTGCGCGAGTGCGCTGAAGACCAGGTCGAAATCCTCTAGTTCGGCCGCTCCAGGGCTGGTTGCGGTCACGTACTGAGCGTCACGCGCTCATAGTGCGGGAACTCCCACTTCATCCGGCCCTGGCGGTCTTCCAGCAGCGCGTCCATCTGTCCCCAGATGGCCAGCACGGCCGGGTGCTCGCGCGCTTGCTCGTAACCTCCGTCGGCCCAGGTGAAGATCTCGACGTACGTCGGCTGGGCATCGAGCTCGCGATAGGTCACGGCTGGCTCGTCAGTCACGAAACCCAGGCCGTGCAAGGTGGGCCAGTGGCGGCTCAGAAGTTTGGTGAACTCCGCCTCCGCCTCGGCCCGCACGCGGAAGGTGCCGATTACTATTTGCTGAGTCATGAGCCTTAATATTAGTCAATTAACTTATATTCGCAATACCGCCGACCGCCAGCCTCAGGCGTCGCGCAGCCGTAGCAGCAGCCCGCTCATCAGCAACGCCGCTGCCGTCCACGCGGCCAGCACGCCGAGGCCGCCCCAGGGTCCGATGGGCAGGTGCCGGAGTCCGGTGGTGTCCTCGATGGTCAGCCCGGCGTTCGTCGGTGCATACCGCTCGAACCGGCGCTGCCAGACCGGATTGCCGACGACCGCGGCGATGATCGGAGCCAGATAGAGCAGCCCGAGCACAGCGCCGGCAGCGACCGCCGAGTCCCGCACGATCGTGGCAATGCCCAGGCTGAGCAGGCCGATCAGCGCGAGATAGAGCACGGTTCCGACGGCTGCGCGGAGCGCCGGCCCGTGCGCGACCGACACCAGCGCGAACCCGCGGGCGGCGGTGAAGCCGTTGCCGGGCAGGATTAGGCGCCCGGCCAGCAGGCAGCCAGCCACCGCCGCGACCGCGGCCGCAAGCACCAGGCCTGTCACCACGGCGGCCTTAGCCGCAAGGACGGCCGACCGCCGCGGCATGGCGGTGAAGGTGGTGCGAATCATCCCGGTGGCGTACTCACTGCCGATCGCGAGGACGGCCAGGACCGCCACCACCGCCTGCGCGACCTCGATGCCGGTCAGGCTGAGCCTGGTGGTGTCCACTGGGCAGGCCGCGCCGGCCGGACATTTGGTAGCGGCGGCGGTGGCCGCGCTGACCGTGACGGTCAGCGCGACCGTAGCGGCCAGCAGCCAGCCGGTCCCGCCGACCGTGCGCAGCTTGGTCCACTCGGCCCGCAGGATATCCAGGGCAGCGAAGCCGGCAGCGGCCCGCTGCGGCAGGCCCGGCCGTGCCAGGCCCGGCCGTGCCAGGCCCGGCTGTGCCAGTCCCGGCCGCGCAAGTCCGCCGTTGGCCGCGGTCGCCGCCTGGCTCATGCGTCCCTCCTGCGCAGCAGGTAGAACGCCAGTGCCAGGGCCACGGCCGCGTAACCACACAGCACGGCGAACCCGGCCCATGGCGCCAGCGGGTAATAGTCCGGCGGCCCGTACTGGTTAAAGACCTGCGGATACTGCGGCACGCTCTGCTGGATGGCGAACGCGGCCGCCGGGCTGACCCGCAGCAGCCACATGGCCCCATGCGCTGGCAGCACTGCGGACAAGCCGAAGACGTACGGCAGCACAATGGCCACAAGGGCGGCGCCGACGGCGATCGCGCCGCGCCGCAGGATGGTACCGACGGCGAGCGCGAGCACCGCGGCCACGGCCAGTAGCGCACCGGTGCCGGCGATCACCCGGAGTTCAGTCGGCCAAGCCACCGGCAGCACGTACACGCCCGTATCATGAGAGACCCATAGGCCGATCCGTACCGCCACAGCGGCCGCCGCGGTGCCCAGCACGAACGTAACCAGACCGATAACCACGGCCTTGGCGGCCAGCACACGGCCCCGCCGGGGGCTGGCGGCCAGCGTGGTGCGGATGAGCCCGCGGCGGTACTCGCCAGTGATGAACAGCACGGCCAGGATCATGACGATGGTCAGCGCGATGAACACCCCGAACAGATGATCGGCGATGGTCCCGGCGCCGGTGAGCCCGCTGACCAGCGGCGCGATGTCGCCATAGCCGGTAACGGTGAACTTCCCGCCGGCCTGACCGAATCCTCTGTGCACGCTGCCGGGGAGGCCGTTGGACGCCGCGTTACTGCCGCCGACGAACTGGCCGGTCCGGGAGATGCCGGGCGCTGCGCCATGCAGGCTGACGTGATCGAAGACGCCGGTCGCGAGGCTTGGTCCCCCGAGCCCGCCTGCCGAGTTGTAGGACGAGGGGTTGTTCTCTTGCGCATACATCGGCGACGTGGCGAACAGCCCGGCCTGCGCGACGGTGGGCAGGCCGGTCAGGTGTGCGATGCCGACCTTGGTCCAGTGACGTCCGTCCGCCGAGTCGTAGCCGGTGATCGTGTCGCCCGAGCGAGTGAGCCGCAGCCACCGCGGCGACGCGGCGGACGCAGGGCCAGCCAGACCGGCTATGTCAGCGGTGTAGTTGTACTGCATCCGCACGCCATGGCTGCCGGTGACCATCATGGCCGCGTAGGCCGACCCAGGCTTCGTGCTCTGCTTGATGATGATCCCGGCCTTAGCCCACGGTACGAGGCCCTTCTTCAGGTCCGGGCCCAGGCTGGTCCCGCCGCAGTAGTTGCTGCCGCGCGGCAGCAGCAGCGCCATCAGGTCGATCAGCACTGCGGCGATGATCACGCCGAGCACCCAGCCGCGCATGGTCCGGAACTTGGTCCACTCGGCGTGCAGCACTTGCGCAAAGCCGTCGCGCCCCGCCTGACGCGGCGCGCGGCAGGGGCTCGTGGTTGTCGTCATCGTGCTGCCTCCTCGGCCCGCTGGGCGCGGAACTCGACCGCGTCCCTGGTGAGTTCCATGTAGGCCTCTTCTAGGCTCGCCCGGTGTGCCGATACCTCGGAAAACCCGACGCCGGCCTCGCTCATCAGCGCGACGACTCGTTCGGCCGTCAGGCCGGAGATCGCCAGCGTGTCGCGTTGGGTCGCGGCGATGGTGGCCCCCGCGTGCGCCAGCACCGTCATCGCGTCTGCCCGCTCGGTGGTCCGCAGCATGACCCGGTCCCCTGACGCCGCCGCGATCAGCTCGCCCACGCTGGCGTCCGCGATCACCTTGCCACGCCCGGCCACCACCAGGTGATCCGCGCAATCCTGCAGTTCGCTCATCAGGTGGCTGGACACGATGACTGCCCGGCCCTGCCCGGGCCACTGAGGCCAGGCCGGCCAGCCCGATTACCTCGTCGACCCGGCGCGCCGTCAGGCCCTGGGAGTGAGCAAGCCACAGAAGGTGGTTGCCGGCGGTGCGGCCAGGCTGCAAAGCGGCCGCGTCCAGCAACGCGCCGAGGTGGCTGAGCGGGCGCCGCAGCTTCGCGTACGGCTGGCCGCCGATCAGCGCGCGGCCCGCGTCTGGTGCGTCTAGGCCAAGGATCACCCGCATGGTGGTGGACTTCCCGGCGCCATTCGGGCCGACGAAACCGGTGACCTGACCCGGCTGGACGGTGAACGACATACCGTCAAGCGCTAGCGCTGGCCCGAACCGCTTGCGCAGGCCGTGAACTTCGATAGTTGCTTCCATGCCAGCAACGCTAGGCAAACGCTGGCCGCGCGTCGTCCCGCCAGGGAGCCGTCTTCGCCATCCCTGTGGTCAGGGATGGGAACGTGGCCGTGTCCCCCACGCGGGGGATCAGGAAGTGAATGCGCATGGGGACGCCTGATCGCCCATTCCCGGTGAGAATGATGTGGTGGGAGAGCGAGCGGGATGGCGCAGCAGCGGCGCGAGGCTGGCCCTGACGGGGCGGGTCGCCGCAGCCCCGCATGCGCCCATCGTGGCCGGTGGCGTGCTCGCGGCGGCTGCGGTAGCGCAGGCCATGCGGGCGGTCTCGAGCCGCGGCAACGGCGTGACTGGCGGCGGCCTGGTTCCTTCGGCTGCGAGCTCGGGCTGGCTGCTCGCGGCTGTGCTGGTCGCACTGCCGAGCCTGGCTGCGACGCTGCCGATCGGGTTCCGATGGTCCCAGCCTGCCATGGCCTCGATGGCGATCTGCGCCGCGAATCTGCTATCGCTCGCTGCCTTCCACCTGCTGACGATCGGAGGCTTGATCGCGCAGCTGGTCATCATGTACCGCCTCGGTAACCGCGGTCCGCAACTGCTGGCGGCTTGCCTGACCTTGCCGTTCCTCGTCCTGGCCCTGGTCTTCGGAACAGGCCAGCCGCCAGGGTCGTCCGGACTTGCTGCGCTTGCCATCACGGCGGCCTCGGCGGGCCC
>WNFI01685048.1_pt1 | contig 12008 bp, 11 predicted proteins | sample 5400471 | NCBI WGS metagenome assembly WNFI01 (sample SAMN13153348, study PRJNA577476) | soil metagenome | isolation source: 100 cm saprolite on Douglas fir-dominated hillslope | place: USA:California | collected 2013-09-17 | reverse complement strand
AGATGTGCGGCTGGTAGAGATTGCGGGGGCGGGGCATTTTGACGTGGTCGATCCGCGGTCTGGCGCGTGGAAGGAAGTGGAGAAAGTGGTGATGGATGCGGTGGGTAAAGCTTAAACACAGGGACACAGAGGGGCACAGGGTAAAACATCAGGATCCGGATCGTTTTCTTATTGCTTGTTCAGTTTCCCGGGCTTGGCGGCGGACGTCGTTGGAAACATCCGGCAGGTCGCGCTCGTAGGGGCGAATCGCAGGAAGGTCTTCGGGTTGGCCGATGAGGTAGAGGGCGCGCAGGGCCTCCCACACTTGCTCATTTGCGGGATCGATCACGGCTATTTCGGCGCCTGCGGCGATGTTTGCGCCGGTGCCGGCGACCGAGCGAATCCTTCCTGGAATAGGGGAGCGGATTTCAGCGGTTTGCGTGTGGCCATAGGCCAGCTTCGCGATTAATCCGCCCTGGTGGACAGCGGTTCCGGGGCGATCTGAGTCGACGATGCGACCGGATTCCGGGGATGCAATTTGCGCGGGCTGCAGCAGCGCCAGAATTTGCGGACGGCCTGACCAATCTCCGAATCGAACCAGCGACAAGGCGGCATTGCCGCGAACCATCTGCGATGGATCGGCGAGCATCTTCAGCAGGATCGCGTGGAATCCTGCGCCGGACGGGTCTTGGCCCATCACCCAGGCGTCGGTGTTGCGGACCTCTTCCACAGGATCGGCGGCGAGTTGCACTAGCTGCGGATACCACCGCTTCGCGGTGGCATCGTGGCGCGTGATGCGCTCGCCTACCTGTACCAGAGCCTGTTGAATGTGACGCGGCTTCTTTGTGTCGTGAAGATATTCGGTAAGTTGCTGGTCAGAAAGCTTCCGGCCAAACCAGGTGTTCCACCAGAAAAGGAAAGGCATCAGGCAGATCAGCCACGCGGTGAGGAAGAAGAGAAGTTTCTGGGCGCGGGACATGCCGGGCTTGGGATTGGCAGTCATAAGAAGAACATTTCACCACGGAGTCACAGAGACACGGAGAAAACCATAAACCAGCAACTAGTCTACGACGTCGGCGTCGAGCACGCGGTCCTGTTCCAGATAATGCGAGACGGCGTATTGGGCTAAGAGCGGGGTCAGGAGCTTGATTTCGGCTCCGATCCATTCGCCCTTGGCGTGAGGGGCTTGGGGTGCGTGGCGGCAGCGGCCGCCGCTGCCAAACTGAGGGCCGAAGTCCGCGCTTTGGATCTGATCGAACTGCTTGATCTCGCGCCAGGCTTCGTCGCCTACGGTTCCGGCGACATCGATTTTCAGTCTTACGATCGGCATAGAGGAAATCTGTTAAACACAGAGGACACAGGGGAACACAGGGTAAATCTTAACTTTTTTATTCCTCCGCGCTGCCTCCGTGGTCGATTCAACTATGCGGGTATTGTTCTGCGATCATGCGGCTGGCCTCGTGGTGCGGCGGTTGGCCATCAGGAAGGCGAAGCCAAACATCGCCAGGGAAAACAGAAGCAACGTTGCCATCGAATGCGACAGTGGGAACGTCTCCATTCCTGGATAAAGCAGTGCGCGCAGCGCGTCGACTCCGTAGGACAGCGGATTCATGTACATCACTACTCGGAGCCATCCGGAGGCGCGGGTTATGGAAAACATCGCGCCCGAGAGCAGCCACAGCGGAATTAGAAACAGATTGATGATGCCGTGGAAAGCTTGCGTGGAATCCATGGGCCACGCGATGGCAAAGCCCAGAGCGGTCAGCGCGAACGAAACCAGGAACACTACGACGGCGGTTAGCAAAACTTGCAGCGGATTGAAGTGGACGCCAACGAAGGGCGCGAAGATCAGGAAAATCATTCCCTGAATTGCGGCGAGCGTCGTTCCGCCGAGAACCTTGCCCAGCACAATGGCCGAGCGCGGGACAGGGGCTACCATCACCGACAGCAGAAATCCTTCTTTGCGATCTTCAATGAGCGACATCATGGCGAAGATCGAAGTGAAGAGAACGATCATGATCAGCGCGCCGGGGTAGAAATAGTCCAGATAGTTTTGTTGGCCCTGGCCTTCACCGGCACGGAACGATGTGCCGAATCCGGAGCCGATCACCACCCAGAACAAGAGCGGGGATGCGAGCACGCCGACCACTCGCGACTTCTGCCGGTAAAAGCGCACGATCTCTCGCCACCACAGCGTGAACGCGGGCAGCCACACCCCCGCGGAAGCGGGCGCAACCGGTCGAGACAATGCGGCGGCTTGCGTATCCATGAAATTTAACTCGCTTTCGCCGCGGGAGGCCTAGGCGCGGCAGCAACGGCTTTCTTCTTGCGGACAATGCCCATGTCGCGCATTTCCCAATACGCATTCAGCATAAAAACTCCAGAAAGTGTGAGCAGGATCAGGCTCATGAACAGGCCATCGACGGTGGTGATCATGCCGCTCATCAGAGTCCACACCACTCCCAGCAAGGGGAGGATGCCAAGCACAAGAGAAATAGCAAGCATCATAGAAAGCACATTACCTCCTGTGAGTTTCTGAACTGGACTGCGGGTTCTCTTCGCTATTGTCTTCGCTCCAGAATTTATGTCCGGTGCGGCGAATAAAAACATCTTCGAGGGCCGGCTTGCTCACTGAGAGCGCCTCAATTTCTCCGGGAAAGGCCTCGACGACTTCGGTCACAAAACGGTGCGCGCCTTCACGCTCCATGCGGACCTGATTTTCGAGGACGGTAGTCTGCACGTGAAAGCGGGCGCGGATGCGCTCGGCCAGCAATCTCGCGTCGTGGGCGGCATCGAGCAGCACCACGTCGCCGCCGATTTCCGCCTTCAATTCCGCAGGCGTGCCCAGGGCTACGAGGTTGCCTTCATTCATGATGGCGAGGCGGTCACAGCGCTCGGCCTCCTCCATAAGATGTGTGGTGACCAGCACGGAAACGTGTTCTTCGTCGCGCAACATCTGCAGGTACTGCCAGAGATCGCGGCGCGCGCCGGGATCGAGGCCGGTGGTGGGTTCATCGAGCAACAGCACTCCGGGGTGATGCAACAAGCCTTTCGCCAACTCGATTCGCCGCTGCATTCCGCCGGAGAAAGTTTCTACCAGTTCCTTGGCGCGATCAGCCAGGCCGACACGCGAGAGGATTTCTTGAATGCGGTCTTTCAGCACCGTTCCCCGCAGACCATAAAGATGCCCTTGATGCCAGAGATTCTCGAAAGCGGTAAGTTTCAGGTCGATACTCTGTGCCTGAAAGACGACGCCAATTTGCCGGCGCAAGCGCGCGGGTTCCTGCGCGGCGTCGCAGCCCATGATCGTGGCACGACCGGCGCTTGGAATCATCAGGGTGGAAAGTATCCGGAAGAGCGTAGTTTTGCCGCTGCCGTTCGGACCCAGCAGGCCGAACAACTCCGCCGGACGCACGTCGAAAGAAACGCCGTTCAAGGCTGTCCGACTCTCATAGCGATGGACGAGATTCTCAACGGAAATGACGGGCTCGTAGGAAGAGGGGGTTACTTCCGGAGCAGCGTCGACGAATGCAGAAACGTTCGATACCAAAGGGTTTCCTGAGATCAATCTAATACCAGTGTACGTTGTTTCTGCTTCCAGCATTTTCGCACGATGGTCATGCCGCCGACACATCCTGCTGCGCCTGGGGTAGGCGTTCCTCAAACGCGACCGGGACGTGCCGCCATACTTGAATTGCCAGGACCACTGTAGTAGCAAGTAGCAGCGCTCCTACGGCCACATGCGCCACCGTCGCTACTACCATCGGCAACTCGGGTTGTGCCGCGCTTCGGCCCCAGGCTACACGGGTTAAGAATGCGGTAAAGCCGAGACCGAGCTGCGTGATCAGAAGCGACAGCATGATGATCGCGGGGCGCCGCACCGCTTCAATATTCGAATATACCGAGATGGCCCGTACCGCCGTCCAGGAAAGCACGAATAACACAATCACTGCATGTACGACGTGTGGCCACCAACTCATCCCGTGATGACGGAACATCCCGCCCAGGATGAGTTGGACGTACATTACGAGAACGGAGAGCCAAGTCAGCGTTGTCAGACTCGGCCTTCGCTGGTCGAACTCTACTCGCGGCTGCTCTTCGACCCACTTGCGTCCTGTAAATAGAGCGATGGCGACCGCGATGCAGAAAAAAGTCTGCGCCACGGTGGCGTGCGCGGTAGAGATCCATGGGGGCTGGAAGAGCAACACCGTAAGCCCGCCAAGAGTAGCCTGCGCGATGACCGTGCAGAACGCGCCTACTGCCAGCCAGCGCAGCCAGCGGCGCTTCTCCACCAGCAGAGTCCAGATCGCGATGGCCATGGTTAGCGACACCAGCGTGCCGGCCAGCATGCGGTGACTCCACTCATAGCGCACACCGCCTACGAAGTGCGGCACCTTCACCAGATAGCCGAACGACGTCGGCCAGTCGGGAACCGAGAGCCCCGCGTCGTTGCTGGTGACCAGCGCGCCAGCGGTAATGACGATGAAAGTCGCGCATGCCACAAAGACAGCGAAGGCGTGATGCGCGCGATTGTAATTTGCCGGAATGGCTTTCAGAACATGCTCCTGAGGGCAGGGACGAGCATTGCTGCCTTTAAGCGTTGCGGGCTGCGCAGACCGGCCCAGCCCACCGCGCCAATCAGCTCATTTTATCAGACGAGGTCACGCCGGCGGCAATACCATGCCGCACTGGCAGTCCCGCTTTTGCCTATTCGCCTCCAGCTTTAAAGCTCTGATCCACGGTCTTGGTTTCTTTCGCGGCCACGGTGACTTTCTGATCCTGCTCGCCCAGTTTTTCGTGCACGAAAGCGATGGTGTAGTCGCCCGGGGGAAGCCCCTTGATTTCGTATTTCCCGGACTTGTCGGTGACCGCGTAGAACGGGTTCTTCACCACACTGATGTACATCTTCATCCAGGGGTGCTGGTTGCACTTCACGGGCAGCATAATTTCTTCGCGGGCAAAATTCTTTTCGATTGCCGGCGAAGAGGGGGGCTGCGACTCGTTCCACTCACGGTTGTCTTTCGGCGTGGGATGAATGTTGTGCGTGGTCTGGTCGTCATTCTTGATCTGCACCGTCTGGCCGGTCATCACGCCCAGCACGTGCGGATGATATTTGCAGCCGCTTTGGTCGAGGACGACCGGGTCTTTGGGGACGTCGAAGGTGCGGTTGCCGAGTCCGTCTTTTACGTAAACAAAAACGTTGGCGAGATCGCCACCGCTTACCATCACGTTCTCAGCTTCGTTCGAACCTTTGCAAGCTGGATCCTGGCTCATATCAATCTTCGAGGGCTTGGGGGCTGTGCCGTCAAATTTAACGGCGCCTTTCACGGTTGCGACCGTTGCGGGATCAATCGATGTTGCCGTGGCTGCAGGCGCAGCTTGCTTTTCGGCCATGGTATTGCTTGATTGCTCAGTATTCTTGTTGCAAGCCACAGTCAGCAGCAAGCCGCACAAGGCCAGCAAGCTGACCAATATCCTCCGACTAGTTTTCTTATTCATGATGTCCTTCTTTCTTTTCTTTAGTAGTTGATCCTTAAACCGCGTGCAGACACGGCGTGGACCTAAAAACACCTGTCATCCCGAGCGTAGCGAGGGATCTTGGTTCTTGCCTGCAATGCGTTGCTGCCGCCGCCCCCGCGGACAAGCACCAAGGTCCCTCGCTGCGCTCGGGATGACAAGCTGGAATCAGAGACAGCATAAGCCGCCATCGAGTCGGCCTCGAATCCGCCATTTTACCGCGAACCGCCACTCCCTGTTCGATGCGCCTCGACCTCCGCCTGTTTGCGATTGCTTTTCATTTGTACCGCCGCTTTCGCATGCGGCATCGACGAGGCGACTTTCCGTTGCTCTTCCGGCGTCAATTGGAAGATGTAATCGGTGAGCAGCTTGCGATGATCTCCGGCATATCCTTGGAATGACGGCGGCGTCGGCCCGGCAAATACCCACTGATTGTTCTGCTGCTTGAACAGGCCTGACGGCATTGATGTTCCGGGGCTGACGGCCTGGGGATCGGTGATCCAGCGCTCGACCCAGTCCGGCTTCAGACGTTCCTTTGCCAGCAGGAAGTTTGGAGCGGTAGCGATCTTGTCGTGCGCGGGATCGCCGGTGGCGTGACACTTCAGGCAAGGAGCTGCAGTGCTGGAGAACAAGCTCCGGGCCATGTCACTTTCTTTCGTTGTGAGAACCGGTACCTGCTCCGGAATGTAGGGCAGAGGCTGCTGCGACAAGGCCTGGAAGAAGCGCACCAGCTTGCGCAATTCGTTGTCGGAGAACGAGAACGTGGGCATGCGCACTTTCAAGTAAGGACGCACGCCGTTACGATTCGTGTCAGTCGTGCTCAGAGCCGGATTCGACAAGAACTTGCGCAGCCATTCCGGATCGACCCGCGCCCCTTCGGTTAGAAGTTTGGGAGGCAATTGCTCCTGGTTGTCCTGATACTGCGGCAATCCCATCAAGATAGTTTGTTGGCCTGGAATGAACTGGTGGCAGCCCATGCAATTGTATTTCTTGATGATCCACCAGCCCTCTTGAATGTCGTGGCGCGCATCGCCCGGCCTGTACTGATAACTCGCGGGCAGGGAAGTCTCGGCACTACCCATCAGGAAAGTTGTGAGATCGCGCACCTGGTCCTTGGTGAGGTGCACGTTGGGCATGCGCAACGCTTCAGTTTCGCCTTTCACCTTGCCCTGGTCATAGATGTTGGGCTCGGCGAGTTTATGTTCGAAGAACCCTTTGTGGTCGTACCAAGGTTGCGTTGATGGACCATCGGGCATGCGCGCAAGATCTTCTTTGTCTTTGATCGGCTCGGCGTCTTTGCCGCCGCGCTGCGCAGTTTCTGTGAACAGAGCGAAGTCCAGGCGCTCGATCGGCTTGCTGCCTTCGTAGGTGAGCTCGGTGCCGATGCGGCCCTCGTCCTCAAAGCCTGCGATTTCGTGACAACCGGAGCAGCCGAAGTGGCGGACCCACTTCTTGCCTTCGGCCTTCAGATTCGGATCGTCCATGAACCAGGCATCCGCGTACGATGACGGATCTTGTTTTTTCTGCGTCATCAGATAGGTTGCGATGTCTTCGGCATCCTCTGGGGCAAGCCGCAGGCTGGGCATCACGGTCATGTTCTGCACTTGCAGTTCGTGGCCGTCGTTGGGGCACTGGCTGTGGTCGAGATCAAACTGATAGGGAATACCCTTCTTGGCGTAATCCTCGGGTCCGATGTCCTTCTTCTCGTACGGGCAATAGGGACGGGTGCGTTCGCGCGCGTTGTGGATCCAACGGACGAGATAATCGTAATTCGCTTTTTCGCCGACGCGAGTCAGATTTGCGGCGAACGTGCCGCCCTTGACTTGATCGCCTTCGCCGATCGAGTGGCAAGCCATGCATCCGCGGGTCTCGAATAATTCCTTGCCGTGCGCGGCCTTGCCGGGCTTGTGTTTCGCGACGCTTTCGGTAAATCCCGATTGCCAGATGTACGCGGAGATCGCCTGAATCTGATGATCGCTCAGACGGAAGTTTGGCATCTTGGTGGTGGGACGGAACTCGGAAGGCTTCTTCAACCACACCGGAATCCAATTCTTGTTCAGCTTGAGCCGCACATCTTTTAGGTTCGGCCCAACCTTTTTCATGTCCTGCAGCAGGCTGTGCGACTGGAAATCGAGCTGCTGTAAATGCCCGTCCAGCTTGCTGTTCGCGACTCTCAGGTCCACTGCCTGGCTATTGAGGCGATTCGCTTCCTCGTTCGATTGCGCGGTATCGGCCTGCTTCATCAGGTAGGCAGTTTGCTTTATGTTGTCTTTCTTTTGTGTCTCTATCTGTTTGATTTGTTGCCCGACCGAGTTCAGGTCGCCTTCGTAACGGTGGCAGCCCATGCAGCCTCGCTGCCGGAAGAGGTCTTTGCCGTTGTTGATGGTTTGCCACTGCACATCACCACTGGCCAGAACCATGTCGGCGGAGTGACAACTCTGGCAACCGGCTTCTGAGTTCTCGTTGGGATAGAGCGGCCAGAGCCAATGCTCGTAATTTCCGTGGGCTTTCTCCACGCTCGTAGTGGCGCGACCATTGCCCTGATGACAGGGCGAACAGCCGAACTTGTCCGGATCGTGAATCTTCAGCAACTCCGGCTCGGGATGGCTGGTGAGAGCATTGGCATATTCGTCGGGCTTCTTGTCGCCCTTCGACATCATCGAGGCGGGAGTGATCTTCAGCGGCTCGCGTGCATTGAGGTGGCAGGATTCGCAACGGTCGACGATGTTGGCATCGGCGACGTTGATCTGGACGATCTGCGGATCCCAGTCTCCGATCTTGCGCTTGAGACCGTCGATCTGCTGCGGCGTCAGGTCGACCATGTGGTCGGTGACGTATTCGTCCATCTTGGCCTTAGCCGCCGTGACCGGTTTCAGCACTTCGCCGAGCTCCAGGCTCAGCTTCGTGCGCTCGTCGCGGATCTCGTTGTATTTTTCTTCGAGTTGCGGGAAAGTGTATTTCTGTTTGCTGCCGTCGGGATATTCGACGGTGGCCTGCTCATTCTTATCCTTATCAATTTCTTTTCGCTTGCTGGCCTTGGCGGAATCGCTGGTGCTGGTTTCGTATTCGTAGGTAAGCGCGTTCACGTAGGCGCGGCGGTCGGTGAATACGCTCTGAACGGCGAGCAGGCGGGCACTGGCATCGTCGAGTTTTCGGCGCGCCTCATCGGCCTGCGCTTTCGAATCCTGATAAGTTTTGTCGTACGCCTGCTTGAGAGCGACGTAGTCCGGATTCTGCTCAACATCTTTCTCCGACGTAGCCGACTTCGATCGTGAAGTATTGAGAAATGCACTGTAGCGATCTTTCCAGTTTTCCTGGAGGGCCTTCCACGGACGTTGGCCCCACGCCTCGTCCCACAAGGCCCAGAACAACGTCGCCATCAGAATCACCGTCGCGATCAGGTAATATGCGGCGTACGATTTAGTTGTAATCGGGTCCTGCTCGGCGTTGGGTTGTTCAGGCACCGCTTCCTCCGAAGTCTTTTGTCATTCCGAACGGGGCTGCAGGCCCGGTGAGGAATCTGCTGTTCTCGCTGACATCAAATGTCAATTGGGTGTCGGCGAATTTCAAAACACTCAAATATTGAACCAGGGCGTAATCCATACGTACTTGATGTGCCACAAAAGCCGCAGCCCCATCTTTAAGGGCAGAGCGACCATGGTGAGCAAAAGAAATTGCGTAATTGAAAATTGCAGCAGGCTCATCCGCTTGAAATCTTTGCCCATGTACCGCCGAAACAGCGAGTACACGAGAAATCCGCCAAGCAGGTAATAGCCGCCTACGATGATGGCGCCGAAAATCGCCTTCGCCATGTTCGAAGTGATTCCAAAGATGTCCGGCAGATCGCGGTTTACTTCATAGATCAGCCGGTTGTGATCCCAGGTTTGCCCCGGCCAAAACCACTGCCAGCCAGGCCCTCTTATAAAGGTTCCGATGATGATCATCGCGATCCACAAAATGATGAAGCCGAACAAGAATGTGCCGATGGAAAACCTGCGCTGCTTCCACGTGTAATACCCGCTGCCCAGCGGGTTCGTATCAATGTAAGGAATGACCATCAGGCCGATGATGATCATGGTAGGCATGACTACGCCGGCGATCCAGGGATCGAAATAGACGAGCATCTCCTGCAACCCGAGGAAGTACCACGGAGCTTTCGCCGGATTCATGGTCAGGTTGGGATTGGCGGGCTCTTCGAGCGGAGCGTTCAGCGTGATCGACCAGACCATCAGAATGATTGTGACGATGATGGCGGCGAGAAATTCAATGCGGAGCAAGAACGGCCAGACGTGGACTTCCTTCTGCCAGCCGGGTTTGAACGGCCAGGTCTTGCGATGATGCGTCTTGGCGAGGACGGCGTCGCCCTCCAGTTGCGCGATCAATAGATCGTTGGCATGGGCTTGCTTCCACGCCAGATAAATGTAGAAGGCCAGCAGCGGGATCAAGCCCACGATCGGCACGTTGTCTGGAGCCGAGCAAATCTCCCAAAGTTGTCGCCAGTCCATACTCTCTCCAAGAACCTAATCCAAGAACATTGTGGGGACGGCCGCCCTCGACCGTCCGTGTCGAGCAGAGCTCGACTATTTCTGTGCCTTCCGCGTCCCTGCCAAACGACAACCGAGCTGCGCTCGGCGGACAGCCGAGGGCGGCTGTCCCCACATAAACCTTTTCTACTCTCCTGCTGCTTTCGGTCCTCTGCGCGGCTTATCTGCTTCTGCTTCCAGCATCACCGGCGCTGGGCCGGATATTCCGCCATCTTTTCTTACGCGCCAGAAGTGCACGATCATCAGAACCGAGGCGACGATGGGAATGCCGATGCAGTGCCAGATGTAGGAACGCAGCAGCGCATTCGCATCCACGATCGAACCGCCGAGCAGGCCGAAGCGCACGTCGTTGTATGGAGTCATACCCAGCATCGATCCGAAGGGACCTTCGTGCCCGAGTAGCGGCGTGGCTCGCGCCATGTTCGTGCCTACGGTTACGGCCCAGAATCCAAGCTGATCGTCGGGCAGCAGATAACCGGTGAAGGAAAGCAACAAAGTAAACACCAAAAGCAGCACGCCGATATTCCAATTAAATTCGCGAGGCTTTTTGTATGAGCCAGTCAGAAATACGCGGAACATGTGCAGCCACACGCCGATCACCATCAAGTGGGCGGCCCAGCGGTGCATGTTGCGGAGAATCTTTCCGAAGGGCACGTCGTGCTCGAGATAGAGCACATCGCGAAATGCCTGCACCTTGCTGGGATGGTAATAGAACATCAGCAGCACGCCGGTATAGGTAAGGATGATGAACAGAAAAAATGTGATCCCACCCATGCCCCAGGTGTAGCTATAACGCACCGCATCGCGATTGATCTTCGCGGGATGCAAATGCAGGAACACGTTGGAAAGCACGCCCAGAGCCCGGTTGCGCGGAGTGTCGTCGTGTTTGTGGCGGAAGATTGAGGTATAGACCTGGGTCTTGGTGGGATCTTTCAGGCCTTCGATCTGTTCCTTCGCCTTGGTGGGGATGTCGACCTTCATCGCCTGAATGTCGTCCTTGACCCGGTCGACCAGACCTACTTTGCCGTTCTTACCGTTCGGATTATTTTCGTCAGCCATGATTGCCTCTTCGTTCCCTGCGAAAGCCGGCGAGACGCCGGCGCTACTAAATCGCTACACTCCGGTTAAAAATGCTCCTGCATCGTTGAATTTGCTGGGCTGTCCCTTGGGCCACTGATAAAGGCGCGAAGTGTCGACAATAATCTGTCCATCGGGCGCAAGTTCCACGTGAGCGCGGTCCATCGGACGCGGGGCCGGGCCTTCGAAGTTAATCCCCTCGCTGTCATAGCCGCTGCCGTGGCATGGGCACTTGAATTTGTTCTCGCTGGGCTTCCAGTCCGGTGTGCAGCCGAGGTGCGTGCAGCGTGCATAGATCACAAACACGCGGTCCGGTGTACGATCAACCCAGATGCGGTACTTCTGCTGAAATTTTGTGTCAACTCCCAGCGCGAACTCAGATGGATAGCCAATTTTGAAGACAGAGTTCGGCTCGAACAAAGTGCGGGGAAGAAAGAATCGGAAGAAGGCGAGGAACCATGCGGTCAGGAACGCGGTCACGCCCACCCACACCAATCGCCGTCGACGCCGATCAATGTCAGTATTTGAGGGTCCGGTGGAAGAAAGTCCCGCCGCCGCAGCCGCCTTTGAAGTGCCCACTGCGGGCGTGCCGACGTACTTTGTAGCGTCGACCGTGCTCCGCGGTGCGGGTTGCGCCGCATCTGGATTCGGACTTGGGTTCGGTTGGTCGCTTCCCGGAACCGCCATGAGTGCCCTCCTGCTATAAAGTCTTGCCTAATCTCCCGCAGCCGCCAGTAACTCCGGCGAAGCCCTGTGGCCGCCGGTCGCATGAATCGGAACGTAAGATTCAACCGCACAGCCCAGCGCTTCCCGCACCAACTGTCCCAGCGCAGAAATAAATTTTGGAGAATCGTTCAGCCCGGCGCTCATCTCGAACTGTGTAATGCCCAG
>WNFI01019621.1_pt1 | contig 12008 bp, 16 predicted proteins | sample 5400471 | NCBI WGS metagenome assembly WNFI01 (sample SAMN13153348, study PRJNA577476) | soil metagenome | isolation source: 100 cm saprolite on Douglas fir-dominated hillslope | place: USA:California | collected 2013-09-17 | reverse complement strand
ATCGATCGAGACGACCAAGCTCACCGGCGGGCCGGGGTTCGTGCCCTTGGGCTACTCGTCCAGCAACCACCTCGGCTTCCTTGGGGTGCAGGTCACCACGATCGCCGGGGACGGGACCGTAACGACGACGGGCCCCCTGTACACGTCCTCGGATACAGGCCCGATCACCCAGTACAACGGATCGCCAGCGACTCCTCCGGCAAACGGTATTCCGTAGGCGCAGCGTCGCAGAAGAGGGCTGCCGGCGTGACCCGGCGGCCCTTACCGCTCCTCCAGGATTCGACCGCGCAGGCGACGCATGCCGCGTAGCCAGCGGTCGTAGTCGGCAGCTTTGCGCCGGAAGAACTCGCCCACTTCCGGATGGGGCAGGATGAGAAACCGCTCGTCGCGGATGGCCTCAACGACGGCCTGCGCAACCTGCTCGGGCTCCAGCGCGCCAGCGGTCAGGAAGGTGCGCGCGCCCTCCTGCGCGAGCATCACGGTCCGCACCCCCTGCGGGCATAGGGCGGAGACCCGGATTCCCTGGTCGTGGTAGGCGATCGCCATCCATTCGAAGAAGGAGAGTCCGGCGGCTTTTGTCACGGCGTAGGGCGCCGCCAGGATGTGGTTGAGCAGCGCGGCCGCCGAGATGGTGCCCACGATGTAGCCCTCGCCTCGTTCCTGCATCGCCGGGAGCAGGGCGCGCGCCGCGTAGACGTGCGCCATGACGTGGACGTCCCAGCTCTGTCGCCACGTGTCGTTTGGCGCCTCGGGCCCACCGCCAAACGCGATGCCGGCATTCGAGCAGTAGATATCGATTCGGCCGAATGCCGTCAGGGTTTCACGAACTAGATGCTGAACGTCCGACTCCACCGCGACGTCGGCGGCTACGGCCGTCCCACTGATCTCGGCAGCGACCCGCTCCGCCGCCTGACGGTCGATGTCGGACACCACCACCTGGCCGGCGCCGTCGGCCTTAAACCGCCGGCAGAGGGCGCCGCCGATGCCTCCGCCACCGCCCGTCACGACTACGACGCGACCACGGATTTCCACCGCTAGCCGAGCAGACCGACGCCCTGGTCGATGAATCCCATGATGGCGTCCGTTCGCTGCTCGTAGCTCGGGTCGGGGCGCTTGCCGCGCCGGTGCAGCATCAGGTTGTAGCCGAAGATCGCCGCGTACTTGTAATGGGTCAGCGCCCGGTACCAGCGATAGTCGTTCGGGTCGACGCCGTACATCTCCCCGACGGCATCGGCCGAGACGTGCGAGAGGCTGATGCAGCAGAGGTCGAGGAGCGGCTGGCCAAGCTGCGCAATCTCCCAGTCGACGACGGCGGTCACCCGTCCGCGGTCGAAGAGCATGTTGCCGAAGTGGTAATCGCCGTGGACCAGAACCGGCGGCCGAGGTCGCGGTTGCCGCTCGACCAGCAGCCCGGCGAGCCGGGGTGCCTGTGCGGTGAGTTCCGAGGGAGCCCGCTCCATGAGCCACGTCCAGCGCGAGATCTCACCCTCGAGCGGCATCGGATCCTCACCGCCGATGCCGGTCTTCTCGCAGGGCACCACCTGGAACCGGCGCAGCACGTCGACCGCCGCGGATGCGAGCTGGACCGGAGTGCTCCCCGCCTCGATCGCCTGCTCGACGCGATCCCCGTGGATGGCCTCCATCAGCACGAACGGCCTTCCGTCGACAACCGGGTCCTGTGAGGTTGCCATCACGGCCGGTACCGGCAAGCCCTGCCCAGAGAGCGCGGCAATGATGCGGGCCTGACGCGGAATGTCCGCCGGGCCGGCGATGCGGGCGCCCGGTGGAGGAAGGCGCAGGACGCCGCGACGGCCCTCGAGCTCTACCCAGTACGAGAAGCCGGAGTGACCCTCGGGGATCGGGCGCACCTCGCGCACCGGCTCCTTGATCTGGACGGCAAGGTCGTTCCGAATCCGCTCTTCGGCTTCGGTCATGGCACCGGTTCCAGGTGGGCGGTGTCGCAAAGGGAACCCGCCATGGAGCGGTCCCCTTTGACGCGGACCACGCTGATGCTCGTGAAATCGGGGAAGAGCCGCAGCGTGCCCGGGGTGAGCCGGAGGATGTGGCAGAGATAGGTCAGGATCGCGATCCCGTGCGTCACCATCACGATGCGTTCCCCGGGATGCGCGGCCACGGCGGCATCGACGGATGGGGACTGGCGTAGACGGCGTGGACCTCGAGCGATTTCAGCCGTTGGGCCAGACGTTCCGCCTGCTGACGTCCCAGCGAGCTCAGCGGTGGATCTGAAACGTCCTCGAGCTCGTCGTAGACGTCCGCGTGCCGAACGAGCCAGATCTCCGTGACGCCCTCGACGCCAATCAGGTACGCGTGCCGGAGCGAACGCATCGCTCCGACGACGTCGTCAGTACTTGCCAAGCTCGAGCCGGCCGAGCTGATTGAGGTGAACCTCGTCCGGACCATCGACGATCCTCACCGTGCGCGCGTAGGCATACGCGTGCGCGAGCGGAAAATCATCGGAGACGCCGGCCGCGCCATGGGCCTGGATCGCCCAATCGAGAACCGTGCAGAGCATGTTGGGCGCGGCGACTTTGATCATGGCGATCTCGGCCCGCGCCGCCTTGTTGCCGCCGGTGTCCATCTTGGATGCCGCATTCAGGGTCAGCAGGCGGGCCTGGTCGATCAAGATGCGCGCCTGCGCGATTCGTTCGAGCCACACCGATTGCTGGGCGAGAGGCTTGCCAAACGCCACTCGGCTCGCAAGGCGTTTGCACATGAGTTCGAGCGCCACTTCCGCCACCCCGATCAGTCGCATGCAGTGGTGAATTCGGCCGGGACCCAGGCGAGCCTGGGCGATCTCGAAGCCTCGGCCTTCGCCGAGCAGGACGTTGGAGGCCGGCACCCGGACGTTGACGAAGTCAACCTCGGCGTGCCCGTGGGGGGCGTCATCGAAACCGAACACGGGCAAGGACCGCAAGATCGCGACACCGGGCGTGTCGCGGGGCACCAGGACCATCGATTGCTGGCGATGACGATCCGGATTCTCGGGGTCGGTCTTCCCCATGAAGATGAAGAGTTGGCAGCGTGGGTCCATCGCTCCCGATGTCCACCATTTCCGGCCGTTAATCACGAGGTTGTCGCCGTCGCGAATGATGCGGCTCTTGATGTTCGTCGCGTCTGAAGAGGCGACGTCAGGTTCCGTCATCGCGAAACCGGAGCGAATCTCTCCGTTCAGCAGCGGACGCAGCCACCGATCCTTCTGTTCCGGCGTCCCGAACCGGTCGAGGATTTCCATGTTCCCGGTATCAGGGGCGGAACAGTTGAAGACCTCCGGGGCCCACGGGACGCGGCCCATGATCTCGCAGAGGGGCGCGTACTCCAGGTTGGTAAGCCCGGCGCCAAGGTCGGACTCGGGAAGGAAGAGGTTCCACAGCCCCGCCGACCGGGCCTTCGACTTCAGCTCGTCGACGATCGGGGGCGGTCGCCAGTGGTCTTCGGTCGTCGCCTGGTCTCGATAGGTTGGCTCGTTCGGGTAGATGAATTCGGCCATGAAGCCGTCGAGTTTTTTCTGCAGCGATTTCACCCTCGGCGAGTGGTCGAAGTCCATCTCAACCGATAGTATCTGGCCATGCCGGATTTCGACCTGACCGATCGCGTGGCGATCGTGACGGGCGGAAGCCGCGGCATTGGCGAGGCGACGGCCGGTGCGCTGGCGGACCAGGGGGCCAGGGTCGTCATCTCCAGCCGGAAACTCGAGGGCCTGCAGGCCGCCGCGGATCGGATCAATGCGCGCCACGCCGGAACCGCGACGGCCATGGTCGCGCACGTGGGTCGGGCCGAGGATTCAGCGCGGCTGGTCAGCCACGTGATCGAGCGCTTCGGGCGCATCGACATCCTCGTGAACAACGCCGCGACCAATCCGCACTTCGGACTGACTCTCGACGTCGAGCTCAGCGCCTGGGACAAGACCTTCGAGGTCAACCTGCGCGGACCGCTGGTGCTCACCAAGCTGGTCGTCGACGCCTGGATGCGCGCGCACGGCGGCGCAATCGTCAATGTGGCCAGCATCGCCGGGCTGCGGCCCGAGTTTGGGCTTGGCCCCTACGGGGTGACCAAGGCTGCCCTCATCATGCTGAGCCGGCAGCTCGCCACCGAGGCATCCGAGTCAACGCCGTGGCCCCGAGCATCGTGAAGACGGATTTCGCTGCCGCCCTCTGGGGAAACGAGGACATCGCTCGGCGTGTTCTCGAGCGCAATCCGACCGGTCGTTTCGCGACCGCTGACGAGGTCGCGTCGACCATCGCCTTCCTTGTCTCGGACGCGGCGTCGTATATCAACGGCGAGGTGCTACCGATCGACGGCGGCGAATGACACAGGCGCCTCGACGGAGAGTATGCCTTCTGGGACGTGCATGATCCCGATCGAACCGTTGTCATCGAGCTTGAGCCGGGGCCATCAATGCCGTGGTCGCCGGCTTTCCAAGAGCAGAGACGTAATCATCACCAGCGACAGCCACGCAAGCCCAAGCGCAAAGCCTCCGAGGACGTCCGTGAGCCAGTGGACACCGAGGTAGAGGCGTGATGCTCCAACGACGAGGGTGACGAGGGCGGCGCCGATCGCCAACGGCAGCCGGCGATTCGGTGCGTACCACATGATGAGGACGACGGCCAGCATCCCGTAGAAGGCGATCGATTGCGTGGCATGTCCCGAGGGAAACGCCCTTCCAATGTCGGGGCCACCCACCTGGAGCACGGCCGGTGGGCGGGCTCGGCCGACGACCGGCTTCACGATGTCGTAGAGTCCGGCGGCGCCGAGGAAAGACGCGGCCAGCATGACGAGCGGCTGCCAGGTGCGGCGGCGAAGCCAGAGGGTCCCGCCGACGGCGACGCCCAGGGGGATGATGAAGAACGACGACCCGAGCCAGGTGACGACTTGCATCACCGGCGTCAGCCAACCGAGGCGGTGACCGGCGACGAAGGTCGCCATCCCCGGATCCGCGAGCGTGAGCCCGCTGTGCGCGAGCACGCCCCAGAGCAAGAATCCGAAGGCCACCCCACTGACGAGCCCCACCGCCGACCAGGCGATCAGCGCGCTCGGGCGACGCCTTCCGGCATCAGGTTCGTGCTGCCCAGCCACGTCACGACCATTCTCGACAAAAAAGAGGAGCCCGCGCGGGGCTCCTCTCATTGACGTCCTGCGGCTTAGAGGACAGGCGACTGCCAGTCGTCAACGAAGATCGTGTTCCCAATCTTGTCTTCGACCTGGATCTTCTGGAAGGTGAAGGACAGGTCTTCGGTGAGTTGGTCCATCGCAAGCCGTTGCTTGACTTCCGACACGCTCGCGTTCGTAAGCGTCACCATGAAGTGGAGGCGCTGCACGCCCGTCCGGCTCGTGTCCCAGAACTCCATCGTCACCTTGGTGAGCTGCTCGTTGGTAGCCGCGGCCTGCAGGAATTGCGGCATCGAGGGCCCCCATTCCTTGGTGATGACGACCGGCTTGTGCTGCCGCTTGCCCGATGCCTGGCCGGTCGCGATATCGCGGGGCGAGACCAGGCCATAGTCAAAGGCTGAGGCCAGCATCTGGTCCGCATGCCCCTTCGCAACCAGGCCATCGCCTTTGAAGGTCCCTTGCTTTTTGCCGACCACCTTGACGTAGAGCGTCACGTGGGGCGGCGCTGCCGCGGCATTGATGGTCCGTTGCCCGACAAGGAAGCGGAAGCCCCCGCTCTGCCACGCGGCGATCACGACCGCTGTGGCCAGAAGCAACGCGATTGCGAGGGTGCGTTTCCGGACGAAGCTAAGCGACTGGTGCGACGTCAACTCCGACCTCCTATGCATAACTTCCGGCGCTGAAGGCGCCTTTCGACCGTCCATTGTGCACCACACCGGGTCGCGGTGCGCGTCGAACCGGACCTATGACCAGGTCTTCGGCGACCTGAGCAAGGGCAACGCGGACCCGAGCCTGACCCTCTTCAAGGACGACTCCGCCCCGAACATCCGCAACCTGGCCCGTCGCTTTGTCCTGCTGGACAACTATTACGCAGCGTCGGAGGTTTCCGCCGACGGGTGGAGCTGGTCGACAGAGGCGACGGCGAACGCGTATGACCAGAAGGCCTGGCCCCAGAACTACTCGGACGTCAACCGCGGTCGCGGCTACGACTTCGAGGGTGGCAACTACGCGACGGCCGCGAACACGAATCCCAAGGATTCCTACCTGTGGGACCGCCTCGCCGACAAGGGCGTCTCCTTCCGTAACTACGGATTCTGGACGGTCTTCGGCACGTTGCCGCCAGCCGTCGCCTCCGGGCCGACGGCGCCCAACCTACTGACCCGTGCGGATAACAACTATGCCGGCTACAACCTGGCCTGGGCCGATTCACCCCTGCCGAGTCCGCTGGTACATGCTCCCGACCGATTCACCGAATGGCAGCGCGAGTTCGCCGGCTACGTGGCGCATCCGAGCACGTTCCCGACGGTCGAGTTCGTGCGGCTGCCCAACGATCACACCGCGGGGACGCGGGCCGGAGCACCGGTTCCCAAGGCTTACGTCGCCGACAATGACTACGCCGTCGGCCAGCTGGTGGAAACGGTCTCGCACTCACCGTTCTGGAGGGAGACCGCCATCTTCGTCACCGAGGACGACGCCCAGGACGGGCCCGATCACGTCGACGGGCACCGTTCCGAAGCGCTGGTCATCAGCCCGTACACGCAACATGGCAAGGTCGACTCCACCTTCTACAGCACGGTCTCGATGCTGCGCACCATCGAGCTGATCGTCGGCATCAACCCGATGACCCAGTTCGACGCGGCGGCGACCCCGATGCTGAACAGCTTTTCCGACCATCCGAACCTGACTGCTTACGACGCTGTTGTCCCCTCTCAATCGGTGGCCCAGGTCAACGGTGCGGCGGCGCCCCTGGCCGCAGAGATGGAAGGGATGAGCCTGGTCAAGGCCGACGACCCACCGGAGCAAGTCCTGAACGCGGCCATCTGGAAGAGCGTCAGAGGCCCGGACAGCACGATGCCTGGAGGCGACCCGACCGGCGACTAGCGACTCGCGACACGATCATGGGGTGGCGCCGATGGGCGCCACCCTTCATCGCCGATCAGGCAGCGCGCTCGAAGTGAACCGCGACGTGGTTCATGCGGCGATGATCGATTCGGCGTTCACCGTCGCGGTCCGCGCAAATTGGCGCCAGCCGTCAACCACCGGCCGGGCCATCTGTGCCGCCTGGCGGTTCCAACAGGGATCGGTCATCAGGATTCGACATTCCGCGAGGTTGCGACTGGCCCAGCCTGCGACCACCCGGTCGCCGATCCGCTGGACCTCGGCGAGAAAGGACGTGGCCGAGAAGGACGGGTCGACCGCGCGCATTGCATCAGCGCCCGCGTCCACCGGGAAGGCGATCGTCAACTCTGCGTTGGGGGCTGGGCGTGGACCGCCATGCCGAAGTCCGTCGACGAGCACCTCCAGGCCCATGCTCAGCACCGACGGGATATCGCCCATGAATCGCCAGAGCACGAATCCAATGCCGAGGGATACGAGGGCGAGAGGGATCACCAGTGGGCGCATGGCCGCGAAGGTGAGCCCGTTCGGCATGCTCGGCAACAGACCGGTCGAGTCGCCCAGGACCATGGGCGTATGACGGGGGTCTGCGACCTTTCCGTCAGATTGGGAAGGGGAGGGGACCTCCCCTCCCCGCGTGCCTTACCGGATCAAGCCGCGATACCTTTCGAATCTCGAGTGATGGTGGCCTTGCGCCCTCGGATCGTCGCAAGCGCGACCAGGAAGCCGGCAAAGGCGATGCCGGACGCAACCTCGAATGCCGTGGCATACCCGGTGGTTATCGCAATGCTCGGGCCGTTCGCCAGGTGGCTGCTTGTTACCGTCGCGGCGACGGTGCCGAGGACGGCGATCCCCAGGGAGCCGCCAAGCTGGCGGCCAACGTTCAGCAGCGCGGAAGCCAGTCCTGAATCGTCGAACGTGACGCCCGAGATCGCGGTGACGCTGGTTGAAACGAAGACGCCGCCGAGACCAACGGCCAGAACCACCAGCGGCCCGAGTACGTGCGACGCATAGCCGGCGTGCACGGTGACTCCGGACAACCAGAAGAGCCCGACGGCGACGAGCAGCGCTCCCAGTGTCATCGGCACGCGAGACCCGATCCGCCCGACGAGGCGCGAGGTGATGCCGGCGCCGATGGCGATACCGGCCGCGGTGGGGAGGAACGCAAAGCCGGCCTCTAGTGGAGTGAAACGGAGCACGTCTTGCAGGAACAGGGTCAGCAGGAACAACATCCCGGACAGCACCGCCCCGATTGCGAGCGACAGCACGTACGCGCCCGACCGATTCCGATTGACAAAGATCCGAAGCGGCATCAATGGCCGAGCCGCCCCGACCGGCGCCTGGTGGCCAGCAAGACACGCGGTGCCACCAGCGCCAGGACGATGCCGACCGGCACGTTGACGAACAGGATCCACCGCCACGAGAAATAGTTGGTGATGACCCCGCCGAGCAGGAGACCGAGCGCGCCTCCGCCCGCCGATACCGCCGAATAGACGCCGAGGGCACGGTTGCGCGCCTTCCCCTCGGCAAACGTGTCGGCGAGCAAGGAGAGAGCGGTCGGGGCGACGACCGCGCCGCCGATTCCCTGCGCCACCCGAGCGATGATGAGCAACGTCGACGTCGTGGCGAGTCCACCGGCGAGGGAGCCGATGGTGAAGAGGAGCGTGCCTACGATGAACATGCGGCGCCGCCCATATAGGTCGCCGGCGCGACCGCCAAGTAGGAGCAGGCCCCCGAAGGCGATGGCATAGGCGTTGACCACCCACTCCAGGTTGGTGGCCGTGAAGTAGAGCGATCGTTGGATCGAGGGTAGCGCGACGTTGACGATGGCGACGTCGAGCACGACCATCAGCTGCGCCACGGCGATGACGGCGAGCGCGAGGCCGAGGTTTCGCGGACGTGGGGAAGTGCCGTGTGGCGCGGAGCGAGTGACGGAAAGGTCGGTAGCCATTTTGATTTCCTCCTTAGACGGTCGGCGAAGGTTGAGCGATTCGAAGCCGCAGGTACTCATTGATCCCGATGAGGCGAAACTGCAGCCGCTCGTACCGCGGAAACGCCGGCGCGGCCGTGGCGTAGTCGATGACCTCTGGCGCGACGAGGGTGTAGTCCTTCCCGAGATAGGTGACCACGCATCCGCCCGCCGCCAGCACATTTCGGTACCACGCGGCGTCCTCACCGAAGGTCCGCGGCATGAGGAAGCGGTCGCCCAGCCGGCGCATCCCCAGCGGCGTAGCGTAGGCCCGGCCGGAGCTCCGGCCACGATGGTGCAGGATGCCGACGATGGGCATCCAGCGCCGTCCCGCGATCTGCAGGGTGACGGGATTTACGAAGCGGGCAACGGACCGGACCACGCGCCGAGTGCGCGGTCCCAGACTGGACGTGTGAATTGTCGGGTGTGTCGTGGTCATTAGTGAGCCTCCAAAAACTGAATGAGTCATGACTTGTGCCTCTAGGACGGCGGACCGAGCGAGAACGTGACATCGGCCGTCGATGTCACACTCCGGACCCCTATCCCGTCCTTGTGTTGATGCGCTTGGCGTGCTTTAGTCGAGGAGACGGCAGATGATCGAGAACGACGCATGGGTCACGCAGGCCTGGTCGAATCACCACGGCTTCTTGCTGGACGTCGCATACCGGCTCCTGGGCAGTTACAGCGAAGCGGAGGATACCGTGCAGGAGGCGTTCACGAAGCTCCTCCGCACAGACCTTGATCCGATCGAAGACGTGCGAGCCTGGCTCGTCGTCGTGGTCAGCCGGCTCTGCCTCGACCAGCTGCGATCCGCCAGGGTCCGCCGCGAGGCCTACCTGGGGCCGTGGTTCCCCGAGCCGCTGATCCACTCGGACGAAATGTCCGACCCGGCTGACATCGTCACCATGGATGAGAGCGTGCGTATCGCCCTGCTAATCGTGCTGGAGCGAATGTCCCCTGCCGAGCGGGTCGTCTTTGTGCTCCACGACGTGTTCGACTTTCCCTTCGAGAAGGTCGCGCCCATGGTCAAGCGGTCACCGGCCGCGTGCCGGCAACTCGCCAGTCGCGCACGCCGGCGCATCAACGAAGAGGCCGCCTCGCCTCGGTTTGCGATCGATCCGCAGGAGCAGCGGCGGGTCGTCGATGCGTTCATCGCCGCCTGCGCGGGCGGCGACCTCAAGGCTTTGCTTCCGCTGCTGGATCCTTCAGTCGTCGGATGGGCCGACGTCGGTGGGACGCTGGCGGTTGTCAACCAGCCGAACGTCGGCCGCGAGACGGTCGCCCAGCAGGTCATGAGATTCTTCGGCGATCCGGCAACGACCCTGACCGCCCGAGAGATCAACGGCGAGCCCGGCATCATCGCCTTGCGCGACGGGGTAGTCGCCGCCGTGCTGGCTCTCACCGTCAAGGAACACCTGATCACACGGATCTACGCGGTGGTAGACCCACGTAAGCTGACTCACGTCAAACGGGTGCTCGAAACGCGGCACTGAGCTGCCCGCTCGAGCAGCACCTTTCGCTGCCGAGCATTGCGCGTCAGCGCAGCGGCGCGCTCGAACTCCACTCTGGCCTCATCAAAGCGGGCGAGCTTGGCGAGGAGGTCGCCGCGCACGCTCGGCAGGTACTGATAGTTCACGAGCGCGGACTCTGACACTAGCGCATCGACGAGCTCGAGGCCCCTCGCCGGGCCGAATGTCATACCGATGGCAACCGCGCGATTGAGCTCGACGACGGGCGAGGGTACAAGGCGGGCGAGCGCGTCGTAGAACGCCACGATCGGCGCCCAGTCCGTTTCCGCCGCGGAACGGGCTCGGGCGTGACAGGCAGCGATCGCGGCCTGCAGCGCGTACGGGCCGAGTCCACCACCGAGCTGCTCGGCACGCTCCAGGGCGGCGAGACCACGCCGAATAAGGAGTTGATCCCAGCGCCCACGGTCCTGGTCGAGTAAAAGAACCGGGTCTCCCGTCCGGCTCACTCTGGCGCGCGAGCGCGACGCCTGGACCTCCATCAGCGCGACGAGGCCGTGGACCTCCGGCTCTCGGGGGGTCAGCTCTGCCAGGATCCGGCCGAGGCGTAGCGCATCCTCGCAGAGGGCCGGTCGCAACCAGTCGTCCCCCGCCGTCGCCGCGTAGCCCTCATTGAAGATAAGGTAGATCACCTCAAGGACTGAGGAAAGACGGGCCGCGAGTTCGGCCCCTCGAGGGACCTCGAAAGGGACGTGGGCATCCTGAAGCGCCCGCTTGGCCCGAACGATTCGTTGGGCCACTGCTGGTTCAGAAACGAGAAACGCTCGCGCGATCTCTTCCGTCGTCAGGCCGCCGAGGAGACGGAGCGTGAGCGCGACGCGCGCTTCGGTTGAGAGGACGGGGTGACAGGCCGTGAAGATCAGGCGGAGGAGGTCGTCTGCGACGTCGTCGATCGCCACCTCGAACTGGCGCTCGGATATCTCATGCTGGGAGCCGAGCAGCTCGTGTCCCATTTCCTCGTACTTGAGCTCGAGCCGCTTGCGTCGACGGAGCAGATCGGTCGCGCGATGCTTCGCGGTGCCCATAAGCCACGCGCCCGGCTTTTCGGGGATACCCGAGTCGGGCCACTGCTCGAGCGCCGCGACGAGCGCGTCCTGCGCGAGCTCCTCCGCGAGGCCGACGTCGCCGACGATCCGGGCGAGACCGGCGATCAACCGGCCGGACTCGATCCTCCAGACGGCGTCGATGGCACGATGGGTATCTAGGACTTCGCCGTCACCTGCGCCCGCAGGCGCTTCTCCCGCTCCCTGAGCTCCGGGGTGAGCTCGTCGCCGAAGTCGTCGGCCTCGAATACCTGGCGGATCTCGACCTCACCCTCCTCGCCGGTGGGATTGGGGATGCGCTTGACCCATTCGATCGCCTCGTCCATCGACTTCACCTGCCACAGCCAGAAGCCGGCGTGATGCTCGCCGGCGAGGGGCTCCAGCCGAGCTCGAAAGGCGCGCGTGTCAGATTCACCGGCGCGAAGCGGACCGTCGTCGACGGGCCCT
>WNFI01383243.1_pt1 | contig 12009 bp, 7 predicted proteins | sample 5400471 | NCBI WGS metagenome assembly WNFI01 (sample SAMN13153348, study PRJNA577476) | soil metagenome | isolation source: 100 cm saprolite on Douglas fir-dominated hillslope | place: USA:California | collected 2013-09-17 | reverse complement strand
CCCTCCAAGTGTTGTCCCCCGAGAGCCTGACGCTTAACGGCAGCGCGGACATTTCCGGCGATCTGCTTGTGCCCGGCATACCAATGGTGCAGCTCAACGGCCACCCGACGTTCGTCGGCACGAAGGACGGGTTAGGCAGTGCCACCCCTGCATCCGCCACGATCACGCTCAACGGCAACGCCGTACTGCGCTATCTCGTGCGCCGCACGGACGCGATCCCGCTCGCCACCGTCAGCGCACCGCCGGCGCCCACCGGCACCCGCGATGTCACGCTCAATACGTCCACCGATTCCGCCGGCGACTTCCACACGCTGCGCAACCTCACCCTCAACAGCAACGCAGCCGCGCGCGCCATACCCGCAGGCACCTATGGCAACTTGACCGCCAACGGCACCAGCGGCTTCATCCTCGGCGTGGACGGCGCAACGACCCCCGCGATCTACAACCTGCAAAACCTCACGCTCAACGGGAGCAGCGCCCTGCAGGTCGTCGGACCCGTGGTGCTTACTCTTGCCAATGGGGTAACCCTCAACGGCAACGTCGGTAGCACCGCGCATCCCGGATGGCTCACCCTCGACATCGCCTCCGGCGGCCTGACCCTCAACGGCAACATCACCTTCGATGGCGACGTCGTCGCACCGACCGGCACGGTTACGATCAACGGCAACAGCACGCTCACCGGTCAGGTCCAGTCCGACCGACTCACCCTCAACGGCAACGCCCTCCTGAATCAACCCACGTACTGAGTTGTGCTCTTTAAATATCGCTGTCCCTGCCTGAGGTGGGCCGACGCGTCCCCGCGGCGGGCATGGCAAGCAGGACGAACATCTCAATCGCGAAATGCCGCCGCAGGAACGCGTCGGCCCACCTTCTCGACAAAGCTACTGAGGGAAATTAGCCACGAAAGATCACATAGAGCACAGAGGATTTTTCTTTGAGATCTGTGTTCCTTCGTGTCGTTCGTAATTCCGCAATAGGGACGAAGGACGATATGGCTAAACCCGACGTCGTCCCAGGCCACAGTGCCAGCGGACCCGTCACTTGTCATATTTCCGCAGCGGGAAATTCCCTGCATAAGTTCTTCTTCATCAAAAACTCCAACTGCTTTTTAAATCGCACCTTTTTTTGGATTTTGAGTCCGCTTTTTGGCCTCTTTTAACGGTCATTTGGAGCCCACAAAACGGCTCCATTTTGAGCCATTTTTCGCCTCGTTTTGCCCTCAAAATCGGGACTTGGGAACGCTTTCAAGTGGGATTTTAGAGGGCATTTTTAACCCGTTTTAGGCTTCGTTTTTGGGCCGTTTTTAGCCCCGTTTTCGACCCGATTTTCGCCTCAATTTGAGTCTCAAATCGCCCTCTAAAACTCCGCTTCGAAGTCCTATTTTGAGCACCTTTTGCATACTCTTTCGCACCCAATCGAAGCGTTCTTCGGCACTCAAAAAACGCCTAAAAAGGCACTGCCTTATCCACGTCTTGCACCCATTTCGAAGCCTCGAATCGAGCTTCGAAACGCCCTAAAAACATAGCTCTTTCGAGCCTCTTTTCAGAACGACCTCGACAGCCTTTTTTGCATATAAAAAGTGCCATTTTTGAGCTACCTTTTTGCACCTTTTTTTGACTTCAAAAGGCGTCCATTTCGCATTTTTTTTCGCGCTCTAAAAACGGTTAAAACCGGCCCTTAAAAACCTCGTTTTTGAGTTCATTTTGGATCTCAAATGGGACTTCGAAATGACCTAAAAAGAGCTCTCTTTTAGCCCTTCTTCGAGGCTCTTAGATGCCTTCATTTCGCATCGAAATCGAGCCACAAAATAGCGCATTTCAGGCCCTGTTTTTGCCCCCAAACAACGACATCTCGCTGTCTTTTGGGCCACGTTTTTCACCTCCTTCTCACCTCCAAAAAAGGCCTTTTCGGATCCGCTTTAAACATCAAATGACACCCCTTTTCATACTCTTTTTAGCCCCAAAACATTAAGAAAAACGGCCCTTTAACTTCTATTTCCGAACCTAATTTGAGGCTGAAATTCGACCTCGAAAGAGCTTTGAAAAGAGCCCTTTTCACCGCTGTTTTCGCGTCGTTCTGCGCTTCTTTTCTGCATCAAAATCGCACCTAAAGACCACTTCATTCGGCTCTTTTTTAGCCCCAAAGAGAACTCCAGCGCGCCCTCAAAACGCGGAGTTTTCGCTCTCTTTTCGGTCCCATTAAAAGCAACCTTTGGAGATGCTTTTTTGGCTCGAAATCGGCCTCAAAAATCGATGAAACCCGGTGCATTTTTCACCCTATTTTCGATGCAAAACGGACTCTTTTTTTCGACTAAATTCAAACCATTTTTGACTTTGAAATTCACGCCAAAAGAGCCCGGATAAATGCTCAAAAGAGACTCAATGAGGCTCGGTTTACCGGCTGGAACAGGCCTTCGAAATTACCCAAAAAAGGAGCGATTTGAGTCCGATTTTCGATACCAGTTTGACCCCATTTTTCTCATCCGTTCGTTTACACAAATATCAGAAGGCATGGACAGATCCAGTCGGCTCGACGCACGTCTTCGGCCCATTCTTTCTCTTTATTCTTTATCTCAATCGTTCTCTTCCGATTCCTGTGTTTTTAACCGAACGCCCTGACGAAAGATTAAGATAAAGAATAAAGAGAAAGGGTTAAGTGACCTGTGGCCCCTGGCTAGCTGTGTTGAGGTGGGCCGACGCGTCCCGGTCGGCGGCATGGGCAAGCAGGACGAACGTCTCAATCGCGAAATGCCGCCGCAGGGACGCGTCAGCTCACCTTCTCCGCGGCTCGGCTCCGTTAAGCCGCAACCAGTGCATCGTTTTCGACCTGTCCTCTCTAGCCCCTCAGACCAGCACGCTTTCCCCTCCGTCCTCTATTTTTTCCGCCTGTCCCTTGAATCCCCCTAGCTTCGCTCGACGCGCAAGCTCGTGGGACGGCCTTTCAGCCAGACGGTAAAAAAGAGAGGCAAAAAGGATGCACCCCAAGAGGAACACCAAATCTTGCAGAAGTGACGGCCAGAATCGACGCGAGAGCTTCCAGGGGAGATAATCTGGTAAAAGATAGCAGCCGATTGGGACATGGATCAGATAAAGGCTATACGAAATTGGTCCGACCTGCCTTAGAGGCCGGAAGAAGGAACTCAAAACGAGACGAGGAGGGAAGAGAACTAAGAGGACCGTTAAGCATCCAGTCAGCGCAACCGGCAGAGTTTGCCTTACAAAAATATTCGCGAGACAGATGGCCCCAATAATGAGGGCGGTCCGATATTGTTGCTTCGTGTAGTAGTAGCAGGCCACTCCTAACCCAAACAAACCCCATTGGTCGAAGGGATAACCGGGACTGAAAAAGGCCAGGGCAGAGAACAGGCCCAAGAATATCACCGAATTGCGATAAGCCAGTATCCCCATCACAATATAAAACGCGAGTTCATAGCCAAGGCTCCAGTATACCCAGTTCAATCCTGGAACCGTCGAAGCGGGAGACGTAAGAGCAGCCGCAGTATAAAACCAACCCCCAAGGTCCCTGGGTAATTTGGTGACATCGTTCGTGCCGGTAGTTGCGACGCGTAGTCCAACGACGCAGAGCACCAAAATAAGACTCGCCCAATAAGGAGGGAATATTCTCATCAAACGTCGAAACCAAAATGAAATAAGTCCGACCTTTTGTCGCGCTGCAGCTATGCAAAATCCACTGACAACGAAGAAACCCGGAACACCTAACCATCCCCATTTCAAAATCCGGTGATAGGCATCATGCAGTGCAGGGTAAGGCTCATTAAAATGAAAAAGCGCAACTGCCATGGCTGAAGCGCCGCGCAAGACATCTATCATTTGGTTGCGTGCCTCATCTTTCATTTTCATTGCGGAGATCGTTCGTGGCAAGTCAGACGGCCTGGAAGACCGAGAGTTGAATTGCATGAGATGCGACGCTAGATTCACCGCCGAAACGATACACGCAATAGATTATCACCGGACGGGAGCCCAAATAGGACTGCGGTCGGTGGTCAGAGGCCGGATGTCAGCGGTCGGACGGACAGTAGTCAGAAATCCATTTCTGACTACTGTCCTCTGCGATCCCATCCTGAATGCGCCCGGGCCAATTCGTGTTATTCGTGATTCCCGTCTTATCTTGAATCTTCGATCTTCCTTCTTGAATCGCGTCCGGCATCAACGGATGACGCCTTGGTCTAATTTCCCTTCGAATCGGGCGGCATAGCGTTCCAAGGCCTCCTGGAGTTCGACCATGCGCACCGGCTTGCTGATATAGTCGTCCATTCCGGCCGCTATGCATTTCTCACGGTCACCCTGCATCGCATTGGCGGTCATTGCTATGATGTAGATAGGCGACTTCCACCGACAGAAGTGATTTGCGTCATGCTCTTGCCTGCGAATCGACCGAGAAGCTTCGTAACCGTCCATCTCTGGCATTTGGCAATCCATAAAAATCACTTCGTAAGGAAGCAGAGGGAGAGCTGCCAGCACTTCCAACCCGTTTGCCGCGATATCCGCGGTACATCCCAGTTTTCGCAACTGACCGAGCGCCACTTTTTGATTAACCTGATTATCTTCCGCCAGAAGAATTCGCAACTTTCCGAGCTGTGGCTGAGTTTCAGGGATGGCGACGACCGCTGTAGTTTGTTGCGTCGTAAAAATCTTCTCGGCTTTGGTTTTGCCAATGACGTTGACCAAGCAATCGAAAAGACGGGACTGTTTAACGGGTTTGATCAGATATGCATCGATACCGATCTCGTTCATCTCTTTCTTGGACAAGGTATGCCCCAACGAGGTCAGGATGATCAGCCGAATTGAGGCGATCGCCGGATCATCCTTGATCGCTTTCGCCAGCGATAAGCCATCCATTTCCGGCATCTGCATATCGAGTAGAGCGATATCGTAAGGATTGCTTGCAATCGCTGCAGCACGCAGCGCTCTCAGCGCGTCGAAGCCGCTGGCGGCACTGCCTTTTTGCATCTTCCAGGAAAAAATCTGATGCCGCAGAATCTGCCGGTTCGTCGCGTTGTCATCCACCACCATGACACGCAGATTAAATAAATCACGGCTGTACGTTTCGATGGGAGTGGTCTGACTCGCCTGTTTTTCCAATCGCGCGGTGAACCAGAAATCGGAACCTTTGCCTGCTTCGCTGTGCACACCGATTTCACCGTGCATCATGGTCACCAGCTGCCGGGAAATAGCCAGGCCCAGGCCGGTGCCGCCAAATCGACGCGTGGTCGAACTGTCGGCCTGGGTAAATGCCTGGAACAAGCGCTTCTGTACTTCTTCCGGTATGCCGATGCCGCTGTCGATAACACTGAGGCGCAAAACGGCGTGCGTTTCCGTTTCACTTTCCTTGTGAACTCGGACCACGACTTCACCATGTTCGGTAAACTTAATGGCGTTTCCTATTAAATTAATCAGAATCTGCCGGATCCGGCCCGGATCGCCGCGTAGACGTCGAGGCACATCAGGCGTGATTGCGCTGGCCAATTCGATACCTTTCCCCTGAGCGCGCTCTGCCAGCATATCCAACGTGCTTTCGATGGTCTCCAACATATCGAAATCGAGCTCTTCGAACGCAAGTTTTCCGGACTCTATCTTGGAGAAGTCCAAAATGTCATTGATGATTGTGAGCAGTGCGTCCGCGCTAGTGCGGATTGTCTCGGCGAATTCTCGCTGGATTGGGTCCAATGTGGTGTCGAGCAGCAGGCCGGTCATTCCGATTACGCCATTCATCGGCGTGCGGATTTCATGACTCATGTTTGCCAGGAACTCGCTCTTCGCGCGAGCCGCAGCCTCGGCGGCTTCCTTGGCTTTTTTAAGCGCTTCCGCAGCGAGCTCGCGTTCGGTTACATCCCAATACATGCCCTGCGTGCCAATGACTCGACCATCGCTGTCGATGACGGGCACTTTGATGATCTGAATCCAGCTCTGCTCTCCGCTGGGCTTAATTTGGAGTTCCACCGTCTCTAAAGGACGACGGCTCTCCATCACCGCGAGATTGTCGGCCCAATATTTTTTCGCCAAATCCGGTGTCGATAAGTCGAAGTCGGTCTTGCCGAGAAGTGCGTCGAGCGGTTGACCTCTGCGTTCACAATAGTGCTTATTGGCAAATGTCAGCCGTCCTTCTGTATCCTTTCGGTAGATATTGACGGCGAGATTTTCGACCAGGGAGTGGAGAAAGGCTTCGGAATTCTTAAGTGCATCGGCCAGTTGCTTATGTTCCTGCATAAGTTGCTGGGCAGTTTGCCGTCCAGCCTCCGCCTCAGCCTTCGCTTTCTCAAGAGCATTTACCTGCGCGCGGATCGCACGAAAAATCATCCACACCAACCAAAGAAAAAGCAAAGAGGCGATGGGACCGATGATCACAATCCGTCGTGAATTTGAAGTTAAAATTTGTTCCACTTGATTCGTCAGTCTCTCTGAACGGGTCTGACCTGCCTTGGCGTAAGCAGCACCGGTCGCATCGATTTTCTGCGAGAGGCTCGCCAGTTCGTCTTTGAGCCTTTCCCGCTCTCGCCGCAGCTGAGCGGCATTTTTTCGAAGCACGTAAAGGCCGCCCTGGCCGGGCTGAATCGTTTGGCGTACGTCGTTCATAACGTATCCGTCGCCGAAAATCGCAGTCATCAACCTGTCGACCGTCTGAGGTCCGAGGATGTCACTGCGGTCGGATGACTGGGGCGCGATGGCTCCCACATCCTGTATGAGTCGATCCAATACAGGTTTAAACTTGTTATCCTTAAGGTCGGAAAGGTTGTCCGCTCCATCCTCACTGCGGAGCAATTCGACAAGACGCGCCGTCTCCGCCAATTCGCCGCTCAGGCTGCCCATAAAACGGTTCGATTGGTTCATTTGGTCGGTAAGAATGGCTTGCGCCTGACGCACCGCATCTTCTCCCCGAGCCGCCTGCCACCGCCTCAATTTTATGGCTTCTTGAAGCTGCAGTTGGCCTTCACGCTCTTCCATGGCGCGTCGGAGACTGCTAAGCAGGTTGCGAACCGAACTGATCGTTCGTTGCTGGTTAATGTCCGCTATGACCGGATCGTAACGACTTCGCCATACGAGCGAGCGCTGTTCGAGTACAACCAGGGCATCCAGTAAAATACTGAATTGCTGGAGCACTGTGGCATCGTCGCCCGGGGCGGAGGATAATCGCTTGACCGTTCCCGCTAATCTGCCGACGGACCCGGCAATAGCGGACGAGCCGTTGTCACTTAAAATGAACGAGATCTCGCTTTGAGCTTTGGCCGCACCGCCAAGAATCTCTCGGGACGTTTGGCTTCGTTGCGCCTGGTCCGATTCGAGGCGCGCCCGCTCTCTCCGAACAGAGCTCAGCTGCCAAACAAAGACGACGATCATCCCGCCTATGAGGATGAGGGAGACGGCAACAAGCAGCCTTACCATCCAAAAGATACGCTGGCCTTCGACTCGTTGATTCACGGTACAGATTCCTTCTTTGAAAGCTCGATCAGCTCAGTCCATGAAAACGACACAAAGGCTCCCCCTTTTAGGATTGTCGGCCAAACATGGTCGCAGGCTTGATGATCCGTAGAACTGAGATGGAGCGGCTGTCCCAGCCCGAGATCGAACGTCCCCAAATTATCGAGCGCATCTATGATCGTCTCGCGCGTCGGGTTTCCTTTGATCGTTGCCAGTGCCTTGAGAAATATCCGGGTCGCAATATAGCCCTCGAGGTCGCTGAACCCCGGCTCCGCGGAAGGTTCCAACACATGCAGGTCGGCTAAATAGTCGCGTACGATCGGCTGGCTCGTGTCGAGCGGATGTGGCACGACTTGCGTAACGATGACACGGGCGTCGGTCTGACCCAGTTCTTTCGCGAGCGGATTGGTGCCAACGAAGGACACATTCAAAAACAAGGTTTGTATGTCAGCCGCGCGACAAAGCTTGATGAACTTGGCGCATGGCAGATACGTGCCGACCATCACGATCGCGCGCGGCGTGTGCTTGGCAACGACCAGGCTTGCGACCGCGCTCTCCACTGCGAGCGTGTTGCGTTCGTAACGAACGTGAAGGAGGGAGTTGTCGTCTTGCAGTCCGTGACGTTTCAAGGCCGCGATGGCTCCGCTGAAACCAGCATCTCCGTAGGCATCGCGCTGCGTGAAGAAAGCGATGTCCTCCGGTTTCAGACCGGCGCCTTCCACCAGTGCATCGACCATCGCTCCTGTCTCGTCGGCATAACTAGCGCGGAAGTTGATGACATATCGATCGGGAGAACTATTTCGCAATACTCCGGCTCCCGAAAATGGTGCAAAAAACAGCGTTTTCTGATCGTCCGCGATCGGTAAAGCGACAATCGCAGTGGGAGTGCCCACGTTGCCGACCACGGCGAGCACGTTTTCCTTTTCAATCAATTGCCTCATGTTGGGCCCGGTCCGGGAGGGCTCGTAACCATCGTCCAGTGCAACGAGCCGCAGCTGATGCCCGTTCACCCCACCCGCCCGATTGGCCCGCTCCAAACCAGTCAACACGCCTCTGCGCATGTCCTTGCCTAAATTTGCCGCCGGACCCGTGAGCACAGTAGACATGCCCAGAACAATTTCGGACGTTGAACTAGGTTCGACCGCAAAAACGGAACCCCATCCGAACGTAAGGCATAGAATCGTCCAATTGAATATAACAAATCGCTTCATGGAATTTTGTTGTGATTAAGGGCATCTCGCACCGCGCTTGCCAACATCCGCGGTTGATAAGGTTTGTGCATAAACCGAATGCTTTCGTGCTGAATAAATGCACGCTCCATCATGTCCCCGCTGTAACCGCTCGTGCAGATGACCTTGAGATCGGGTTTCTCGATCAGGAGTTTTTCGGCCAGCTCCAATCCTGTCATGCCTTCGGGCATGACCAGATCAGTCAAAAGCAGGGAAATGCGGGACGAATGCCATTTCCATACCTCGATTGCATCCACGCCAGATCCCGCTTGCAGCACGCGATAGCCATATTTTTGCAACACAGCTGCTGCAAACTCGCGCACCGACACCTCATCTTCGACGAGCAAAATTGTTTCCGAGCCTCCACTGATTTTTGTGTCCACACGACGCGTTTCGATAACCGATGCTTCCGGAGGCGCCGCGGGGAAAAAAACTTTAAACGTAGTTCCACGGCCCACTTCGCTTTCGACGGAAACCAGACCGTGATGTTGCTTTGCGATACCGAACACGGTGGCGAGTCCCAACCCGGTTCCTTTTCCAGGTTCCTTTGTCGTGAAGAACGGTTCAAAAATACGCGGCATAATTTCCGACGCAATTCCACACCCGTTATCGGAAACGCTCAGGCAAACAAAGTCTCCTGCGGCCACCTCTGGAGCAGACTTCACATCGTCCTCATTAAGCGCAGTCAGCTCCGTTTTAATGACCAGTTGTCCGCCTCGCGGCATCGCGTCGCGCGCATTGACAGCCAGATTCATCAGAACTTGCTCCATCATCCCTGCATCGCCTCGAATTAAAGGTCGGCGTGACGACAGAATAAGCTGCATGGTAATGTCTTCGCCGATCAGTCGTCGAAGCATCTTGCCCAGATCATCGATGACATCATTTAGGTCGAGGGTTTGGAGTTGGACTCGGTGTTTGCGACTAAAGACCAACAGTTGCCGGGTCAAATTAGCCGCGCGCTCTCCGGCGGTGTAGATATGCTTCAGTGCATCCAAGGTCGTCTCCCGGGAGGCATTTTCTGCGTCGAGCAACAGGCGCGCGTAACCTGTGATCACCGTCAAAATGTTGTTGAAATCATGTGCGACCCCACCCGCCAGCTGCCCTATCCCCTCCATCTTTTGAGCATGCAGCAGTTGGGCCTCCAATTGATTGCGCTCGGTAACATCTGTAGCCATGCCCACCACGCATTCTATCCGGCCGTTTGAATCGTGCACCGGATAGCCGCGGTGTTCAATTGAGCGAATCGTGCCAATAGGCTGATTAATACGATATTCCATCTTCAGCTCGGTTCCCGCGGAAAGTTTCTCCAGCCCGGTAAGCACGCGGGTGCGATCTTCGGCAACGATCGGCTCGAGCCAGCTCGTTGGAGATTTATACAAGCTTTCCACCGAGCGTCCCCAGATTGAATGGTAGGCCGGACTTACATACACCACACGTTTCGCATCCGCTGTCGTTATTAAAAATACATCCCGAATATTTTCCGCCATCTGACGGAATCGCTCCTCGCTCCTGCGCAGGGCCTCTTCCGCCTGTTTGCGCTCCGTTACATCCCAATACATGCCCTGCGTGCCGACGACACGGTCGTTACTATCGACGATCGGAACCTTGAGAATGTGAATCCAACTTTGTTCTCCATTCGACTTGATCTGAAGTTCGATCGTATCGATCGACTGGCGTTTCTCCATCACGGCAACATTGTCCGCCCAGTATTTCTTAGCCAAATCCGGCGGAGAAACCTCTGAACCTTTGAGCGCCTCCGTCGTCCGTTCCAGTTCGCGAGCCGTCGCTTCCGCGGCTTCTTTCGCCGCCTTCAACGCTTGTTCCGCCGAGCGTCGTTTGGCGTGCTCGTCAAACTGCCACAGTGCACTTTGAATCGCAGGCTTCAGTCGCTCCAAATTTTTCTTCAGTACGTAATCGGTTGCACCTTTTTTGAGACATTCAACTGCCTGTTCTTCGCCGATGGTTCCCGAAATAAATAAGAAGGGCAATTCCGGATACTTCTCCCGGACAAAGGCGAGAGCGGAAAGACCATTGTATCCAGGCAACGTAAAATCGGATAAAACCAGATCGAATGTGCCGCAATCCAATGCATCCTCGAATTTTAGTTTTGTTTCCGCATAGACCAATTCACACGGAACACCCGCGACGTCCAAGGCACGGCGCACGAGCTCGCGATCCAACGGATCGTCTTCCAAATGAAGGATGTTCAACGGCTTTTCTATTTCCACGCCGTATTTATTTTCCCACTCTGAATACATCATAGTACGCTTGGATTTTTCGCAGTGCGCCTAAACCATATCCCTGCTGTCGGAATCAACACTCCACAACCGTAACACAGGAAACTCGTCCGTGACATCAAAAACAATCGTGTCTGTCTATTCGCGCATACGTCACCTTCGATGACCCTTTTCGCGTCAAAAAACCGCTTTGAAAACACCGGTTTCGAAAGCAGTGATTTCAGTCCCTTTTTCGATCTTTTCAACGCTTTCATTTCGCATCGAAACCGAACCCAAATATCGCATTTTAGTTCCTGTTTCTGCCCCAAAATAGGGGCCTTCGCCGGCTTTTTGGCTTTTGAGAGCATGACTTTTTAGGGACAGGCAAATAATCAGAAGCTGAAAATCAGGGACCGTTGAGCGTTTGTTCGCGGGAAATGCGTGTGTCGTGATCTGTGCCGACCGTGTTAGCCAAAGCCGAATACGATCAGACAACACTGACCCAGAAGCGGGTCTTTGAAGCGTAACACGTCAGATCCTGATCGCTTTTCGGCAATCAGGCTCACTGGCAGGAATCAGACTCGCGCAGGATTTTATCCGAAAATTTCCCCACGAATTCCGCGGAGTATGGCCAGGTCTCCCCAATCGATAATGTCGGGCAGAACCCGCGATGCCGTGTACTCCCGCTGGCCGGTGCGTTGTCGATAGACGGCGAGTTGTTCTTCCACGAAGAGTTTGCTGCCCAAAACCGCTCCGCCGGTGAAATACTTCACCCGGCATCGCAACACCACGGCCAAGGGCAGCCGACCTTGCGTGGCCATCACCTTCTTCAGTTCTTCCAGCGGTATCACTCGGCCGCGTTCGCGTGGTCCCGCCCCGACGCTAAACAGCAGCTGGCGGTAGGCCGACTGGGTCTCCTTCCAGTTTTTTCCACCGACGATTCGTTGCAGGCCTTCCCGTGCAGCCGTTTTTCCCGCCACCGCTTCGGCATAACCACAAAAACGATAATCCTTGGGGTCTTCCGCCAGGCCTGCGCGCACACAATTAAGATCGATGTACGCGGAAGTCGGCTCTGTCGCCCGCCTCTGGGGCTCGATCAGCACGCTCGTGAACCGTTCTGCCCACAGC
>WNFI01327132.1_pt1 | contig 12009 bp, 12 predicted proteins | sample 5400471 | NCBI WGS metagenome assembly WNFI01 (sample SAMN13153348, study PRJNA577476) | soil metagenome | isolation source: 100 cm saprolite on Douglas fir-dominated hillslope | place: USA:California | collected 2013-09-17 | reverse complement strand
AAGCAAGAGGAAGAGTTGCGCAAGCAAATGGCCGAGCTCCAAAAGGTCATTGCTGATGCACCCAAGCTGGCTGAGGAACGGTTGGAACGGGAACGTCAGGAACGGATAGAGCGTGCCTCCGTTCGGCGAAGTCCTCTTGATTCACCAGACATTCTCGAGGATGTCCGGCATCAATCCGATGTCTTGATCGATAGACCCCCAAGGCCGCGCCGGGCCCAACGCCGTGCCGCCCGGCTCCGTCTGGTCGTCCTAGTCGTCGCTGTATTAGGTGCAGGCAGTATCGTGGTGTACCTCGTTATGCAGCTGATGAACCACTTATAACGCCGGGATCGCCGTGATCGCCGTCAACGCCGGGAACGACCATAACGGATCCGTTCGCGGCTGCGAACCGGAAGCTTCGTCGGGCAGGCAGGCTTACCCGTGAGATCACGCAACTCTTTTTCGAGCTTGGCGAGTACTTCGATACCGTTGACGGCGATCCCGACGATCCCGGCGATCCCGGCGTTGCTAGGGCGTTGACGGCGTTATCAGGGCGTTCTATTCGTTAAGACTTCTGATGAACGCGACAAAATTCGATGTGCGATACATGGCTGAGCTAGCCCGCATAAAGTTGACCGCTGCTGAAATTGCCACTTTCGAGTCGCAGCTCGGTCATGTGTTGGAGCATGTCGAGAAGCTGAATCAGCTAGATGTCAGCGCGGTCGAACCGACTGCTCATAGCTTTCCTATCTACAACATCTTTCGGGAAGACAAGACACGCCCGGGACTTGATCGGGAAGCCGCGCTAGCAAACGCGCCTCGCCAAGCTCAAGGATTGTTTATCGTGACCAAAGTGGTGGAATAAACGTGGCACTATTCTCATTGACCGTTCACGAAGCTCAGGACCTGCTCCGGAGAAAAGAGGTATCGCCGAAAGAAATTGTAGAGGCGCTGATCAGGCGAATCGAGCAGGTCGACGGCACGATCCACGGTTTCTTATCGTTTGATCCGGAGCGTGCTTTGGAAGAGGCGGAACAGGCAGACATCTCCCTTCCTTTGGGAGGCATTCCCATCGCGATCAAGGATGTCGTTAGCGTAAAGGGCCACCCTTGTGGGTGCGCCTCTAAGATTTTGCAAGGATATGTCGCCCCTTATGACGCCACCGTGATCGAAAGACTACGAGCAGCCGGCGCTATCCCTTTCGGACGAACCAACATGGATGAATTTGCCATGGGATCGTCTACCGAAAATTCTGCATTTGGCCCGAGCACCAATCCTTGGGATCCGGAAAGAATCCCCGGTGGCTCGAGCGGAGGTTCCTCGGCGGTAGTGGCCGCTGACGAGGCGTTGGCCGCGCTGGGCTCTGATACCGGCGGTTCTATACGGCAACCAGCCGCCCTCTGTGGTTGCGTGGGTGTTAAACCGACTTACGGGCGAGTGTCCCGGTATGGTTTAGTGGCGTTTGCTTCATCCCTGGACCAAATCGGACCCCTAACCAAAGATGTCCGGGACGCTGCGCTTCTCATGAATGTGATTAGCGGCGTTGACCCGTGTGATTCAACCGCGTTAGACGAGCCGGTCCCGGACTACACCGCGGATCTAGAGAAAGGGGTAAAAAATCTCACGCTCGGTCTGCCCAAAGAATATTTTATCAAAGGTCTGGATCCCCAAGTTGAGGAAGCCGTGCGTGCGGCGGTCGCGCGTTACGAAAAGCTCGGAGCGAAGATTGTCGATATATCCCTCCCGCACACCGAGTATGCGCTCAGCACCTATTACATCATCGCGCCGGCTGAGGCCTCAGCAAACCTCGCCAGATTTGATGGGGTTCGCTACGGTTATCGAGCGGAGGGCATCACCGGGCTGCTAGATCACTACGGCAAGACTCGCGAAGAAGGTTTTGGCCAGGAAGTAAAACGGCGCATTATTCTGGGAACTTATGCGCTGAGCTCCGGATATTATGACGCCTACTATCTTCGGGCTCAAAAAGTGAGAACGTTGATCCGGCGCGATTTCGATGAGGCTTTTGCCAAAGTTGATGCGATCCTGTGCCCGACTTCCCCAACACCGGCATTCAAATTGGGTGAGCGGACTGGCGACCCTCTTCAAATGTACCTCGCGGATATCTTCACTTTAGCCGCAAATATGGCCGGCATTTGCGGAATCAGCATCCCGTGCGGGTTCGCCGACGTGGAAGGCAAAAAATTACCCATCGGCCTGCAAATTCTCGGAAAAGCGCTCAATGAAGCCACGATGTTCCGCGTGGCGAGCGCCTATGAACAGAGCACCGAGTGGCATCGGGCAAGGCCGGGGCTAGGGCAGGTGAAAAGTGATAGGTGAAAGGTTGGGCTCTGCCGTCAGCGACCTGCCGTCCAATGGCGGCCATAAGTCGCATAGGTCCCATCCGTAGCTGGCCCCTGGATTACCAGCTCGCTGGCGCAGACTTCTAGCCAGCTACTCTTCCGACCCGCGCAATGTTGCCAGGACGCTGAGATCCTCTAACGTCGTAGTATCACCCGTCACCTGGCCGCCTGCGGCAATTTCTTTCAGGAGGCGCCGCATGATTTTCCCGCTGCGAGTTTTCGGTAAAGCCTCGGCAAATCTGACATCGTCGGGTCTGGCGATAGCGCCGATCATTGTGGCGACGTGTTGCCGAAGTTGATCGCGCAGTTCGGGCAAGGCACTCGCTCCTTGCTTTAACGTCACAAACGCGACAACGGCTTGTCCTTTCAACTCATCTGGTCTTCCGACGACAGCGGCCTCGGCGACACTCGGATGGCTGACCAATGCGCTTTCAATTTCGGAAGTGCCCAACCGATGACCGGCGACATTCAGAACGTCGTCGATCCTACCTACGATCCAGAAATAGCCGTCTTCATCTCGCCTGGCACCGTCGCCGGTGACGTAGAACCCCGGAAAATCAGACCAGTACTGTTTCTCATAGCGCGCTTTATCGCCCCAAATCGTTCTCAACATTGAAGGCCACGGTTTCCGGATAATCAGTTTACCGCCGACATTGGGCGGCACTTCTTTGCCGGTTTCATCGACCACGGCCGCATCGACACCGAAGAATGGCAAAGTGGCGCTTCCCGGCTTGGTCGGAATAGCGCCCGGCAGTGGGGTGATCATGATTCCACCCGTCTCCGTTTGCCACCAGGTATCGACGATAGGACAACGGTCGCCGCCAATCACCGTCCGATACCAGATCCAAGCTTCGGGATTTATTGGTTCACCGACGGTTCCTAATAGCCGAAGCGAGGAAAGATCATGTCCCTTAGGATAGGCGTCTCCCCACCGAATAAACGCCCGAATCGCGGTCGGAGCGGTGTAGAAAACGGTGATGGCGTACTTCTCGATTAGCTTCCAGAACCGATCCAACTCCGGCCAATTGGGAGCGCCCTCATACATGAAGGTGGTAGCCCCAGTGCTGAGCGGCCCGTAAACCACATAGCTATGGCCGGTGACCCAGCCAATATCAGCTGAACACCAGTAAAGATCGTCTTCGTGAAGATCGAACACGTATTTGGTGGTGATAGTAACGCCCAGCAGATAACCACCAGTGGTGTGGAGTATGCCTTTGGGTTTGCCCGTCGAGCCGCTGGTATAAAGAATGTACAAGGGATCCTCTGAATCGAGCGCTTCCGGCTCGCAACGCGCATCGACATATTCCATCTCGCGGTGCCACCAGACATCCCGTCCTTCTTTGATCGAAATGTCGTCATTGGCCCGGCGGAAGACGATCACTTTCTCAACCAAAGGGTTTTCTTTGAGCGCTTCATCCACGTTCTTTTTCAAAGGAACGATGGCGCCTCGACGATAACCGCCGTCTGCGGTGATCACGAGTTTTGCCTGTGAATCGTTTAACCGGTCCTTGATCGCCTCTGAACTGAATCCGCCGAACACGACGGAATGCACCGCTCCGATGCGAGCACACGCTAACATCGCGATCGCCGCTTCCGGGGTCATCGGCAGGTAAATGATAACCCGATCCCCTTTTTGCACCCGATTGCGTTTTAAGACGTTCGCGAATTTACAAACTTCGCTATGTAATTGTTGATAGGTCAGGGTCCGCACTTCTCCGGGCTCCCCTTCCCAGATTATGGCGGCCTTATTCCGTCTCGGGCCGTTTAGATGGCGGTCCAAGCAATTTTCAGATAGGTTCAGTTTGCCGCCAATAAACCACTGGGCAAAGGGAGCTTCCCATTTCAGGACCGTATCCCATTTTTGTCGCCAGAGGAGCAGTTCGGTGGCCTGTTTGCCCCAGAAACTTTCCGGATCCTGGATCGACTGCTGATAAAGATCCCGATATTGCTCCAAGCTCGGGATCGAAGCGTGCTGAACAAACGTATCGGATGGCTTAAAGACGCGTGTTTCTACCAGGTGCGACTCAATCGTATTGCTCATGGGGAGGAGGGGATTCTACGGTGTTCAATACATCATTAAAAGACTAGGATCCGATGTCGGCGATGCTCACACTTTGACTACCGGAAGCCAATACTTGCTCTTCATCAGCGCCCAGGATCCGGGAAACTTGGCGGAAACGACCGATCCCACCGGACCAACGAGTCCAGACACACAACTTCAAAATAGCGACGGGCAGGACTCTGGCGGGGATCATATTGATGATGCCGACCAGGGTCTGCATGCCGTTAACTTCCTGCCTGACATCTTCGCAAAGCAATGAAGCCTGCAGGTCGGGAGAAACGGTGGTCACTTCATCCATAGCCAAGCCAGACCGAACCTGGCGTGTGCGGGCGATAGAGTCCGGTGATGCTTGAATCCTGAAACCCTCCGACTCGGCCGGCTCGAAGCGCCAGGATCACTCGCCATTTTGGTCCAAGTCCTATTGAGAACGCTCAAACCGCGGCCTCTCCTCGTTCCTCGGTTCGGATGCGAATCACCTCTTCGATCGAAATGACGAAGACCTTGCCATCACCAATTTTGCCGGTCCGCGCCGTTTGCACGATGGTCTCGACCGTCCGCTGTACACGATCGTCAGAAACGACAATCTCAAATTTCACTTTCGGTAAAAAATCGACGGTGTACTCGCTGCCCCGATAAATCTCAGTGTGGCCCTTTTGGCGTCCGAAGCCTTTTACTTCGCTGACGGTCATTCCTTCAATGCCGATCTCCGTCAAGGCTTCTTTGACGTCCTCCATTTTGAAGGGCTTAACGATCGCCTCGATTTTCTTCATAACCCCGTCAAGTTGAGATACCATCCGCCAAAATGCAAGGTGGGAGGATGAAAAGGAGCTCCTAGCTCCTTTTCCCCGTGCCTGCCCTACCCGCCGCGATTTGCCGGACCACTTCGGGCAAAAGATCGTGTTCGGCTTCTTGGATCCTGGCGTGTAAAGACGCAGGAGTGTCATCCGGCCTGATTTCCACTTGTCGTTGGCCGAGGATGTGACCTGCATCAACCGCTGCCTCCACATAGTGAACGGTACAGCCGGTAACCTTTTCTCCCGCCTCCAAAGCCTGTTTCCAGGCCTCTAACCCTTTGTACTTAGGCAATAAGGAGGGATGAATATTGATAATCGACTTGGGAAACGCTTTCAGCAGCGGTTCCTTAAGGACGCGCATGAAACCGGCCAGAACCACTAGCTCGACTCCGGCCTCCTGCAGCAGCCGCACAATGTCCTGTTCGACTTCGGTTTCTAGCCGAGTCCTAAACTTGCCAGGGTTAACGAAAAGAGCTGGTACCTGGAAGTCGCGGGCATAAGAAAGAATGCCAGCATCCGGCACATCCGAAATCACGAGGCGAACCTCGGCAGGCAGTTTGCCGTCAATAATTCGCTCCATCATGGCTTTGAAATTGGAGCCTTTACCCGAACCAAGAACCCCAAGCTTTAGTCGCTTGTTCATGTTTTCTGAATAGCTTCGATCAATCGCGTCGTCGATCGCCCGGGCACAAGCGGCAAAATCTTAATCTCGGCGCCTACTGACCGTAGCGCATCAACCTCACCGCGGTCCAGGCTGTCCACGGAATAATCACCGCCTTTAACATACAAATCGGGTCGCAGGATGGTGATCAATCGGTTCACCCGCATGTCCGCAAAGATCAGGACATAGTCCACCACCGTTAGCGCGGCTAAAATTTCGGCGCGATCGGCCTCCGGGTTAATCGGTCGGTCGGCTCCTTTGAGTTGGCGGACCGAAGCATCGCTATTTAATCCGACCACCAGAATATCTCCCAGTTGTTTTGCTGCGGTTAAGTAACGAACATGGCCGACGTGGAGAAGATCGAAGCAACCATTGGTAAAAACGATTCGCTCCGGCGCGTGAGTTTTTCGGATGATGGCCGCCTCGGCCTCAGGCACGATCTTGCCTAACATGTTAAAAACCGGCGTTTTCAGTTGCAGTACCACTTTCTGAAAGTAAGTCTAACCGAATCCCAGTTCATCTAATTCCTATGTTCGACCCGCGTTACGATCAGTTAGCTGAGGTGCTGACAGGGTTTTCTACCCGTCTACAAAGCGGAGAAAAAGTGCTCATTGATACTTTTGACGCGCCTCCGGAGATCATAGTTTCTCTCATTCGGAAGGTACGCGAGAAAGGCGGTATCCCTTTAGCTAACCTGCAAAGCCACATCGTGAACCGGGAACTACTTCGCGGGGCTGAGGAGAGCCAATATCAGCTAATCGCGGAATACGAGATGGTCAGAATGAAGGGGATCAGCGCTTATATCGCGGTGCGCGGGAGCCACAATGTTACCGAACATTCTGATGTCCCGCCGGAACGGATGAAGCTGGCCATGAAGCTCTTGAAGCCGGTGCTGGACCAGCGTGTCAACAAGACCAAGTGGGTGGTATTACGCTGGCCTACACCCTCCATGGCGCAGATGGCGGGAATGAGCACGGAAGCCTTTGAGGATTTCTTTTTTCGAGTCTGTACTTTGAACTATTCCAAGATGGAAGCGGCCATGAAACCGTTAGCCGCTCTCCTGAACAATACCGACCGGGTTCGCATCGTCGGTCAGGGTACTGATCTGAACTTTAGCATTCGGGGTATTCCGACGATCTCCTGCAGTGGAAAACATAATATCCCCGATGGAGAGGTCTTTACTTGTCCGGTGCGGGACTCGGTTCAAGGTCAGATCCAATTTAACGCGCCAACCATTTATCAGGGTAGCGCCTTCGATTCGATCAAACTCGGGTTTAAACACGGGCGAATAGTCAATGCCACCGGCAGCAATCCTACTCGGATCAATGAGATTCTGGACACCGATGAAGGAGCTCGCTTCATCGGAGAGTTCGCTCTCGGGTTCAACCCGTATATTCTGGAACCGATGCGCGACATCCTGTTCGATGAAAAAATAGCCGGCTCATTCCATTTCACACCAGGACAAGCCTACGAGGAAGCCGATAATGGCAACCGCAGCCAAGTTCACTGGGATCTGGTCTGCATTCAGCGTCCGGAGTACGGCGGCGGCGAAATCTATTTCGACGACAAGCTGGTCCGCAAAGACGGTAAATTTGTCCTTGAAGAATTAAAGGCGCTGAATCCGGAGAACCTGGTGTAACGAGCTCCCGCTCGTCCGGGTATTATAGCGCGCATCGCGCGAATGACCAATAGCCGATAGCCAATAGCCAAGAACAAAAAAAACTCACGCAAAGGCGCAAAGGAAAGACGGAATTCAAATAGCCGCAAGAAGGCGCAAAGATCGCAAAAAAGGAAAGACTCCTAACTCCTAGATTCTGACTCCTGACTCCTGACTTCTGACCTGATTATTGATTACTGATTACTTTCACAATGCGCCAAACTCTCCGCTCCCTTCTCAGGTCTCCCGGATTTGCCATCACCGCCATCCTGATCATTGGTTTCGGAATCGGGGCTCGTGCGGGCCGATCATCCTTCCTTTAACGCCGGAAAGATGGCCAAGATCTCATCTCGTGTCGGCCGGCGAATGGAATAGATGCTTACGCTGCGAACCGCTTCCCGAATGGTGACCGTAAAGCTGTCTTTTTCATGCTTCCCCATCAACGCATGGCCTAGCGGGGAGCTATAAGGAATCGGAAGAATATCACCTTCGTTGGGGATATGATGATCGCGAGCACCTCCGATCAGGAATTTCTCTCGTTCGCGATCAAGATCGATCACCACCACCGCACCTAGCTCAACCTCCTCGGGAACGTCGTCGTTCACCCAAGTCAGCGGATCAACCAGACGATGTCCCTGAGCTAGGAGTTGATCCATCTCGTGGGTCAATCGTCTTTGTATGCGACCCATGGTCCGAAACTTTTCTTTGGCGGCCTGGTACGGAGCATTCTCGCTGAGGTCTCCGTCCAGCTTGGCTACCTTCGCTTCACGCAACGCATCGTTCTTCTGCGCCTGCGTCGATTCGAATCGATCCCCAAGCTCCCAAGCGCTCACAGTGGATAGAATGATCTTCTCTTTCACAACTTGATTACAGAAGAATGTCACGCAAAGGGAGGAGTACAAGGAGTACGAGGAGTACAAGGAGAGGAGCCAGAATCCAGGAGTCAGGAGGTCTGGGGCGTATTCTAAGCTCCATGTGGGTGTGGCGGCTCTCCCCAGTTTGCAATGACACGCCCACGCTCCTCACGCCTCCTAACTCCTGGATTCTGGCTCCTGACTCCTCTCCTTGTACTCCTCGTACTCCTTTTACTCCTCTATTTGCGTCTGTAACCAGGCCCGGATCAATCGTCGGGCAATCGTGTCCAGGTGCGGGAACCGCGTAGAAAGCCGCTCTAGCAGACGTCGAGTTTCTTCGACACTGAACCAACGCACGTCGGCTAGTTCGCGCGCTTTCTCCGGCTTCAACAAAGCCAGCCAATGTCGAATAAATTCCCTCGGGCCAGCTTGGTTGTCTTCCTAGCAAACAAAAACCAGGCCGATGAACCAGCATGATCGTGGCAGGATCACTCCTGGGAAAATACTGGCGCCCGCAGTCGGGGTTTGTGCACACCATCACGTGGCCGCCTTCGGTAGCAACGGTTGGACTCCCGCAGAAGCTGCAAAATCTCTGCGTGTCGTGCCAATGCAGCAACGCCCTCGCATAAAGTAAAGTACTGCGTTCGTCCGGGGTTAACGATCCCTTGAACTCGCGAAGCTGAACAAACACGGCCTCATCTCCGTCCAGACTGATGCCGCGCAAAGCTGCTTCCGGCGATTCTGCATCGGCCACATTCACAGCAAACAGTCCAACACCGTCCGGCCGTAAACCGAGGAAGATCGGATTTGGCAGATGTTTGACTTTGGAACCAGAAAGAAGAATCGGACTTCCCTGGCCATTTTGAGCAAAGAGATTTAGACCGCGCCACACCGGGATGAACTCGGCTCCGTTGTCCGTGAGCTCTGCCAATCTCTTAGAGTCGGCCCTGAGTTCCACCGCCCGTTCCGCTATCTCAAATCGAGATGGTTCAGATGCAGGTTCCATTGCAAAGATGTCTGCCAAAAGAAGAAATGGGATTGGCGCCAGCGTCAATGTCCTAATCGTGGGCTGGTGCGGCGAGGCTCCTGAACGACCTTGGATCTTTCGCGAAGGTAATGCGTTGGGCGGCAGACGTCGTTATGCTAGGCCGATACGTGCGCCGAGCCGTGGTCACGCGCGGTGGGCCACGGCTCGGCGTGCTGATAGACGTCTCGGCACCGTGCGGCAGCGGGTCATTAGCGGCTCTGGTCCGATCATAAGGCGATTCGGGAGCCTCGCCCTACCAACCCCGCTTTCGACGACGAGGACGATTACGATATAGGAATCCTACCCCCCACGAAATCCTTGGGTCATTGGGTGTCTCGCAGTAAATTCCTGATTTATCGGATGAACCAGCAATCGACAGAGGTACTTCACCGCCTAGATCGGCGCCTGGAACAAGCGGAACCACAACTCATCGCGTTTCGACGCCATTTTCATCAGCATCCAGAACTGAGTGGCCACGAAACGGGCACCGCCCATTTCATCAGCCAGGTCTTGACTAAGGCGGATATTCCTCACCGACTAGAGGCCAACGGTTGCGGGATCATTGGTGAGATCATTCGGTCGCCCGATCCAGCGGCCCCGGTGGTGGCGCTCCGAGCCGACATCGATGCATTGCCCATCCAGGAAGAGAACGATGTCCCTTATCGTTCGAGTAATCCAGGGGTCATGCACGCCTGCGGTCACGACGCGCATTCGGCCATGCTTTTAACCACCGTTCTTGCACTGAAACAGGAAAGCAATCTGCCATTTTCTTGGCGTGCCATCTTCCAGCCTTCCGAAGAAGAAGGTCAAGGTGCTCACCAGTTGGTGCAGGCCGGCGCACTCGAAAACGTTGATGGCATCTTGGCGTTGCATGTCGATCCAAATCGACAACTTGGCAAAGCCGGGATTACGCCCGGACCGCGGACCGCGTTCTGCCGCGATTTTGTCATCGACGTTCGCGGGCGAGGCGGAGTGGTAACGGTCGGGATGATCCAGGGCGGCTACACTAGCAATGTGATCCCGGATCTGGTTACGTTGAAGGGAACCATCCGCGCTCTTCGCCGCGAAGTGGCCGCGGAGGCTAGTGCGAATCTGGAACGACTTGCACAGGCGACCGCTCAGGCTTTCAAAACCGAAATAAAAGTAACCTTCAAGAATCTTTTGAACGGGATGGTGAACGACGAAAAAACGGCGAAGGCATGCGCTCACGTGGCGCGCGAGTTCCTGGGTCAAAACAACGTTATTTCTAATGATCCGCCGAGCCTTGGTGGTGAGGACTTCGCCGATTACGTCGTTAAAGTGCCAGGTTGTATGTTGACCTTGGGCGTGGCTTTTCCCCACACCGAGATAACACCGCTGCACACTGCTACTTTCAATCTTAACGAGGCCGCCTTGTTAATTGGGGCTAAGCTGCTGGCGCGATGTATGCTTCGATGGGGAGAAAAGGACGTGACGGTGTGATCTCTATCAAACTCGGTTACAATATCGCGCTCGGGCTCTCGGCTCCCACTGCCGTCATTTACGTACTGCACGTTCATCCTTCCCGGACTTCGGATCTGGTGACCCCGGAGACCTTCCGCATTGAACCGAGTTTGCGTGTGGAAGAGTATTTTGATGGATACGGGAATCACTGCGGCCGGGTGAACGCGCCTGCCGGTGTCATCCGCTTCCTTAATGACACGATTATACGGGATTCGGGCGAACCGGACCCTTCGGTTCCCAACGCCAGCCAGCCTGATGTTACTTTGTTGCCGCTGGATACCCTGCATCAGCATATCCGGTTCGACTACATGCAAGCGAGAGCCAACCGGACCGCTTTGGAAGCTTTTCGGGAACGGGTTGGTGTGTGCCGCGACTTCACCCATTTGGCGATCACGTTGTGCCGTTGCCTGAATTTACCGGCGCGTTATGTAACCGGTTATCTAGGCGATATCGGGGTACCACCTAGCCCCGGTCCGATGGATTTCAGTGCTTGGTTCGAGGTTTTTCTGGGGCAACGCTGGTACACTTTTGATGCCCGCCACAATGCTCGGCGGATTGGTCGAGTCGTGATCGGTCGTGGTCGCGATGCCGGCGACGTACCGATTACCATGGCATTTGGAAAGCATTCGCTAGAACATTTTGAGGTCACTACTGAACAGGTTGAAGGCGCTATTTAATTAAATCGCTAAATTTCGGTTGCGAAGTACACGCTCTTCTGGTTTACTCTTGACCTCTCTAAAAAGGAGGCAAATCATGATCAACACGCGCATTAAAGGGTTCCGCGTGCAGCGTCACATGGTCGGTTTGCCCCAGATCGGGACTGCCAAGCCGTAAATCCGGTTCTGACGCCTGTCCGCCGCAGTCGCGGCGTATTTCCTTCGGTCAACCCTGAGTCGCGCTAAGCGCGCTCACGGTGAATCACAACCAAACTATAACTCGAGCAGGGGCTCTGCCTCTGCCCATTCATCGCTACGACTTCGATGATCACTACGGAACAGCCTGAAAGTGCCACGACCTCGAAAAAGGCCGCCGGCTCCGATTTGCCAAGTGAAAAAATCATCGATTTCTTCACCGCCCGGCGCGCTTTATTAAAAGAAACCGAAGCCGAGACCCGACTACTTGGGCTAGAAGAA
>WNFI01035372.1_pt1 | contig 12009 bp, 8 predicted proteins | sample 5400471 | NCBI WGS metagenome assembly WNFI01 (sample SAMN13153348, study PRJNA577476) | soil metagenome | isolation source: 100 cm saprolite on Douglas fir-dominated hillslope | place: USA:California | collected 2013-09-17 | reverse complement strand
CCGGCGGATGTCTACGCCAATTACAACCTCGGCAGGCAGCTTTTCTCCCGAAAGGCGCTCGGCGAAGCGGAACCATTGCTGCGGCGGGCAATCGACGGCAATCCGGATTTTGTCGATGCGAGGGTGGTTTTGTCACGTTTGCTCGAAGACCGGGGCGAGCTTGACGGCGCCGCTGCCGAGCTCGAACGGGCGCTGCGCGTTCGCCCGGACTATTTCGGCGCCCTGTGCAATTACGCCGACGTGCTCATGAAACTGAAGCGCACGGACGATGCGGTGTCCGCGCTGCGTCGCGCCGTGGTGATACAGCCGCGCAACTACGAGGCGAATTTCAAACTCGGCTACCTGCTTGTCGACAAGGAACAGCCTGCCGAGGCGGAACAACTGTTCCTGGCGGCGTTGCGCAGCAATCCGAACTCCCTGGATGCGCGCGCCTTGCTTGTGAACCTGTATTTTTCCCAGGGCAACCTCGCGAAAGCCGTTACGGAAGCAGAAGCGGCGCTGAAACTGCGGCCCGACTGGCTGGACCTGCTGTTCGACTACGGCCTGATTCTCAAGCGGCTGGCCCGGCCGCTGGAAGCGCAGGCCGTATTCCGCCGCATGATAGAAATCGACCGGACCTATGTGCGCGCGTACCAGATGCTGGGCGCCGTCCTGGTCTCCCAATGCAGGGTCGACGAAGCACTGGAAGTTTTCAGCGAAGGCCGCAGGAACTGCGCCGACGCTTTCGATCTCGAGTCTCCGGAGATGTTCGCGCTGAACTGCAAGGACGACATTTCAGTCGACGACCTGTTCGCGCGTCATGCCGACTACGGCAGGCGGCTGGAGCAACTCTACCCTGCGCGTTTCGAGCCATTCGACAATACCCGCGATCCGGGCCGGCGTCTTCGCATCGGCTATGTCTCCGGGGATTTCCAGGACCACGTGGTGCCGCTGTTCCTGCTACCCCTGCTCGAAGAGCGCGACCGGTCGGCATTCGAGGTGGTTTGCTATTCGACTGGCGACACGACGGACAGGATGACCCACCGGGTCCGCGGCCTGGCCGACGTCTGGCACAACGCGGCCCGCATGTCCGCGGACAAAATCGCGGACCTGATCCATCAAGACCGCATAGACATCCTGGTCGACCTTGCCGGCCACTCGGGCGTACCTAATTTGCGCGTATTTGCGCAACGTCCCGCGCCCGTCCAGGCGACCTGGGTGGGTTATCTGAACACGACGGGGCTGACCCGGATTCAATACCGGATTTCCGACCCTCACTGCGACCCACCCGGGCTCACCGACCGTTACCACACGGAAAGGCTGTTCCGCCTCCCGCACAGCCAGTGGTGCTATCGGCCTTTCGCCGGGGTCGATTGCGAACGCGAAGCCGCGTTCGAGCACAATGGCCATGTCACGTTCGGGTCGTTCAACCAGACCGTGAAAATCACGCCGACGGTGCGCAAACTGTGGGGCGATATTCTCACGCAGGTTCCGGATGCGCGCCTTCTGGTGGTCGGCGTCGTCGATGAGCGCGCGCGGGAGGATCTCTACCGGGATCTGGAAAATGCCGGCGTCGATCGCAGCCGGGTCACCATGCTCCCGTACGTCCCGATCGAAGAATATTACCGCTCGTTCGGACGCGTCGACATTGCCCTGGACACGATGCCATTCAGCGGCGGAACAACGACCTGCGACGCAGTCTGGATGGGCACTCCGGTTGTCACGGCGCCGGGTGTGCGCTCCTGGTCGCGCAGCGCAGCGAGCATTCTCACGACCCTGGGACTGCAGGACTGGATCGCCGAGTCGCCGGAAGATTATGTGCGGCGCGCCGTGCAATTCGGGCGAAACCCATCCACAATCGCCGGATTGCGCAGAACGCTGCGATCGAGAATGCTCGAATCGCCATTGATGGACAAGCGCGTGTTCGCCCGCGATATGGAAGCAGCCTATCGGCAAATGTGGCAAACGTGGTGCAGTCAAACCGGAGGGTGACGATGCTGAAATGGTTCGATTCCCGGGAAGTCGACAAATTCGCGGACTGGCTGTCCGCGGAAATCATCAGGCGCTACCCGCCGACCGGGCTGGACACCGACTCGAAGAAGGCCGCCCAGAGGCTGCAGAAGGTGCATGACAGCCTGCTGATGCGTGTCGAAGCATTTGCCCGGGAGAATGCCCTGAACATCTACAAGAGGGCCCGGCTCGGCAACCGCGTCAAATGGGCAATGCGCGATGCGGGTTACCCCCTGCAGTTCTCCGAAGCGTTCACCCACGAAATCGTGACGGTCATCTCGGTAATCAACGCCCGCGCCAAGGAATCGCCGCAGAAGCGATAACGCCGGATTATCTTGCTGTAAAATTCCAGCATATTCGACCGCATTCAAAGGAAATACCTTGAAATTCTTCAGCCTTGTATTCGCTGTCCTGTTTTGCCTGTTCTCGACTGCCTACGCGGGGGATCCCGAATTCGGCGGGCAATGCGCGTTGGGCATGGCCGAAGGACAGAAGCACGCCACCGATTGCTCCGTCCTCTGGGTCGGGCCGGACGACAAGATTTATTGCTTCGCAAACCAGACTGCGAAACAGAAATTCCTGCAGGCGCCCAAGGAAAACCTGACGCGTGCCCAGGCCTTCTGGGAGGATCCGGAGAACCTGAAGAAGCTCATTCGCCGGGAATAGCCCGGCTGGTTTCACAAATTCCGAACAATAAGGGCGCCCCGCGGCGCCCTTATTGTTTCTTTCAGTCCGATTCAGACATCACTGCGCCCGGAGAACAGCGCCTTCTTGACGATGCCGTGCACGCCCCAGTTGCCATCCACCACCTGGGTGATGCCGAAGTCGACGCCGACCGTCATGAGTGATATGGCCTCGTCCTCGCTCAAGCCCTGAGTGGTCATCAGGAAATGGCGCACCTTGCGGAATGCGTCGCGCATGGCCAGATCCACGGAAGATTTCGAATAGATCTGCGATTGCGCTTCGGCACCCAGTTCCTCGAGGTAGTTGGCGAAGCTGAATCCGTGCAGCACCCACTCATCCTTGTTTTCCAGCAAGGGGTATTTGAGGTCTTCGAGTGTTGTTCCGGCGAGTGTCGCCTTCTTGTGCAGGATCAGCTGGAATGTTCCCGTCAGGGAGGACTCGATGGCGGTGCCGCAAAGTTCGGAGTCGCCTTGTGAAGCATGCGGATCGCCGACCGAGAACAGTCCCCCGCTGACCTGGACCGGGTAATACATCGTCGCTCCCTTGCCGATGCGCCAGTTGTCGATGTTGCCGCCGAACGGTCCCGGAGGAATGGAATCGACGATGTCCGCTTCTTTGGGCGCGAGGCCGATGACGCCGAAGTGCGGGCGCACCGGGATGCGCACGTCCTTGAGGATGCCGTGCTTTTCCTTCACCAGGCTGTGGTCGACCGGCACGCCGGGATAGTCGATGATGCTGTGAACGACGCCGAACGGATCGGTCTGCGGCTCCCACTTGTAGTTGTAGACCGCCTTGGCCCAACTGCGCTCGTTGGAGGTGTCGACTTCATAGACCGTGATGACTTCGCGTTTCTTCGGCTCCTCGATCAGGTCGTTGTAGTGGAATCCCCACCAGGCCGCGGCATTGATGCCGAATGTCTTGCCTTTGTATGCCGGATTGGCGCATGGCCGGTGGCTCACGTCGACGATGCGTACTTCCAGGATGTCTCCCGGTTCCGCGCCTTTGACGAATACCGGCCCGGTGCAGATATGCACGCCGAATCCCTCGCCCGCGCCGCGTCCCTTGATCGATGCATCCATCGGCCCGGCGCCGCGGCGATTGACGTTCTTTTTCTTCTTGTCCCAGTAGAAGATGCTTTCGACGCCGGGGTCGCCCTTGATCAGGCGCTCGTAGTCGTCATAGGAATGGTGCGTGATCGCCTCGACGGTCACGAAGTCGCCGGAATCGATCGAAACCACCGGCTTGAGTTTCTTGCTGAAGTAACCCCAGTGGACGGTCTTGTCGGTGGCGGCGAGGTAATAGTGGTTGCGCACGCCGGTTTTGACCGGGTCGAGGCCCTCCGCCTGTGCGGTCGACACGTAAGGGATGGACATCGTTGCGGCGGATACCGCGGCCCCGCCGGCGGCGAGTGTTCCCCAGACGAAGCTCCTGCGGCTTGCGTCGACTTGCGGCGACGCCTGCTCGGTGGTGGCGGATTCTTCAGCGGCGTGGTCGTGGTTGCAGGAACTGGCGTGTGGCTCGGACATGAATCCCTCTTCGAAAAAAAACGGGCACCGGGGAAGATCTCCGGAAAAACGGAAGAACGCGGGGTGCCTGGCCGGCGGTCCGGATTTCCTATTGCAACAAGCGCGCCACCGGCACTCGCCCGACAAGTCAAATCGCGAGATTGGTTTTTTCGGGCCGCAAATTCAGAACCAGAGCGGCACCTTGAGAAAGTCGGCCGGACGAGCCTTTCATATCCTGAAAAGCGGATGCAGGCGATCTGCACCAGGATCGGGCGCAAAGAAGCCCGGCGTGCATGCCTGTTGTGCGTCGAAACCGGTCAGTCGGGAGGGTCGTGCGCACCGGGGCTTGTAGCGGCTTCATCCGGCATGGGCGCGGCGGCATCGAAATCCTGGACCCGCGCGCGACACGTGCCGCTCCAATAAACCTCAGGGCGCGCTCAATTGACCGGGAATAGCCCGGCCAGAGATTGATCGCCGCGCAATTCCTCCAGCTTTGCTTTCGCGTAGCGGTAGCCCACGTCGGCAAGTTCATCTAGCGCCTCGAACTGGAGAACCCCGTAGGCATCGATCGGGGGCCGCAGGCAAACGTCGGCGTTTCTCTTGACGTCGCGCGTCTTCTGGCTGCTGCTGACATCGGTAGTCCGGATCAGCACATCGACGATGTGCGGAACTTCGATGCGCGCTGCGAACGGCAGGATGCGGCTGCGCAGAAATTGCCAGGGCGAGGGAAACTCTGGCAGCTTGAAAATGAACTCGTGCTCCGATCCGACATCGACCACGATCAGCGTCCGGCAGGCTCGCTCGCGCATCACGTCCCCGGGCAGATTGTTGACCAGGCCTCCGTCCACCAAAATGTGGCCGTCGCTCAAGACCGGCACGAATACGCCGGGCAGCGAGGCACTGGCCCGGATCGCTTTCCAAAGCGCTCCGCGCTCATGAATCATCGTAGCGGCGGTGGAAAGATTGCAGGAGATGCAGAAGAAATTCAGCCACAGGTCTTCGATCTCGAATTCGCCCCAAATCTTCTTTGCCATGGTGTCGAGCCGCCGGCTGCGAATCAGGGAAATGAACGGCAGCGAATATTCCTTGTGCGGTTTACTGTGAAGCCATGCTTCCCGGAGACCGCGTGCACCGCCACCGCCAAGCACAAGCCCGACCGCAACATCGCCGAGGCAGCGCGCCACGCGCCCGAAATCGTCTTCGCGGTCGAGACGGATGTGGAAATTGCGCTGCACATTGCGATTGGCAAACCAAAGAGAAGTTCCTGACGGCAAACGTCTGCCATCGGCATGCAACAGGACCAGGTTTTGCCGGGCCCTCGAAATGGCGTCGCTGGTCCCCAGCAGCGTTTTCTCGACCGCATTGAGCGCGACGCCCGAACCGGCCTCCGCCACCAGCAGAATTTCATCCGCCTGGCGCAGGCAACGTTGTGTCCAGAGCGATGGGGTAGCGTCGGTTTCGTAGATCAGAAACTGGTGATGCGATTCCTGCTCGTCGAGCCACGCCGTAAGGCGAATGCCGGCGGCATCATCCTCGTCGGCCGCCGCGATTCCAGGCCGGTTCAGCAGGGTGTCGAGCCGTGAGGCCGATAATTGCAAGGTCGGGCCGACGCGTCCGAGCGCGATCACCAGTCGCTCGGTAAATGCCCGGGCTGCATTTCCTGAACCCGCCGCCAGCACCGCGATGCACTTACCCGTTGTCGCAGCGACACCCGGCCCCTCCTTCGCCCGGAGGCGCTGGACCACGATCCGGGCGATGGTTTGCATCACTCGGGGGTACTTCGCGACGATTTCGTCAAACGCTTGCCGGGAAATGCGGACCAGGTCGCTGTCGCGGATGGCAACCACGGTTGCGGTGCGCGCTTCCCCCGTCAGTAAGGCGATCTCCCCGATGCTCTCGCCGCGGGTCATTTCGCTCAGGACCCGGCCGTCGCCGGCTACCGCGCGCAGGCGCCCGCCAAGCACAAAATAAAGCTCTTCGCCCTTGTCTCCCGCTGCGAATAGCGTCTTTCCTGCGTGCAGCCTTACCCACTCCACTCGCGCCTCGACGAACCTGAGCATGGTTTCGTCGAGCGGCCCGAACAACTTCGGCAGGCCGACAGCAAGCTGGTCGCGGGCAAGACGCCGGCGTATGCCGCTGGCCATGTCCCGGATCGCCTGCGGCGCAGACTTTGAAATTTTTTCGAGGGCCTCTCGCGGCACTCTGACAAGCACCGCATCCGCGGCCACCGACACGCTGGCGCTGTAAGCGCCGCCGCCGGCCAGCATTGCCATCTCGCCAGCCATGTCGCCGCAGCCGAATTCGGACAGGGTCAGTTCGCGGCCGTCCTCCAACACGGTCGTGGCCCGCAGCATTCCGGAGACCACGACGTAGAGCGAGTGTGCCTTTTCGCCCTTGCGCAGCAGCACCTCGCCCGCCGCCAGTTCCACGCGCTCGAGGTCGGCGCGGAATTGTTCGAGCAATGCCTCGCGAAATGCCGGAAGCCGGTTCGCGAGACATTCGAGGAGCTCGGAAAAATCCACAGCCTGGTCAGTCATGGCGCTACGCTGGCCCCTTCGATTCCCGCCCACCGCGTGCCGGACGCGTCCCCTTCTGCCCGGCCGGTGTCTTCGTTGAGCGATCCATAGTTGATGCCGGGTCCTTGCACGCTCATGCTTTCATGGCTCCATGGATCGACCGAAGACTGAATGGCGGGCGCGATCCGGGACTCGGGCACCGCGCGCCTGCGCCGGGCGATCCACTCAGGGCATGCGTTCCAGCCGTGCTTTGAGCTCGCGCAGCAGCGCCAGGGTCCCGGGATGCCTGACGCGGCCGATTGCCCCATCGATCTTGGACTGCAAGTCGACTGCCCCGAGCCGCAACGCGGCGCGAAACTCGCTGGGTAAACCGTCCTTTCCATAGAGCTGCGCCACCTCGGAGAGGGGCGAAGACACGGAGCGCGACCCCGACACCGGGCGCGCCTGCGCGACCGCTGCGCCGGCGTCGATGTCGCGTGAGTCGATCGACTTCGCTGGTGCCTGGGGATCGGTCTCCACGCCGGCCGCCACCAGCAACAGCAGGACATAATTGCGCTGCAAGTTGCGGCGGTACAGATCGATAACCGGGACGGGCGCCTCGAGTTCGCGGAACAATCCGTCATTCAGGTCATAGACCATGTCGATGCCGGTATAGCCTTTCGGGGCAGGGTCCAGTTCCCTTGCTTCTGCCATGCGCTCGAATACGCCTCCATCGATGAGTTTGCGCAGCAGTTGCACATTGGACCCCTGCAGCGCATTGGCCCCTCCATTGGGCGCGATGCGAAACAGGACGTCGGGATCCAGCAGCGCGCTTGGTGTGGGAAAGGCTCGAACGAGCAGGAACTTTATCGCCGCACGTTGACGTTCCGCCGGGACCGGCTGGAACGGTGGCGTCGGGCCGCGCCCGACCTGATAGCGCGTCTCCTCCACCCCGCCCACCAGCTTGGCCACCGCCATCAGTTCGCGATGGCGCTGCAGTATCAGGGCTTCGTACATTTCCGCCATGCGTGTATAGCTGCCGCCCGTCTGGGTCGCACCCGGAACCAGCATCGGCATCACGCGATCGATGTTCCTCAGGCCGAGGTCGGCCGCCTCGATCGGATCGTTGCCCAACACATTGGTATTGACCTGCGGATCCAACGCCGCCGAGTCGTCCTCGCCTCCAAAGCGCAGCATCGGATTGGTGACCTGCAACGCCGCCAATTGATCCAATTGGCTCCATTCCATGTCGCTGGTCATCCCCTGCCGGGTCCTCTTGCCGTCGACGATTGCGATCTGCGTAAAAGGCTTGTATCCCCATTCGATGGCAAAGAAATCGTAGGGTCCGAACTTGGGCAGCAGATGCGCATTGTCGCCGGGCTGGGCAACGTAGTTGAGCCTGGAATAATCCATGATGGAAGCCGTGTTGCCCCACTTCTCGGTCCAGTCGCGACTGCGCAGCTGCGCCACCGAATAGGCCGAGTGCCCCTTGAAGTTGTGGCGCAGGCCCAGTGCGTGGCCGATTTCATGTTTGACGATGTAGCGGAGCATCTCGCCGGTGATATCTTCGGGCAATGGCAGCTTTTGCGCGCGCGGGTCCAGCGGCCCGATTTGGGTGAAGTACCAGGTCTCCGCGAGGCGCAGCACGTCATGCCAGAATATTGCATGCGAAGAGATCACTTCGCCGCTGCGCGGGTCGACCACCGCCGGCCCCATCGCGTTCTGGCGGCCGCTGGGGGTCCAGCGCACCACGTTATAACGCACGTCTTCCGGATCCCAATTCGGGTCCTCCTGCGGCGTCGGGGCGTCGCGCGCCATGATCGCGTTGCGGAAGCCCGCATTCTCGAAGACTTTTTGCCAATCCTCGATCCCTCGCTTGATGTACGGGCGCCACTGGTCCGGCACTTCCCGGCTCAGAAAGAAGACGATCGGTTTGACCGGTTCGGAAATTTCCGCCGTCGGGTCCTTTTTCTCCAGCCGGTAGCGCTGGATGTAGCCCCGGCGCACGCTCCCGTATTCACCGGTGCCGTAGTCATCGAACGGGACGGTGAAATAGCCGACCCGGTCGTCCGCATAGCGCCCGCGCATCGGCGTGGGTGGCAGCGCCAGGATGCTCGAGTGAAAAATGAAACCGAGCGTGGCTGGCCGGTCCTCGGTGTCAGTCGCTTTGCGCAGTTCCGTCGCATCCGCCATCCAGGTCTGATAAAAGCGCACGTCGATGCTTCCCGGGAAAGCCGTGACGGTCTGGATGTAAGAGCGCTTCGGATCGACCGCGCGCATGTGGAAGTGGCGCATCAGATCGAGCGCGAAGCCTGCAGGCACCTCGTTGGTAAACACGCTGGTCACGTCGATTTTCGGTTCCCCTCCCGGTCCCTCGCCAATGATGTCGAATACCCTGATAACGGTGCGAAGGGACGCCGCCTCGACGCCGCGCTGCAGGTTAGGCTGCTCGCGCGCCAGGATTTCGTAGCGCACGTCCTCGAGATAAATCTTGTTGCCCAGCTTGATCAGCCGGACGACGCGGTTGTCCACAACGGAGCCGGGCGCGACAAAATCACTTCCCGTGGAAAGCGCCGCAAACTCGGTGTTGACCAGAATGTCTCGATTGAGCCCGCGCAGCGGGATTTCGAAGATCACGCGATCGCAGATCACGTGCACGGTCAGCAAGCCCACCAAAGTCTGTGTCTGCGGCTCCTTGCCGGGCGGACAGGAGGAAACGACCGCCTGCGTGCCACCGAACGCGGATCGGCAGCAGAACGAGATGAGGATCGCAGTGAGCAGGACGACTCTTCGCATGATCACGCTCCCTGTTTGGCAATTCGCATCGACAGCCGTTGAGTTGCCGATTCTATCGAACAATGTTCGGAGTGACGGCCTGAGGTCGGAATTCGTTTGAACCTCCGCCCGCAGGGCATCGCAGGCGCAAACATACACCTCCTCGGCCGTCGGTGTCTTCAGGAGGCTCGCCTGTCGGCCGGATCGCGCAAGAGGCTCGCCTGTCGGCCGGATCGCGTCAGGCGCGGTCGGCTCAAATCGACCGACCGCGGCCGTAGCGAGGCTTCATGGGATTTGCCAAAAAAGGGCCGTTCATCGTCAAAACCCGGCGGCCCGCAAATAGCGACGCGGCGCCTGCTCTAAGTTAGACTCGTCGCTCCCGTACCCCGGAGGCCATGCGATGGCGATCCAAGCGGCGGCCGACGAAGTCCTGTTTTTCATTCCGGATCTGGGCGGCTTCACGAAATTCATCACCGAGACCGAGATCCAGCACAGCCAGCACATCATCAAGGAGCTGCTGGAAATCCTGGTCGATGCCGATACGCTCGGCATGAAGGTATCCGAGTTCGAGGGCGACGCCGTGCTGTTCTACCGCAAGGGCGCGCCGCCGTCGCTCGAGCAGCTGGTAAAGCAGGCCAGGAAGATGTACCTGGACTTTCATACGCTTTTAAAAAAATTCGAATACGCACGCGTCTGCCAATGCGGTGCCTGCGCCGGCACCGGCGGCATTGCGCTGAAAATGGTCGCGCATTTCGGCTCGGCGGGCACCATGCAGGTGAAGAATCACCTGAAGTTCATCGGCAAGGACATCATCATCGCTCACCGGCTGCTGAAGAACTCGGTGAACCTGCCCGAGTACCTGCTGGTGACCCAGGCGACCCTGTCGAGGCTTGTGGATGCGCACAGCCAGCTCATCTCGTTTGCCAATGGCGCTGACGCGTATGACAATCTCGGCACGATCGAGTATCACTTCAAATCGCTGGACGGTTACAGGAACGAGGTCAAGGTCGAGCGGCCGTCGCCCGCAGGGATCAAGAATCCGCGCAAGATGACGCAGTTGACCCGGACGATCGATGCGCCGGTCGAGCGGGTCTACCAACGGCTGATCGACCTGCCGGGGCGCATGAACTGGATCGAGGGGGCCACCAAAGTTGAAATGGCCAACAACCAGCCCAACCACATCGGCAAGACGCATCGATGCGTACGCGGTGATGAAGGCATCGAGTTGATGACCACCGAGGTCAAGATCAGTGACACGACCATGGAACTCTGGGAAACGGATCTCAAGAAGATGAGCGCCTGCCGGTATCTGCTCACCCGGGCGCCCGGCGGAAAGGCCGATCTCGCGGTCGAGTTGTTCGTGCGCGACAATCCGATCGTCCGGATGATCTTCAGGGTCCTGATGGAAAAGAAATTGAAAAAGTTTTTCGAAAAATCGATCGCCAACCTCGGTGAGTTATGCGAGAGGGCGGATAGCTGAGGACGGGCCGACTCTGCGCGCGTCTCAGTATCCGGTTCGGTGTATTGCATGGATCCAATCCCTGAATAGCGCGGCAGACCGGCATGTTGTCATCGCATCACTCAATCACGCCATCGGTCGATCACCCAATCGCGTTTTTCGGCAGCTCGAAGATCACGCATGTCGTCGTGCCGTGCGCATAAAGTTTTCCGTCCGGCCCGAATATCCGGCCTTCTGCGGTCGCGAGCTGCCGCCCGGGATGGATAACCTTGCCCTCCGCGCGCACCGGACCGGTCTGGTCGGTGAGCGGACGCACCAGGTTCACCTTCAGTTCGCCGGTCGTATAGCCGAAGCCTCGCTTCAAGGTCGTCTGGACTGCGCAGGACATGCACGAATCCAGCAGGGTGCAGGCCCAGCCGCCATGGACGGTACCGATCGGATTGTAGAAATCGAACGTGGGCGTGCCCTGGAACACGACCCGCCCCTCCTCGGCTTCCACCGCAAAGAAATTCAGCGTCTTGCCGATCGGCGGAAATGGGAGCACGCCAGAGGCGATGTCGCGCAGAAATTCAAGGCCCGTGCGTTTGCGCATCTCCTCGAGTGGGCTCACACCGGGATTCGCCACCTGCATGGCGACCTCTTCTTCCAGTTTGATCCAGGCTTCTGCCGTCATTTGATTCTCTCCGGAACAGTCCATTGCGCACATCACGAGAATTTAGCACGACTTGTCCGCGGCCATTTGGGCGTCCGCCACCCTCTGACTGTACACTGCGCGAACCTGCCAGAAGGCCGCCTGCATGAACATCAAGAAAATCAGCGCAAGCCACGGCGTCCTCGCGATGTTGTGCCTGATGTATTTCATCACCTACGTCGACCGCGTCAATGTCAGCACGGCCGCGGCCGCCTTCAAACAGGAATTCGGCTTGAGCAACACGCGGGTCGGATTCGTGTTCTCGGCCTTCGCCTATCCCTACCTGGTATTCCAGATTATCGGCGGCTGGTTTGGCGACCGCTTCGGCGCGCGCCGCACCTTGTTCATCTGCGGCATCGTCTGGACGGGCGCCACCATCCTGACCGGGTTCGCAGGCGGGCTGGCTTCGAT
>WNFI01158588.1_pt1 | contig 12010 bp, 13 predicted proteins | sample 5400471 | NCBI WGS metagenome assembly WNFI01 (sample SAMN13153348, study PRJNA577476) | soil metagenome | isolation source: 100 cm saprolite on Douglas fir-dominated hillslope | place: USA:California | collected 2013-09-17 | reverse complement strand
AACCCGTCATCGCCGTCAACACCGCCTTATACCTTGTTCACCTTCGCAAATTTTCTTCAAGAATACCCTCCCGCAAGTTTCGTACATGGCTGGTCACGGTGTGTAGTTTGCGAAGCGCCGCAACGTCCGTGATTTTTTCAATTTTTTTTTTTTCTTCAAATAGGTACCCGTCGCCACAGGCTTCCCAAATACCGCCCAGACTACATCCTCATTCCTGCGACTGGAGGTGCGTGTATACATACAATTTGGCTAGTTTACTTCACGTCCTGACAACCATGGGGTGTGTGAAGATGTTTCTCTCTCAGAAATGGCTGAGAAATCGCCACTGCCCGCTATAGTAGTCACCCCATCGTCGCCGTCCTGCTCCGCCGATTTCTCGATCGCCTTTGTTGCTCCGCCGGAGAAACCCACCATGACCGCAAAAGAGCGACTCGTTTCACTCGTGGCACCACTCAATCTCAAGGCACGAACTACCTTCCTGCTCTTGCTATTGCTCTTCATCATGGCCTGCCACCTTTTCACCCACCGCATCGCCGCGAGCCATCCCCATCTCCAGTTCGCTATGATGCCGGGCGTTTCAGAAGAGGCTCAAGTGAACCACATCGGCTGGTTCAATTGGAAAGCATTCTTGGGTGTACACTCTCCCGACATCGACGGCAAACGCGAGTTCGTCGTCGCTGGATAGCCTGAAATGTAACGTGTATCACGACGCGACGCAACGCACTTTCCCTCATGCAGGAATCGGATTTATCTTAACGTACCCTTTCTCTTTTTTTTTTCTCTTTCTCTTTCTCCTTGGGTACGCTGGGTTGCCTGAATTTCATAGAGATTTCTCCTTCTTGTCCCTTTGTGAAAATTCATGCATATCTGGGATAGCTATAGTACCCACGGCTCATCAACGTACATCAACTCGTGATTTTACCTACCCAAGGGCAAGTAGAACCTGGCCCAAGTATGCATGGAACGTCTTCTCTCGCCCAGTAGCGGAGTAGATTTTTAGTAGTACCACGCGTAATCTCAACCCACGGATATGCGTTTCGTTCTAATTTCGCCAGCTCATCATTGCCGATCTTGCATGAACTCCGACCCACTCATTCAAGAAAAATCAACTATGCCGCACAGAGCCGGGGGCCGCCAAGTTTAATTTCCGCCGGCATCCAAGTTTTTCTTCCCATCAGTTGCTATGCTCCATCTGGAATTGCTTCTGAAGGCGTCCGTCCATCACGCACGCATATGTGGGAGTTGATGAGTGACCGATGCTGTAAGACATTTGCCAAAGTCGGCGGTAGGTGGTCGAAGAGTGGCGATATGTTATCAACGCTTAGCAAGTCCATCGAGTCCACTCATTCACCCGAAATTTCTGGCAAATATACCTCACAATGCCACAATATACTGCCAATGACAACAATAAAGACCCACTTTATAATGGGACAAAAAGGTACCGACTTGACTGAAAGTCCTGTAGATAATGTAACTATAGTGATCATGATACTATAGCACCCGTTTAAAACGAATGGTGATTCTCTCGGGCACGCGGCAGAGGGTACATTGAGTGATAAACGAGTCGGAAACGATTCTCACTGCGGGTTACTGTAACCAACTATACGTCTACTTGGCGCCGACTCACCGAGGTGAGGACGCACTCGCCATGGCCTGAAGCACCGGAAATTTTCGTGCAACCCAGGCCTGTTTGTGGCCTATGCGGTATTAGGAGACCGAACCCGGGGCCTGTGTGGAGGAGTTTGGATAGATGAACTTGAACAGGTTCCCAGATCTCAGAGGCTTAAGACTATACCGAAATTCCGTTCATCACATACATACATCAATCATCCAGGCAAATGGAGATGACGCGTGTTTATAACCCTTGGGTCCCTGGACCCTGACATGCTTGATTGCTCAGGATCATGATGCGGTGCATGTCAACGGCGCGCCATAAATGCGGACCCTTTGTGTGTAAATTTTCCCCCTTAAAAATAGGAAGACAGTTGACAGCATACTCGTTGTCATGTTTTTGGGCATGCATCCTTTCATGCACAGGATCTTACTTTGTTCATGTATGTAGATGATGCTTTGGAAAAGAAGAGAAGCCTGTGACACATTACCAAAATGATGATACACTAGCCGGACCTTTCTTGATTATCAAACCACACTCTACGCGGCATGAGACAACTTGAACATTTGGCTTTCTAACCTAAGGTACGTGGTAAGTATACTCATATAGTTTTCTAACGGAAAGCCCATTACCGTACCAGTAGTCGCGTTTACTGCCTCCTCACTTCTACTGTAAAAGGTCAATTGACTCGGAATCACACGGTTGTCACCGTGCCATCAGTCAATATCAAGTAGACACATACAGTACAGTACCCCAAATCAAAACGGCGCTCCTATTGTGGCTGTGTGTCATGTTCTATGAGGGGGAAACAGAAGGGACTCTGCGTCTGGGTGCGTATCTACACTGTGACCGACAACTGCATGTTGGTTGAGGACTGGACTGGTTAAGGGTAACTGATCCACCCATATTAGATCGGCTGGTTCCTTGTAACTGCACCAACCACCATAAGACCGATAAGGGATGCTTGTCCGACATCAACAAACCCTTTGTTCTACTAAAGTGATTAGGTGTTATGAAGTCGGTGATGTCCCTTGATGATCAGGTTTCACGGGGCGCAGCATAAAGCTCGGCGGCACTATGCGAAATTACTGTGACTTGGAGGAATGGGAATGCCGCCATGCGGCGACCTCAAGATTTCACGCGGTGTCTGACATTTCAACCCAACGGCACGGGCACTAGGCAACGGCATTCCCGGCGAAAGGGAATGGATACTACCCAAACTGGTTCGGAAACATTCTCCTAACTTAGCGCGCGCCAGTCCCATGACATTGGGCGCCAAGTAACGAAACCATGCGGATGTTCCTTAAACTAACGAAAAACGATGCCGTTTATAACAAGAGGGTTCGTGCCAACTGATGGTAACAATTGCTTCCACTCTTTTTTCCCTACCTGACCTCGTGCAAAACCCTGAGTTCAGACCCTCAAGATGAGTTCAAGCTCGAAATATCTTTCAATCTGTCGTTTGGTCACCTTTTGTGAGACTGCACATTCTGCATTCCATGTCTTCTCGGCTCTGAAGTTTTCTTCACAGCGACGACCATCTTGTTTTCACTCATTGTGCTATCCTTAAGCGCTAACTACATCTCATTAACTGCGCCTTTCTACGATGCGTTCTCGGGACTTGCACTCTCTATTAGCTTGCTCACTCTCCTCACTGTCGCTATCATGTACGAGTGAACAAATGGGGTTGTTAGCCGTATCGCTGAATACCATTTCTTCTCCCCTCTCTCCTAGGCTTGTTGTTGATCTTTTGCGTCAAGGGTCTTTTTTCTCGTACATCGTTGTTGAAATCGTATGGCTGTGTGAGTTTTCTTTGCCTCGTTAAATCTCATATGCTGACGGGGAATAGCTATACTTTGGGTTCTCTGGTTGTCATGCGGATCTTATACTGCCTGGGTGGATGGTCAAATTACCATAGCCTCCGGAGTGTCCAATTGTGTTTTTTCAAATCTCGGTAGGTGTCACTATTTGTACTTGGCTCCTTTTTTGATTCTTATGCTATTCTAGACAATGTTAATGTTACTCAGGAGTGTCACGACCTCAAAGCTATTATGGCTTTCTCATTCCTCATATGGATCCTACGTAATACTTTTTCTGGTACTGGCCATCCGCGCCCAGGGACGGGGCAACTCTTTGTGGACCACTGGCGTACGTGACGGCGTTGTCTTTTATTCTGTTGGAAAGAGTATGGGAGGTGCTGCTCAAGTGCAAGCCACAGCGCCAACTATTCCTCTCTCTCAACCGTTTTACTCTCAAGCGCCGCCACAACAACCTCTTCCACAACAGCCTATTCCACAACAGCCTCTGCTACAACAGCCTCTATCACAACAGACTCTACCGCAACAACAGTCTTACCCCTCTTACCCCTCGCCCTATCCAATAGTACAGGAGTGAGGAGTCGACTTCGTTGAGGTACTGGTTGGCCTCTGGACTGGTTTCCCTCCTTAACCCAGACCTGGATAACCGTTGTGCCATTGTATTATACCCTCTGTCCGTCCGAGAAGTCCGCTCATTAGCACCTTCCTGTCACTACTTGTCAGTAATTTGTTTTGGGGTCTTTGGTGTCCTTTTGGGTTGAATACTGTAAAGCGATGAACATGTGTGAAATGACCCTGCGCAAGTAACCGGAAGCCTTTTGTCGGCGAAATACCGTTTCATTTCCACGACAGCCTGATAATAAAATCGTAAAATGTATCACATGATCTTGGCGCCCACATGGAAGGCACACGTGCACGTGCTTATACCATGGGTTTCAACACAAACACGACAAACATAGCATCGTGGATCACTCAATCCTGTCTCGGTGTAGTATCGCCCTGAAAGGTAAACAGCATTCTCCACATAGCGCGGAATCAGTCGAGGATGATTCAGAGTGGAATCTGCATCGACCCTTCTGTGCCAGAACATGCACAGTGTACAGTGTTATATGTACGAAATCCAAAGGGTCGCAGAGAAGACCGTAGATGTTCGAGATACTTCTGAGCTATACTTTTCTGCGCTACTGAAATGACTGGATCCTGATCCTGACTACATATTCCGCAGTACCAGTATGGACCCGAGACGCGCCCGCGATCCTCGTCTAGCCCGTGCAGACCCCCGACTTCAGCAACCCCAACCGCAGCAACAACTACAACACCAGCAGTTACTCACGTCAACCCCAGACAATGGCATTAACTCAACGCCGGGGTCGCATTCAGTAACGCCGCCACAGCCTTTCGTGACAGCGATGGCCACTGTATCATCGCAGATCCCAACAGCGGCTGACGCGTCCACATCTACATTGATGCAACCGTTAGACTCTCACTCACTGGCGAGCCTCAGGACAAGGCCGCTCTTCTGTGTTGTCTGTGCAAGTAACCAGGTGAGTGGTTCAGAGATCAGGGTTTGTGATGCAGCCGCTAAGGAGGATATATTACAGAACAGGTCTATGGAAGGTCACTTTGTCTTGCAGTGAGCGCTTTTTGCTGTATATTCGCGAGGGGCCGCTTGACCTTTCAAAGGAAAGCAGGGTTTCGTGTTATTTCTTACGGCACTGGGTCGGCTGTTCGATTACCAGGGCCATCGATAGACAAGCCCAACATTTACCCGTTTGGCACACCATACGAAGACATTTTTCAGGAACTCCAAGCGAAAGATCCTCGATTGTATGCCTAGTCCTGAAAATTTTGGGGTGTTTATTCACACGTTTGTAGGTATACAGCAAATGGACTATTACAGATGCTTGACAGAAATAGGAACATCAAACGCGCCCCCGAACGGTGGCAGGACAGCAAGACAGTGGCTGATATAGTGATCACCTGCGAGGAACGATGCTTTGACGCTGTCTGCGATGGTAAGTGCCATGCGCCTTTACGCAAGCTAGTTCTCACGTGTCTATTCTATGATAGATTTATTATCACGAGGGGGTGAATTCAATCGCGCTGTACATATCATTAATGTAGAAATTAAAGACAACCACGAAGAGGCTCTCATAGCCGGGAAGGCAATGCTCGACTTGGCGACGGCGGTATGTGCATCCAGGAGTACCTGTTTCTTTGCATGCGCTTAATTTATGTAGATCGAAACCGTGGATGATGTGGACGAAAATATCGACAGGATCCTTCAAGTACAGCAGGAAAACCATCCGCACAGTCTACTACACGCTGTTGCATATTACTAAAATTCTTATAGATCAATCCAGTCGTTTTTGTCTAATAATACACACACTTTCCATTTCAGTATTGGTTCACTGATGCTGAAGCTGACTCGAGTACGGATTTATCAAGATGGGCACTTATCATATCATATGCAATTGCGTCATTTGAATGGACATGGCGTGAGAAAGGCGCGATGATATGATAACCTGTAACCCATCTCAATTCTCGTTATAAAGCGCGCCATACGTTGATCCCCCCTATCTGCCCTTCTCTGTCAGTAAAAGAAAATGCCGACTCTCCGTCTGGGAAGCACTGCACCTGACTTTGAGGCCGAAACCTCCAAGGGTCGTATCAAGTTCCATGAATGGATCGGTGACTCCTGGGTAGCTTGGATAATCTTATTCCCGAGATCGACAGAGGCTCACCATAACGTCAGGTCATTCTTTTTTCGCACCCCGATGACTTCACCCCGGTGTGCACCACCGAACTTGCGGAAGTCTCGCGCCGTGAGGCCGATTTCGCGAAGCGCAATGTCAAGGTCATTGGCCTGTCTGCGAATACTGTCGAATCGCACCAGAAGTGGATCCTCGACATCAACGAGTGGGGAAAAACTGACCTCCAGTATCCCATTGTATGTTTCTTGGATATACCCTATTGATCTTCATCTCAGCCACTTCACAGATCGCCGATTCCGACCGGAAGATTGCGACGCTCTATGACATGCTCGACTACCAGGATGCGGGCAACGTCGACAAGAAGGGCTTGCCTCTTACTGTGATTTGCTTCCTATATTTCGCGTATTAATTTTGGTGTTGAAACCGGCTGTAGGTCAGGACGGTGTTTGTGATTGATCCCAAGAAGGTTATCCGCCTCACACTTTCTTATCCTGCTGCGTCTGGTCGCAACTTTGACGAGATCCTTCGGTTGGTCTAATATCACTTATTGATGCGTTGCACTAACAAACTCCTCATGTTCAGTGTTGTCGATTGTATGTTGAAGATTACTGGCGTTAACTGCCTTTAATCGCTTTCTGAACACCTTCCTTTTTTTCTTTTCAGCTCTTCAGCTCACTGACAAGCACAAGGTGACAACTCCTGCGAACTGGAGGCCCGGCGATGATGTTGTTGTCCATGCCGCTGTGCCAACTGAGGAAGCTAAGAAGCTCTTCCCCAATCTTGTTGAGCACAAGGTGAGCGCATCGTGATTTTGATACTTGGTAGTGCATGCTGACAGGTTATTGTCACGTAGTACTACCTCAGGACGACGTCGCACCCTGCATGAAAGGGTGTATGAAAGAAGTAGAGCTTATGAAATACTGTCGTTGTACCATAAACATGTTGTCTTTCCATGACAACACGTGGCCTTGTTCGTGTACTACAGGCCTCTGTACAATAAAGAAGCTGGATCTTGTGGAAATTATCTCTCTGGAGTGGTTATGTAATCATTAGATTGTGCACGTGTTATCCAAGCCAGTGCAGGCGCTTGAACCGTCTTACGCGTCTTGGTATCGGCTGGGCATTGTTTTCTTCCCCTCCAAAATTCTATCCAAATCATGGCAACTGCTGATGGAGGCGCGTATAGGCAAGTGACTTTGTGATTATAGTAGTTAGCCATGTGATTGAATCCATGTAGCTATTCTTTGACTGTCTTTTCCCCGAGTGGGAAGCTGGTGCAGATTGAACACGCACTAGCAGCGGTGTCTCAAGGGACAACAAGCCTTGGTATCAAAGGTATATCACCACTGATTCCCTCTCCTATTAAATTAACTTCAACGTCTTTTCCGTAAGCCTCTAATGGGATTGTGATCGCGACCGAGAAAAAGTCGTCGTCAATCTTGATTGACGACTCGATGCTCGAGAAAGTTGCGGTCATATGCCCCAATATTGGGATCGTATACTCAGGCATGGGTCCTGATTTCCGCATCCTTGTTTCCAAGGCACGCAAGAGTGCACAAGCATATTGGAAAATCTATGGAGAATACCCACCCACACGCGTTCTTACGCAGGAGCTTGCGACAGTGATGCAACAAGCGACACAGTCAGGGTGCGTACAGAGGTTCATATCCTCACGACGATTAGGTAAATGGTTTAGTAACCCAGTGGTGTACGGCCATACGGTGTTTCACTGCTCGTTGCGGGGTTCGATGTGAACCGCGGACCAACACTCTATCAGGTTGACCCCTCCGGCTCTTTCTGGGCATGGAAGGCCAGCGCGATTGGTAAAAATATGACCAATGCAAAGACCTTCCTTGAGAAGCGGTGCGTGATGAAAAAGTTTATTTAGTCTCACATCCTCATCTCTCGTGCTTTCATGTTTGAAGGTACAATGACGATATCAGCTTGGAGGACGCGATACATACGGCACTACTGACGTTAAAGGAAGGCTTTGAGGGGCAGATGACGGAGAAGACGATCGAAATCGGAGTGGTTACCGTTCCAACTACAGCAGAGCTCGAAGAGGGAAAGGTTGGTGGCACAACTGGGCGAGTGAAGCCGACATTCCGGAAGCTCACCGAGGAGGAGGTGCGCGATTACCTGGCGCTGTAGAGGGATTGGGATAAGTGGATGTATTACATAATTAAGAAATGACAGCAAATTTGCAATGGAGCAACGGCCGAACTAGTCGCTCATCTCGTCGAATATACTTTTCTGCTCTCACCCCCATTTTCTCCCGTTCGCCGTCCGCTCCCCCTCCCTTCCCCGACCCATCCCCCTTTCGATATGCCCACATTACCCCAAGGGCGGTTGTGGGTTTTATGTATGTTCCTTCTATCGTTCTCAGTTGGCGTTCACCCGACCTACTATTCTGCATAGCGTCCTCAATTGTCTTGTCATGTGTGGTCATGGGAATGGGCATTAGTCTCCTGCACGCTGGGAGACTACCCATAGACCAGTACCAGTACACGAATATCTACGATGGTCCTGTGAATAATTGGTCACAGCCACAACCACAACCAAATCATCCTGAGTCACCAATTCAGCGTTCCCCGGCGTTGTGTCTCAGTTGGATTTCGCATTAGAATTGTAGTCTCTACCATGAAGCGAAAAACCGCTATCTCGACAGTTGCTGTGGAGGCGTCTTGCGTTTGTCCGTTCTCGATGTTCTTTGCCCCTTTCTAAGGATTTAACTCCTTTTTTCCCATTACAGATGTCGTGTCGTTCATGTGGCTTTGTACCGCCGCATATGCTGAACACATCAACGATGGGAGACCAGGCTTTTATCCGTATCTAACTTGTGCGTTTCAACCTCGTTCTTGTGGAAATTGAAAAGACTGAAACTGATGCATCCTTGAAGTACCCGAATGCACACGGCACAAGGTTTTGGAAGGGATAGCGTTCATCAATTGGATCCAATGTGCGTCACAATACCGTTGACGTGTCTGAAGTTTTATTGATAGCTCTCTAGTGATGCTCTATGCGAACACCCTAATGACCGTTGCCACTATATGCCATGTGCGGAGACGCTCTGTATGGCTCCATTCTATCACGGAACTACCGACACTTGGTGCTCCTGCGCTTACATTTGACTCGGAGCCAGATGTGCCATTTATGACAAAAACAAACGAATCAGAGGTTCCGATACTTGGCACCCCAAGGCCAAACGCCAGCTCCCGCCCTCCGTCACATTTTAGGAGCAGACTGACTTTCCCTCAACACTCAACCCACCGAACAGGGATGCTTTCTACCGTACCGTCACCGCTACCGACATCAGAATCTGTCGAGTCTCTCGTTCCTTCAGTCTCATCAACACAACCCGACGTATCTTCTCAAAGTCCCGTGAGCTATCATCACCCAAGGACATATCATCGAATAGTCCCATCGGGAGAGCCACCTACGTACTCCGATCCCGGTGCTGACTACGAATCTGAAGCTGTGTAGTTTTTATATACATTAGTCCGCGAACTATAGTACTTGAGTAGTTCTATTTGTACCATACGTTCATGTTGATCATCCGCGACATTCATTCACTGGACCGTAATATACGCATCAGTGCATACCCAAAGTTGGATCCATGGCTGTTCAGGGTACTGTAATTGGGGTGTTTGGGTGCGTTCGGGTACCTCCGCGAACCCCCGCCTGACCAGCGCTCAGCCCACCGGGTGTGCTCACTCTTTCATGTCGTTAGACTTCTTTTTCGCCCCACTGGCGTCTAAGGTCGGCGCGTCGCTCGACCAAGTCAAGGCGAGTCGAGAAGGGGGCCCGTAGCGCGGTCCTGGGTGCTGACTCGTAGCTCTTTCGTTCTCGCCAGCTCATCACATGTCTACTTGTGTCGTATCCCCTCGGCAGCCTATTCATACGGATACCCGTCACACAGCCAACACTCAAGCATCTCTTCAACATTTCCGTTGCTTCATTTTACTTTGTACCAGTACTTAATCAGGGACTGCCATTCCTGACCGTACTCGGGGATGTGCTCGTCACATATTTCATTGCGTTCACGGTGCAGGGCCCGCGGATGCCATGGATTGTTTTCAGGTGAGATTTTTTTCTCGAGCAACGAGCACAAAGGCATTGGGACTAATATGAATATGAAATACCCATTGGTTACTTTTAGCCTTATGATGGGACATCTATTATTGAAGTGAGTTTTAGGCCGACAGGCTTTTCGGCCGATTTTTACCTTCTTCTTTCAAAGTCACATTGGACGTGAATTATATGGCGATCCGTTTGACGGGTCGTACGACATTACAGGCCCTCAGATGGTGCTTGTCGTGAAATTGACGACGTTTGCTTGGAACGTCTGGGATGGCAGGCGGCCTGTTGAGGTGTGCCCCTTCCTTGACATTTGACCGCGTGCATGCTGCTTACCGTATTCAACTCGCGTGCCAAAATGCACATGCAGGACCTAGACAAATGGCAGGTGAACATGCGGGTCGCGAAGTTCCCCTCGTTGCTCGAATTCTTAGGATTCTCGTGAGGAAACCACTTTTTCGCTCTTCCTCTGCACATCAGTGACTCACATATACAGCATGTAGACTATATTTCCCGGGAATCCTCGTTGGCCCATCTCTCGAATTCGCGACATACCGGTCCTTGATTGCCGGCTCGTTCGACGTCACAGGTGGTGGTAGCTCAGAACCTCGTACTAGACCGATCCCCAATGGTCGCAAACGCGCCGCGTACCGCAGGATGTTGTTTGCGCTGGGGTACCTCGGGATCTTCATGGGCATTTCACCCAAAATTTCCTTCCAGACCTCCGTGACAGATTGGTTCCTCGAACAGAGCTTGCCATATAGGTTCGTCAGTGAATCTAACCATGTGCCATCCAGTTACCCTAAAAAAATATTTCACTTTCCTCGTTACACGCAGGATTCTCATCCTCCAGATCGCTGGCTTCGTGGAGCGCTCCAAATATTACGGCGTGTGGATCCTGACTGAAGGCGCATGCATCCTGACGGGGCTCGGCTTTACGGGCTATGGATCTTCAGGCGTCCCAACCTGGAATGGCGCAGCAAACGTGGACGTGTGGAGATTTGAAGTTCCGGAGAACTTCAGGGTACTCGCCGATTCGTGGAACATCAAGACGAACGTGTGGTTGCGCGAATGCGTCTACAAGCGAGTGACACCAAAGGGCAAAAAGCCTGGGTTTAAGAGCAGCATGCTCACATATCTCACCAGTGCGATCTGGGTAGGTGTCGAAATAATGGGTTCTTGCCATAAATTAACTCACTTTGCGGGCCCGTCTTCTTAATAGCATGGCATCTCAGCAGGTTACTACCTCACGTTCGTAATGAGCGGCTTCCTCACGACCGTGGCTCGCCTTGCCCGGTCAACATTTCGCCCTCTTTTCCTCCCCGTCGCCTTGGAGACCACTGGTCGCAAATCCGCTGATGGCCGCGATGCGAAGTCGTCACAATCATCTGCGAGCTTGCTCAAGACCGCTTACGACGCGGTTGGAACCGTATGTACGGTCCTGGTGGTCAACTTCGTCTTTACACCTTTCGTCCTTCTCCGTTTGTCTGACAGTATCGAAGCGTGGCGCCGTCTGAATTGGTACGGACTCTGGATGATTTTCGGTGTAATGGTGTTCTTTTATAGTGGGGGTGCTGCCTGGTTGAAGAGCTACCAGGCAGAGCGTATGCGGCAGGCGAATGCCGCCAGCGTTTCTACCAGCGGGACTGGCACGCCCTCAGGCGTTCCACCAACTGCCATGCCTCTTGATGCTGTTTTCCGCGAGGCAGAGAAAAAATTGTCGTAAATAGCACTGCTTATCATACCACGGCTATGACCAAAATAGAAGTGCTCATGAAGTGCCTGCATGG
>WNFI01060777.1_pt1 | contig 12010 bp, 12 predicted proteins | sample 5400471 | NCBI WGS metagenome assembly WNFI01 (sample SAMN13153348, study PRJNA577476) | soil metagenome | isolation source: 100 cm saprolite on Douglas fir-dominated hillslope | place: USA:California | collected 2013-09-17 | reverse complement strand
GTGAAGCCAGATCTGGCTGATTTTTTCAGGAAGGTAGGTCACGCCCCCACTCATTCGTTAAATTTCAAAGCGCCATTTTTTTTGAAAACGGCTGTAATAATCTGTCAGATGTCCCCCATGTACTATCGATCCATGCATGGTATTGATAGACGCAGGTAGCTAGTACGCATTGCACCAGCTACCATGCAGTTATCCACTCCATGACGTCCCTCAGCTTTGATCAGCATTCAAACCATCTGACACACATATATTGATCTTGCATGCAGCCTGGTTGTAGTTCCGTGTCCCCATCATTTTATTTATTGATGTTCTCTCAAAGGAACCGCCCGCGTGATTAAGCTAGGGAGGACAGCTTTTTCTTCCCTTTCACTCACGCAGATACATACTCCCATGTACATATGCTCAGACTCATACTAATGAAAACCCCTCTCACACAGTCCACTCAGCAGGGAATCTGCTCCTTGAGTGACTCATGTATGGAACTGTCAGACGAGACAGGGGTCGTTCCCAGTCTTGTCCCTGCCCTGACTGGTCAGGCTGCCATCAATCATCACTCTAATAAGTGTACTACTAGCTGAGCCACAAATCATTGATTCTGTGATAACGGAACTCATGAGTCTGATCGCATGGTCTGATACATAGCCCCTTCGGAGGAAATAAAAAGAGATATCCATGTCCCCCTTCAGCTAGCCAGGCCATTTGGTGTCAACAACCCGGACCTTAGAATGAAATACTTCGTCGTTCTACAAGCTCTTACTCTACCCTTCACGCTGGCTGGTGGTGTAATTCCTCGGGCCACTCCTCTAGCTACAAGAGTATGCAACACTGATGAACATGTTCTCGCTATTGGCGAGGTCCAAACAGTGTCCACCACTGAAAAACAGTGTGAGTCTTCTCTTGCTGACGCAACCTATACCAGTCCAAATATCTGATTGATCTAAAGGGTTCACTTACACCAATGACTGCTTTCGCCATAGGATCGTGTCCCTCCCATCAAATGTAAACCCATGCGAGTCAGGGCGCTTTACATGCTCTCCTGAACCAGTCTTTTTCACGAATTACTATGATGAGAACACGTAAGGGTTTACTCCTTCTTTGAAAGAGTAAGCATAAAAATTCTGATGCTTATCACAGCTATACATGCGTGAAGGATCCCACCGTCGGAGAAAAATGCGGCAATGACGCTATCTCTGTCTGTGTGAGTTTAAATTATTCTTTTTGGTTATAAGCAGAGTTAATGTCATGACTGATATCCCTATCTAGTGCACGAAGGTTTAGAAGTTAGGGAACAAATACAGCGACAAGATTCTTGGTTGCTTACATTGGTACAGCACGTATACAATATTAGATTTTTCTGGAAATACGGAGTACGCTGTAACAGTAACAATGATATCCTGAACCGACAGGCAGACCTATCAGGGAAATCGTGGGACTTTTCCTGGAAGGGAGATACATCCGAAGCTGAAAATTTGAGATGACCACATTACTTAGTAACAACCCCAATTCCAAACGATTATTTGTCTTTCGAGTTCTTCGCTAGCTCAAGCTAGTCTTCTCAACAGACTCAACTACACATTCGATCAGGGGAGTTACATTATTACGCGCAGAGTTGAAGGATCGAGACATCTCCCATGGAGGTGCTAACGGCCTTTGGATACCCTTGACAAGTGGGATCCCCGCGGGTGGGTTTGCTTCAAGTTGGTGTTGAATGTAATTCTCTTACGGACGTGTCTCATATTTAATTGTTTCCCTTATATGTTTGCGTCTCAACTTTTCCCTTGTCTGCATAACTTTCGAGGCCGACGCGGCATCACCCGCTAGAAGAATGAACTGAACAATACTCCAAACCCGACATTTTATGATCCAGTACATCTTCCGTCAAATTCACCTGGATATTCTATCCAATTCTAGAATTCCTTTTTTTTCGCCTCGGAACAAAGTTATATACTATGCGCGGAGGCTGCGTTGTTGCAGGCTAACAATCGATGTCCGTAGAATTACAAATGAAAGCTTAAGAACATGGAAATAATGGTTCATGGATTTTTCAGATGAAGGTCATGCACAAACTAGCCTTTGTTTCGGTTTGAATTAGGCAGGGGAACAGTTGCCTTGGGATATCAGGGCGTGTCAGCACTGAAATGCCCCGAAGATGGATGGGGGGACTCACCATAGAAGGACCCGTACGAATTCGTATTTGCATTAACAGAAAGGGACAGAGTCTGCTGACGATGGGCGATAGGGCTGATACCGTCCGCATCGAGATTGACAGTCCCTAACCAAACGAAAATATCTCAGTCACTTCCCTTGGACAACGGACAAAACCAGCTTGCATACATTCGTAATGGCCATTCTTTCTCTTGCCATAATAGAACCACACCCAACCACCGAGAGTCACTGGGAAGTTGACGTTGCCCTGAGCTGTGCAGCTCTGGAGCTCTACATCTACTTCTACGTTGGCGGGACCATTGCAGGTGACAGTATCTTGGACCGTAGTACGAGCATCGTTTGAGCTCGAAGTAGTCGAACCTTTAGTATTCGTGAGAGAAACGGAGACGGTTTCTAATTAAGGTCATATTAGATGGAGCATGGGTGCAAGATGAATCCAACCGACTTACCCGAGACAGAGTACTTGAATTGCTCCCCTGGTATTCCAACCTCAACACTGGCGGTGAGTTCAGTTGCGCTACCAATGGTCGTCGAGGCTATGATTAAGAGCATTGATATGTAAACAGGTTGGTGATTACTGGCCGACCCACTTTCTACGGTTGTCGCGGTACCGACCGAGGAGCCTTGGAAGATTTGTACTTGGGCAGCATTGGAACCTTGGTTCTGAGAGTTTCATGACTCGGTGAGCGCCACTCATAAGGAAATGAGGGAACGTACAATATAGCCTGTGAACTTCGAGGTCGATATCGCACATGTCGGGTTGGAACTCCAAGTAGCCGTGAACTGCATGGGATCAGGATAGCACGCTTGGGCAGAGTTGCCAGGGTACTGTTCCAGATCATAGATAAACTGATGCATTCCTCAAAGTTAAACAAAGATTACATACGGCAGCGGGATTCACTTTGATGGAGTCCCAATCGCCGCCCCAGTTGGAAGTGGCGTAAGCCTTGTCGAGTACAATTACTCATTCGGGAAAGTCCATCAAAAAAGTGCTCAATCGTACCTTAGCGTCGTTGAGAGCATCAGTCATTTGGTTTAGCTGGTCTATGGTAATCTGCGAGCAGAGGGACGAGGCGCGAACGTGCAATGGTCCCTTCTCGAGAAGTGCCCTAGCTTCCTCCCCGTTCATGTGAGTGGGGCCTCCTGGGGACCTTCTCAAAGTGGGAGAAGCCTGAATCACAGCGAGGAAAGCTGGAAAGACAGCGACCAGAGCAGAGATGGCGAGCATGATAAACTATTGATGTGTCGCTGGGGCCAAAAGAGTAGAAGAGCAAGTGTTATGGAACGCTTCCAGGGCCTCCGCCTTCCCTTATATGCCTCAGGTGGGGTCAGCCGGAATGGTATCACCAAGGTTGAGGCGGGCAGGTCATCACCATGCTGCAATGTACAGCCCGGCGAAGGCTGTTAGCCTTTAAAAGATGCATGAAAGGGTCCCGAGACGGATACGGTCGACATCCTCAAACTCAAAGTGGCTAGTAGCCACAGCAACACGAGACCTGCACTTGTGATTCGGACCCAATCTGAAGCCCGCCGTGTTCGATTTCCTCGCACTCACTGCCCTTACGGAAGCGAAGGCATCTTGTAGATGAATTGTCCCCCATATGCATGTGTGTATAGGGGATTCAGGCAGTTCTGCAACTATCCCCGTGATTTGATGGGGCAAAAGCAGAGCCGCCATCATTCGCCAGTGACCGTCTTGCTCCCGGACGACCTAATGCGATGTTGAAGCGTGTATCCCAGTTAAGTCAATCGTTTAGCAGGTCCATCTGGAGAAGCAGTGATTGGAGTAGAAAGCACTGATAGTATTCGGCAGGAGGGACCCGCGAGGATAATTCAGATTCAGTGTGCTCCGACCCACAGGAAGAGACCCGGTTAGACAACCCCGCGGGAGAACCCCGGGGATGATGATGAAGATTCTCTCTTGTTACCGACAGTGACGGTCGCGTAAACTCGCATGAGAGCCCGAGGGAAGGACGGGGATATACAGGACACATGGAATAACGCCGCAGTAATGATGTTGATTTGTACTGTACGGTGTCAGCCAAACTGAAAACACTGGGATTGGCAATATTGCTCACAGCAGACAATTTCCAATGTTTGGTGTTAAAGAATTGAAAATTCCAAACCATTGTTCTGCACCTCCAATACTGCAAAACACTGGCTTGGAATTTTCGATTTTTCAACATTGGAAATTGCTTGCTGTGTTTGCTGCCTTCTTTGGATCCGGAGCCGATCCAGGGCCTTGCTCGGCGGTTTTTTTTTAGATAATGGTTTAGATGCTTCTTTTCGCAATCTTTTTGAGCAGTTCAGATGTCAGCCCTCCCTTTGAGGCGGTTCCACGCGTCAGTCACCGAGTGTCAAATTGTCACTAACACTGAATACTCTAATAATTGTCCAATTCGAGGGATTTTTTTTCTCAGTATAATATGCGCAAAAGTCCATATAATGCAGAAGCATTACAAACGAAGGCGAAAAAAAATGAACGGAAGCGGTTTACGGATCCCTCAAATGAAGGTCATTCACAAACTAGCCTTTGTTTAGAAGTATTAGGCAGGGGAACAGTTGCCTTCAGATATCAGAGCGTGTCAACACTCAAGTGTCTTGAAGATGGATGGAGGACTCACCATAGAAAGTTCCGTATGAATTCGTATTTGCGTTAACAGTAAGGGACAGAGTCTCCTGACGGTGAGCGATAGGGCTGACACCGTTCGCATCGAGATTGACAGCCCCTGGTGACACCAAAATTTTCAGTAACTTCCCTTGGACAACGCAGACCAAAACAGCTTGCATACAATCGTAATGACCATTCTTTTTTGAACCATAATAGAACCACACCCAACCACCCAGAGTCACCGGGAAGTTGACGCTACCCGCAGCCTCACAGGTCTGGAGGCTAACATCTACTACCACGTTGGCGGGACCATTGCAGGTCACAGTATCTTGGACCGTAGTACGAGCATCGTTCGTGTTCGTCGTAGTCGAGCCTTTAGTATTCGTGTTTTGAACGGAGACGGTTTCTAATAGGGTCCAATTAGATGGAGCGTGGGATCAAGATGAACCCAACCGACTTACCCGAGACAGAGTAAGAGAATTCCTCCGTTGGTATTCCAACCTTAACACCGGCAGTGAGTGTGGTTGCGCTACCAAGCTGCGTCGATGCTATGATTAAGAGCATCAATATGTAAACAGGTTGGTGATTAATGGTTCGACTCACATTCTACGGTTGTGGTGGCAGTGACTGTGGTGCCTTGGTAGATTTGTACTTGGGCAGCATTGGAACCTTGTTGCTGAAAGTTCCATGACTCGGTGAGCGCCACTCATAAGGAAAAGAGGGAACGTACAATATGGCCTGTGAAATTCACACTCGACGTCGAACACGTCGGATTGGAACTCCAAGTAGCCGTGAACTGCATGGGATCAGGATAACACGCTTGTGCAGGGTTGCCAGGGTACTATTCCAGGTCATAGATATAAACTGATGCATGCATTCTTCAAAGCTGACCGAAGTCCACGTACGGCAGAGGGATTCACTTGGATGGAGTCCCAACCGCTACCCCAGTTGGCAGTGGCGTAGGCCTTGTTGAATATAATTACTCATTCAATACCTTAGCGTCATTGAGAGCATCAGTCATTGCGTTTAGCTGGGCTATGGTAATCTGCGAGCAGAGAGACGAGTCGCGAACGAGCAGGGGTCCAGGCTTCTCGAGGAGTGCCTTAGCTTCATCCCCGTTTATGCTCGCGGGGTTTCCTGAGGACCTCTTCAAAGCGGGAGAGGCATGAGTCACGGCGAGAAACGCTGGTAAGACAGTGATCAGAGCAGAGATGGCGACCATGATGAACGTTTGATGTGGTGCTGAGGCTAAACGAGTAAAAGAGCAAGTGTTATGGGATGCTGCCACGGCCTCCCCCCCCTCCTCTTATACTTTTCCGTGCCCTAGACGCGTCAGCTAGAGCGGAAAAGTAGAAATCTCCATAAGGCCAAGACGGCATATCATCACCGCACAACATGTGGCGCAATGTACGGCCTGGTGAAGACTTTGAGCCTATTAAGCGATGCCTCAGGCTGACACGGACACCCTCAAAATAAAAATGGTTACAATAGCAAGATCCGGAGACCTTTGATTATGGGCTTGGAACCATGCAGAAACTAATTCGGGCAGTGAGCGCCTTTTGGTAGTGAGGTGCAGATTGATTGGGTACTGCGCTGGTGACTCGGGCCTTACGGAAGTGGAAGTAATATTGCCCCTGCGCATAGGGCAAAAGCAGAACCACCGCCGATAGTGATCGTCTTGATCCTTGACGATCGAATGCGATGTTGAAGAAATCGATTACCAGGTTCAGCCGAGGAAGCAGCCATTCAAGTGGGAGCCATGGCTTGTGGGTAATGAGATATACAATACTGTTGTTCATACACAGAAGAAGTCAGCGCTGCCATAGCAATTAAATGGAGCCAACAGTGTACTCAGGATATTTCAACTAGATACCCAAAACGTGAGCTGGCCACTCCGGAGTCCCATAGTCAACATGTTTAGTGTAGATGATGTCTGGATCCCTCGGCCATGACGATGTGATCCTCGGGCTTCTTCCATTCCACTCCCACTAGGTCCACTCTCCATATCACTTAAATCAGCAAACGTCAAAGGAACAACAGGCCGTCCAGCGAGTTGAATATTCCCGTAGGGTTTTCTGTTCTGGTCACTCGGCACCGACAAGGAACTTTGACCCGATCAAGTTACTAAGGAGTATCCAGGATACTGCTTGATTAGTGTTTCTTTTTGCAAGTGTGAGCCTTTAATGCCACAGAATGAGATCATAAGCTGACGTAGTTCGTCAGATCGAGCGGACAATTACGCTGGAAGTGGACACCGGGTGTGTAAATTGATCATGGCTGGATACCGATGAGGGTATCTAAGCAAATTGATGCGGCATGTGGGTGGCATTACTTTGGCACAAGTAAGCTTTAGAGAAGAGAGAGAGTAACAAGGGTGGAGCGAGTTGACCTTCTGCAGGGCGAACCGGAAAATTGTATGCATGGGACCCGCGGTGCGTAGAGTCTACGCCAGAGTGAATTCTCTCACTTCCGCCAGGGTCTTAAAGGTCGAGTCTTCGAAATAAGAAATCCATCCATTCAAGAGTGACATCTGCAGGGGAGATCGCCAGGCGAGCGCTGAGAAATGTTGTTGTAAGTTCATTTAGATTGCCTTCCTGCCAGCTGGCCCGCCCTCGCTTAATGAAGGCTCAACGTTGCCATCCTGCAGTCAGACCTATGGAATGTATTCTGAGTTGTAAAAAATATCAGAGTTACCTAATACTTGTGACTGGCTCGTGACATGTTGCACGGATGCAATGGGGGTGATGAGACTCATGTCACCTAAAGGGGCACAGAGGTAGTCCTCTCCCTATAGATCCGAAGCCACTATGATGGTCTCCAATTCGAACTATCCATATCTCGGCCGACCTGTCAACTTTCAAGAGGTTATCCGATGACCATCCTTTGTATCAAAATTTGAAATTCGCTATCCTTAGGTTCAAAGGAGCGATGATGGATCCATAATTTACGATCAAGGCAAGGGACATGGGAGAGAAGGGGCCGAAAGGAGGTAGGTGGAACATTACTAATTGGACTAAAACGGCCCGGGTGAAACGGGTGGTTCAATTTTTTTTTTCGTCCCAGCTTGCGCTGTTGTAGAATGGCGTACGTAATTAATGTGTTGCTAACTACGATATGAGGGTTTGGTTCAACTTCGGTGTTATTCATGATGACAATAGTTCAGATCAAATCTGATTGACCTAACGTACATCGCAATCGTTAGCTGTAGCGAGGCGAGAGCGTTGATGAATTACAAGAGAGGCTCCTTTTCTGCTGGTTCGGCCTTATCGGCCCCGTGTGGCGCACCACGGTGGGATAAACTGACGGTACCCAGCCATAATATTCCAGAGCTAGCTGTGCTTTGCACATTTTCCTACTCTTCGTTTAGACCGTAAATATTCGTTTTTTTGGGGGGGTGATGCCAAGATTTTGGGAGTGTACACTGCCATCAGCCCATGCCCGACGCTTACTGTAATGTCCCGAGATACATAAGGAACTGCCGACTGACTAACGCATTCACGACATGCTCTGTAGGTTACAACCGCCGGTTGCAGTTCAACGACTGCAATATTCCGTGTGCATCGCACACTTCATGGTCGGATAACGACGCTAAAGATCTGGAGATTATTCTTCTGGTAATAAATATAAAAGGGGAAAACCCTCAAATCGCTGCTACGGTGCACATCCGACATGATTCATTGAACTTGGGTGTAACTTCCTTACCCTATAGCATATGTTTTTACATCACGGAATACGTTCCACCATGTCCGACAGTGCCGGATGGCAACATTGAGTCTTGCACAGGTGGCGGAAGTTAGAATGTTGGCTTCATCATCGACCTAAATAAATCACAACAACATTTCTTGGCGACCACAGGAGATGTCCTTCTTGAATGAATGGGCTTCTTCATTTCGAAGACTCAACTTTTAGACCCTGGCGGAAGTGAGAGGTGGGCTCTACACACTGCGGGTGGCCACGCATACAATATGCCGTATTTCGTTGAATTTACCAGTTTGCATGGTGCACACGGCAGAAGGTTGACTACTAGTCCCACCCTTGTTACTCCTGCTCTTCTCTGAAGCCTACTTGTACCAGACCCATGCAACCCACATGTTGTAACGTGAGCAAGCACTGAGGTGCGACGATCGATGTTAGATGTTGCTCAGGTGCTGCGTCTATGGCTCATATTTGAGTACACGTGGAGCAAAGAACAAGGAAGTAAGGACAGCAAACAAAAGGATGTACGCCCCATGTTTCCCGCCTACCAAAGCATTTCTATTGGTGGCGGACAAACCATCGGCAACGTGGACTCGGACTGCTGCCACTCGTACCACATGTCGCATCAATATGCTTAGATACCCCCACCGGTATCCGGCTGTCATTTCACACATCTCCAGCCCCCGCTGTCTACGTCCAGCGTAATCATCCGCTCGTGTGCCTGAAAGTCACTGGGAGACAACACGAAACGCGAGCTGAAGGCCGACTCGATGGACTGCGCGTAGCTCGGTGGCGAGGATGTACGGCGATTTGCCTACTGCATCTTCTGGTGAACCTGTAAATCTTTTCTTAACCGGAGCACACACTTCATCATCGCATTTGATCGTCTGGGAGCAAGATGGCCACTTGCGGTGGCGGCTCCGCTCCCCCCCCCAATCAAATCACAGGGATGGTTGCAGAACTGCTCCATGCACACATTGCATAGGGGAAAAATCCATCTACAAAATGCCTCCGCTTCTGTAGGATCAGTGAGTGCGCAGAGGGCGGGCTTCAGATTGGTCCCGGGTTACAAGTGTAATCAATTAAACTCTCCCTCGCTACCGGAAACGCTCAATGCACGATTTAATTTCTGTGTGATTGCGAAGTTCACGATCAAGGGCCTCAGGATCTCGTTACTGTAGTAGCCTTTCGAGTTTGAGGTGTGAACCGTATACGTCGTAGATCATTTCAGGCATGGCTTAGAGGACCCGGCTGTGCATTGTGGCACATGTTGCACGGTGATGATATGCCGCTTTGGCCTTACGGAGATATCCACTTTTTCGCTCTAGTTGACCCGTCTAGGACATATAAGGGGAGGGGAGGCCGTGGCAGCACTCCATAGCACTTGCTCTTTTACTCGTTTAGCCTCAGTAGCACATCAAACGTTCATCATGGTCGCCATCTCTGTTCTGATCGCTGTCTTACCAGCTTTTCTCGCCGTGACCCAGGCTACCCCCGCCCCGCGAGCATAAACGGGGATGAAGCTAAGGCACTCCTCGAGAAGGGACCATTGCACGTTCGCGACTCGTCTCTCTGCCAGCAGATCACCATAGCCCAGCTAAACACAATGACTGATGCCCTCAACGACGCTAAGGTATGTTTGAGCAGTTCTTTGATTGACTTCCGTGAATGAGTAATTACATTCAACAAGGCCTACACCACTGCCAACTGGGGTAGTGATTGGAATTCTATCCAAGTGAATCCCTCTGCCGTACGTGAACTTCGATCAGCTTTGAAGAATGCCTGCATCAGTCTATGTCTATGACCTGGAACAGTACCCTGGCAACCCTGCACAAGCGTGCTATCCTGATCCCATGCAGTTCACGGTTACTTGGAGTTCCAATCCGACATGTTCGACGTCGAGTGTGAATTTCACAGGCTATATTGTACGTTCCCTCTTTCCTTATGAGTGGCACTCACCGAGTCATGAAACTTTTAAGTTCCAATGCTGCCCAAGTACAAATCTACCAAGGCACCACGGTCAGTGCCTCGACAACCGTAGAATGTGAGCCGAACCAGTAATCACCAACCTGTTTACAAATTAATGCTCTTAATCATAGTATCGACGGAGCTTGGTACCGCAACCGCAATCACCGCCGGTGTTAAGGTTGGAATACCCGCGGAGCAATTCTCTTACTCTGTCTCGGGTAAGTCGGTTGGGTTCATCTTGCTCCCATGCTCCATCTAATTGGACCCTATTAGAAACCGTGTCCGTTCAGGTCACGAATACTAAAGGCTCGACTACGACGAACACGAACGATGCCCATACCACGGCTCAAGATACTATGACCTGCAATGGTACCGCCAACGTAGTAGTAGACGTAAGCCTACAGACCTGCGAGGCTGCGGGTAGCGTCAACTTCCCGGTGACTCTGGGTGGTTGGGTGTGGTTCTATTATGGTTCAAAAAAGAATGGCCATTACGAATGTATGCAAGCTGTTTTGGTCTGCGTTGTCCAAAGGAAGTTACTGAAAACTTTTGGTGTGACCAGGGGCTGTCAATCTCGATGCGAACGGTGTCAGCCCTATCGCCCACCGTCAGGAGACTCTGTCCCTTACTGTTAACGCAAATACGAAGTCGTACGGAACCTTCTATGGTGAGTCCTCCATCCGTCTTCAAGACACTTGAGTGTTGACACGCTCTGATATCTGAATTAAGGCAACTGTGCCCCTGCCTAATCTGGAAGCTGCTAGTTTGTGTATGACCTTCATTTGAGGGGTGCATAAACCATTTTCCTTCACTTTCTTTCGCTCTCGTTTCCAATGCTACGGACTCGGGTTGTCCTGCACTACGTGGGCTTTGCGCATATAATGAAACTGTCTAAAGAATCCCTCGAATTGGATAGAATGTCTTTAGCGGAGGCTATATGTACTGGATTGGAATACGGAGGCTGGTTAAACCGCTCCGAAACTAGCTGGATCTTGGTGACAAGAATCCGTATCCCTCACCATTGCATTGCCGTCTGAAGATCGACAGTACTATTGGAAGAAGAGTAATTCGGCGACGATATGCACCCGGACCCCGTCTCAAGGACCCACCCTGAAACTGCGGACCCAAGACCGGGGGTGTCTAGGGGTCGGGTACGTCTAATTAGGGCTCCGCTTAGTTCGGTTTCGGTTGGATGGTTTTTAGATGCCCAAATCGAATCTCCTGTGTTGAAAAATGGACGTCGTTCAGGCGGTGGAGATTTTTGGGCGCACATTCAGCTAAGCTGGATCTTCAATAATTTGTGCATGCAGATTTAATTTCTAAAGTCGATGGATGAATTCTAGAGTGGAGGACACTTGGGCGGTTGTCGACCGATGCCGATCCCAATATAGGAAAATGGGTTTGACATTGTCATTAATAAATCCAAGAGGGCCGGTAGCGCCTCAGACCAGCAGTAGACCTAGCAGATCAGTATCAGGCTCCATCTTACCAGGAGAGCATCTACATCTGGCGTTGCAACTAGCTTGACCGAGTTGGCCGGATTCATCGTCTTGTGTGCTTAAACAGGAG
>WNFI01699004.1_pt1 | contig 12012 bp, 10 predicted proteins | sample 5400471 | NCBI WGS metagenome assembly WNFI01 (sample SAMN13153348, study PRJNA577476) | soil metagenome | isolation source: 100 cm saprolite on Douglas fir-dominated hillslope | place: USA:California | collected 2013-09-17 | reverse complement strand
TAAGGCACTTGACTCATTAAAAAAGCTTGATCTTGCTAAAATTTCTTTCATTTAAGTACATTTAAGCAAATTAAAGTTTTTCCAAGTTACTTTGCTAATTTTTGACTTGATTTTACTTGTCTCACTTTATTTAGCACACCATAATTTAAGTACTAGAGTTAAGTAGAATTAAAGAATTAAGAAAATTTGGGTTTTCCTGATGCTCCACAGTAAGTCTCTTCCTCTTACTCTTGCAGAAGACCTGAAATCCCATATAATGTGTTTTGGTAACAAATATCATGCTGGTGAATGGTCAATCTCAATTATTCTGGACCCACTATTGCTGTCTATGCATAGCTTCGCTCTGCATGGTTTTCTACGCACTGTACGCAGCTCACCTGTGTGCCTGTCAAAATCAGTTCCAGCACACTAAGTTACATCCTCAGTGTTACTGCTTTAGACGGCGGCAAATCAAACTTCCCACGTTGGAGGCTGGCGATGGAAAAGTCCGAAAAGACCGTGCTTCCCTCCGGAAGACTGGTTAGATGGACCTGGAATGCCTTCGATTTAGCTCTATAGAATCCATGTCTTGATGGGAACAGAACCCTGTGCTCGGCGGGCAAGCCACAACACCGTTTGTACTGTTTTTCAAATTGAAAGTTAGTAAGTCATCTGACTAACCGAGGCACTGCTAGTAACCAGTGTTGGTAAGCAAGCTGAAGTTCCCAGCGTTACATAGTAGCAAGTGGGAACACAATCAAGAATTGTTCGGACCTGAATGCGGCTTCCCGTGGCGTCACGGTACTGCCTTCAATTTACCAGGAAGATTGGTGTGAAACTATTTATGTGGTGTTCTGTCGGATGCGGCAAGGGGAGATCATACCCCAAGGATCCTTCCCCCACGATCCACCTTATTACTTCAAGTCGCTCTCTGTAATGAACAAATTCCATGACCCCCAGGCCGCTGCCATAACGTCCGTGCAGATTCAATGTGCGTAAGATTTTGTTGCCATTTTCCAGGGCCCGAAATGTTCAATCACGCCGTTTCTATCAATAGTAACCCTGGTAAAGTCCGGGCACGCCATAGGTGGTCTCTACCTGTGAGTCTCCACCATTATCCCGTATGTTTACGCGATTGAACCTTCCTTGTCTAGCTGGGAGTACCTTACTACCCTCAACTATGAGTGGAACGTTATTCGGGGTCGTCTTCCCCACCGGTGGACGATATGGGTTCGTAACGATCGACATTCCACTTTGGTTTCATCTACCATGCACACCCTTGAGCTGATTTACTCTTTCGGTAGCTTTACTTTGTCGCACGGTTTGCTGCTCTGGTCAGCGTGATTCTTAACTTTGTCACTATGGACGTTACGACCCCAATAAATTGTCAAGTGGGTACCGTGTTCTAACTTCTACATCTGCTCCTCACTTGGGATCTGACCACCCCCAATTTTAAGCTCTGGACGCTTTTCACAAATGTGGGGTTACCTTCCTATATTCTCTCGTCTTCAAGAAGAGAACGCTTATCACTTTGTCGTGTTTTTCCTAGATATTTTTTTGCCTGGCCTCGATTGCCGCCTCGCTATTGATAGTTCTTCGCACGTACGTCTTCATTTATAGTTCCACGCAAAGACAATTTCTGGAATCAGGCGCTCATTAATGCCTCTAGCATTGCAATTTGGAACAGAAACAAGATTGTAATGATGCTAACGATCATTTTATGGGGGACAAGCATTGGATTCCACATCTACAGTAAGCTCCTTCCCCTTATTCCTGCAGAAGACCTGACATCCATATAAACGTGGTTTGACAACAGGTATCTCGCTGGTGAATGGTTAATCTCAATGATTTTGGACTCGCTAGTCTTATATCATTCATAGGTTCGCTCTACATGGTTCTCTACGCAACTCGCTTGTGTGTCCGTCGAGGGAAATTTTAGCGCACTTGGTTTCATCCCTATAATTATTGGTGAGATGGTCGTGCTTCTGATCATACTCGTTGGCTTGGTCGTCATGCGTCGTCGCGGTGGTGGCGAGTTTGGTCTGACCCGCCTCATCTGGAAACAGGTGAGGTGATGACTCTCACCAGCCACAGTTTTTTTGATTCGTTGATTCTTTTGTAAGGGGATAATTTGGCTCATACTTGCCTCCGTCGCTGAGGTTCCACAACTAGTGAGTAAAGTTGTTCACCTTATTATTTACATCCCATTTACGTCGTAGATGTACTCTTCGATGCATCTGAATGGTATATTCATCTATCTGGGATATATATGATATCTGACAATTTTCGTTCCAAATATTAGATCAGTTACGCAGCGTACGTTTTGCTATTTACGGTGAGGGGAGGCTCTTAATTTATCTTTCCTTAATGCATCACAGTTGTTCGAGGTCCCCAGTCAGATGGTAATTATAATTGCCGCCACGCGGATGCATCGCTCTCTATTGGATTTCACCTCTGGGCCTTCCGACGTGTACGACCATCTTTCTTTCCTTTCCTTTTTCCCGCTCAGCGCAGCCGATGACATTCTAGGGTCTATGAGACTCCCCAAATGAGCAATCTCGCATCCTCTAAGACCAAGCAGACAGACACCCCATCGACTGCACCGGATCGGGTTGAGATAGCCATACACACGGCTATCGAACAGCATCCGACAGATTCAACGAAGGATGATGACTCGTCCTCCATCCTCAGCATAAGTGAGCAGATGCTTGGTGATCCGTCACAGGTGAGTATCATCTAGCATATACATACCCTCTGCTAACCGTCTCTCCGTCTCTTAGTATCCCGCAGCGACCAAAGCGTCTTACGCTGTTTGAGGGGCATTAAGTTCAGTTTATTGTGTTTGGCCAATTAAGAACTTGTTAGTTGTTGTTTCGTAATAGGTCTCGCTTTTATTGTTAGTGTATAATCAATGGCGGCTCCCGTTAGCGAGAACACCAAAAGGAGGAAAGAAGAATTTGCTTGAGGCAAATCCCTGATGTGGACGTGAGAGTAGGTAGCCAAATCAGCTTCCTCACTAGTTTCTGGGAAACCTCGGCTCGATGCATTTGAGGCGTTTGTCAGGTTCAAAGCTTTGTTATTCGGCTTATTCCGGGGAAATGATAGTGGCATTTATCAAGATTCGCATGAGGCTTCATCGAGCTTCATTTGTACAGAATTCCGAGGCCGAGTCTGGGAGCTTTCGTACGTGTGAACAAGGCTCGAAGGATTCGATCTTGAATTTCAACCCGATCTCGCCCGATCCTGGACAAGCGACGTCTGCCTCCACCAACACGTGAAGTGTTACCTGCCCTGTATAATCTTGTCGTGGAGGTGGAGGAGCCCCAATCATCGGAACCTGTCCACGACGCAGTTCAGCAGTTCGCTGCGGCGCGACAGCTCCCCGGTCATCTTATCGCCGTTTCCTCCGAGGACAACAATTGAATGAGAGCAGTACATGTGATAGATCAATAATTTGTATGTGTTGTCTGAAAGGTATGAGGGAAAAGAGCGAGAGCGATGCATTTCGCCTCAATAGAAAGTGGAGCGGCTGTAATGCCTTGCACTTCGGGGTTCTCCGGAGGTCACTAGTGTGACGGGGGTGACGGGATGTCCATTGCGACATGACATAATACGGGGTTTCTGTGGGTGCAAGTTGCGTGAACTGTTAGGGTTAGGATTAGCGACAACCAGCCAAACTGAACTGCACATCACATTTTTCCTATCCAATGTCTGGGGATGCATTCTGGTGGCAATTTGCTAATCCTAACCCTAGCAGCCAACTTGCACCCAAAAAAAAACCCCGTATTATGTTATGTCACAATGGACCCCGTCCCCCGTCACACTAGTGACCTCTGGAGAACCCCGAAGTGCAAATCCCGGGCGTAGACCCGTTGCCGTATAGGGCCGCGCGTTCGGGCAATTCCAGCTATCTGATCCGTGCCTAGTATGAAGCAGTCAACAATAAGATTCAAGTTGTCTCAGCCTGAGTAAGCCACTCAACTAACAAAGTCTATTTGACGTTCCAAGTGATATTTTATCCATGGTAGAACCTGTTGTCACTGCGCTCGCTATCACACAATCCGCCTTCGAGTCTGGGCCCGGGCCGTCGTATTTCATTTGAACACGGCTCCAGCCCAGCCCGTAGCCCACCCGGGCCTGTGCTGTAGACGCTATGCCATTCCGTCTTGTGTACGAGAACTTTAAATGAAAGATGGTATAAAACAAATCCAGAAAATAACGATGTTTCTTATTGCATCACAGAACCTGAGCGTCCTGAATGCATGAGTAGTCGATCAATGGGAGTAGGATGAGAAAAACCGTACCGGAACGGTTATAAGGTGAAGAAACACAGTAAAGGAACATTGATTGGATCACGATCAAGCCACATCTCAATCTTGGACTTGCGTTGTTGCTCCGCTCCTTTTATCCCTCTCCGCCCTACAGACATAACTTTAGAAGTTGTGTTCTTTATTGTTGAATATAAATCGCTAGGCTCAGGCTGTCGTCAACCGTCAAAGCGCAGTTGCCCTCGTATCTTAAGCACATGAGAAAGTGGGTAACTGGATGGGGCTAATCGTGGGCCGAAGCGGTTGAACGAAGAGAGCACAAAAGGTAACTTAATGCATTCTAGAAGCGTGAGTATGGGACAGTGACACTCAAGGTCATCCAGGCTCGGTCGAAAACTTCATCCTGAACCGAAACTATTGTCCATTTGTAGTGGGTTTATACTGATCGACAATCTCTGTGTACTGTGCACCCGCGACCAGTCCGCTACCTCCGAAAGGAGAGGATTTCTCACGGCGGAAGCGACGTGATCGCGTCACTCACGTCAAACCGCTGGAACTCTTCAGTACGCTCAGTATGACAATAGCCTGTGGCCTGTCAGGGCGTTATACATCGCACGTACGTATCATCAAGACATCAGTCACGGTCAGGACCTGCACCTGTGGATTCGTGTCCTCCGCCAAGTCGCCCCCGGGCCCCGAACCAGGTCTTTCATGCGAGCCTTATTCTAAAATCTCCTTTTCTATGGTGGAACATGACTGTAGGTACTAACACTTGCGATGCAACTTGGTTGGTCAAAGGGTTGTAATGTGAAAATAGGCGTGAAGTGGATGATGTTTACTGCGTGTGTGGGATGGAGTGCGGCAGTGTGCCATCACGTTTATGGCATCCAAAGAGCTAAACTAAATTAAAGGCCTTTTAGGTTCATCTAACCATCTGGGGGAACTCTTTTTTTCGGTTAAGTTGTTGTACCTACCTCAAACATGGGACATAGGGTTCGCTGGTGCCAATGTACGGGGCAAGCCTTGAAGCATGAAGCATGAAACGGTGTTGGAAGTGGCGACGACGTGTGTGCTGTCTTCAAATTGAGAATTGTTCTCAGCACTACACAGTAGTGACTTAAGTAGGAACACAATCCCGGCCGATGATTGTTCGGACCTGATTGTGCATGTGGTTTCGGTGGCGTCACGCCGTCACGGTATGTGTCCAAGTTACTGCCTTTCCAAGACAATTAATTCGGATCGTTCCATGACATTCAGTATTTATATCATTCTCGACGCAGCAAGGGGTGAGTGTACTCTGAGTACTCCTTCCCCACACATCCACCCTATTGATTCGAGTTCAACTCTGGGATGAACAGCTTCTATGATCCCCAGGTCGATATCATGGCGTCCGCTGCGGACTCCACGCCACCTCATCTTCGTGCGTGCGATCATGCTGCCTTGTGTTAAGAAGCTCTTGGAGGGCTCAATTACCCGGCTCTATTAATAGCGGTCATTGTGACGCTCTGGCACGCCATGGGCGGTCTCTACATGTGAGCCTGCATAGGGTTCTTGCATGTTATGGAACTTAATCCTCCGTCCGTGTCTAGCTGGGAATATTTCACTACTCTTGACTACGAATGGAAGGTTATTCGGGGCCGTCTTCCCTACCGGTGGACGATATGGGTTCGTAATGATCAACACTTCACTTTGGTTTTATCGGCCGCGCTGTGCTTTTGTGCTGATTGCCCCTTTGGTAGATTTACTCCTTCTCCCGTTTGAGCGCTCTTCTAGGCGTCATTCTTTCCTTTGTCAGTTTGAACGTTACGACCTCAATAAATTGTCAAGTGAGTACTTTGTTCTATGTCTGTTACATGCTCGGGCGCTGACCAGCCACAATTTTAAGCTCTGGATCCTGTTTGCGATTGTGGGCACACTTTCCTATGCGCTCCCATCTCGGAGAAGAGAATGTTTATCGCTGACACCTTATCTTCGTCTTTTTCCTAGATCTTTTTATGCCTGTCGTCGGTTACCGCTTCGATTTTGATTGTTCTTCGCACGTGCGTCTTCATCTACAGTTCTACTTAACGGTAATTTTCGGGAATCAGATGCTCATTAATCCCGCTAGCATTGCGATTTGGAATCGAAAAAGGGCTGTTGTGGCACTAGCGATGACTATATTGGGGACCAGCATTGGATTCCATTTCGACAGTGAGTATCTTTCCCCTCTGAAGACCTGGAATCTCATGAAATGAGGTTTGGTAATAGATATTGCACGAGTGAATAACTCATTTCGATTTTTGACCCGCTGGGCTTATCCCTTTTGTAGGCTCACTTTGCTTGGATCTTTGCACAACATGCCTGCGGCCGTGTCAGTCACGATTCCGGCGTGCTTGCATTCATCCCCACGATAGTTGCCGACATAGCCTTGCTTCTAATCATATTCACTGGCTTGCTCGTTTTGCATCGAGGTAATGGCAAGTATGGTTTGACCCGCCTTCTCTGGAGACAGGTGATGTGGTGATCCTCACTGGCTGTGGCTCTTTCAATTTGTTGATTTTCTTCTTTTTCATAAGGGGGTCATTTGGCTCGTACTTGGCACCACTATTGAGATTCCGTTTTTGGTAAGTCCAGCCAGCCTCTCATCCTTTCCCCTTTTCTTTACATCCCATTTCCGTCGTAGGTGTTCATTACGTTGAATTTGAATGGTATTTCCGTCTCACCCATCTGTCTGCGATAGCCGACGATTGAGCTCTATTCTGTCAGGTCCGTTACGTAACGTGCGTTTCATGTAATCCGTGACGGGAGATTCTACGTTTCTCACTCCTTGTGCCACAGGTGCTTGGAAACCCCAGCCTGATCGTAATGATAATCGCTGCCACACGAATGCACCGTTCTCTAGTAGACTTCGCTTCCGGGTCCACTGAGATGTACGACACTCTTCACTTTCTTTCGTTCTTTCTTGCTCAGCACGGCCTATGTCGTTTTAGTACACGTGAGAGTCGCCCAATGAGCAATCTGGTATTCTCGAAGACCAAGCGGTCAGACCCCGCGCCGACTGCACTGGACTGGGTTGAGGTGGCTACGCACAAGGATTTCGGGCAGCATTTGACAGGCTCGAAAAACGATGATGATTCGTCCACCGTCATCGGAACGAGTGAACCAATACTTCATATTGGTGGTGACCCACCACCAAAGTTGGATCTCACTCAAGTATCCGCACACCCCCTGCCAGCAGTATCTCCATCTCCTATTCCGGAGGCACAAAGCGTCTAACGCCGCTCGGAGGGCCATTGACTGATGTTTTTCTTGCTACTTTAGTATGAACGGCGTTCCTGCATAGTATTATAGATCCCATTTCTATTGGTAAAGAATAGTTAATGTTGGTGCCAACATTAAAGGGTGGAACAAGGAAAATCCGCTCTCGAAGGTACAATTCTAGAAGACTGAAGGCCTATGCGTTCTAGAACACCCAGCGATTGGAGATTCTCATCCCTCCTTATTCCTCAAAATTAGCAAGTGGCACTCGTTTTCTTCCGCTTCGAGGGCGGTATGAAAGGTCATGTAAGGGCAGGTCTACACCACGGCCGACGACGCCGCTACCTGCGAGGGTCGCAGGAGTGTCCAAATTTTTGGTAGTATCCCTAATTATTGAATTAAGGAATAATATAAGGTCAGAATGTTTGTGACTCGGGTCGGTTGAGAGTTGACAGGAAAGGGAGAGAGTCAGAGATGTACGTTGCAGGGTCAATGGTACTACCCTACGACTCCCTCTGGGCCGCATCCACAGCAACGGAGCCAGAAATGCGACGCCTAATTCTGCCTTTCAATAGGTCGTCGAGAAAACCCCCTAACTCGGGCTCCGCGGGATGCTGTGGCTTCGAGCTCGGTGGCGGATTCACGTCCGGCCCTGGGTGTGATGAGGCGCCCTTCGATGAGGGCAACACTGTTAGCGGCGATGGGCTCAGAGGCGGGGCTGGCAGAGGAGGCTTGGCTTCCAGCCTTGGGGGTGACAGAGCACTAGGGTTGTATGCCAGCCGCTGGTCCCACAGATCCAATTCTGAGAGGTCTCCGTGTTGCGGCTGCGATGTTCCTGCTCCGTATTCTTGGCCCAACCCCCCGTGCGGCCCTGGTGGCGGTGATAGGCTCGTAGGCGGGGAGGCTGACAGAGGAGAGTCGGCTTTCGACTTCGGGAGCGACGGAGTACTAGGGTTGTATCCCCCCTCCCACAGATCTGATCCTGACCAGTCTCCGTGGTACGGCTGCGACGTTCCTGCTCCATATTCTTGGCCCAACCCCCCGTGTGACCCTGGTGACAGCAGGTTTGAAGGCGAGGCTGGCAGAGGAGGGTCGGCTTCCGGCTTTGGGGGTGACAGAGCATTAGGGTTGTATGCCAGCCACTGATCCCACAGATCCGATCCTCCATGATGTGGCTGCGATGTTCCTGCTCCGTATTCTTGGCCCAACCCCCAGTGCGACTCTGGTGGCGGCGGTGGGCTCGAAGGCGGGGCTGGCGGAGGAGGGTTGGCTTCCAACTTCGGGGGCGACGGATTATGAGGGTCTGATGCTGATGAGCCTCCACGGTAATATTGCTCGAAGCCTGGTGGGAACTCGGGGGTCGGCGGTGCACTGCTCGGCTCCGTTGACGACTCTGGGCTCGCGGGCGGCATGTCATTACTCGGGCCCAGCAGGACGCCTGCCCCGTTCACCCTGTTCGTTGACCCCTCATCCCACGGGTCCATCCGCTTCTGCGACACGCCTGTTCTACCTTTGGTTACGTCCACCATATCGAAGCGCACTACTACAGGAGCCGCGAGCGCGAAGTTGACGACAGAGAGGATAAGAAAGATCCGAGAGGTTGTCTCATACCAACGCATTTTCGTGGGGATATGCAACGTGAATTAGACTACGTTTTCGGTCGAATAGTTGAAGTGAGTGTTCACTTGTCAAAATCAATGAAAAGAAGAGACAATATCCAGAACGAACGGAGACTAAAAGGTTTTAGGTTAATCATTTTAAAGTGAAGCGAGAGGCGCACATACTATCCAGTATCCCTGTGAAACTAAAGAAGCAGGGGAAAATATGGGGAGTAGGAATGGTTTTATATTTTCGCTTGCGTAGCCGAGGACATACATAATTGATAGAAATCCTGGATGCTCTGTAGCGATGTGATTATGGCCGGCGGAACGAGAGAAACACTAGTACTCGTTGTGCACTAGCGGATTTAGTGGCATCAAAATCACGCATGATCCTGTTGCTATATCAACGGCTCAAATGAGATGGATTTACGCCAAGCCACTGATGAATATTTCAACTACACAGGAGTGCGGAGACGGGCTGCTTTCTGGCATCAGCTGGAGCGTCATTGATCGAGGTCACGGTGCACTCCTCTTCTCCCTTGTGTCCTCCACATGATGTTGTGTTCCAATTACTAGACCCATCGTGATCATGATGCTGATGCAGCTCTAGGTATGCACTGCCAGCTGGAGGTGCCGCGTCAGGGATCACTTAGCGACACATGTTGTCTCATTCTTTTTTAGTAATTTTTACTCCTCCACTCACTCTCGCTGAATATCTCCCTCTCTCCTTCAGACTTTAGCTAGTAGACTCATGTATATGAGCTTGCTTTCGAACTCTAGCAATCCAGTCCCCTTTTCTTGCACTTGCACATGCCTCCGCCTTTGTGTCTGCAACCCACTGGCATTTCAGCAGTGCGCAGTTGGAGTTCTTTTCACTTCTGATTCTTGTCTGTATGTGCCGTCGCTTTTTCACACACACTTCTTGCTAATTGCACCTTTTGACCCAGGGCCTGGAATGCTAAACCAAGCTGCTGCATGAGCTGCTGTGTGTATTCTCACCTCATTGGATGCTGATACTTCCCCATCTCTTTTGGTTATTTTTAACCTCTACTCCTAGACCTCACCTCGCATCTGGTACCACCCCGATATTTTCCGCCCGCCCTTGATGTGTGAGTCAAGAGAGCGCTGCCAGTTATCGAGGTCAACGCCGCCGCCCGGGCCGCGCCGTCTCTAAGTCTGTCCGCAAGGTTCTCCGCTCTCGGGGGAAGATCTCAAGCGCATACGAGTCGAAAACAACGACATTGTGAGCCAATGGGTAGGGAAAAGGAACACGATTGTTCTTCTCTTCTGGGGAATTTTTAGCAATTTTAATATTTTGGGGAATCATGATGGCTCAGTGCGGAATGTCGGACAGAGACATAAGTGGACACTAGGGGAGACTCCGAAAGGCGGTGCGCACCCCAATAATCAACTTAAATGACGCTTCAGCTGATACCGAAAAACAGCCTGGCCCTGCATTATGCATAATTGGAGTTTCCACACCTCGGCATGGCTCGATACGTCAGGTGGTGATGTCTCACATTATCAATCGATCACAGACCTGCGGATACCACAAGCTTGCGTGAACTCTAGCTCTAGTCGGATGATCTCGTTGAAGAGAATGATGTCGGGAAGAGCGGCTACCATGGGTGACCCAGTGTCGAGCAGCATATTCAATATATTGTTCGACACTTGGTCATCCACTGTTCACGCAAGCGTTATCCCGTCTTCTTGCCAATCCAGGGTACATTGAACCCCTCCGTCAAGAGGTTGAAGCCGCCGTAGCCGAGGAAGGGTGGACGAAAGCCGGGTTGGACAAAATGTACAAGGTTGACAGTTTCTTGCGAGACTCAACGGTTGCCAGTGGGTGGTCAGGACATTGGTTCAGTTTGTTTCCTTCGGGTTCCTTGTCAGTTGCCGGTGCAGTTCTGCCAGTTGGGCTCGTTGGGCTCGCACTGCGTCCATTCACATTTTCTAACGGCATAACCGTCCTGCGGGCATTCTGTGTCAGAGAAGAGTCCACCTATCCAAGAACTTTGCGTAACTTATCGCACTCGCCCTGAAAGAACTAGATGGGTGAAGAGTGACTGGAGTGTTACCTGCCCTCCATAATCTCTTCCCTGGAGAAGCTCCAGTCATCGGGACATGTCCACGAAGCCGTTGGGTAGTTTGCTGCGGTGCGACAGCTCTCCGGTCACCACATTTCCGTTTTCCGCTGTGAGAGACAGTGAGAGCAGTACGTGTGATACGGGGTTGATCATATCGATGAGTGCTTTCCGCTTTTCATCCCATTGACGTTTTATATCATCTACCACCTTTCATCTCCGCGCTCATCGTTTGACCTCTCACACATGCAGCTATGCCTTCTGTTTTCTATCCCTCTGTTTCATCCCTTCATTTAACCCATCTCATTCCCTGCTTCCCTAGCCACAACGTTACAGACCGGCAATATATGGACGGCAGGATGGATAAGTGCAGACGACTGGGGTGGTCCTCTAGCATGCATTTTGTTTATCCGGTCGTGCTCCAGTTGCACACGTGCTTTTGAGTTGATGTCGATCTCGGACTATATCGATGTCCAGCGGATCGTGCATGCTCTCCAACGTTAAGGTGGTTACTACTCCATCAAAGTCTATCACTTGTCTAGCCGCAGCCGCAGCCGCGGCACCAATTGGCTCAGTGTTGGAAGCGTCAACTGACGCGGTGCATGATCTTATCAAACCCAATGCATGCATCAGGCGATTCCGATTACCCGTGACCGTGCCCGTGCGCACATCTCAATAGCAACTGGAGTTCTCGTTGGCCCATTAGATTGACAATAGTCTGACATTCTATGTTGAAATCGAGTCGAGCTCGCGCGGCCCATTCCTCCCTAGTAGTTGAGCACACCACACTGACACCCGCGTTTACCCACCCTCCGACCTCCGAGTCCGCCGGGCTGCTAGGCT
>WNFI01669130.1_pt1 | contig 12012 bp, 15 predicted proteins | sample 5400471 | NCBI WGS metagenome assembly WNFI01 (sample SAMN13153348, study PRJNA577476) | soil metagenome | isolation source: 100 cm saprolite on Douglas fir-dominated hillslope | place: USA:California | collected 2013-09-17 | reverse complement strand
CCCGCCCCGTCTAGCCCCTTCACCTTCACCTTCACCGTCGCCGACGCACACGCGCTCGCCGACCGCCTGGAGCGGAATCAGCGCCCGCAGAGCGACCAAGCGATGGCCGTGAAGCTGATCAGGGCGTTGCTTGCCGGCCGGGCCGCCAGCGACATCATTGTGCTGCAGGACGAGTGAGGACAGGCTCGGCGTTATCGGCCTTGATGGCGCCCAGCATAGCCTGATCGTTTCCGTTGCCTCTGCAAAAACTGATAGTATGAGAGGCAAGCAAGAAACAACGACAGGGAGAGACACAATGATGCGCATGCCGATCATCGTGCTTTTAATCATTGCCGGTGCGTTGCTGGGCAAAACGCAAGTTAGCAGCGCGCAATCGCCTTATTCTTATCCATGGTGCGCGATCTACTTCGGAGATGGCGGCACCTTAGGTGGTGCCCTGTCCTGCTATTACACGAGTTGGGAGCAGTGCAGGACAACAATGCTCGGCATCGGCGGAAACTGCGTCGAGAGCCCATACTATCATGCGCAATCGACGCCGCTGCCGAACCGTTCATTGGTAAAGCCACGCCATCACGGGCACGCCAGAACGGTTGGAGGGAAAGAGTAGGGTGAAGACGATCCTGCCGCCCGATTGACGCCGCCGCCCGATCAGCGCACCATCGGCCCCGATCACCTTCAAGTTAGGTGGTCAAACATCGTGTGAAACTCTGCCCGCGCTTGTCGCGGGCTTTTTTCTGAGCAGCCAAGCAGCGGCGCCGGCCGCGCAAAGCCGGCAGCAGAGCCAGCCAGCAAGCTGCATGCAGCTTGAGCCACCGCGGCTGGCAAGCCAGCCCAGCGGCCTCGCCGCGGAGGGCCGCAGAATGAACGTATCGACACGCTTTGCGAGAACGAGTTCCTCATCGGAAAGGCGGAAGCACCAGCAGATCTGCATTGCCCTCCCCACCCGTGGGAAGGACGAGCACATCGGCTGCGCCATCGATACCGCGAGTGCTCGCAACTCGCACGAATTTGACCGCTTGCTCTTGCTCTATCTTGCTGTCGTCAATTCCCAGCAGGGCTCTGTAAGGCGCCAGCTTAGAGAGATTTATATTTGGCGCCTCGATCAACGCCTTGGCTTCCGCCGGGAGCTTGTCGTAATTCTTGACCTTCCTAAATGCCTCGCGCAGAGGCCCACTGGCCATATTGTCTACGACCCCTGACTGATCGAGATGTCCACCGAGGTTGAAGAGATTAGCCCTTGCCGTAGCGACGGCCCTCCATTCTTGGACCCTGATCTGCGGTTGTGCCGACAGCGGCGCCGAGACAGAGGGCGACGCCGGCTTCATGTAGTCGGAAGGCGATCGCCGTCGGGCCATTGAGTCGTCTGGGAGATATTGATTCGTGCTCTCTTTGATTTTGCCTGCGTTGACGGGCTCCGTCCGAGTTTGCACGAGGGGCGCTTGTGGAGTTTGGGTGCTGGGATAGGCCACAGGTTCGCTTAGACGACCTGAATCCATTGAGATCCGAGCAGAATCAGTCATCAGAATGGGGAGCGGCGCTTTAGGGAAGATGAGACCATGCGGAGAGGATTGATAGAGAAAAGACAGCCCTGCGGTTATCGCGCCGGCCAAAATGAGCGTACCTGCTACCGCGCCAGTTAGGGGCCAGTCCATCTGTAGAATCCCCCCTAGTAAGGTGAATTCTGCCCCAAGCTCCAGCGGTACAATGCCATAGACAGCCATTCCTCGGCAAGCTGTAGGGGCGAGCAGGTCCACTCAGCAGCAATCAAGGGGCGGCCTTCGGGTCGCCCCTTTTAATTGTCTAACTCCAGTTGGCGGTATTTTGCGGGAAGACATGCTGTGTCCTTTCCGCGACGCACCTGCAATCCAAGCTTTAGAAGCGCTCCCTTAATTTGCACGAGCCTGGTAAGTTTGGAATTGCTTGAGAGAATTTCTTCGCACCTCATCGCGACGGCCGACGCGACGTGAATTGCATCCGCTCCGCGAAGCTTGATGTTATGATTCCAACGGAGATCGCGAGCATCCGTGGCGATGAAGGGGTTATCTGCACGAGGCGCAGCTACTGTCCGGACATAAGAAGGCGACTAAACTCAGACTTAACATCGTCGGAGACTTTACCGTCGCCGTCATGGCTGCACTCCGCAATTCTAAGAATGGATGTATAGCATTGGACCTCGCCGTCACGATTGGCCTCAAGGAGGCGTTTGAGAAACCAAACGTCGTGTTCGCGGATCAGTGGCGAGCTTACGCCCGACCTTGGTCTTCACCATGTCAATGAAGCAGCAAGAGTCTATGTAGACTCTCTGAACGTCGGCCATAGTTACGCTTCTTCGGTGAAATCGTGTTCGTAATAGGGAGCACTTCCAAAAAAGCGCTCAAATTCGGAGCTGGAGAGCATCTGCATTCGATCAATCCGTTCCGCCCGCATCTCCGCCGGAGACTTGGATACGCGATCGTAGAACATATTGCCAGCAACTATCAGAACCGTAGTTCGCTCCTGCACTGCTCGTGCGACGTCGCCATAAGTGAGGCAGGATAATACACGCGAACAAGCGCATCGGTTGCCAGTTCTCGTAGTTGAAAACATGGATCACGCACCTCTTTGAACCAAGCATGAAGGATGCCTTGCAGCGATCCATATGTCGGCAATGGTGCTTCCAGTTCACGGCGGATCGTCGCCATCTTTGAATAGCTCATCTCACGCCATTTCAGTTTCGAGGAACGGGGAGTATAGATGCCAATCCCAACCGTTTCGTCCGGATCAATCAGCGTACCTATACGTGCGTATTCGATCGAGGTCGTCTCACTGACGGTGCCGTTGAAACCTTCACTTTCTGGATCAAAGTCAGCGAGGAATTCAAGATTTCGCGAAAATACTTGCGCCGCGCCGTAATTGACATCGCCTTGAAATTCTGCGTCGTACTCAACGGAGCCATTCTTGAAGTTCACAGCGAGCCATTCACCGGGCCTCGTCTCTACATTGCAATCAGTCGCAAGCGCCCGCAAGAACTTCTCGGCTTGTTCCGAAATACGGCCAAGCTTCGCTAATGGCGCCCCATGGCGCCCTCTATTGAGAACGAGTCGAAGTCGAAGACGAGCCATGGGCCAATAAGAACGTTCGAGCGATGCAATCGCGATTCTACCTTACGGATGAGTGGCGGTATAGCGGTTAGTCATCGAAATTATGGGCATTGAGCACTTCGCCATCGGATGATGCCTCAGCCGCGTTAACTGTGTTCCCAGCCGAAGAGGAACGCGACAAATTGGCCGGCGTTAGAGGTAGCGCGGGATACCTGGACCACCCGCGTGGGCTCCGGTTCCATTGGACCGCCGCAATCCTTGGGACCGGGGCGCCTCAGCCCTGTCGCGTCAGCGAGGATGGCAAGGCATGAAGAACAATCCAATTTCTTGGACGTCCATGGCAAGGTCAGCTCTGATTTTGCTCTCGGCCACGTTGGCCGCGAGCGCTCAAACGGCGCTGCCAGATCATCCCTCGACCGACGCCGAGAAGATTGCAGACGCACTAAGAGCCGGACCACGCTTCATCACGAAGGATGCGACCCTCCTCGATTGGCCGACTACTCCTGACGGGGAATATCGCGTGCTTCGCCAAGGGACCAACGAGTGGACGTGCCTGCCCGGGGTCCCAGGCTATCCACACGACGAGCCGGGATGCTTCGATCCGACCTTCATGCAATGGATGAAGGATAGCTTAGCGGGCCGCCTGCCTCACATCGATAGGGTCGGGATCTCATACATGTACGCTGGCGCATGGGTGCCCGACAAATCGGCCGAAGATCATGGATCAACGACCAGCGAGTTTCATGTGGGTCCGCATATCATGATCGTAAGCCCACATCGAAATCAGCAGGAGCTGCGAACATTGAGTCATGACGGCTCCAATGGGATGCCGTACGTCACGCACCTTCCCAATGGCACCGATCTGTTTCTCGTAATCCCAGTCCGCCAATGGGATGAAGAACCGCAACGCTAGAAATCAAAGGGCTTAGCCCTTGCCGGACGTCAGCCGCAACGAGCCGGCGGTTCGGGAACGACGATCTTGCCGCCGACCCGGAGGGGAACGTAGACCGCCCACCGGCCCTGTGCGTCGGTCACTGTAATCGCCTGGGGCATGTTGTCGGGATAGTCGCCTCCGTGCTCTCCGGTCTCAAACCGCAGCCCTGTGCCGTCGCCGTGAGGGTCTTGCGGTCGCATCGTATAGGTCAGCTCTCGGAACGTCCGTGTTGAACTCATGAGAGGTTTGCCTTCATTCGCGCGGACAAGACAAGCGACTACACAGGAAACGCCTCCCACCCCATTTCCGTGTCACGCCAGCTCGGATGTCGAAGGCTCGCTCCACGCCGTCCGCAGACCGTGCACCGTGCATGCGTACGCAACACCTCCGATGATGCGTCGGCACCCCAGCGAATAATAAATGGCACAAGCGCAACGGCTTCGCGGTGACCGCAGGCATCGCAGCGTAGCCAAAGCCAGTATGGCTGATGCAGCAGTGCGCCTAACGTCGGCACCGGGACGGCGCCACGCGGCCGCGGCTGTACGGGCGCCGGATCGTCATGGGGTCGCGACCTTGCACGCCCAATGATAAGAACTGACAGGGAACGAGATCAAGAGTGCGTGATGGGTTCCGAGGTCGGAACCTATGTAGCTCTGTCGAGTTAGCGACATACGGTCGCCCCAGAAAGCGACCCGGAAACGGTCATGACTGCGGCGCTCGGTGGCTCACGACCCCCAACCCCCAACCCCTGCCAGCCATCCGGCGCCGCTCTTTGTTTGCGGGAGGAAAGCAATGAAGAACCGAGTAATTACCCGTAAGCGCGGCCTCATTCCGGGCTGCATTCCTGTAGGACCTGACAGCCACATGGCAGTCGATTCGCTCGGCCGCCCTTGGCCGGAAGTGGCAAAGCTACCCTCCACCATCGACGCCTGGCTCGCCGAACTCGCGAAGAAATCCGGCAGTCGCGAAACAGGTGCGGGCGCGACCCACAGACGGCGTTAATCGCCGCCCCAAGACCCGGCCGCCGCGATGCGGCGAAATCGGTTTGCAACGGCGGCTCAGCTGAGCATCATAGTTCGTCGAGGCTTCCGGCCTCTGAGGATTTCGACATGACCAGCCGCTTTCCCGGGCCGTGGCGGATCGCCGAATTCCCAAACGGATTTGCTGTCTATGACGCCACTGGCCGGCAACTCGGCTTTTTCTACGGCCGGACCAATCCGAACACGGCAGGACAGACCAGCTTCCTGATGGTCGACGAGGCACGACAGATTGCGGGCGATTTCACAAGGCTGCCGGAACTGCTCAGTCAGACTTTGGCTCGAAGCGAGGTCGCCACTTCCCCGGAAGACGATAAACTCGCCGAGCTCGAAACAAATTGCCCACCCCAAGATGTGCCTGAAACTTCGCGTTTACCTCGCGCCGCCCAGTTGTCAGTAATCACTGCCACGGACTCGCCTTTGGCTAATGCGCCGACGCCGATTCGACGCTCTATCCCGTTTGAGCCAGACCGGCGGAGGTCCACTCGAATGTTGCGTCGGCCCAGTGATCCACCCTCTATTCGGACGAAATTCTTGATTGTGATTGCGATCGCCGTCGCTGCACTGCCTGCGGGCTATCTCTTCTTTGGGAATTCTGATCCCCCGGAACGACCGCAACGTCGGCCGCAAACCACAACCAATAGACTATCCGTTGAATTTTCGCCCTTACGTGAAGCTCAGGCTCCAACCGCTGTTCCTCCCGTTGAATTTTTGCCCTTACAGGCTCCAACCGCTGCGGCTGGTACCTATGCCGGGAGCCGAATCGAGCCCGAGGCTCAGACCGCGCCATCGACGGTACCTTTAGACATAAAACCGACCGAGAACGGGATTGAGGCGAAACTGCCACAGACGTTGCCACAAAAGGAAGGGCAGTCGTTTACGCCGAGCCAGGATGATTCTACTTGCTTTCCCTCAGCTTCGGCTGTGCGGCAGAACTACCCGGGACGATGGCCGTCCTGGACCTTGAGAGCGCCTGGTCATGAGGGCACCAGATGCTGGTACGCGGCAAGGCGAGCCACAGCCCACGACCATCCGTGAGATGCGAGGAAACAGTCCAAACAACGGAGAATTGGCACCGCTCTATCGGGTTAATGACTCTTGTTGCGCGTCACTCTTCGATCGCCTTCCGGCCAGCGGCAGTGATCCGGAGGCGAACCACCTCGACCGCCTTGAGGCCAACCTTCATGGTCTCGCGTTCTGCCGTCGCGAGCCCGGCACGCACGGCGCCAGCGACCATATCGCTATCGAATCCATGGACGCGCACAAGCAGCGCTTCGGTAGCTCCATGCGGGCTGCTCGCGAGTAGGCTTAGCAGCTCAAGTGTGCGGCGGGGTTGCGGACTGAGACGGCGTTTTCGAATGGTCGTCATACATCCAGTATCGGACGCAGGCTATTTACTTTCAATTAACTGGCGTGCCGTTGGGCTGCTTGGGTATGACGCGAGTGAGGCCCCGGTAACCCTGACTGGCCCGCGCACACCCAAGCGCGGGTCTTCTGTTCATCACAACCCCGGCAGCATTGCCTTCAGTACCGCCCGGCCGCGAGCCGTAAGGGAAAGCCGCCCTTGGGCGTCGCGTACGACAAGACCCATCACAATTATGCCGGTCACCACCTCGCCCATAGCTCCGGCAGGCCGCCGATCGGTGCCGCTTGCGACGCAGAACAGCAGGATGCGCTCGCGAGCCGTGAGGTCGGTGGCGGGCGGTTCTTGGGGCGGGCGTTCGGGCACCTGGTTACGGATGCGCTTCGTGGACACGGATACGGCCGTGTGCCCGATTGCGAGGCTTCGGCCTAACCGTGATGTCAACATCCTGACCGAGCGCATTCAGTAGGCGCATCAATCGCTCGGTCGAAAAATTTGCGAGCCGGCCATTGAGGAGCGCCGATACCTTCGGCTGATCGATGCCCATGAGGGCCGCCGCTGCGACCTGGGTCAAGCGCTGGCGCTCGATTTCATGCCAAATGAGGCCTGCGAGCTTGGCCTTGGTCAGCTCTTCCTCGGGTTCCGCAAATCCCAAATCTGCGAACACGTTGCCGCTGCCCGCGGTCACGGGGATTTTGGCTTTTCGCTTTTTGACCATCGCTCGTAATCCTCTCTCGCTCGCTTAAGCCGTTGGTCGATCAGGTCCAGTTCGGCCTTGGGCGTGGCAATGCCGCGTTTGGACTTCTTCTGGAAGGCGTGCAGGACATAGACAGCCTTGGCAAAGCGCACGGTGTAAACCGCCCGAAAGGCGTCGCCGTCGAAATCGTCCACGACCTCCAATACGCCAGCATCGCCGAATCCCTTGAGCGGCTTTGCATAGGGCGCCTTCCGGCCAGTTTGTGCTTGCCACAGTGCGACACCAACTCGGCCCCGGACTTCCTTCGGGAAGTCGCTCAGGTCTTTCTTGCTGCTGCCGATCCAACGCACCGGCTCGGGCTGGTCTTCGCTGGACGGCTATCGCCATGGCGATAGACTATGCCTGATCTGGCATAGTTTCAAGGCCCCCTCACTCCGCCCTTCGGTGGAAGCTTTGCCAGCAAGTGCGGCCAGTTCCGAGGCGACAATGCCCGCAAGAAAAGGTTCCAAGGGCATTCGGGCGCAGCAACTCAATCGCAATGGTTGAGTTGCACACGCAAAGGTTGGGTGGCTCACAACAAAGGAGTGAGCACCATGATATACAAAAAGACGATCGGATTAGCCGCGGTAACTAGCTTCGCCCTTGCCGTATCGCCTTACATCACAAATCCGGCGAGTGCGCAGCAAATCCCACCGCAATTCCTTCCACCCCCGTATACACAGACGGATCCATATCCACCCCCGGCGCCAGGAACGACGCTGCCGCCGCAGGGCGGATGTACCGGCCCATTCTGTCCGGGTGGTACGTCATTTGGATATGGGTATGCACCGTCGGGGCACGCCCGCGCGGGCAAAGCTGGCCCACCGTCTGCCCAAAGCGGCAAAGCGACGGCCCGTGGCCGACAAACCTATGGAAGGACTCCCTACTCTTCGCGACCTTCGACCTCGCGGATGATCGAGAGTTCAAAGCGGCAAGGACGCTGACTAGCTCATTGCTGTTCCAGCGCTCGGTAGACGCTTGCCCGGCCGATGCCGAGCGCCTTAGCGACAGCAGTGCTCCAGACGTTTAGGACGAATTGCGGGGACGAGGCGTGGCTTCTTTGTGGAGCTGTCGAGAAGCCGACCGACAATAACGTCGTAGTGTCTCGTCATCACGGCTTGACGAGAGGGCGAGGTGATCAGCATGAGATTGGGGTGCCCATGAGCACCATGCCAAGCCACACGCAACCAGAATTCTCCGCACCCTCATTCCTCGTCAAGCCGTCAGTCGAGGCGTTTTCTATTCCCCCGACCGAGCTGAAAAATGACCAGCCCCAGAATGGGCGACCGTCGTTCCGCAAGCGAACGTCTCTTGCTTTCGCCTACTACATGATCGTGTTCTCCGTTGGCGTCGCAGCCACTTTGGCTTGGCAGACCTATGGCGACGCGGCGAGACAGCTAATCGCGGCGGTCGCCTCTGCTCCCGCTCAGCCACAGTTCGACGCTATGTTGCTCGATCTCGATGCGGTGCGGCGAAGTATCGACGGGCTCGCCATTGCCATCGGCACCAGTATCGCCACCAGTCAGGAGCAGATAACGCGCAGCATGGACCAGCTCGCAGCCGGCCAAGAGCAGATGACGCGCGAAATTAGCAAGTTGCAGGCGGTCGAGCGGTACGTCCTTTACAAGAACTCAGATCCTCCGCCACGGCCAGCCCCTGCCCAGATGCCTAAACCCGCTCCACGGCCCACGCAGGCACCAACTGTGCTCACTCCCGCCAGAAATCCTTGAACCGGTTCGGCGCCAAGGCCGTATAGACCGCCATGCTCGCGATCGAACGATGATCATAGGCGCAGGTCAGCTCTTTCGAGCGCCCTGCGGCTGCTGCCACAACGGACCGGCCAACCAACATCCGACAGATGAAGCCGAGGCCAAGCACAAGTAATCCGGACACCCCCGCGGCAAGTGGCGGAGAATCGAACCTTTTCCCAATTGCTCGGCACTATCTCTTTTGCGGAGCCCATCCGTGCTCTGCACGCCCAAAGGGCTGGAGGAATTACTTGGTGGCATACACACATGCGTCTATTGATTGGCTTGCCTTTTCGGCATCACTAACGCCCGCGAGCGCGCAAAGATGGTGCGGAAGTTTGAGGTGCCAATGCCGGGTCGTAACATGCGGTGATGTGCCTAACGGGACGCCTTCGCCGACCGTTGAGGCATGTATTAGAAAATGCGTGGCCGCAAAGAAGGACGCGCAGCATTGAATCAACTATCGGGCTATTGATCTTTCTCGCATTGGTTGATCGCTGGGGCCGGCCATCAATGGCCGGCCTCCATTACCCGATATACACTCGCCCGGCCGATGCCGAGCGCTTTGGCGATTGCCCGATCAGCCGTCGCCTGACAGCGGCTAGCGAGAACAAAGGCAGGTGCAAATCGGGCAAGCGGGCCGGGCATGACCCGCCCGTAGCTCGTCCCCCTGGCAAGGGCGCGCGAGCGCTCCTATGTGATTGGACACTTAACCCGTGAACGTCCGGGAGGAGACTTTGCGCAATATCGGCGTTGCATTCATTGGTATGGCAGCTGCCATCAGCATGGTAAGCCTCGGCGCCACCGAGCCGGCAGTCGCACAGGTACGGAAAGGTTGTAGAGATCAGCAGCAGCGTCAGGTCAATCAGACGGGTGAATGCAACGACATCATCATCGAAAATTTGGATCGTGGGCCCAAGGGGCCCTTCTACCGCAGCAATTCTCAGAAATCCAAGAAACACCCTCGGGGAAAGCGATGAAACGCTGCGCGCAATTTACACAATTAAAGCTGCCGACGTTGTCCAGATCCCCGGCGGCATCGCCTCCCCATATGCGTAATCTGATCTTCGATTTTCCCGAGCCCACGGTGATGCTCGGCCGGAACGGAAGAGTAAGACGCACCAACCCTCAGACGGGATTCGAACTGAAAATGTAGATGTTTCAATGTGCAAACTTTGGCTTTGCTTTTGGTGAATTCGGCAAGTGTTTGAATAAACAACAGAATTTTTCGTGGTGGGCCTTCCTGGATAGGTATCGAACTCTGTGCCTCGCGCCAAGTCCTGAAATTCGCGAAATTTTTGAGGAGCTTAGAGACGAAGCCCATCTTCCTTCGCTGCTGACTACCCAGAATGATACCGCATAGTGCAAAAAATTCCGTCTAAAATCTTTCCCCAACGTCGCCGAAGCGCTTTCCGCGCGTCACATCGGAGCATCTATCAGCGCGGCGTGATCTTTATGCCATGTTGCTTGAGCCATGCGCCACGAGGGCCATCTTATTACGTCGGGCTTTTGAAAGCGGCCGAACTCCACGGCGCCACGCACCAGGCCGTCATGGCCTTTCAGGTCCTCACCGACAAACGCATCCCGATAATCCGCGCCGGGCGTTCGATTAAGTTTGGCGAGGGCCTCGGGGTGGAGCTTGGCACCAAGGTTCGGATAGAATGGTCGCGACGCTGTCGATCGTCCCGGCAATGCGCGCGTAGCGCAACAAGTCGAGGGCCGTCAGTTCGGGCGACGATATTTTCATGTTTCCGGTATCGGTCTTGTGATCGATCACGGCGCCCCAAATGCGCGATCGTGCCGTACAATCACTTACAGAAATCGAAGCCGCTGCCATGGGTCGAGCTTGAGCCGTATCGCCGCGGCAAGAAATCCTCACAGCCCCTTGGAGCGCAACGAGCGCTGGAATGTCATTGTCCGTCCTCGGAAAGCGTCATCTACGCGGGCGAAGCGCATGGCGGATATCTCGCCGGCTCGTGGACGGTCGATGAGACGTTCGATGTTGTTTCTGCCGCGCCGGATGATGCCGAGAATGCCGTTCGCTTACGCCGCGGCTGGTTTCTCGGTGACGGTACCGGGGCCGGCAAGGGCCGCCAGGTCGCCGGCATCCTGCTCGACAACTGGCTCAAGGGCCGCCGCCGCGCCCTGTGGGTGTCGAAATCCGACAAGCTGATCGAGGATGCCCAGCGCGACTGGTCGGCGCTCGGACAGGAGCGCTTGCTGATCACGCCGCTGTCGCGGTTTCGCCAGGGCACACCGATCCGTCTGGATGAAGGCATCCTTTTCACCACCTACGCCACGCTACGGTCCGACGCACGCGAGGAAAGGGTTTCCCGCGTCCAGCAGATCGTCGATTGGTTGGGCCGCGACTTCGATGGAGTCATCGTCTTCGACGAGAGCCACGCCATGCAGAACGCGGCCGGCGCCAAGGGCGAACGCGGCGAGCAGGCGCCATCGCAGCAGGGCCGAGCGGGCCTGCGGCTGCAGCACGCGCTGCCTGACGCCCGCGTGCTGTACGTGTCTGCGACCGGCGCCACCACCGTCCACAATCTCGCTTATGCCCAACGCCTCGGTCTGTGGGGCGGTGCGGATTTTCCGTTCGCCACCCGCGCCGAGTTCGTCGAGGCGATCGAGGCTGGTGGCGTCGCCGCCATGGAGGTGCTGGCCCGTGACCTCAAAGCGCTCGGCCTCTACGCGGCCCGCTCGCTCTCCTATGAGGGTATCGAATACGAGCTGGTCGAACACAAACTCACGCCCGAGCAGGTCCGCATCTACGACGCCTATGCGGGCGCCTTCCAGGTCATCCACAACAACCTCGATGCTGCGCTTAAGGCCGCCAACGTCACCGGAGAATCCGGGACCCTGAACGCCCAAGCGAAGTCAGCCGCGCGGTCGGCATTCGAGAGCGCCAAGCAGCGCTTCTTCAATCATCTCATCACCGCCATGAAGACCCCGGCGCTGATCGCAGCGGTCGAACGCGATCTCAAAGCCGGCCATGCCGCCGTGATCCAGATCGTCTCCACCGGCGAAGCCCTGATGGAACGGCGCCTGGCGGAGATCCCGACGGAAGAATGGGGCGACGTCCAGGTCGACATCACGCCGCGCGAATACGTT
>WNFI01414431.1_pt1 | contig 12014 bp, 11 predicted proteins | sample 5400471 | NCBI WGS metagenome assembly WNFI01 (sample SAMN13153348, study PRJNA577476) | soil metagenome | isolation source: 100 cm saprolite on Douglas fir-dominated hillslope | place: USA:California | collected 2013-09-17 | reverse complement strand
ACTCCGCACGAGTGGTCGTGACCCATGCTGAGCGATGTGAAAGTCATTCCCGTTCCGATGGGCGTCGCCGAGGTTGTGAAACAGTATCCCGCTCCGGGGGAAGTCAGGCCACAAGATTGAGCGTCTGCCCCAAGAAGGATCGAAGGGACAACGACGCTCAGGGCTGAGAGGTTCATTCCGGCGCCAATCTGGGTCTGCGACGAATAGCCGTCCCCCCAACAAAACGCCTCGCCCACAGCAGTGAGGGCACAGGTGCGGCCGCAGGCTTTTAAAACGAACGACCTATAGCAGTAATCTGCATCGAGGGACGTCACTCCACTGGTGGCGATCTGCGTGAATGCCCGGTTACCGGCAACGGGGAGCGGCGTGGTGTTCCCACTATTTCCCCCGTACTGACACGCCGACCCATTGCAATCGCTAGTGGTCGCCATCCCGAGCTGTCCGGTGTCGTTCCCGCCCCAACACCAGGCACGCTGGTCGAGAGCTATGCCGCATGCATACCCGTCGGCGAGGGTGATGCTTCGAAAGCTGACTGCAACGGCGTTGATCGCGATCGATGCCGTCTTGCCATCAGCGGAGATGGTCACGGAGCCGCTGCCCGGCCCACTGGCCACGATCCGGAGAGCTCGAAACCATTTTGGGTGACCCGATTCCCACGCCGCGGTGCCGTGAAAGGGCAGGTCGTAGTGACGGCGGTCGAAATCGTGTCGTAGAGAATCCCACCACTGAGCGAGCTAATGTCAACGCCGGCACGCACAACGACTGGCCCGGTGATTTCGGTCGGGACGCTGATCGCAATGGAGGCCACCCGATGCGGCGCAGTCGCAGGCTCCCGACAGCCGACGGCGGTCGTGAGAACGGCGGTCCCCACCGCATATCGCAAAGTGGAATGGGTCACCTTCACGCGCGCTCCTCGCCAAATCTCTCTCAGGTTAGTGTCGAAACGCGAGCCGCGCCAGGAGGCATGCATCTGTGATTGCGGTAACAGAACCAGTCGCGTCGTTGCGAATCACTTCCTTAGGGTTTGTTAATCTCGCTGGCAGATCGTAGTCTCTCTTCATCCTGCAAGAGTCACTACACTTACACCGCTAGAGAGGCCGGGCCGAAGGAGTCGACGAGAACAGCAGGATTAGCGGCGCGATTGGTTTTACGTAATTCTTGTACGGGCGCGACGCAGCGACCGATGCCGTCAACCCTACAGCGATTCAGGGAGCGAATTCTCTAGACAGCTGTACGGACGGGGTTGGATCGTTGGAGAGGCGTGCTGGCCTCGGGTCGATACACTCCGTTCGCCACCATCAGTTGTCATCGCTCTTGGATCCGGGGTCGTGTCGCCGAAGGCGTTGGACTACTCCGGCACTACGAGGTTGACGAAGGCGGCCGCCGTTGCCCGTGAGTGGCATGCGCGGCTTGTGACGACCCGCGTGATGCGTGGCTGGATGACCAGCGACATCCCTCAGCGTCGAATCACCGCCGCTGCAGGTGTCGCGGATCGGTGGATGGTGTTGCCCGGTCTGCCCAAGAACACTCGCGATGAAGCGATGGAGCTCCGTGCTGCGTACCCGGGTCTAGCCGCCGTCGTGGTAGTTACGTCGCCACTCCACACGCGGCGCGCGTGCGCTGTCTTCGAACATGTGGGGTTCCAGGTCACATGCGTTGCATCAGCACCCAACCCATGGTGGAAAGTGCCTTATCTGTTCGTGTACGAGCAGTTGGCGTGGATGAAAGACTGGCTGCACGGGTGGATCTCCGGCCGCCTGGCTGGAGGCTAGAGAACGCGCCGAATGTAGAGGGGGATGTTGCGGTGCTTCGTTAGGCAATGAACGCCATTGCCTTCGGCCAGAACAATTATCACGATTTGAGGATGCCGCGTTCAGGGCGGGTGTTTGCGATCATCGCGTGCCGAATCACCAGCGTCGTGTCTCGTGGGCCATAGATACGCGTCGGTGACCGAATGGCGCCCGTCGGGTGGAAACCGCCGAAGCACGTACCCGGTCCACAAGAGCAGGTTGGCCGCTGTCAGTGCCGCTGCAGTGACGGCGAAAGCCCGGAGTGAGCGCGCTCGCCGCATTGCGGGCAAGCCCGAGAGCCACAGCGCCGCCGGCACGACGAGCGCAGGGATTACCTCGATGAATGCACGATTTCCAAAGCTGTCGCCAAACCACCAGCACCACCACAATCCGTTGATGCACGCTAACGCGATCCAGGACAGCAGCGCGCCGGTTGCCACGCGCCGTGTGTTCGAGCTACGCAGTGCGAGGACCGAGATCGCGAGCATGACGATATACCACGGGTGATAGACGAACAGCCCGTGGCGCGATGAGAGCAGCGTGCCGACGATCCCGGTCCATCCCGCTGTGAAACCTTCGTCGCCGTAGCCCGACACGCGGAGCGAACCCCACAATGCCCAGAGCGAGGCGAGATGAAGCGCGACCATTGGCGCGGCGCCTACTAGTACCCGGCCGATGTGGCCTTTCCAGTGGGTGAACGAGTCCGCGAGGAACAGGATGAAGAACGGCGCCATGGCCAAGTTCGATGGCCGGATGATCAGCGCGAGCCCGAGGAGCGCTCCGACGCCGAAGATGCGACGGTTCTCATCGCGGGCGCCGCGGGCGGTGACCATCAGCAGAATAGCGAGGTTCAGCATCGCCACCCCCGGTCCGTGCGCCCACGCCGGTCGGGCGATGTACTGCAGGAGATTGGTCGCCAACAGTGCGCTCGCGATTAGGAGCGTAGCGACATTCCTGCGCGCGCCAATTCGAACGAGCGCCACCCACAAGGCCGCGAACGACGCGATGCAGAGCAGTTGCAGCCAGACGACAACGGCGAGCTGGTAGGGGGCCGAGACACCGTCGGCGGCGTAGCCAAGCGCTTTGGCGGCCAGGTGCCCCACCAGAAACCCGGGCACTTCAACTAGCCCCACGCCGATCGGGTACTTGTCGGGAATGAGTCCCCGTGGCGTAAGTCCTCGATCCTCGGGAAGACGCTCCGGCGGATAGATCAGAGCGTAATCATTCCGAAAATCGACATCATGATCGAGGGCGATCGACCGGATCCAGGCGTAGTACCCTTTGGCGTCGCCGTTGATGAGCGCTCCGCCCGACCGGCCCGTGCGCATCGAGAGTAGGTCGAGCCCGACCAACGTCAGGAAGTAGACAACCAGCAGCGCCGGCAGGAGCGCCGCGCGGGTCATTCCCTTGATCGGTGGCGCTGCAGCGGCCATGTAGTCGGTGGAAGAATCTTCCGAAATGCTCGCGGAATCTAAGGCGATCGAAGACGTGTCGATGAAGGCACGCTACTTTGTGCGAATGGATGCCAAATCCGAGGGTCAATCTTCGTCAGGCGCCAGTTCATATTACGACGTCGTCACCTGCGCCGTCTGCAACTCCGGCCAGCTGAAGCCGTGGGGCGCCGAGGTCGCGGCATACAGGCTCGTGCAATGCAACCGCTGCAGATTCATCTGCGTGGGGCACCGTCCGACGACCGGCGCCATTGGCGAGTACTACTCGTCGCCTTCGCAGTACGACGGATGGGAGGCGGTGCTCGAGCCGCGCCGGAAGATGTGGGCGAATCGCATTCGCCTGCTCGAGCCGAGGGGGCTTCGTGGCTCGCTGCTCGACGTCGGCACGGGAATCGGGCAATTCCTCGCCGAGGCTCGACCATTGGTCGACCGTGTGAGCGGAACGGAGATATCGAGCTCGGCGTGCGAGGTGGCGAAGCGCCTCTACGGCCTCGACATCCGTCACGGGGTGCTGGAGGACGTCTCATTCGACAGGCGATTCGACTTTATCACGCTTTTTCACCTCGTCGAGCACGTCGACGATCCGGCGGTCACTCTCTCGACAGCCGTACAGCTACTCGAGGATCAGGGGCTGATCGTGATGGCCGTGCCTGACGAGATACAGGGATATCGCTTCGTGCTCGCGCGGCTGCTTTGCCGGATCGCCCCGGGGCGCATCGCTCGGCCCTTCTTCACCCCACCGATCGACCTGAACGTCCCCGACCAAGAAATTCATCTCAACTATTTCACGCCGGAAACAGCGACTCGTTTGTTCGAGGCGTGTGGGTTGGAGGTTCAGGAAATTGTCCTCGACCCCTACTATCCGGTGACGAACGGCGCAGTGACAACGGCGAAAGCGCTCTGGTACGCGGTGTCACGCGTCATCAAGGCGCTGACCGGATATATCAGTTTTGACGCATTCATGGTCATCGGTCGGAAACGGGCGACGTGACGGCCAAGTCCGCGCAAGCGGAGCATTTCCGCATGAGTACCGGGCCGATCCGTGTCACGATTGATTACCGGATGTCCGGGAGCTCGGGCATCGGCGTCTACTTGAGGAACATCGTAGCTCGGCTGATCTCGGACTATGGCGATGAGTTTCGCCTGACACTCCTTGGCGGAGCTACCGAGCCTGGCGCGGAGCGGCGGGACTTTCGCTCATCGATCTATTCGATTGCCGAACAGATCACGGTACCGCTCATCGCTCCTCGCTCGACTCAGGTGTTCTGGTCCCCGAATTACAACGCCCCCTTCGTCTCGCCCGGGAAGCTGGTGGTGACGATTCATGACGCCTGTCACCTGGCGATGCCGGACCTTTACCGTGGTTCGAAGCGTCTGTACGCTCGCGCCATGTTCGCGAATGTACGCCGACGTGCCGTGCAAATCATGGTTGATTCGCAGTTCACATCCGACGAAGTGCAACGTGTGTGCGGCATACCCGGGCAGCGCCTCACCGTTATCAAGCTGGGAGTTCCAGAGTGGGTCTCGGAGATCGGTGCTCGTCCAGTCTCGGAGCCGTACTTGCTGTATGTAGGGAACGTGAAGCCGCACAAAAATCTGGTGCGACTCCTTCGGGCGTTCGAGCGAATCAAGGACGAGATCCCTCACTCGCTCGTCATCGTCGGCCGACGTGAGGGTTTCCTCACTCCCGATCGCGAGGTCGTCAGTGCCGCGGATCGAATCGGCAGCCGGGTTCGATTCAGCGGCGCGATTCCCGATGCGGAACTGGCCCGTTATTACAAATGGGCCGCCCTCCTCTTTCATCCGTCGCTCTACGAAGGCTTTGGTCTCCCTCCGCTCGAAGCCATGTCGGCCGGTGTACCGGTCGCCGCGTCGAATGCGGGCTCCATCCCGGAGATCTGTGGTTCGGCGGTCCAATACTTCGACCCCTTATCCGTCGACTCGATTGCCGCGACCATCGCGCAAGTGCTCGGGGACGGATCGCTTCGGAGCCGACTGATCGACGCGGGTCGGGCTCAGATCACCCACTACTCCTGGACTCGGACCGTGGGGCAAGTGGCCGAAGTCCTCCGTCAGGCGGCTGGTCGAGCTGATTCTCTTCCACCGCCCGTCTGAGCTTCGATTGAAAGGCCGGCACGCTCCAACCGGACGCATGCCGAACGAGCGCCGCCGGATCGAACTGGTGTTGCTGAAAGAGCTGAACCGCTTCAATGACTGCTTGGGGGGTTTGCTCGTAGAAAAACACCGCCGTTGGTGGTGACCCCCTCGCGGTGGGGCCGTTCACCGGAATCATCGTCTCCACGATTCCACCCTTGCCATAAGCAATGACTGGGGTGCCTGATGCGTTCGCCTCGAGGGGAATGAGTCCATACTCCATAAACGGCGTGAAGATGACGGCTTGGGCGCGCGCATATTCCATCGCCAGCGTCTCTTCATTCACTGCACCGAGGAAGGTGACGTTCGGGCCAGCGATCGCCCGGAGCCTTGTTTCTTCCGGCCCCTGGCCGACGACGCGGAGGGGCAACCCGAGACGCGTAAACGCCTCGATGGCGTAATCGACCCGCTTCCAATGCTCGAGTCGCGACACGATGAGGAAGGCGTCGCCGCGGTCGGCTCGCGGCGCAAAAGACGAGAGATCGATCGGACAGGGGAGCACCGTGGAATCGCGGTCGTAGTATTCGCGAATGTATCCCCGGGTCATCTCCGAAATGGCGATGAATTCGTCGATGTAACGCACCGCTGCGAGATCGCGCTTCCGCAGGAAGGGCAGAAGCAGCTTGAATAGCCTGCCAGGAATGCTGCCGCCGAAGTATTCGTCGAAGTGCCAGATCGCCCGCGTGGGTATGTAGCAATAGCAAACGTGGCGGCCATTCGGAGCTCGGACATACTTCGCGACCGTCGCCGATGAGCTCACGACAAGGTCATAGGCGCGGAGATCGAGTGCCTCCATCGCGTAGGTTGCGATGGGAAATAAGGCTCTGAAGGCCGCCGGCGTCCGGACGATGGGATTCATCCAGGTCGTGCGAACGTCCTTCTTCGTCGCAAAATACGGAATCACACGACGTGGATTCAGCGCCAATGTATAGACATCGGCGTCAGGGAATGCCTCGCACATGTATTGAAAGACGCGCTCCGACCCGCCGATGGTACAGAGGTAGTCGTGGACGAGAGCGATGCGCACAATCAGGCGGTCAAGGATATCGACAGGTTGGAATCATGCCTCACCGTGAGTGTAGTCACCCGTCGACCGGGTGCGTGCGGGTGAAAGATTCGGTGGCCATCGATCGGTCGTGGGAGCTGCGAAGGAGTGCTAAGGTTCTGACTGATTGCAGGATAGACGACGGTCAGCCGCTCCGGTTCGATCCCGGTCAAACGCTCCAATTCGGCGGCGGTGAACTTCGAGTCACAGATAACGCGCGATGCGCGACGTTTGACATTGGCAAGCATCAACTTCGCGTACTCTTGCTTCAAGCGACTCTCCATGAGCTCCGGCAAGGCAATGTGGCAGGCATCGTGAACGGTGACGACCAGGCGCTCCCTCGATACGAGCGGGGCATTGTAGTTGGGCGACCACAGGATCGACGTCGATCGTGGAATTCTCGCCGGAATCTCGACCAGCTCTCCGAGGGAATAGACGTCCGACCGCGCCGGCCGGTGTCGGGGAGGCCGTCCACACGATCCCCCCAAATCAACACGAGGCGGAAGTCGGCGGAGTACCCGTCGGACAAGTTTCGTACGACGTGACGCAGGTGCACTCCGATCCCGGAATTCCGACACATTCGGTAGTCTATGGCGATCGTCTGTGGCAAAGCGTCGATGCAAGAAAGGGGAGTGACCGCGAATCCCGCGCGATACTAGTGACATGGTCGTCAATCGGACAACTCCATGTCGCGGCAGTATCTTACCCATCTGGAGCCCATGTCCCCACAGATCCTACCTACAGGGAGCTCGATCTGACGTGAGTGAAATCGTTCATACGACAGAGTTGACGACGCGCTGATGAAGATCTGCGTCATTGGAACCGGGTATGTCGGCCTCGTCGCCGCCGCTTGCCTCGCCGAAACAGGTAATTCCGTGACAGGCGCCGACATTATTGAGAAAAAAATTAGTCTGCTGAACCACGGAACCGTTCCGATTTATGAGCCGGGCCTCGAGGAGCTGATCCGTAAGAACCAACGCTCCGGACGACTCGAGTTCACTACCGACGTCGGGGCGGCCGTGCGGGCATCAGAGGTGGCGTTCATCGCCGTCGGGACCCCCCAAGATGAAGACGGCTCGGCCGACCTCAGACATGTGCTCGCGGTGGCCGTGACGATAGGAAAGCATATGGCCCGCGAGATGGTAATCGTCAACAAGTCCACTGTTCCCGTCGGAACCGCCGCGCGAGTCAGTGCCGCAATAGCGAAGCACGCGAAGTTCCCCGCTCACGTCGTCAGCAATCCCGAGTTCCTCAAGGAAGGGGCGGCGCTCGAAGACTTCATGAAGCCGGATCGTATCGTGATCGGTGCGGAGAGCGAGCATGCGAAATCGGTGATGACAGATCTTTACTCGCCATTTTCGCGTCAGGGAAACAAGGTCGTCTTCATGGAAGTGCGGTCCGCCGAGCTGACGAAATACGCCGCCAACGCGATGTTGGCGACGCGCATCAGCTTCATGAACGAGATCGCCAACCTTTGTGAGGCAGTTGGCGCGAATGTCGATGAGGTTCGCGTAGGCATCGGCACTGATCGACGTATCGGACCAGCCTTTCTTTTTCCCGGACCCGGCTACGGAGGGTCGTGTTTTCCGAAGGATGTCAAGGCACTGGCCAAGACCGCGAGTGAACACGGCACGTCGCTACGAATCATCGAGGCCGTCGAGCAAGTCAACGACAGCCAGAAGCACGTCGTCTCGAAGAAGCTGGCCCAGGCGCTAGGCGGTCTCGAGGGAAAACGCATCGCCCTCTGGGGTCTCGCGTTCAAGCCGCGCACTGACGACATGCGAGACGCGCCGTCCTTGACGATTATCGAGGACCTTCTCAGCGGCGGGGCATCCGTGATTGGACACGACCCTGTCGCTATGGATGAAGCGCGCCGACGCCTCGGAAGCCGCATCACGATGGCGACCGACGAATACAGCGCCATCGAAGGGGCCGACGCACTCGCCGTCATTACCGATTGGCACGAGTATCGACATCCTGACTTTGAACGGATCAAGTCGGCGTTGCGCACGCCCGTCATCGTGGATGGACGCAACCTCTACAGCGTAGATCGAATGAAGGCGATGGGATTCACATACCTCTCGATCGGACGAATGTGAACTGCGCTGGCTGCAATCGATGACCGTTCGAATCGGCATCGACCTTGGGGGAACCAAAACGGAAGCCGCCTGCCTTGGAGAGGATGGCCGGATCCTTGTTCGCCAGCGAATCGCAACGCCACCCGATTATCAGGCATCACTGCAATCGATTGTCGCATTGGTAACGGCTCTGGAGAACTCGCTTGGTGCAACGGCTTCGATCGGTGTCGGCATTCCCGGAGTCGTGTCCCCTGACACCGGCCTGGTGAAGAATGCCAACTCCACCTGGCTGATAGGGCAACCGTTCGCCCACGATCTTTCCGAGCGACTGTCACGGCCGGTTCGCGTAATGAACGACGCTAACTGCTTCGCGATTTCCGAAGCATCGGACGGCGCGGCAGCGGGCGCACGAAGTGTATTCGGCGTGATACTGGGCACAGGTGTCGGCGGAGGCATCGTGCTAGATGGCCGGATTCTCGACGGACCGAACCTGATCGGTGGCGAGTGGGGCCACAATTCCATGCCCTGGATGACCGCCGACGAATTTCCTGGGGACGATTGCTACTGCGGCAAGCGGGGCTGCGTGGAGACTTTTCTTTCCGGCCCTGCTTTTGAGCGAGACTATGCGCGGCGAGCGACGCAGGATCGTGTCAGCGCCGATATTGTTTCCCTGGCGAAGACCGGTGATCCGATTGCCGCCGAATCACTGGCTTTGTACGGTGACCGGCTATCGCGTGCGTTGTCGATGGTGGTGAACATTCTCGATCCGGAAGTGATCGTCCTCGGTGGCGGAATGTCGAACCTTCCAGATCTGGCGCAAATCGTCGAACGGGGTCTGATGCGCCATGTCTTTTCCAGCCAATTAAAGACGCGAGTCGTGCGAAACATGCATGGCGACTCGAGCGGCGTCCGCGGCGCAGCCTGGTTATGGCCCGCTGGCTGAAGCGTTCTAGCGGCCCGAGCGGTGCCGATCCATGTCGGCATCGACCATCATCGTGATCAGTCCGTTGAACGTCACCTTGGGGGTCCAATCGAGGAGCTTGCGGGCCCGGGCAGGGTCGGACACCAAAAGGTCGACCTCTGCCGGCCGAACGAATTTTGGGTCAAGGACGACGTGATCTCGGTAGTCGAGGCCAACGTGGCCGAAGGCCACGTCGCACAACTCACGTACCGATTTTGTCTGCCCGGTGCCGATGACAAAGTCGAGAGGCTCAGGGTGTTGGAGCATTCGCCACATAGCATCTACATAGTCCCCGGCAAAGCCCCAGTCGCGCCGAGCTTCGAGATTTCCGAGCCGCACTTCCTTTGCCATCCCGAGTTTGATGCGTGCCACGGCGTCAGTGACCTTTCTGGTCACGAATTCCAGTCCGCGACGCGGACTTTCGTGGTTAAAAAGAATCCCGGACACCGCGAACAGGTTGAAGCTCTCGCGATAGTTCACGGTGATCCAGTGCCCGTAGACTTTGGCAACCCCGTACGGACTTCTTGGATAGAACGGTGTCGACTCACGTTGCGGCGTCTCCACGACTCGGCCGAACATCTCGCTGGTGCTTGCCTGATAGAAGCGCGCCTTGGGGGCGGCCTTTCGTAGGGCTTCGAGCATTCGCGTGACGCCGAGCGCCGTGAATTCCCCGGTCAAGACAGGCTGACCCCATGAGGCCTGGACAAAGCTTTGGGCCGCCAGATTGTATATCTCATCGGGCCGGCACTCTTCGACGACGTCGGTCAAGGATGTTTGGTCGAGTAGGTCGCCAGAAACGAGCTCGATTCGGTCCATGACCTGGGAGATTCGTTCGTAGGGGGTTGTCGAGCTGCGACGGGCGAGTCCGACGACCCGGTATCCCTTTCCCAGAAGGTGTTCGGCCAAGTACGAGCCATCCTGGCCGGTAATACCAGTTATTAGCGCCGTGGGCATTCGTCGTTTGCGGAGATTCTCTGGTAGCGGCCGAGAAAGGTACGAAGTTCAGATGTCTCGCGCCGGTTGTTCGCTGGTTAACATCCGTTGATGATCGATAGCGGCACGCGCCCGACAGCAACAAGGGTTCTCGTTCTGAGCCAGACTTTTCCGCCGGATCCGGCTGCGGGGGGCCAGCTCCTAGCGGACGCCTGCGTGGCACTTGCGGAGCGCGGAAATGTCGTTCGCGTTCTCACGCCGGATCGTGGATACGACGATCCGACCGCCCGGTACCCCGGGGTGCAGACCTACAGCGGCGTTACCGTTCGCCGCCTGCCGTTCTGCTCCTTCGGAAAGGGATCTCTCGCGCGACGCCTTCTGGGGGCCTTGTCGTTTACGTGGCAAGCATTGGCGCGCGGGGTCTTGGGGCCCCGGCCGGATGTCGTGCTCGTGTCGAGCTTTCCGCCAACCGCGCCACTTGCCGCCTGGATCGTCGCGTTCGCGCGTCGCGCCGATCTGGTGTACTGGATCATGGATCTCAATCCTGATCAGGCGGTCGCGCTCAAGCGGTTCGCCCCGGACTCCTGGCCGGTGCGGGCGTTGAATTGGATGCAACGTATCGTGCTCGCGCGATCGCGCGATGTCGTGGTCCTCGACCGGTTCATGGCCGAGCGCGTTCGAGCCAAGAGCGCAGCGATCAAACGGTTGACTGTAGTACCGCCATGGCCGTTGCAGTTGGCGACTGCGGTCGACGCGGTGGCGAATCCGTTTCGGTCCAAGCACGGATTCGGAAACCGCGTGGCTCGGCCATTCGATCGCTTCCGTATCAGCCGCTGGCGACGATGCACGAGTCCTTCGGGGCGGCCGATGTCCACGTTATCACCATGGGAAACGACGTCGTTGGAATCAATCACCCGTCGAAGATTTACGATGCGCTCGCTGCCGGGCGGCCGATTCTGTTCATCGGTCCAGTTCACTGTCATGTCGCCGACATTCTGGCGGAGGATCCCGTTGGCTGGCATCTCGAGCACGGTGACATTGCAGGCGTGCGGCGGGTCATCGACGAAATCGGGGCAACATCGGCGGCGGACCTTCGTGCGATGGGACTGCGAGCGGCCCAGGTTGTCGAGCGCTCATTTTCGCGAGCCGCCTTGCGAAAAGCCTTCTGCGATATCGTAGTGCCGCGATCGCCCCGATCGCGGTTAGCCAGCGAGGCACAGGACGACCTTGCCTAGTCGTCTATTTTTCTTTGCATTGCCTTGCGGCATGACTCGATTTCACCCGCAGAGCATGGAATTCCTGCATAGCTTTTCTTAGGAGCTCACGTGGCGCCAAGCCTGCGATTTATCGATGGGGAGCCAACCGCCCGGTCCGAGGGCGTGCGGATAGAAATGATTCCGGCGTTTGACGACGCCCGGGGATCACTTCAGACTCTCATCAATTGCGCGATTCAGAACGTGGCCTTGATCACTTCCAAAAAGGGGACCATTCGGTCGAACCACTATCACAAGACCGATTGGCACTACATGTACATGGTGAGCGGTTCAGCCGATTACTACTATCGCCCGACCGGCAGCGCCGAGCCGCCGAAGAAGATCGTTT
>WNFI01246580.1_pt1 | contig 12014 bp, 11 predicted proteins | sample 5400471 | NCBI WGS metagenome assembly WNFI01 (sample SAMN13153348, study PRJNA577476) | soil metagenome | isolation source: 100 cm saprolite on Douglas fir-dominated hillslope | place: USA:California | collected 2013-09-17 | reverse complement strand
GCTGCTGACCTGGATCGTGCTCGGCTCGTTCCCGTTCTATATCGCGATCTCGGCCGGGGCGACGCCATTGTTTCGGCGGCGGCTGAACGAGAAATTCCAGCGCGGCGCCGAGAACCAGGCTTTTCTGGTCGAGAGCGTGACCGGAATCGAGACGCTCAAGGCGATGGCGGTCGAACCGCAGATGCAGCGCCGCTGGGAGGAGCAACTCGCCGGATACGTGGCCGCGAGCTTCCGGGTGCTGAGCCTTGGCAACAGCGCCAGCCAAACGGTGCAACTCGTCAGCAAGATCGTCACGGCGAGCATCCTCTATTGCGGCGCCAAGCTCGTGATCGACGGCAGCCTGTCGGTCGGCGAGCTCGTCGCCTTCAACATCCTGGCCGGCCGGGTAAGTGCGCCGGTACTGCGTCTCGCCCAGATCTGGCAGGATTTTCACCAGGCGCGGCTGTCGATTGCGCGGCTGCCGGCGATCCGCGGCGATATCAAGTTCGACCACGTCTCGTTCCGCTATCGCATCGACGGCCAGGAAGTCCTGCACGATGTCAGCTTCGATGTGCCGGCCGGCCAGACCGTCGGCATCGTCGGGCCCTCCGGGTCGGGCAAGAGCACGTTCGCAAAACTGGTCCAGCGGCTTTACGTCCCGGAGCGCGGGCGGGTGCTGGTGGACGGGATGGACCTCGCGATGGCCGATCCGGCCTGGCTGCGGCGCCAGATCGGCGTCGTCCTGCAGGAGAACGTGCTGTTCAACCGCTCGGTGCGCGACAATATTGCGCTCACCGATCCCGCGATGCCGATGGAACGCGTCATCGCGGCGGCCCGCCTTGCGGGCGCGCACGAATTCATCCTCGAACTTACCGAAGGTTACGACACCGTGGTCGGCGAACGCGGCTCGACGCTTTCGGGCGGCCAGCGCCAGCGCATCGCGATCGCCCGCGCGCTCGTCACCGACCCGCGCATCCTGATCTTTGACGAGGCAACCAGCGCCCTCGACTATGAAAGCGAACGCGTCATTCAGCAGAACATGAAGGATATCGCCAAAGGCCGGACGGTGTTGATCATCGCACACCGGCTCTCGACGGTGCGGGCGACCGACCGCATCGTCACGCTCGATCGTGGCCGTCTGGTCGAGGACGGCAGCCACGACGCACTCATTAAAACCGGCGGCCGCTATGCATCGTTGCATCGGTTGCAAGGGGGATTCCATGAAGCCGGCTGAACGAATGATGGCCGCCCGGTCCACGGCACGCGTCATTCCGTTCCGGCGTGCGCAACAGCGCCGCCGCGATGAACTGGCATTCCTGCCGGCGGCGCTTGAAATCGTGGAAACGCCGCCCTCGCCAATCAAGCGCGCGATTGGTGCAGTCATCATTGCGCTGTTCTGTGCGGCGCTGGTCTGGGCCTGGTGGGGCAGCATCGACATCGTTGCGTCCGCGAGCGGAAAGATCCTGCCGGGCGGCCGGGTCAAGGTGATCCAGCCGTTCGAGACCGGGGTGGTGCGTTCGATCAAGGTGCAGGATGGGCAGACGGTAAGGGCAGGTGACGTGTTGATCGAGCTCGATCCGACCGCGAACGAAGCCGAGCGCGATCATTTGCGCAACGACCTCCTGGCCGAGCGGCTCAACATCGCGCGCTTGCGGGCGGCACTCGCTGGCGGCGACGATCCCGCGGCTGATTTCGTTGCACCCGCCGGCGCGGACCCGGAACTGGTCGCGACCCAGCGCCAGCTCCTGCTCAACCAGGTGGCCGAGCATCGCGCCAAGATTGCCGCACTCGTGCGTCAACAGGCGCAGAAGGAAGCCGAGCAGGCCACGACGGCAACGACAATCCACAAGCTCGAGACCATCATCCCAGTCATCCAGTCGCGCGTCGACATCCGCAAGACGCTGGTAGAGAAGGAGTTGGGCTCAAAACTCAGTTATTTCGAGGTGCTCCAGCTGTTGGTCGAGCAACAGGAGGAGTTCAACGTTCAGAAGAGCCATCTGCAGGAGACCGAAGCGGCGATCGCCGCGATTCGCGAGACGCGGGGCCAGGCGATGGCGGAATATCGGCACACGCTTGCTGACGAATTGGCCAAGGCCGGGCAGAAGGCGAATGGACTGGCCCAGGACCTGATCAAGGCCGAGCAGCGGACCAGGCTTCAGTTGCTGACCGCTCCCGTGGACGGCGTGGTACAGCAGCTCGCCGTCCACACGGTTGGCGGCGTGGTCACGCCGGCGCAGTCGCTGCTGGTGGTGGTGCCGAGCGACAGCCGGCTGGAGATCGAGGCCATGGTGTCGAACCACGACATCGGTTTTATCCACGCCGGGCAGGAAGCCGAGATCAAGATCGATACCTTCGATTTCACCCGCTATGGCCTGTTGCACGGCCAGGTGCTCACGGTCTCGCAGGATGCTGTTATCCGCGACCGGCAACAGGACCGCGCCAATGACCGGCAATTGGGAACGCAGAATGACAGCAGCGAGCCGAAAGGGCAGGAACTGAACTACAGCGCGCGCATTTCGCTCGATCGCACGCAAATGCAGGTCGACGACAGGATGGTCAATCTGTCGCCGGGCATGGCGGTGACCGTGGAAATCAAGACAGGATCGCGCACGATCCTGAGCTACCTGCTGTCGCCGCTGCTGCGGTACCGGCAGGAAACGCTGCGCGAGCGGTGAGAGCTCTAAAATGTGCCGCTGAAAAAATTGCTCTTGAAAGATTGGAAATTTCCATGAACATTTCTTCGAAATTGTTACTTGGCGTTGTTTCGGCTGTTGCCGCTTTGTCCGCGGCCAGGGCATCGGCGCAAGTGCCGCTAGTCGCGTCCGACGAGATTGTGATCGGCAAACTTCATGCAGAGGGCGCTCAGATCTACGAGTGCAAAACCGATTCCGAAAAGTCTCCATCGGGAGGGCAGGCACTGACGTGGCAATTTGTCGAGCCTGTCGCAACACTCTTCGTTGATGGAAAATCGGTTGGACGGCACACCGCCGGGCCGAACTGGGATCACATCGATGGCAGCGGCGTGAAGGGCAAGGTGATCGCAAGTGTATCCGGCGCGACCCCAAAGGACATCCCGTGGCTGAAACTCGAAGTGGTGGACCGTCGCGGCAAAGGCATGTTGTCCGATGCGACGGCCGTTCTGCGCGTCGACACCAAAGGAGGGCTTGCGGAGGGATCGTGCGGGCGCGCGGGCGAACATCTCAGCGTCGGCTATGCGGCGGACTACGTATTTCTGCACAAGGGCGAGTGATGCGGGAGCCGCGGCTGCTTGGGCGAGCGGTGATGAAGGCGGACCACGCCACCGTCAGCGTCAGGGCAGCCGGCGGTTGCGAGCAGCCGTTGATCGAGAATCTCTCGCAATTCTACATCTACGATTTCTCGGAGATGGAGACGGCCAGCTCCAACCAAATGGAGTTTGGCGATCACGGCTTCTATTCGCCGCTTCCGGATCTCGACAGCTATTGGCGCATCGAGGGTTTCCGCCCGCTGCTGATCCACGTCAGGCAACGGCTGGCCGGCTTCATCTTGGTCAACACCCGTTCCCGTTGCGGCGGAAGGGTTGAGCACAACATGGCGGAGTTCTTCGTGGCGCGAAAACATCGGCGCCGCGGCGTGGCGACGGAAGCTCTCCGCCAGATCCTGGCGTTGTACCCGGGCCATTGGGAGATTGCCGTGGCGGAGCGCAACGCGGCGGCCAGGGCATTTTGGCCGCAGGCCATCGCGGCGGTGCCCAATATCTGCCAGCTTGTGCGGCTTGAAGGCGACGGCGAGCATTGGCGCGGACCGATCTGGAGTTTTCGAACGGTGCCTTCGGGGTGAACAAATGAAATGGGTTGGACGAGCCGCCTATTTGGGGCTGTTGCTGGTGACATTGAGCGAGATTGTTTTCGCGGAAGGGCGGAGGGTCAGTCTACCCCTGAACGATGTTTCGCAGCTTGAGCTGCATCACGTCACGGCGACCCCGGTCCGCTATCGCGACAGCGACGCGCTCGAGGTCCGGCTCGCCGGCCCGTATCGCGGCCCGGACACGGATACCTTCGCATTCATTCCCGGCCTGGATTTCCACGATGGCACCATCGAGGTGGATGTGGCCGGATCCGTGCTGCCGGGCGCTTTGAGCGGTGCCCGCGGATTCGTCGGAATAGCGTTTCGGATCGATGCGGCCAGCGGAAGCTTTTCGAGCGAGGGCTTCTATATTCGGCCGACCAATGGTCGGGCTGAAGATCAGGTTCGCCGCAATCATTCGACGCAGTATTTTTCTTTTCCCGGCTATGACTTCGACCGGCTGCGCCGCGAAGCTCCGGCAAAATATGAGTCGTATGCGGACGTGGCCGCCGATGAGTGGACACACCTTCGAATTGAAGTGACCGGCGCGAATGCCCAATTCTACGTTGGAACGGCGGCGCGGCCGGCGCTCATCGTCCACGATCTCAAACGCGGAGCCGACGCGCATGGTTCGGTGGGGCTTTGGGTCGACAACGGGACCGATGGTCACTTCCGAAATCTGACCGTTCATGCCCGCTGAGGAGCCGCGATCACTGCGATCGCAACGGCGCCCAGATTTGCTGCCTTCGTTCAAGCCCGCGCAGGGCGAACGTGCCGACCAGTTCCAGCCGCCGTCCGCAACGTTCGGCGAAGGTATCGGACACCAGTATGGGACGCCCCGCGTCGTCGCATAGCGCCTCGATCCGGCTGGCTTCGTTGACCGCCCGCCCGATCACCGTGAAGTCCAGCCGCCGGCTGGTCCCGACATTGCCATAGACCACGCGACCGAAGTGCAGGACCAGATCGACTTCAAGTTCCGGCAAGCCCACCGATCGGCGCCGGTCGTTCAATTCGCGATTGAGGGCCAGTGCCTGCTCGGCGGCGTCCAGCGCGCCGCCGCAAATCTGGCATGGCCGGTTTGCCGGATCCGACACCGGGAAGATGGCGAGGAATCCATCGCCCATGAATTTCAGAATTTCGCCTCCGTAGCGCGCGACGGGCTCGCCGATTGCATCGAAGTGCTCGTCGAGCCAACCGACGACCCTTAAGGGATCATCGCGGTCGGTGAGCGCGGTGAACCCACGGAAATCGGCTAGTAGGATCGCAGCGGCGACCGTCTCGCCTTCGCCTCTTCGAATAGAGCCATTGAGAACGCGCGTGCTCGTTTCGGAACCGAGATAGGTTGCAAGTATTTCGTGCAGTGTTCGCGACAGGCTGAATTTGCAAATGGCGAGCCCGAGCGTGGGTATCAGGTCGGCCAGGACGGCCATGTCGTCGTCACTGAAGCCCGACGGGAAGTCGGTCGCGAACGAAATCGCGACGCCTTTCAGCGCGGTCCCGGGCGCGAACCAGATCAGATGCAGGACATAATCGGTACCGCCCTCCGCCTGCAGGTCGAGAAGCGCCGGTATGGTCTTTGTGGCATCAAGATCATGATGGAGACGCCATCGGGCGAACGTCCGGCCGTCCGCCAAAAGGGCATGGAGCGGACTGCGTTCGAAGGCGTCGATCCCCTCTTGGCTGTAAGCAGCGGAGACCAGCGAGGCGCCGCTGTCGCTCTGCCAATCGAAGCTGAACCCGCGCACGGACGGATCGATCGCGGGAACGACCGCGCTCATGCGCCAGAGCGGCAACCCCGCATCGCCCAATGCTTTGCAGAATCCATCGAGCAGGGCGACGACGTCGTCGAGCGCCGTCGCCTTTTCGGCGATCCAGTGCACGATTTGCCGGGTGCGCCGCGCTTTCAGGTTTTGATTTCCGAAGATCATGTCGTGATCGGCGGAGCGCTGAAGCCCTCACATCGCAGGAGGGGACCAGGCTGATCCGGCGCGGCATCATCTCAATTGTGCCATCAGCGACTCCGCGCCCTTGTCGATCCCGGCCTCCGCCGCGGCCAGCGCGCCCACGCTGGCCTTGATGTTGTACGGGTTCGGATATTGCTTGGAGACGAACGCGCCGAGCAGGCGGGAGGTCGTGGCATCGAAGATCTCGACGGCATATATGACCGAACCTGTCAGCGATCCCTCGCCATCGCGGGCGGCTTGCACGCCGTTATAGACAGCGCCGGCCATGTCGAACCGCGACAGCGTGCCGAGCACCGGCGTGTTGGCCGTCGCGCCGGTCAGCGTCAGCCGCACGCGCAGCGTGTTGGGCCCGCGATTATTCGCAAGTGTGAAGCGGCTGCCGAGCTTTTCCGAGAATTGTGTCCGCATATACCTCGCGAGCGATGCCTTGTCCGCTTCGGACATGTCGCCGAATTGCTGATCCGGACCCCGGTAAATCACGATCGGCTCCAGGATAATCTTGTTGTAGGCGCGCCAATCCACGGTCGTGGCGTAGCGATACGGAATGCGGCCGGACGCATCGGATGGATTCGGTGCCAGGTAGGACGATGAAGCGACCTCCGAATAGGGAACCGGCGCCACGCTTGCGCATCCGGTCAAGACGATGCAGAGCGTCAGGATCGCCACGATCTCCAGGATCGCCCGGCGATCCGCCCGCGACAGTGTAAACATCTCAAACTCCGGTTCAGATATGTTGAGTAAGCGCGAATGATTGGTGCCAGACCGATACGACGTGAAATCGGGAGCTCGGCGGAGCGACTATTTGCCGGCTCTTGCAACCGTCGGCGCCTTCGACTGGGCCGCCTGTGCCCACTCCTTGTCCGGCTTGGGGCCGTTCAGGTCCCCCGTCATTCCCACCAGCTGCCCCGGCAGGGCATCCATGGTTTGAGTCCAGGTCTGCGTGGAGCAAAGAACCGACAGCATGCAGCCCTTGACCTTCAGGTCCCGGGTCTCACGCCATAGCGAGATGTCGTAAAACTTGCCATTCTCCGCGTTGTAGATCTGGCCGTCAAAGCGGCCCGGCGAGGCCGGCTTCAGGCCCAGGATCAATTGGTGACCCAGAACGGATCGGTCCCGCTTCGCGATATCCGGATTGTTGCGGTCTCTGACCGGTTGCCCTTTGGCATCGGTGGGCTCGTTCATCCAGACGATATAGCCGCAGACCTGCTCCAGCTTGGCTCCGCAGCGCTCGATCCGGACCCGGGCGCGGCCATCCTCCGTAAGCCAGGTGCCGCTCGGATCCGCCGGACTTGCGGCGTTGCCGGGTCCGACAACCGCCATCTGGCACACCGCGACAGCGACGCGCACAATCATTCGGGAAATCAATTTCATCTGCCTCATCTCCAGTTTTCTCGCCGCACGAGCGCGCAAGAATCCACAAGCCCGCGGGCGGTTGCAGCGCCCGAAGTGCTCCACGCGATTAATCAAACGATATCGTACTATTATAGACTTCCGTTACCGGATGCAAGCGGATATGCAAGGTGTCGAATGATTAAAACCGCGACGCCGCGCCGCAGGCCAAATCGGCGCTGCGGACGCGCAAGGAATGCCTCGGAGAAAAAAGATGAATGTTACCAAGACCAAGCCGGGCAGAAGCGCACGGCCACGCAGCGGCCGGCCGACCAAGGAACAGGCCGGGCAGATCACCGGGCACATCGTCGACGTGGCGACACGGCTGTTCATGGAGTCGAGCTTCGAGTCGATCAGCATCGATCTCATCGCGGCGACGGCCCGGATTTCGAAGCAGACCTTCTACGCCCGCTTCGCCTCGAAAGAGGAGCTCTACGCCGCGGTGATCCGCAAATCGGTCGATAATCTTCTGATGCCGGCCGCGGGCGAAGCGGATCGGGCCGGCCCGATCGAGGCGACCCTGATCCGGATCGGCGTCGAGCTTTCCAGGCGCGCCCTCGCACCGGCGGCCGTCGCGCTCAACCGGCTCATCACGTCCGAAGCGCATCAATTCCCACAATTGGCGCTCACCCTCCACGAGAGCGCCGTCCACACGCGAGGGCTGATCGCCGACATTTTCTCCAACGCCATGCGCGAGCGGCAGATACGGTCGGCGGATGCCGGCTTCCTGGCCGAGCAATTCCTGTACGCGGTGGTCGATGGCCACGCCCGCTCCCTGATCCTCAGCGGCAAAACCGGCAGATCGGACAAGGATCTGCGCGAGCGGGTCGTTGCCGCGGTCGGATTGTTTTTGGACGGGTGCCGCAATCATCCGGCGCGGCGCAGCTAGAGGAGACCGCCACGCGATGACGATACGACACGTCAAGGGATGATCTCGCCGCGTTCGTAGCAGCATTTCCAAAGTAAAGGTCAAACTATAGGTCGGTATGCCCTCGCGTTGGGCAGGTCGCGATTTCCATTAGTCGTCCTTATGGAAGGCATTTTAACTTCCGATTTTACAATCCGATTTCTCCGCCGCTACGCTTCATCATCAACACGGTCGCGCAAACGAACGAGCCGGTTGGATGTTCAGGCTGGTCCATCAACCCGCGAGCGGAGACAACGATGTCTGATAATGATGATGCGAAGACCTTCTCGCCCAAGCTTTCGGGGAAGAAGAAAGGCGTTTCAAGACGCGCGATTCTGAAAGCCGGTGCGGCGGCGACCGGGGCGGCAATCGGCTCCGAAGCGTTTCGCGGCTTTCCGACGATCTGGGCGCAGGAGATCAAGGACATCGAGCTCCGGCACGTCGGCGTCTCCTATTCGGTGGTGAAAGCAATCGGCGATCAGGCGGCAAAGGATCTCGGATTCAAGGTCACGATGCAGAACCTGGATACGTCGGCCGCGATCAACCGCTTCATCAGTCAGCCGGACTCGGTTGACATCGCCGACCTCGAGGGATGGCAGGCCAAGCTTGCCGCCAAGCGCTCGGTGATCCAGGGCATCGAAGTCAAGAAGATCAAGGAATTCGACAACATCCTGCCGATCTTCACCAAGGGCGAGATCGACGGGCACAAGATTCCGCGCCAGGGCATTTCGCCGTATGAGGCGATGTATATCGCAAAGCCGAACTCAACCGATCTGCACGACGGCGTGACGGAATGGGCGACCTTCCTGCCGCAGGTCTATAACGCGGACTCGATCGGGTATCGTCCCGATCTCGTCGGTCACGAGGTGACCGAGTGGAAAGATCTGATCGATCCGAAATTCAAGGGCAAGGCGGCGATCCTGGACGTTCCCGCCATCGGCATCATGGACGCCGCGCTGTGTTTCGAGAGCGCGGGGCTGATCAAATACGGCAACAAGGGCAACATGACGAAGGAGGAGATCGACTTCACCTGCAACAAACTGATCGAACTGAAGAAGGCGGGTCAGTTCCGCGCGACCTGGACCACCTTCGATCAATCTGTGCAATTGATGGCGGCAGGTGAAGTCGTGATCCAGTCGATGTGGTCGCCGGCGGTGGCCGCGGTCCGGGTCAAGGAAATCCCCTGCGTCTATGCGCCGGTGAACGTCAAGAACGGCAAGGAAGGCTATCGCGGCTGGTGCAACGGCATGGGCCTGATGAAGCATCTGTCGGGCAAAAAGCTGGACGCCGCCTACGAATATCTCAACTGGTATCTGTCGGGCTGGCAGGGCGGCTTCGTCGGACGCTACGGCTATTACAGCCCGGTGCCGTCGACGGCCAAGAAGTTCCTGACCGCGGCGGAGTGGGACTTCTGGTACGACGGCAAACCGGCGCCCTCGGTCATCAACGATCCCTACGGCGTGCCGATGGAGAAAGCCGGCACCAAGCGGGATGGCGGCTCCTTCCTCGATCGGGTCAAGAATATCTCCTGCTGGAACACGCTGATGGATGAAGCGGCCTACATGAACAAGCGATGGAACGATTTCAAGGTCGCTTGATACGAATTGGTCTGCCGGCGCCGCGCGAGCGCCGGCAGGCTCCGAATTGCCGTTCCGGAAATCCAGAATGAAGTCCAGTCAGGCCAGGTGATGCCTCGAGTGATGCGGCGACAAAATTTGAGTGCATGGCTGTACGTGACACCGCTGATGCTGGTGCTGGTCCCGTTTTTCCTGCTGCCGACGATCGTCGTGCTGGTAGCGAGCTTCTTTGAGACCGACGGCTTTGGCGGGCTGTTGCCGACATTCACGCTGTCGAACTACGCCGAAATTCTCACCTCGGCGCAGACCTTCCATCTCTATGTCGCAACGCTGAAATTTGCGCTACTGACCTGGCTGTTCACGCTGATCATCGGATTTTTGGTCGCCTATTTTCTGGTCTTTCACGTCAAGAACCAGTTGCTCGCGATCTCGCTGTTTCTGATCTGCACGATCCCGTTCTGGACCTCGAACATCATCCGGATGATTTCCTGGATTCCGCTGCTTGGAAAGGAAGGCCTGGTCAATTCGGCGCTGCTCGGCACCGGCGTGATCCAGGAGCCGCTCGAAGTGCTGCTCTATTCCGGGCTTGCGGTCGTCATCGCCTATGTCCATCAGCTGACCATCTTCATGGTGGTGCCAATCTTCAATTCCCTGGCGCGGATCGACAAGCGGGTGGTGGAGGCAGCACTCGATGCCGGCGCCAGCCGCCTCGACGTGATGCGCTATATCGTGATCCCGATGTCGAAAAGCGGCATCGCGCTGGGATCGACCTTCGTCATCTCGATCGTGATGGGTGACTTTTTCGTGGTCAAGGTGATGTCCGGCGGCAGTTCGGCCTCGGTCGTCAGCGCGTTCTACGAAAATGTCGGCGTCCTGCAATATCCGATCGCCGCAGCCAGCGCGGTGCTGCTGACCGTCGTGCTCGTTGCCGTTATCGCCCTGATCCTGCGCGTCGTCGATATTCGCCGGGAGATCACCCAATGACGGTCGCTCTCAGCGAGACGGACATGCCCATCATCAAAACCCGGCGGATTTCCGCGGTCGCACGCAGTGATCGCCGTCCCTGGACCTTCTACGCGCTCGCGACAATCTTCACGCTGTATGTTGCCGCCCTCTATGGCCCGATGATCTGCATCTACATCCTGTCGTTCCAGGATATCCGTGGCGGGCTGGTGTTTCCGATGAAGGGCCACTCGCTGCACTGGTTCGTCGACCTGTTCACGCAGGTGCGCACCGGCGACGTCAAGGGATCGTTCGATCGTTCGATCAAGCTTGCGGTGCTGGTCACCGTGATTACGCTCGTCGTATCGCTGATGGCCGGATTGGCGTTCCGCCGCCGCTTCTTCGGCGACACCTTCGTGTTCTATCTGATGATCGGCAGCCTGGTGGCGCCCGGACTGGCGCTCGGCCTCGGCACCGGTCTGTTGTTTCAGTGGGTCGGGCTTAGCCCGAGCTGGTACACTTCCGCGCTGGGTGCACAATTGTCCTGGACGCTGCCGTTCGGGGGGCTCGTGATGTTCGCCGTGATGTCCCGCTTCGACAGCGTGTGGGAAGAGGCGGCACGGGATCTCGGGGCCACCCGCTGGCAGACCATATGGCTGGTCGTGATTCCCGTACTGGCGCCGGGCCTCGTCGCGGTCGCGCTGTTCGGCTTCACGCTGTCCTACGACGAATTTGCCCGCACGCTGCAGACCGCGGGCTCCCTCAACACCCTGCCGCTCGAGATCTGGAGCATGACGCTCAATGTGACCTCGCCGTCGCTGTACGCCTTGGGCACGGTCACCACGATCGTGTCGTTTGCCATCATCGGCGCCTCTATCGGCGCCATCGTTCTCATCAACAAGCGCCGCGGTATCCGCGCGACAGGCAATTAAGGATTTGAGATGCGCGCTGGCGCCGGCGATATCGAATTGGCAGGTCTCTGCAAGAGCTATGACGGCGCGACCAACGTGGTCGATGGCGTCAATCTGAAGATTCCCGATGGCGCCTATTGCTGCTTTCTCGGCCCCTCCGGTTGCGGCAAGACCACGATCTTGCGGATGATCGCAGGCCATGAGGATCCAACCGCGGGCGAAATCGTGATCGGCGGCGAAAACGTCGCAGGCATGGCGCCGGTCGAGCGGCGAACGGCGATGATGTTCCAGTCCTACGCGCTGTTTCCGCATCTGACCGTCCGCGACAATATCGCCTTCGCTCTGCGGGTGCGCGGCCAGTCCAAAGCCGAGCGCTACAAGGCCGCCGATCTGATGATGGAAAAGGTGCGCCTGACCGAATTGGCCGACCGGTTGCCGGCCAATCTGTCGGGCGGCCAGCAGCAGCGCGTCGCGCTGGCGCGCGCTGCCATCACCGAACCGCGGGTGTTGTTGCTGGACG